>Ga0302320_10030387_pt1 | contig 10296 bp, 5 predicted proteins | sample Bog_T0_3_FD_202130 | JGI IMG/M metagenome (GOLD analysis project Ga0302320, IMG submission 202130) | Peat permafrost microbial communities from Stordalen Mire near Abisko, Sweden - Bog_T0_3 | ecosystem: Environmental > Terrestrial > Soil > Wetlands > Peat | place: Sweden: Abisko, Stordalen Mire... | reverse complement strand
GAGGGCGGGTCGGGGGGCGGCTGTGGCTGCCGCTGACGGGCGGGTCGCGCGGCGCTGGGCCCTGCTGGCGGCGCTGCTGGGGCCGGGCTGCCTGGGCGCGGACCCGTCGCTGGGCGTGCGCGTGGACCGCTACGCCGGCTCCGATGGCGTGACGGTGGTCTCCCCGCGCAGCGACCTGGCCCTGGACCTGGATGACCGCACCCAGGTGGGCCTGAACTACGGCGTGGACGCGGTGTCGGCGGCGTCCTTCAACTACGCGCAGAGCAAGACCCATCGCGGCGACCCGGTGCGCACGGTGGGGAATTGCAAGGCCTGCCATGGCGGCATCGACGCCATCAGCGGGGCCTCGCTCAACTACCGCGACACCCGCCAGGAGCTGGGCGTCACGGTGGTCCGGCGCTTGGGGGAGACGGAGCTGAAGCCCGCCTACATCCGCAGCCAGGAGGACGACTATCTCAGCCAGACGCTGTCCCTGGGCTTGTCCCAAGGCCTGTTCTCGCGCGACAGCACCTTGGACTTGGGCCTGCGGCATTCCGACGACGTGAGCCGGCCGGTGTGGGAAAAGGACCTGGTGCGTGGGCTCAGCACCGATGCCGCCACGCTGACGCTGACCCAGGTCCTCACCCGCCGGAGCCAGGCCCGCCTCAGCGCGGAGCTGAGCGACCTGCGGGGCTTCCTGTCCAACCCCTACGCCTTCGTGCAGGTCGGCGGCCTGACCAGCCAGCCCCTGCCCGAGCGTCATCCCGACGCCCGGCGCCAGGGCCTGCTGGCCGTGGCCTACAAGCAGGCCTTGGGCTGGGACAGCGCCCTGGAGCTGGACTACCGCTACTACGCCGACACCTGGGACGTCACGGCCCAGACGCTGGCGCTGCAATGGGGCAAGCCGTGGGGCCCATTCACCCTGGAGGCGGGCTGGCGCCACTACGCCCAGACCCAAGCCTGGTTCTTCCGCAACTTCTACGCCCAAGCCCAGCCCTACCTTTCGCGGGACCTGAAGCTGGCCGCGTTCAGCGACGATTTATTGAACGTGGGGCTGCGCGGCGGGCTGGGCCGGGATTGGTCCATGGACCTGCGCTACGGGCGCTACCTGCGCCATGACGACCTGGACTACCGCCTTTACTACGCCAACGGCCCCGTGGTGTCCGACATGGTGTCCGTGGGCGTGACCTATCACTGAGGCCTGGGAGGGACCGTGTTGCATGCCGCCGCCTTTTACCTGCTGCTGGCGTGGCCCTTGCCAGCCGCCCCCTTGCCCATTCACACGCCCGGCCCGGCGCCGGCCTTCCAGGTCCGCGCCTTGGACGGCCGCGTCTGGACCCAGCCGGGCCTGGGGAAGGGCTGCGTGCTGGTGGATTTTTGGGCCAGCTGGTGCCAACCCTGCTTGCAGGAGATCCCGGCGTTGAACGCCCTGCAGGCCAAGTACGGCCCCTCCGGCCGCCTGGCGGTGCTGGGCCTGAGCCTGGACAAGGGCGGGGAGCCCGCCGTGCGCGCCGCCGCCCAGCGCCTGGGCGTGGCTTATGCGGTGGCGCCGGTGGACGGCAAGGTGGCGGAAGCCTATGGGGTGAAGGGCTTTCCCAGCGCGGTCCTGCTGCGCGGCGGGCGCGTGGCGCTGGTGCTGGAAGGCCGCCGCAGCCTGGCGGGTTTCGAGGCGGAATTGGGGCCTTACCTGCGCTAGTCCGGGCCCCCCAGTCCTGGTATCTTGGTGGCCAACGCGGGCCCGTGGGAACAGTTCGGCGCCGCCCCGCGTATGCTAGATGCCGCTTTCGAGGGATCAATGCGCCCCAGTTCGACGCCCGCCGCCACCGCCGCGCTCTGCCTGCTGTCCCTGCTGGTCATCCGGCCCGTTGTGGCCGCCGCCCCCGACCCCGGCATCAAGGCCAGCCTCATCTCCGAGACCCGCGGCTTCAGCCCGGGCCAGGCGCTGACGGTGGCCCTGCGCCTCGAGCAGGGGCCGGGCTGGCACACCTACTGGCGCGACCCCGGCGACGCGGGCCTGGCCACCGAGGTCACCTGGACCCTGCCGGCGGGCGTCAAGGTGGGGCCGCTGCTGTGGCCCAAGCCGCACGTGTTCAAGGACCCCGGCGGCCTGGTGGGCTACGGCTACCTGGACCAGGCGCTGATCCTGGCCCGCGTCAGCGTGCCCAAGGATTTCAAGGGCGAGCGCCTTTCGCTGAAAGCCCAGGCCAATTGGCTGGCCTGCAGCGACGTGTGCATCCCCGGCAACGCCGGCGTCAGCCTGGTGCTGGCCCGCCTGGATCCCAACCCGGCCTCGTCCAGCGCCCCCTTCATCGACGCGGTGCGGCCCAGCCTGGGCCTGCTGCCCGAGGGCTATAAGGGCCCCGTGGCGCCGCAGCCGCAGGAGACCCGCGTCACCGACGGCCAGCTGGGCGGCTTCGAACAGCCCGCGCCCGCGCCCGCCGCGGCTCCGGCCGCCGCCGGCCCTTCCTTGCTGGGCATCGTGCTGCTGGCGCTGCTGGGCGGCCTGCTGCTGAATCTGATGCCCTGCGTGCTGCCGGTGCTCAGCCTGAAGGCCCTCAGCTTCGTCGAGCAGGCCCGTGAGAGCCGCGCCCAGGGCCTGGCCCTGGCGGGGGCTTTCACCGCCGGGGTGCTGGCCTGCTTCTGGGCGCTGGCGGGCGTGGTGCTGGCGCTGAAGCAGGGCGGCGCGGCCGTGGGCTGGGGCTTCCAGTTCCAGGAGCCCGCCTTCGTGCTGGGCATGGCGGCGCTGGTGCTGGCCTTCAGCCTGAACCTGTTCGGCGTCTTCGAGATCTGGCTGCCGGGCGGCGCCATGCAGGGCCTGAGCCAGGCGTCCAAGAAGCAGGGCTTGGCCGGCGCCTTCGGCCACGGGCTGGTGATGACGCTGCTGGCGACCCCCTGCACGGCGCCCTTCCTGGGCACGGCCCTGGGCTTCGCCTTCGCCGCCCCGGCCTACGTGCTGGTGCTGGTCTTCACGGCGGTGGGCCTGGGCTTGGCGCTGCCCTACGGCCTGCTGGCGGCCCTGCCGTCCAGCCACGCCTGGCTGCCCAAGCCCGGCGCCTGGATGCTGCGCTTCAAGGAATTCATGGGCTTCCTGCTGATGGCGACGGTGGTCTGGCTGCTGTGGCTGCTGGGCAAGCAGGTGGGCGTGGACGCCCAAGCCTGGGGCCTGACGTGGCTGCTGCTGGTGGCCTTGGGCGCGTGGGCCTGGGGCCATCTGGGCTCGCCCATCCATTCCAACGCCCGCCGGCGCGGCGCGGCGCTGGCCCTGGTGGCCCTGCTGGGCTTCAGCGGCGCCTGGATCTGGCCCAAGGTGCTGCGCGGCGAGGCCGGGGCCCAGCGGGCCGACGGCGGCGCCTGGGCGGTGTGGGACGACGCCCAGGTGCAGGCCCTGCACGCCGCCGGCAAGCCGGTGTTCGTGGATTTCGGGGCCGAGTGGTGCTGGACCTGCAAGGTCAACGAGCGCGGCAGCCTGGCCGACGACGCGGTGCTCAAGGCCTTCGCCGACCGGGGCGTGGCGCTGTTCAAGGCCGACTGGACCCGCCGCGACCCGGCCATCACCGCGGCCTTGCAAAGCCATGGCCGCAGCGGCGTGCCCATGTATGTGTACTACGCGCCGGGCCAGGACCCCGTGGTCCTGCCCGAGCTGCTGACCCCCGGCACGGTGCTCAAGGCCATCGGGGCCCCGTAGGCCCGCGACCCGGTATATGGCAATAAAAAAGGCCGCCCGTGGGGGCGGCCTTTTTGTTGGGAAGGCGCCTTCGCGCTCAGGCGCCGACGGCCTTGCGCAGCTTGGCCAGCTTGGCCGGCTCGGCGATCAGCACCAGCGTGTCGCCGGCCTTCAGCCGGTGGCCCGGGGCGGGGTTGTAGTGGAACTCCTTGCCGCCGTCGCGGATGGCCACCGGGTGGATGCCGAACTTGTCCCACAGGCCCAGGCTATGCAGGGTGTGGCCCGAGGCGATGGGCCCCACGGTGGCCTCTTCAAAGCGGTAGCCGCCGCTGTGGCGCAGCATGATGTCCAGGAAGCTGACCACGTTGGGCCGCAGCATCTCCGACGCCAGGCGCAGGCCGCCGATGGCGTTGGGCGCCACCACCGCGTCGGCCCCCGCGCGGACCAGCTTGGGCCGGGCGGGGTCATTGACCACCTTGGTCACCACCCTCAGCCCATGGTTCAGGTTCTTGGCCGTGAGCAGCAGGAACAGGTTGGCCTCGTCGGTCTCCAGCGCGGCGGCCAGGGCCTTGGCCTTGGTGATGCCGGCGCGGTTCAGAACGGCGTCGTCGGTGGCGTCCCCGCACAGGTGCGGGTGGTGGGCGATCTCGGGGTCGTCCAGCCGCTCGGCGTTGCGGTCGATCACCACGAAGGGCACCTTGTTCTTCACCAGCTCGCCCACGATGTGCTTGCCGGTCTTGCCGGCCCCGCACACGATGTAGTGGCCGCTCACGTTCTTGACCATCTTATCCACCTTTCGTTGGCGCAACATGCGGTTCAGGTGCCCTTCCACCACGAAGGCCGTCAGCTCCACCAGGGTGTACGAGATCAGGCCCAAGCCGACCAGGATCAGGAACATGACGAAGCGCTTGCCGTCGGGCGTCTTGGGCGTGAAGTCCCCGTAGCCGACGGTGCTAAGGGTGATCACCGTGGTGTAGGTGGAGTCCAGCCAGTCCCAGCCTTCGAACAGATGGAATCCCGTGGCACCGCCAGCCACCAGGGCCACCATCGCCAACAGCAATGCCGAGATCTTCCTTCGTAGCGTCATGGCCGCCATTCTGCCAGAAAAGCCCTGGCCTGCAAGGTGTTTGCCGGGCGCTCCCGGCCGGCCCATTTTCTCAAACCCTTTTGGTGAGTCAGTAAGCGCTTAGGCATCATTTTTGGTGCAGCGAGGCCTTTTTTGCATAAACGATCGGCGTGAGCCTGCGGCGCCCTTGGTTACAGTAGGGCGATCCGGGGGGGTCACTTTTGGCCTAAACCCTAGACAGAAACCGTTCTCAGTAAAAAGGGGGCCGCATGGACAGCCAAGGTCATCGTCGCCTGATCGGTGCCGCGCTGGCGCTTGTTTGCAGCCTGGGAGCCGCGGCTGCGCCGGCGGCCGAACGCCACGCCCTGGAACGCCACCGCAGCGCCGCCCTGGCCGCCGCGCCCGCCGACGGCGACCTGGATGACGCCCAAGCCGTGCCGCTGGCCATCTCGCTGCCGCTGCGCAATGCCGCCGAGTTGAAGGATTTGCTGGCCCAGATCAGCGACCCCCACAGCCCCCAGTACCGCCACTACCTGAGCGGCGCCGAATTCCTGAAGCGATTCGGCCCCAGCCAGGGGGATGTGGACGTGGTCAGCGGCTACCTGCAGGCCCACGGCCTGACCGTGGCCAAGGTCCACGCCAACCGCCTGCTGATCGACGTGCAAGCCGACGTCAAAGGCATCCGTTCGGCCTTCGGTGTGCGCCTGCGGCATGTCCGCCGCCCCGACGGCAGCCAGGCCTTCGGCCCCGACGGCGAGCCCAGCCTGGATGCGGACGTGCCCATCCTGCATGTGCACGGACTGGATGACTTCGTGGTGCCCCACCCCAACCTGACCCTGCAGCCCGTCCCCCGCGCCAGCGCCCATCCCAACGCCGGCTCGGGCCCCAGCGGCATGCTGGCGGGCAACGACTTCCGCAACGCTTACGCCCCCGGCGTCAGCTTCAACGGCGCCGGCCAGTCGGTGGCGCTCTTCGAGCTGGACACCTACTATCCCGGCGACGTGACCCTGTACAAGAACTACACCCGTCTGAGCACGCCGGTGCAGAACGTATACCTGGACGGCTGGAGCAGCGGCACCACGCCCGGCGGCGGCAACGGGGAAGTCACGCTGGACATCACCATGGCCATGGCCATGGCGCCCAGCCTGAACAGCGTCATCGTGTACATGGGCCCCAACATCATGGACGTGCTCAACCAGATCGCCGTGGACGACGCGGCCAAGCAGATCAGCAGCAGCTGGGGCTGGGGGCCGTCCAATTCCACGGAGATCCAAATAGAGCAGCAGTTCGCCGCCCAGGGCCAGAGCTACTTCACCGCCTCCGGCGACAGCGGCTCCTTCACCAGCGACCCCAACGGCAACGAGGACGACCCGCTGCAGACCCTGGTGGGCGGCACCAACCTCAGCCTGAACGGCGCGGGCGGCAGCTACGCCGGCGAAAGCGGCTGGAGCGGCAGCACCGGCGGCGTGCTCAGCAGCGTGGCCCTGCCCAGCTACCAGGCGGGCTTCGCCAACGGCTCCAACCAGGGCTCCAACGCGGCCCGCAACGCCCCCGACGTGGGCGCGGCGGCCAGCGGCATCCTGCTCTACGCCAACAACGGCCAGACCATCGACGTGGGCGGCACCAGCTGCGCCGCGCCCCTGTGGGCCGGCTTCACCGCCCTGGTGAACCAGGCCGCCGCCTCGGCCGGCCACGCCGCGGTGGGCTTCCTGAACCCGGCCCTTTACGCCATCGCCCAGGGCGCCAACTACCACAACGACTTCCACGACGTGGTGGGCGGCAGCAACGGGGCCTATAGCGCCGTGGCGGGCTACGACCTGGTCACCGGCCTGGGCTCGCCGGCGGGCCAGCCCTTGATCAACGACCTGGCCGGCACCAGCATCTACCTGACGCCCACCCTGACGCCCACCCCGGTGGTCAAGAGCGCATGGCGCGTCAACGCCGGTGGCGCGGCCTACACCGACAGCCTGGGCCAAGCCTGGCTGGCCGACACCAACTTCAGCGCCGGGGCCGGCAACAGCAGCGGAGCCGCCATCAGCGGCACCAATGACCCCACGCTGTATCAAAGCGAGCACTGGGCCTCGGGCGGCTTCAACTACGCCTTCAACGTGCCCGCCGGCAGCTACCAGGTGACCCTGAAGTTCGCCGAGCTCTTCGACGGCGCCGGGCAGCGGCTGATGGATGTCAGCATCAACGGCGCGCCGGTGCTGTCCAAGTTCGACATCGCCGCCGACGCGGGCGGGCAGGACAAGGCCGACGACAAGTCCTTCGGCGGCATCGCCCCGGTCAACGGCCAGGTCGTCATCCAATTCAGCCCTTCGGCGGGCAGCCCCGACGGCAACGCCAAGGTGGATGCCATCCAGGTCCTGGCCGTCGCGCCGCCCACGGCCACGACCACGCCCACGGCCACCCCTAGCGCCAGCCCCAGCCCCACCGCCACGCCCAGCCCCACGCTGACGCCCGTGGTCCAAGCCGTGTGGCGCATCAACGCCGGCGGCCCGGCCTACAACGACAGCCTGGGCCAGGCCTGGGCGGCGGATACCGCCTTCAGCGGCGGCGCCAGCAATGGCAACGCCAACGCCATCAGCGGCACGGCCGACCCGGCCCTGTACCAGACCGAGCACTGGGGCAGCCCCGGCTTCAGCTACACGCTGGGCGTGCCGGCCGGCAGCTACCAGGTGACCCTTAAGTTCGCCGAGATCTTCGACAGCGGGGCCGGCCAGCGGCTGATGAACGTGGCCATCAACGGCGCCCCCGTGCTCAGCAGCTTCGACATCGCCGCCGACGCGGGCGGCACCAACCGCGCCGACGACAAGGTCTTCAACGGCGTCAGCCCGGTGAACGGCCAGATCGTGGTGGCCTTCAGCGGCGCCGCCGGCAGCCCTGACGGCAACGCCAAGGTGGATGCCCTGCAGGTGATCCCGCAGCTGTCCGCCACCCCCACGCCCACGGGCACGCCCACGGCCACCCGCACCCCCACGGCGGCGGTCAGCAGCACGCCCAGCCGCACGGCCATGCCTGCCAACAGCAGCACCGCCAGCGCCACGGCCACACCCGCCAGCACCTACACCCCCCTGGCCACGGCCACGCCGCTGGGCACCAACACCCCGCGTCAAACGCTCACGGCGACCCCGTTGAGCACCAACACCCCGTTGCCCACGGCCACGCCGCTGGCCACCAGCACGCCGGTGCTGACGCCCATCCCCACCACGCCGGTACCGACGCCCATCTCGACCACGCCAGTGCCGACACCCATCCCGACCACGCCGGTGCCGACACCGATCCCGACCACGCCGGTACCGACGCCCATCCCCACCACGCCGGTGCCGACACCGATCCCGACCACGCCGGTACCGACGCCCATCCCCACCACGCCGGTACCGACGCCCATCCCCACCAAGGCGCCCACGCCGGTCCCCACGCCGACGCTGGTGCCCACCGCCACCAGCGTACCCACGCCCAGCAGCCCCTGCAACGGCGTGGCGGCCTGGAACGGCAGCTTCCACGCCTACAGCGCGGGCAGCCTGGTGACGTTCAACGGCAAGCTCTACCGGTGCATCCAGGCGCACACGTCCGAGCCGAACTGGACCCCGGCCGCGGTGCCGGCGCTGTGGGGCTTCCTTAGCAACTGCTAGCTTGTCCGCCTAAGCCCAAAGCGCCGGGCCCCTAGGGGCTCGGCGCTTTTAGCAGGCCATGGCCGTTTTCATAGGCCGTTTCGCTGGGATCCCCTGTTTTTGATGCCTTGACCGGGGGGGCCAAACCAGCTATAAATTTTGTCCCCCTGGGGAGAGAAAACCCTTGGGGCTGCGGCGCTATTACAGGCCGAGCGTTCCTCGGTAGCTCAATGGTGGAGCATCCGACTGTTAATCGGAGGGTTGCTGGTTCGAATCCAGCCCGAGGAGCCAAACTGGACAACCGCCCATTCCGGCAACGGAGTGGGCGGTTTCCGTTATAGGGGCCTTCCCGAGTTCGGCAAGCAGATCAAAGGGTTTCCTGAACTCGGTGGTCAACACCCCGTCCCTCCAAGTCGAGTTCGAGTAGACGAATCCAAGTAGGGCCCTCTTTTCTTCGGGTCTTCTCCCTGGCAAGTGGGTGAAAACCCCGCCTGTAGGGTGAGTTGAAGCAGGTGGCCGTAGGGTTTTGAGCCCTTGTGGAGGCGTCAGTTTTCGTGTTTTCTCGTTGGATGAGAAAACACAAGCGCCTCACCGATAGCTACCGTTTCCCGGGCTTCGTTCCCAGCCAGCAGGTCTTGGGTGTTTTTGGTGACCCCCGGGCCCGGGTGATCCGGCTAAAACGACGCTCAAAAAAACGGTCTGTGGAGCCTGCGGGCTTGAGCACCGCACGTTCTACGACCGCAAGATCCGCCGTGTGCGGGACAAACCTTGCGGTGACAGCCGGGTCTTCCTGGACCTCGAGATCCGGCGGGTCTTTTGCCAGCGCTGCAAGATGGTGAAGCAGGAGAAGCTCGCCTTCCTGGCGAACAATCCCTTCTACTCCAAGCGCTTCAACTACTACGTGGGCAATCGCTGCAGCAGTTCGACGATCCAGGCCGTGGCCAAGGAATTGCACCTGGACTGGAAGACCGTCAAAGAGCTGGAAAAGCAATACATGGCCGAGAAGCTGCGCCGAGCTGGAAAGCCGAAACCATCGGTCATCGGCATCGACGAAGTCTCGGTGCGCAAAGGCCACACCTACCGGATCGTGGTCAGCGACCTGGAGAAGAAGCGGGCCATCTGGTTCGGGGGTATCGACCGCTCCGAAGAGAGCATGGACCTCTTCTACGATGAGCTAGGCCCAAGCCGCTGTGAGAAAATCCGACTTGCGGTGATGGATATGTGGCCGGCCTTCGAGAACGCCGCCCTGAACCACACCGACGCTGACATCCTCTACGACCACTTCCACGTTCAGAGCCAGCTCGGCAAGGCCTTGGACAAGGTCCGCAAGAGCGAGTACGCCAGGGTTTCCGGCAAGGACCGGCGCTTCATCAAGGGGCAGAAGTACCATCTGCTCTCGAACCACGAGAACCTGACCATGGACGGAAAGCGGGCCCTCAAGACCTTGCTGGCGGCCAACAAGCGGCTCAACACCGCCTACGTCTTGAAGGAATCCTTCAGCCGCCTGTGGGACTACACCTACGAGGCCTCGGCCAGAAAGTTCTTCGACAACTGGAAGGCATCCTTGAAGTGGCAAAAGCTCAAGCCCTTCGAGGACTTCGCCGCCATGGTCGAGCGCCACTGGGAAGGCATCGTGGCCTACTTCAAGCCGGAGAACAAAGTCTCCCTGGGCTTCGTCGAAGGCCTCAACAACAAGATCCGGGTCATCCAGCGGCGAGCCTACGGCCTGCGAGACGAAGAGTACCTGCGTCTCAAAGTCCTGACCTGTCAGCTGCCGGACTTCGACTGAAATGGGCTCAAATCACCCACTCGGTTTGGAGAAGACCCTTTTCTTCCTTGCTCGCCTTTTCGTAAAGCCTGGTAGCGTTTTTGGCGAGTTCGAGTATCTTCACCCCGTTGGTCATGTAGGACTCGTCGGCAATCTGGTGGGCTTTGATCTTTTCAAGAATGTCGTTCTGCTCAAGCTGGAGCCC
>Ga0302320_10030385_pt1 | contig 10296 bp, 9 predicted proteins | sample Bog_T0_3_FD_202130 | JGI IMG/M metagenome (GOLD analysis project Ga0302320, IMG submission 202130) | Peat permafrost microbial communities from Stordalen Mire near Abisko, Sweden - Bog_T0_3 | ecosystem: Environmental > Terrestrial > Soil > Wetlands > Peat | place: Sweden: Abisko, Stordalen Mire... | reverse complement strand
TGGGATTTGAGCACCAGGATGGAGAAGTCATCGACGCGGCTGATCCAGCCTGTGAATTCCTGCGCCTCTCCTCCCTGTTTCTGAAACTCGACCTTGTAATGATCCACATCCGCACGCTTCACCACGGCAGTGAACTGGTGCCCTGCTTTGTCCTTCGTAGCCCATTGTCCCAGCAGCCAGGTATCAAGATCCCTCACCGGCCCTGATGGAGCGTAGTCGTAGAGGCAGCCGGAGAGAGTCAGGAGAGCCCCTAAAAGGAGGGAGAATAGGACGGGCCGGGCGAGTCGTGGAAGCATGAGAGATTCGGGAGTTGGGTAAAAAATTGGGACAACTAAAAAGCTGAAAAGCTAAAATCAGAGGCCGATGGGAAGTCGAGGGTCGAAGGTCGAGAGTCGAGGGCTTCTGAGGTGCAGGAGCTTCGGTTGCTTCCTTCTGGCTCTCGACTCTCGACTCTCGTCCCTCGACTTCTGTTCTCGTTTTTCATTTAAGCTTTTCAGCGTTTCAGCTTTTTCGGTTTGGTGTCTGACCTTCAGCCTAAATCCGCGTGCCGGGAGGAATGACACCATTCTTGGGAACCACCACAATGCCGTCGCGAATGTAGTAGCCTGGACCCGCTGCATCAGCATTCTTCTCTTGTCGCGTAATGACGACGCCGTCACCGATCCGGGCATTCTTGTCGATGATGGCATCCTCGATGATGCAATTCTTGCCAATTCCGATGGGGATGGTATCGGCGGGAGTTCCGCCCTTGTCGCTCTCGTAGTAATCGGCTCCCATGACGATGGTATTGCTGAGTTTGGATCCCTCATTAATGAGACTGCGGATGCCGATCACGCAGCGATTAAGCTGAGCGGAGCGGATCTGGCAGCCGTCGGAGATCATGGCGCGATTGACCACGGTTTCCTCGACCACGCTGGCAGGGAGGAAACGGGATTGGGTGTAGATCGGCGCTCCGGGGGCGTAGAAATTATACTGCGGTTTTGGGTCGCAGAGATTGAGGTTGGCATCAAAGAAGGAACGGATGGTTCCGATATCCTCCCAATAGCCGCGGTGAATGTAGGCCAGCACTTTACTGGTACCGATGATGGAGGGAATGATGTCCTTGCCGAAATCGGGGAGATCGTTATTGAGGCATTCCTCCAGCACCTTGCGGTTAAAGACATAGATGCCCATCGAGGCGAGGTAGAGCTCCTGATGATCGGGTTCACCGAGCTCGCGGAGTAGTTCAGGCTTCATCTGAAGTTCGGCCAGGATCTTGGGATCATTTGGCTTCTCGACAAAGCGAGTAATCTTGCTCTCGGCATCAGTCTCCATGATGCCAAAGGAGGTGGCCGCCTCACGATTCACCGGAATGCAGGCGATGGTCAGATCGGCTCCAGCTGCGATGTGCTGCTGGATGATTTCACGGTAATCCATCCGGTAGAGCTGATCGCCCGAGAGGATGATGAAGTAGGAGTGACCATCCTCCAGAAAGGTGCGGAGATTCTGACGCACTGCATCGGCCGTACCCTGATACCAGGTCGATCCTTCAGGAGTCTGCTGGGCGGCCAGAATTTCGACGATACTGGGGCTGAAGTTGTCGAATTTGTAACTGGCGTTGATATGTCGGTGTAGCGAGGTGCTGTTGAACTGGGTCAACACATAGATGCTGCGGATGCCCGAGTTCAGGCAGTTGCTGATGGGGATGTCAACCAGTCGGTATTTTCCACCAATGGGAACAGCCGGTTTGGCACGGTCCTTGGTCAGCGGGAAGAGGCGGGTTCCAGCGCCACCACCCATGATGATGGAGAGGGTGCGCTCTGTGGGGGGGATGACTTGTTTGAAGGCCATAATTATAAAACAGGTGAGGCTTGTATCTTGCGAAGTGTCCCCGCGTTTGTCAGGCTCTTAAATTACTATGTGTGGAATTATCGGATATGTCGGTCAGTCGCAGGCGCTACCCATTCTTTTGGAGGGATTAAAGCGTCTCGAATATCGAGGCTACGACTCGGCGGGAGTCGCGACAATTGAGGAGGGATGCATCACCGTTCGCAAAGAGGTCGGCAGGATCGACGATCTGCGCAAGGCGATCGGACAGCATCCCGTCGGCGGCACGACAGGCATCAGCCATACCCGCTGGGCCACGCATGGCAAGGTGACGCAGGAGAATGCCCACCCGCATTTCGACCGATCCGGCAAGTTGGCGCTCGTGCATAACGGCGTCATTGAAAACTACGCCGTGCTTCGTGCGCAACTCGAGGAGGAAGGGCATCAGTTTCTTTCGCAGACCGATACCGAAGTGCTGGCCCATCTGATCGGGCGCGCCTTTGACCGCACTCCCGAGCACACTTCAGGGGGGCTGGTGAAAGCCCTGCGTGAGGCGCTCCACCTCGTCTCCGGCACCTACGGAATCGCCGTGATTCATTCGGAGCTTCCGGGTGTCATCATCGGAGCCCGTCGTGGCAGCCCGCTAGTGCTGGGCATTGGCAAGGGGGAGCATTTCCTCGCCAGTGATGTGAGCGCCATCGTTGGACACACCCGCGATGTCGTCTATCTCAATGACTACGAAATCGTCCTTCTGAGCAGGGAGGGTTTCACCATTTCGACCCTGGAGGGGAATGGTGCTGACTACAATGTCACCAAGGTCGAAATGACCGACGAGGATGTTGGCAAGGGGATCTATCCCCACTTCATGCTCAAGGAAATCCACGAGCAGGTGAAGAGTGTGACGGATGCGCTGCGCGGACGCCTTTCCCATGAGGAGGCCACAGCCAAGCTGGGCGGGCTCAACATGACCAATGCCGACTTGCGCTCCGTCGAGCGCGTCATCCTGACTGGCTGCGGCACGGCCTTCCATGCGGCGATGATCGGCGAATACGCCATCGAGACACTCGCCCAAGTTCCGACGGAATGTGAATTTGCCAGCGAATTTCGCTACCGGAATCTACCGATGACCAAGGATACCCTGGTCTTTGTCCTGAGCCAGAGCGGCGAGACCGCCGACACCCTGGCGGCACTGCGAGAGAGCAAGCGCAAGGGGCATCGCACCCTCGGCATCTGCAATAATGTCGCCAGCACGATTGCCAGGGAAAGCGACGGCGGAGTCTATATGCACGCGGGACCCGAGATCGGCGTGGCAGCGACAAAATCCTTCACCTCCCAGGTCACTGTCCTGACACTCATTGCGCTTCTGCTCGGACGCATTCGTAATCTTTCCAGCTCCGACGGCAGCCGCATCATTGCAGAACTGGAGGCGCTGCCTGGCAAGATCGAAGAAGTGCTTGCCCTGGAAAGCGAAATTGCCGCCGTGGCGCATCGCTATGCCAAGGCCAAAGTCATGCTCTTCATGGGCCGCCAGTACAATTATCCGGTGGCGCTGGAAGGAGCGCTCAAGCTCAAGGAAATCAGTTACATCGCCGCCAGCGGCTACGCGAGCGCCGAGCTGAAACATGGCGTGATCGCCCTGGTGAATGAGGAGACCCCCTCCATCTTCATCGCGCCCCACGATGCGCTCTTTCACAAAAACCTCAGCAACATCGAAGAGGTCAAAGCCCGTGGAGGCCCAGTCATCGGCATCGGCACCCAGGGCAAGGGGGGAGAACTCTCACTCGTCTGCGACGATGTCATCCTCATCCCCGACGCGCCCGAATACCTCACCCCGATTCTGGCTTCGATCGCCCTTCAGTTTTTTGCCTACTACATCGCCGTCGAACTCGGCTGCGATGTGGATAAGCCGAGGAATCTGGCCAAAAGCGTGACTGTGGAATAGTTCGGGCTAGTGACAGCCGCAGCCCGAACCGCAACCACCTCCTGAAGGAGGCTGTGAAGCTGGCGTTGCACGAGCCTTGGCCGCATAACCGAAACCTCCGGTAATCACGCGGCGCACCGGTTTTCCATTCTCAGGATGATGCGTCAGCGCCGCATCCTTCATGCTCTGCTGGATCTCAAAGCTCTCTGGCACTTCGCCCGGCTTGCTCGGAATCGTTTCGTAGAGATAGGTGGCCATGACTCCCAATGATCCTCAAGATTTCCCGGAGATCAAGGAAAGTGCTGAAAAATCACTAGGATTGATTCCTTCACCACTCGGTCCTATCCTGAGGTAAGCGGATTGGTCAGCCTCCACCCCCCATGAACTTTATCGCCCTGAAAATGCTCTTTGGAGATCGGGCGAAGTTTATTGGCATCATCATCGGGTTGACCTTTGCCTCTCTGCTCATCACCCAGCAGTCGGCAATCTTTGCGGGGATCATGACGCGCACCTTCAGCTTTCTCGTGGATGTCGGACTGCCGGACATTTGGGTGGTCGATCCCAGGGTGAAATATATCGACGACATCAAGGCAATGCAGGACACGCAGGTTCTGCGCGTGCGCGGGGTCGAAGGAGTGCAGTGGGCGGTTCCGCTCTACAAGGGATCGCTCTCGGTTCGCATGAAGGACGGGACCTATCAGACCTGCACCATCGTCGGTCTGGATGATGAAACCCTGATGGGAGGTCCTCCGAGCATGGTATCCGGCGACCTCTCCTATCTCCGCCGCAGCGGCGCTGTGATCGTCGATGCCGCTGGGGCTGCCGGGAAACTAGCCCACAACCGGGCCAACGGAGAGAGTATCCCCCTCAAGGTGGGTGATGAAATGGAAATCAATGACAACCAAGCCGTCGTGGTCGGCCTCTGTAATGTCACTCAGACCTTCCAAAATGTCCCCGTCCTTTACATGACCTATTCCTCGGCCACGCTTTTCGCTCCGGGCCAGCGTCTGCTTCTCTCCTTCGTCTGCGTGAAAGCGAAGCCGGGTCAGGATCTCCACGCGCTCTGTCAGCGCATTGAGCGGGCCACAGGACTCAGCGCCTATACGCGCAATGATTTCAAAATGGTGACCTTTCTCTACTACATGAAATACACCGGAATGCCGATTAACTTCCTGACGGCGGTGGCGCTCGGCTTCCTGGTGGGAATTGCCATTTCGGGCCAGACCTTTTACAACTTCACCCTCGATAATCTGCGTTATTTCGGAACCCTCAAGGCGATGGGGGCCAGGAACGGGATGCTCCTGCGGATGATCCTCCTCCAAGCCCTGGTGGTCGGCGCGATCGGCTACGGGCTTGGGGTCGGTGCCGCCTCGGCATGGGGAATGCTTATCGGCGGACACACCCAACTTGCCTTCCGCTTGCCGTGGCAATTGCTTGTGGTCAGCGCCGTGGCTGTCCTCGTGATCTGCCTGAGTTCGGCGGCTATCAGCATTCGTAAGGTGATGAAACTGGAGCCAGCCGTGGTCTTCCGAAGCTAAGGAAACGCTGATTAAATCCCCGAGTCATGCCTGAAGGCGATTTTCACGATCTACCAAAGCCTTTCAACCCGTCGTTATCTTCAGATAGCGCCGAGTTGAGAAGGCTTCGCCATCTCGCAAAACTTACCTTCATTCACAACCCGCTTATTTATTCAGCGCTTCCCTAAAAGACAATGAGCGCCACTGAGGAACAAGTATCCCCAAACGACCATGTAAACGGCCATGTCGCCGTGCGCTGCGCGGGTGTGACCAAGACATTCGGCGCAGGAAACGCCGCCGTCCATGCCCTGAGGGGCGTCGATCTGGAGGTGCGCACTGGGGAGTTGCTGATGCTAGTGGGTCCTTCAGGATGCGGGAAAACAACCCTGATCTCGGTCGTTGCCGGCGTGCTTCAGCGGGATGGGGGCGACTGCACGATCTTCGAGCAGGATTACAATCTCATGAGCGAGGATGCGACAACCTCCTTCAGGGGCATGAACATCGGCTTTGTCTTCCAGGCATTCAATCTCATCCCCTCGCTCACCACGGCGGAGAATGTGGCCACTCCACTGATCATCAATGGCATGAAGCCGCGTGACGCCGTGGCCAAGGCCAACGAAATCCTCGGCCAGGTGGGATTTGACGACCGGATGATCCGCTCCCTGCCAACCGATCTCTCGGGAGGCCAGCAGCAGCGCGTGGCGATTGCGCGCGCCCTGGTCCATCGTCCGCGCCTGATCGTCTGCGACGAACCGACCAGTGCGTTGGATGGCGAGACCGGTCACAAGGTGATGGAACTCCTGCGCCGTCTGGGCCGGGATGAAAACCGGGCGCTGGTCGTGGTGACACATGATTCACGCATCTATCAATTCGCCGACCGCATTGCGAAGATGGAAGATGGGCGCATTACGCAGGTGGTCCAATCAGCCAAGGAGTTAACATCGATGAAGGAGAACCCTTAAACACAAGGCCCCCCCCTATGATCCGTAAATATGTCCTACCGATCCTCGCCATCCTCGGCGTGGGACTTGGCATTATGGCCGCGCTGAAAAGCGCCCGCACTCTCATTCCGACTCCCATGGTCTCAGATGCGCCGACTTCACCCTATCAAACTTTTATCGCGGGAGCCGGATTGGTGGAAGCCAACACGGAAAACATCGCCATTGGCACGCAGATCGCCGGAATCGTCTCCAAGATCTATGTGGGAATCGGCAGCCAGGTGAAGAAGGGCGATCCCCTGTTCACCATCGATGACCGCGCCACCCGCGCCCTTCTCGCCACCCAACAGGCCGCAGTGAAGGTGGCCGAAGCTCAACTGGCGCAGGCCAATTACTCCAACTCCATCAGTCAGGGGTTGGCCAAAAAATTTGTCACTGCCAAAGATGATGCCGTGATGACCCGCTATATCGTCGAGACCGACACCGCACAGGTGGCGCAGGCGCAGGCCTTGGCCAACCAGACGGCCACCGATCTGGAACGCCTGACCGTGCGGGCACCTGTGGATGGTCAGGTGATGCAACTCAAGATCCGTCTTGGAGAATCCGCACAAACAGGAGTCCTCGGACAGCCTCTCATCCTGTTCGGCAATATCGAACCGCTCTGTGTCCGTACCGATATCGACGAAAACGAAGCCTGGCGCGTCCGGGAAAATGCTCCCGCGATCGCCTTTCTCCGGGGCAACAAGGAAATCAGTGCATCGTTGAAGTTTGTCCGCTTCGAGCCGTATGTCATTCCCAAGGTCTCGCTGACAGGGGCGACGACGGAACGGGTCGATACCCGTGTCATGCAGGTCATCTACAGCCTTCCCCTCGGGGAGCACCGCATCAAGGCAGGCCAGCAGATGGATATCTTCATTGAGGCGCAACCACGACCGCGCGATCATCCTTCCCCAGCGAACTCCACTCAGAAGTAAGGACAGTTTCAGTAAGGATGTAGTCTCTGTGCACTTTGGAGATATGCCACTCCAATCACCTCCTCCACGCGGAGGGGGAGCGCGCTTTTGAAACGCGCCCTTTCTGATTTTACTTTGCCGCTGATGGTTGTGTGACGCTGATGTCCAGGGCGAGATCCTTGGCTGTTTTAGCGGCAAGCAGCGACATGAACTGCTCGAAGGCATTCCCTCCGCTATTAGTACCGGTGCTGTTGCCTGTGATCACGGCGGGTGTAATTGATCCACGATATTGTGCCAATCCTTCTGCCCAGGCAGTTTGAGCTTTCACCCAGGCGTCGAGCTTCTGCTCCAAGGCGCCATTCGCCTGCATCGCAAGTTCCTTGGCCTTCGCCTGGCCCTCGCCAAGTGCTATATCACGCAACTTTGTTTCCTCGGCAGCTTGATGGTCTAATTTGGCGACATTGAGGCGCTGTGTGGCTGCGGTTTCGGCAACAACCTTGTCTCTCTCTGCGTTGGTTTTCTGAACCTCGGCCTCCTGATCTGCTTCCGTGACAGCCTGAGCCTTGAGAACTTCCTGCGCCCATTTTGCTTTGGCAGCTTGAGCCTCGCCGTTGGCAATGGTCGTAAGTTTTTCCTGTTCGGCCTCCTTCGACTTGGCGATGGCTGTCTGCACCTGCATGATAGCGGCCTGTTGTGCCGCGATCTGATCTTCAACGACTTTGTCGTAACGGATTTCGTTAATATTGAGATTGTAAGGCTTAATACCAAAGCGAATCAGAGGGGAAACCTCCTGTCGAAGGGGCTGCCCGGTTTTTGGATCAGTGTCGATTTTTACGGCATTAATCCATTTCTTTGTCTGTGTAATGGGATCTTCCACCTCAACTTGTGTGGTTGTGGTCTTATAAACCCCGTTGATGGCCTGATCCTCGATATCATTGATGAGCTCATTGCGTCGGTCGCTGTAACTCTCCTTCGATGACATGAGTGGTCCTGTCATATAGACTGCTTTCGTCATACATTGACCAACGAGTTGCTGCGCAATGGCATCTTGATTCCGATAGGTTTTGTAGAGATCCAGAAAGGTGGAATCATCGGCCGGGTAGTCAAAGCGGATTGAACCGCTGACATATCCGGTGGCTCCGTCATTGAAACGGGTCTTGATGGACTCGTCATTCTTTGAACCCTCGTCATTTTTGAGGCTAAACCAATATTGCGTGCTGCGGGGAAACCTTTCCACACTTCCAAAGCCACGCCAATTGAAGCTACCTGGAGTGCTGATGACTGCGAGTTTGCCGGTGGGGTATTGCACAACGACCCGCTCGCCTGCGTCAACATGGACGAAAAGCTCACCCGCAATTCCAAAGAAAGCGAGAAGGATGACAACGAGTGCCACACCCGATGCGATGTAGAACTTTTTATTGTTTGTGATGCTAGTCATGGCTGCGGTGTGTTGTTATGGGGTTTTCTGGGCTACTCTCGGTTAATGTTTTAGTTATTTCGCGGTCAAGAAGAGTGGTTTCAAGTGCGGCAAAACTGTGATTGAGGGAAATCTGGACTGAATCCAAGGCCGTTTTTGTTCTGAGAGTTGAATAAAAATCTTCCGTGGGATTTTCACCGTTGTTCGCCTCGCTGAGGGCCTGTGTTACTTGCCAGATGGCGGCTGCTTTTTCGACAACTTCTGCAAATCTGGCCAAATCGGAAGAGGCTGTTTTGTAGGCGCTCCTTTTCAGATCAAGGAGTTGCGCAAGCTTTGCTAGTTGGTCTTCAAATTTCGCCGCTTCCTCGGGATACTTTAATTTCAAGGAGGAGACATGCGCTTCAAATGTTTTGTATTTCTCGGTGCTTGTTTCAATGGAGCGTCGCTTCTCTTGAAGTTGAACCGTTCGTAAATTCAACTCATTTTCCAGAGTCTCCACTGGGTTTTTGGTCGCTTCGAGCTTTAGCAGAGAAACCCTTAGATTTGCAATCGCCAGACTAGCGGCAGGAGTTATTGCAATAATGACAGCAGAAATAGCGACTGCAGCGGCCAGGCCAATAATGCCTTTAATCAGTGTGAAAACGAATGGCGCGATGAGGAGAATGGTGACGGATGCAATTGCTACTTTGGCAAAAAGTTCATATTTAAGGCGTGTTTTTTCAATGAGATGTTGATCGTTCATGTCGTTTGAATCTTGGTAAGATACTGGGTTCAACGAAAATAACCACCAGGGACACTACAGTCAGAAACAATTCCGCGACGGTGCCTTCGTCTTCACTTGCTCATAGCTTCTTCCTTCCCATCCTGCAAAGGACAAATTCGGTTACATCTCCCACGCTCCCGCCGCTACAGACTCCCAAAGCCGTTGGCTATGTATGCATTTGTTGGGGGGGGAATTAGGGTATTTTTCAAGGCGTGAGCGAAGAGGAGATCTGTTGCGCCCTTTGTCGTGAAGGTCTGCATGGCCGTGCTTGATTCGTTTTTTTATGCGGCAACCTCGCGGATCAACACCTCTGCGGGGATCCCCAACCCATGGTGGAGGGCCCGGATCATCCCGATACTCAGTGCTCGCTTGTGGTTCAGGATCTCCGAGACACGGCTCTTGCCGGGGAAATACTTTTCCAGATCCTTTTGTCGAAGCCCTTCCTGCTCCATGCGGAACTTGATGGCTGCCACAGGATCGGGGATATCCATCGGGAAGTTTTCCTCCTCATAGCGCTCCACAAGGAGCACCCACAGCTCCAGCTCCTCCTCCTGGGAGGTGCCCGGCTTGGCATCCATCAGCTCCTCCACCCGCGCCAGTGCTTTCGTGTATTCCTTTGCCGATTTGATGATCTTGAGTTTCATGTGATGGATCAGATGTTTTCCGCATCGATCTTGTCGTAGTCGGCATGTGTGCCAACATGGCGGATGAAAACGATCGCAGTGTTGTAGTGGATTTTCACAATGAGCCGGTAAGAGTTCCCCTTGATGTTAAAGACAACCCTGTTGCCCGGGAGCACATCGGCGGAGGGATAACGCCGCTTAATGTCGGCGGTTGATTTCCATTCCGCATCAGCCGCCTCATGAAACCACGCCTCCAGGGAAGCTTTGGAATCGGAATGCTTTTCATAAAAGTCGCGGAGTGTTTTTCGGGAAACAATTCTCATGTGAAGGGTAATTCGGCACCGGTTCAAGTCAAGCG
>Ga0302320_10030383_pt1 | contig 10297 bp, 11 predicted proteins | sample Bog_T0_3_FD_202130 | JGI IMG/M metagenome (GOLD analysis project Ga0302320, IMG submission 202130) | Peat permafrost microbial communities from Stordalen Mire near Abisko, Sweden - Bog_T0_3 | ecosystem: Environmental > Terrestrial > Soil > Wetlands > Peat | place: Sweden: Abisko, Stordalen Mire... | reverse complement strand
ACCTCCGGGTAGGTCGCTGATGAGTGTCCGCGGCAACGCGGCGCCTAGAGGAATGACCGCACACGACAGAATTCGGCTTATAGGTCCTTTTGCCGAATACCAAGGCAGCAAACGACAGCCCCGGCCGGGAAAATCCCAGCCGGGGCTGACCATTTTTGAGAGCCGTATGATGGTGCAGTTGCCGCCGCCCGCGTACAGCCTGTTCCTCGATCGCTAGCGACGCTTCCGCATCACCCAGGTTGTCATGCAGCGGTAGTCCTGCACAATGGTGGTTTTCAGCGGATCGACAAGTACAGCGTTCAGCTCATCGGTCAGGCGCAGCAGCATCCGCTCGTCAACCAGAAACCACTCAGAGCCGTCGCTTATCCGAAAGATATTTCCACGCAGGTGTTCGAAGTCCATGCCGATGCGCGAGCCCAACCGGCAGAACAGCATTCCTCCAGGCCGCACCACACGCCAAAGATCTTTCAGCATGGCAAGAAAATGCTTGTCGTCCCGCGCGAAATGCAGCACGGCGTTGCAGATGACCGCATCCGCAAATCCATCTTCGAAGGGCATCTTCTCGATGGGGGCAACCTGAAAGTTCTCCGCGGGCAATCCGGTCGCGAGCGAAGCCGATAACTGGCGAACATGGTCCACGCCCGCCGGGTCAGCATCGACCGCGAAAACCTCGCAGCCCTCACGCAGCAGATGCACCAGGTTGCGTCCGTACCCGCATCCGGCGTCGAGCACACGCATCGGCGCAGCAACATTTCCGCGCAGAATCTGATCGAAAACGTAAATATCGATCTGCCCGAACTGCTCCTGAACGGTCATCGTCATCGCACGGACCCTCCTGACCGCTCTGCTAATGCGAGTTGCCGATTACTCTTTGCGGAAGCGGTTGGCCTGCTCGAACTCGTTGCGCAGCTCTGCCGTGCGCAGGTTTTCGCGCAGATGGGCAAGCCGCTGCTCCAATGCCAGCAGCGCGTGTTCCACGGCTTCGGTGTTGGTATAGGCAATGTCGCGCCACATGGAGTAGGGGCTTGCGCCCAGCCGCGTCATCTCGCGCAGCGCGCGGCCGCCCACGTCTTTCAGCTCCGGCGCGTCGCCGATTTCTTCCTCAAGCAGCGCGCTCAGGGCTGTGGCCGTGAACTGCGGCAGATGACTGACCCATGCCACCAGCTCGTCGTGGCGCACGGGATCAAGGTCGATTGTCTTCGAGCCCATAGCTGTGACCAGATCGCGCCAGTCCTTCACCAGTTCGGCCGAACGCACGGAGCGTTGCGCCTCCGGGTCATCCGTAAACAGCCAGACCGCGCCGCGAAACAGGTTGGCGTCGGCCAGTGCAGCGCCACCGCGCTCCTTGCCAGCCATGGGATGGCCGGGAAGAAACGCCGCGCGCTCGGGCGTGTTGTAGAGGCGTGCGGCGGCTTCGGCGATGAGCCGCTTGGTGCTGCCCAAGTCCGTGACCATGTGCTCTGAGCCGAGCAGGCCGGCAAGCTTCTCCATAAAGTCGAGTGTCGCGCAGATGGGTAATGCGAGCACGACCACCTGGCTGTCACGCGCGGCCAGCAGAGGGTCGCTGGCGACCGAATCGAGCGCGCCCATTGAAAGCGCAAGCTGGGCATGATCGGGGCTGCGGTTCCAGCCCACGATTGCGCCTTTGTAGCCCGCCGCGCGCAACGCCAGCCCCACCGATGTGCCGAGGAGTCCGGTGCCGAGGATGGCGATGCGCTCGATCATAGTTAGCAAGCCAGCGAGTCAGCCAAACTGTAAGTGAGCGCTGACTTGCCTAATCTTACAGCGTTCGCCCGACGGCCTTGGCGATGGCCCGCAGCTCGCCGGCCAGCTTCTCAAACTGGTCAAGATAGAGCGTCTGCGCGGCGTCTGACACCGCCTTGTCGGCGTTGGGATGAATCTCGATGAGCAGCGCATCCGCGCCCGCGGCCACTGCGGCCTTGGCCATGGGAGCAACCATGTCGCGGCGGCCGGTGCCGTGCGAGGGGTCGGCCACCACGGGCAGATGCGTGAGCTTTCGCAGCACAGGAATCGCCGAGATGTCCATCGTGTTGCGCGTCGCGGTCTCGTAGGTGCGGATGCCGCGTTCGCACAGGATCACCTCGTAGTTGCCGCCGGAGAGAATGTACTCGCTCGACAGCAGCAGCTCCTCGATGGTGGCGGCAATGCCACGCTTGAGCAGCACCGGCTTGCGCACCTGACCCAGCTCGCGCAGCAAATTGAAGTTCTGCATGTTGCGCGCGCCCACCTGGAAGCAGTCCACGTAAGGCAGCATGGGCTCGATCTGCGCAATCTCCATGACCTCGCTCACGGTGGCCAGGCCGTGGGCGCTGGCCGCCTCGCGCATCAGCTCAAGGCCGGGAATGCCGAGTCCCTGGAATGAATAAGGCGAACTGCGAGGCTTGAATGCGCCTCCACGCAGAAAGCCTCCGCCGGCGGCCTTGACGCAGGCGGCGATGGCGAAGATCTGCTCTTTGCCCTCGATGGCGCAGGGCCCGGCGATCAGCGCCACCTGCTCCGCGCCGATCTGTGAGCCATTGGCAAACTCGACTACTGTGCCCTGAGGCCTGAATGCGCGCCCGGCCAGCTTGTAGGGCGCGCTGATGCGGTGCACGTTGAGCACGCCCGGCAGCACTTCAAACTTTGAGATGTCGAGGCCGGCGGTGGGGCCGACGGCGGCCAGAATCGTCTGCGCTTCGCCGGTTGTGCGGTGCACGTGCACCCCGGTCTCTTCCATCACTTCAATGACGGCATTGATCTGTTCTTCGGTTGCATTCTCCTGCATGGCGACAATCATTGCTTTTTTCCTGTCTCGGGCGCGCTGGCGTCCGCGGCCTGGCCCGGCTGGCCGTCGCGGCGGCCCTGGGCGTCTCTCTCTGAAGCCAGCTCGTGCCGCTGCAGCGCCCGCATCACGTCGATAATGCGCTCGTAGATATGCGTCAGCTCGATGTCTGGCAGCGGACCTTTGTTGGCCGCGCGCACGTTCGCGTAGACAATCTTTTCGCGATTCGGCTCATACACCGGCAGCGATGTGGCGGCCTTGAGGTGCCCCACCATCTGCGCGGCGCGCGCCCGCTCGTTCAGCAACTCAACAAGCTTGCGGTCCAGAACATCGATTTGTTTTCGCAATTCTTCCAGCGTCATTTCATCCTCGTGATGCGCCCCAGACCCGCGATGCAAAACAGGCACGGTGCCCGGGGTGCTGCGGAAGCTGAGTTGGCTTTACGGCATTTTCGGAAATACTGTGGACTGTTGAGAGCTGCGGAGGTGAATTCTTCTTGAGAAAAAATCCTCTCGGCAGTTGCGGTTTAGGTCTACACCATTTCCGAAAATGCTATGGCTGTCCGCTCCTGGCCTTCAGTTTCCTTTTGCCGATGCAAGCCTGAGTGTGCCGCATCGTTCACCGGATGAGCTGAAGGCTGAGAGCTGAATAGCTGGCGGCTTTGCTCTTTACCGGGCCAGCGCCGTTTCATTCAGGCGCAGGCCCTTGATAAATCGAGCCACTGCGCCAGGCGCTGTTTCCGGGTTCGAGCTTTCAATCAGCTCGACAATAGCGCTGCCGACCACCGCGGCATCCGCGAACTCCGCCACCTGGGCGACGTGCTCTGCGTTGGAAATGCCGAACCCCACGGCCACCGGCAGCTTTGTCCATCGACGGATGCGCGCTACCAGCGCGGAGGCATCGGCGGTCATGCTCGTCTGCTTGCCGGTAATGCCGGTGCGGGAGATGGCGTATACAAATCCCTTGGAGTGCGTGGCGATGGCCTCAAGCCGTTCATCGGGACTGGTAGGCGCGGCCAGAAAAATCGGCGCGAGACCCACGCGGGCCAGTTCGGCCAGATATTCGCCGGCCTCTTCGACAATCATGTCAGTGGCCAGCACGCCATCTACACCGGCTGCCTTTGCATCGCCGGAAAACTTGCCGAGGCCGTAGCGCAGGATGGGATTGAGATAGCTGAAGATGACCAGGCCGGCGGCGGGCCGCTCGGCGCGGATCTCGCGAGCCAGAGCCAGAACATCTTTGAGGCGGGTGCCGTGGGCCAACGCGCGCTCCATGGCGCGTTGAATCACAGGCCCATCGGCGAGCGGATCGCTGAAGGGCACACCCAGCTCTATCACGTCCGCACCGGCGTCGATGGCCGCAAGCGCGATGGCGCGCGTGGCGTCGAGCGAAGGGTCCCCGGCCGTCAGATATACGACCAAGCCCGGCTTGTGATCGAAACGGATCGCCATTGGTACACACTTGGGTGCCCCAGGTCTCAATTTTGAAACCTGGGATAAAGCTTTATAGCTTCAACTCGCGGGCCAGAATTCCCATATCCTTATCGCCGCGACCGGAGAGATTCACCACCAGTATGTCACGCGGCCCGCACGTCGGAGCAAGGCGCAGCGCCTCGGCCACCGCATGCGCGCTTTCGAGCGCGGGCAGAATCCCCTCGGTGCGCGCCAGCCTGACCACCGCGTCCAGCGCGGCCGCATCATCCTGCGATGTGTACTCGGCGCGCCCGGTGTCATGCAGCGCTGCGTGCTCGGGGCCGATCGATGCATAGTCCAGCCCTGCAGAAACCGAATGTGTGAGCGCGATCTGTCCGTCTTCATCCTGCAGCACATACGAATAGGTGCCTTGCAGAACGCCCGGAGCGCCGCCCTTGAAACGGGCCGCGTGCTCGCCCAGCGCGGTGCCGCGCCCGCCGGCCTCCACGCCGATCAGCCGCACTTGTCTGTCTGAGATGAACTCGTAAAACGCGCCGATAGCGTTCGACCCGCCGCCCACGCAGGCGATGACGGCCGTGGGCAGACGGCCTTCCTTCTCGAGAATCTGCTCTTTGATCTCAAGGCTGATGCAACGATGGAAGTCGCGCACCATGGTGGGGTAAGGATGCGCGCCCAGCGCCGAGCCCAGCAAGTAATAGGTCGTGCGCACGTTGGTGACCCAGTCGCGCATGGCCTCGCTGATTGCGTCTTTCAGCGTCTTCGAGCCGGAGCTGACGCCGCGGACTTCCGCGCCCAGCAGCCTCATGCGCAGCACGTTCAGCTCCTGCCGCTCCATGTCCACGTCGCCCATGTAGACCACGCACTCCAGGCCCAGCAGCGCGCAAACGGTCGCCGTGGCCACGCCATGCTGGCCTGCGCCGGTTTCGGCGATGATGCGTTTCTTGCCCATGCGCTTCGCCAGCAGCCCCTGGCCCAGTGCGTTGTTGATCTTGTGCGCGCCGGTGTGCAGCAGGTCTTCGCGCTTCAGATAAATCTTTGCCCCGCCCAGTTGCTCGGTCAGCCGCTTGCAGTAGTAGAGCGGCGTGGGCCTCCCGGCGTAGTCGTGCAGCAGTCCAGAGAGTTCGGCCTGAAACGCCGCATCCGCCTTGGCCGCGTCGTACGCATGCTCCAGCTCGACCAGCGCCGCCATCAGCGTCTCCGGCACATAGCGCCCGCCATAGACGCCGAAGCGGCCCGCGCGCGGCTCAGAGGGATTTGCCGGAAGAATGATGGATGCCATGAGGGTGCCTCCTTCGCTCGCCCGTGGGAAGGGGAACTTTTCAGTGTACTAGCACCAAGACAACGCGATTTTGTAACACCCCGATTGCTGCGCAAAGCTCCAACCTACAGAAATGCGATCTTCGGGATGGTTTTGTAACAGGGCCTGACTTCAGTTGTGCCGATAAAGGCAAAAATGAGCTTGGCTTTACTGTCTGCGAGAACAGAGGCTTTAAGTGCCTAAAGGTCCAAAGGACTGTGAAAAATCCAAAAGGACCTCTTGATTGGCAGCGTCATAAAGATAAATCGAACGAAATATACTCGCCTGAAAACGAGACCGCAAGTCAGCAGCCTTCTGCGCAATAAGGGGCTTCAAGAACCGCCAATACTCGGGTCCATAAGCGTAGTAGAGCAAGAGCGAAAGAGGCCTGGCTTGAGGATCGTAGACCTTCCTCAGCTTCTTGTTGAGGAGAATTTCTAGGGGCTCCAAGCCCGTGTCCAAGGGTATATACGGTTCCTTGATCGGCTGGCTTTCAAGGCGCGATAATGCCCATGCAATGTCCTGTTGAATGATCTCTCCGAGTTCAAAAAAATGCGGCAAGCCATTGATGCTGCATTGCAGATCTGGAGGAGGCGGAATCGAAGAGCTTGAGTCAAGCATGACAATCTCAGCCGGATCAACCTCGAAACCAGCACCCCCGCAGAAGCTGGTAAACATCTCCCATTCCCGAAAAGCCTTCAAATCGGATTTGCCTAACATTTGCTGTGTTGCCTGATATGCCCGACGCTTTGCAGGGCTATCTGGAAGCCTTAAGATGTGCGCGATTTTTTTAGGGCTCCAGCTTTGCGCTTTCAATGGCTCTCGGCTTTCCTGGTTTCGCTAGTTTATGACGTGTGCCTGGCCTCTCGCTTCGATATTTGGACGGAACACAAAAAGCCCGTGCGAGCTTCCCGCGAGCGTCTGCGGCACCGCAGGTGCCGTCAGGCCCTTTTCTTACTGCGCTCGACCTTCTCTGCAAAGTGAGAAGGGATAAGCACGACCGGCTCCTGATCCGGGAAAGTTGCAATCATGGTCAGGTGACCTCCCATCGCAGCCACAGTGCGCTGCATCGTGGACAGGCGCGGGTCTTTACGCTTCTCGAGGCGCGAAATCTGCATCTGGCCGATTCCAAGAGCCTCCGCAACCGTTGCCTGGCTGATTTTGCGCCCCTTGCGCAGTTCGGCCAAGGTCATGCGTCGCCTCACTTTGGCCACTAACTCTGCTCCCCTTTTAGCAATGGCCTCTTGCCGCTTCTTCGGCATAGCGGCAATCACTTCTTCAAGCGGAATGGGTCTGTACATCGCAGCTACTCCTTGGTCTCAAGATTTTCGAGGTGTTCCTTGTACCTCTTGTCGGCTTTGTCGATTAGCCGTTTGTAGAACTTCGTTTCGCTCACACCCGATTTGTCTCCGGCGACGAGCAAAATTGCATTGCGTCGAGGATCGAATGCGAAGGCGACTCTCCAGACGCCCCCATCGGCCCTGAAGCGAAGTTCCTTCATGTTCGCGTAGCGCGAATCGTTCAGCGTGTCTACGTCGGGCCGTCCTAGAACTGGTCCGAACTCCCGCAACGGCACGAGCGCCGCTACCAGTTCGTCCTGCACCGCCTCAGACAGTTCTTCGTACTCTGCCTTGAACCTCGGATGGAAGTCGACGCGCCAACTCATGACATGATTATGCCATATAGAGCATTATGCGTAAAAGGGCATTTTTGATCATCCCAAAGAATCTTTAGGACGCGATCCTATTCCCGCCCCACAGCCTGCGCCCGGACCACAAACTCCCGGACTTTTTCAGGGTCTTTCTTTCCAGGCACGGACTCCACGCCGGAAACGACATCCACGCCCCACGGCCGCAATGTGGCGATGGCTTCGGCCACGTTATCCGGTGTCAGCCCACCTGCTGCAATAAGTTGCTTGCGCACTTCCGCGTTTTGGAAGAGAGATTTGCTGGCTCTGGCCCAGTTGAAGGCTTTGCCGGTGCCTCCCACAGCCGTAGCCGTGCGCGAGTCCACGAGCACCGCATCTATATTTGGGTCTGAAAAAGATGCGCCAGGGGCTAAAGCCCCGTCTCTTGTGTGCGCGTTTTCGGCACGACTAAAGTCGTGCCCTGACACATAACTGATTTCTTCCGCGGCCGACGGTGGATCGAAGTGCACCACGCGCAAGATGCGCAGTCTGGGCCCAAACCGCGCGCGCAGATCAGCTGCCAGCTCAGGCGCGGCGCCGAAATGAAGCTGCACGCCGGTCAGGCCGCAGGCCTCCACCGTCGCGGCAATCTCGTCGAACGGCGCATCGACAAAGACGCCGATCTTCTCAAGCGCAGGCGGCAGGTGAGGAATCATCTTCGCGGCCAGCGCGATCGTAACTCGCCGCGGGCTGGGCGCAAAGATGAATCCGACCGCGTCAGCACCGGCTTCAGCCGCCAACTGCGCATCTTCGAGCGAGGTGTTGGCGCAGATTTTGATCCAGATGTTTGTGCGGCTCATGGCTTGACCGCTGCTCCCTTGAGCAAATCCGCCAGCGCGGCGCCGGGGTCGGGCTGGCGCATGAAGCTCTCGCCGATGAGAAAAGCGTCAAAGCCAGCCTGGCGCAGACGGGCAATATCTTCGGGCACAGAGATGCCGCTCTCGGTCACCCGCACCACGCCCGCCGGAATGCGCTCAACCAGCGCCAGTGAAGTTTCAAGCGCCACATCGAAGGTGCGCAGGTCGCGGTTGTTTACGCCGATTGCGTCTGCGCCTGTCTCGCCCAGTGTGTTCAGAACGCGGTCGAGTTCTTCGCCGGTATGCACTTCGACGAGCACGTCGAGCGAGAGATCATGCGCCGCCTGGGCAAAGCGCTTGAGCTCGGTGTCTGTGAGCGCGGCGGCGATCAGCAGGATAGCGTCGGCGCGGTGAGCGCGCGCCTCGACGATCTGGTACTCGTCGACCATGAAGTCCTTGCGCAGGCAAGCCAACGGAGCGGCGTCCGAGGCCAGTTCAAGGTTGCGCAGGCTGCCCTGGAAGTAGGGCTCATCAGTGAGCACGGAGAGCGCGGCGGCGCCTCCGGCCCGGTAACGGCGGGCCAGCCAGGCAGCGTCGAAGTCGGCGCGGATGAGGCCCTTCGAGGGCGAAGCCTTCTTGATTTCAGCAATGACGGCGAGGCCGCTTGCTGCCTGGCGGCGCAAGGCAGAAGCCCAGCCGCGCGGATGATGCCCGGCGGCGCGGCGCTCCAGCTCGGCCACGGGCACATGGGTCTTGCTCACCGCTACCGCGGCGCGAGTGGTGGCCAGAATTGTGGCAAGAATGGTGTCAGTGCGCGTCGACATGCTCTGGTCTGAGTATACGAGGAAGCAATTGTGCCGCGCTTGCTGCGCCCCGCCGAATCAGCGCGCCGAAGCCGGCGTCTCCGCGCCAGCCGTAAGCAGCTCACGTGCGCCCTTCTGTCCCAGCCGGATGCAATCCGGAATCCCAATCCCGTCATAAGCATTGCCGGCCAGCCGCAAACCGGGCAGCGCGGCCACGCGGGCGGCAATCTGTGCCATGCGCTGCTGGTGGCCCACGGAATACTGCGCCATGGCCCGGCGCCAGCGCGAAACCTGCGTATGCTCGGGTTGCACATCGAGGCCGATGGTCTTTGCGCCCAGAATCTCGCTCAGCTCGCGGCGCACCACGGCCACCAGCGCATCATCGCTCTCGGTCAGCAGCGCCTCATTCCTCATGCCGCCCAGAAAGGCGCGAAAGACCGCTTTGCCCGGCGGCGTGCGGCCCAAAAACTTGCGATGAACGAATGTACAAGCCAGCATGGCGCGGCCTTCGACGGCAGGAACCAGAAAGCCGAAGCCCTCGGGCAGCTGTCCGATCCGCGCTTCGTCGTAGATCAGATTCACGGTGATCGAGGAGGAATAAGGGATAGCGCCGAGCGCCTCACCCAGCGCCTCGTCCACCGGGCGCAGCAGCACGCCGGCGGCCCAGGCAGGCGAGGCCATCAGCACGGCGTCATACATCTCGCTTGTCCCACACGCCTCAACCCTCCAGCCTTCGCTCGTCTTCGCGAGGGCGCTTACCGGCGTGGCTACGCGCACCGAGGCGGGATCGAGCCGTGCAGCGATCGCATCCACCAACTGCTGCATGCCGCCGCGCATCGCGGTAAAAATGGCGGCTCCGCCGTTTTGTGTTTTGGACGAGGTCATTGCGCGAGCCTTCATCTTGCGATGCGCCGCCAACATGCCGCGGGTGAGCGAGCCGTACTTTGTTTCCATCTCGACCATCCGGGGCAAAACGGCGCGTGCGCTCAGTTGCGTGGAGTCGCCGCCATAAATGCCGCTCAGCAGCGGATCAGCGAGCCGGTCCACGGTCTCGCTGCCAAAGTGACGGGCCACCAGCGCGGCCACCGTCTCGTCCGCCTCGCTACTCCGGCGCGGCGGGTGCAGCAGCTCCAGAGCCATGCGCGCCTTGGTCGAGAAACTGAACAGCCGCGTCAGCGCCGTGGGAACCAGCCTCGTGGGCACCAGGAACATCAGCCCGTCGGGCAGCGGAACCAGTCGATTGCGGACCACAATATAAGTCTTGCGGGCTGCGTCGTTGGAGGGCAAAAGCGCCGCGCCCAGCCCCAGCTCGCGGCATAGCTCGGCGGCCGCTGGCTTCTCGGTCAAAAAGGAGTCGGGTCCGCGTTCCAGCACGGCGCCATCCACGATCTCTGAGGCCAGCGAGCCGCCCAGCCGCGGAAGCGCCTCAAACAGCGTGTAACTGGCCGCAGGGCGCGCCTTTTCCAGCTCATACGCGCCGGCCAACCCCGCAATGCCG
>Ga0302320_10030379_pt1 | contig 10298 bp, 10 predicted proteins | sample Bog_T0_3_FD_202130 | JGI IMG/M metagenome (GOLD analysis project Ga0302320, IMG submission 202130) | Peat permafrost microbial communities from Stordalen Mire near Abisko, Sweden - Bog_T0_3 | ecosystem: Environmental > Terrestrial > Soil > Wetlands > Peat | place: Sweden: Abisko, Stordalen Mire... | reverse complement strand
AAGGATGACGATGAGGAGCCGCCGCCGCCGACACCGGAACCCAAGGCGCAGCGTAACTTCACCGATCCGGAGAGCCGGATCATGCCCACCAAGAACGGCTTTGAGCAGTGCTACAACGCCCAGGCTGCACGGCCCACAACCTGCTCAAGCTGGTGAGGGCCACCGCCTGAAGGGGGTTTCCGCCGATACGCGGCCACCGGGCGCAATAAGAGCCCTGATTTCAGGCCATTAATGGGTGAAACAAGGACCTTGATCCGTAGGCATTCAACGGTTTGGTTCCTTGATCGGAGCGAGGAACGAGCGGAGATCAAGGAACCGAACCGACCTACGGACGCACTGGGGGGACCCGGATCACATACTTGGACGGACTCCTAGGTTCACCGCAGCACCAGGGCGATCCCGCCCAGGATGGCGGCCGAGGCCAGGGCCAGCCTGAGCGGAGCGCCTCACAGCCCCGTCAGCGGGATCCGCCTGCCCCTCCCGAACGCCCAGGGGCTTACCTTGAGCGAGAACGGCAGCTGCCGGCGCTTGAACTCCGAGCGGCGCAGCAGGCCGAAGATCCGCGGCAGCGCGGCCCGGGCCTGGTCCAGGGCGGGGCCGTCCAGCAGGAACGCCAGGTCATCCTGGATGGTCTCCTCCTCGCGCCTGGCCTCCAGCAGGGTGCCGAGGATGGCGTCCAGCTGCTCGTAGGGTATCAGGCTGGCCTCGTCGGTCTGGCCGGGGCGCAGCTCGGCGGTGGGCCTGCGCTCCAGGACCCCCCTTGGGATGGCGGGGCCCAGCTCCCGGGCCAGGGCGAACACCCGGGCCTTGAGGCAGTCGCCCAGAATGCCGAAGGCGCCGATGCCGTCCCCGTACAAGGTGAAGTAGCCGGTGGCGGCCTCGCTCTTGTTGCCGGTGTTCAGCACCGCCACCAGGCTGGTGCCCAGCATCCGGTGCACCGCCGGCTCGGAAGTGGCGGCCATGAGCAGCATGCCCCGGCACCGGCTCTGGAAGTTCTCGTCGGTGAGGCCGAAGCTGCGCTCGGGGAAGGCCGCCTCCAGGGAACCCACGGCGCCGATGAAGGGGAGCCCGGCGTCCAGCTGCAGGAACGGGATGCCCAGCAGCCCGGCCTGCTCCCGGGCCAGGGCCACGCTCTCCGCGCTGGTGAAGCGGGTGGGCAGGGCCACGCCCAGGACCCGCTCCGGCCCCAGGTTCTCGGCCGCCATGGCGGCCACCACCGAGCTGTCGATGCCCCCGGACAGGCCCACCACCACGGCCTCCAGGCCCTGCTTGCCCAGGTTCTCGCGCAGGCCCGTGCCCAGGGCCCTGCGCAGCCAGAACGGCTCGGCCGGCTCGTCGGGCCAGGACCGGCCGCCGCCGCCGGTCTCCACCAGGACCACCCCTTCCTGGAAGAACGGGTCCCGCTGCCAGGTCCCGTCCGGGTGGGCCAGGCCCGAGCCGCCGTCGAAGGTGAGCCAGCTTTCCGATCCCACCCGGGCGGCGAAGGCGATGGGGATGCCGTGAAGGGCGCTCTGCCCCTGCAGCAGCCGCCGGCGCAGGGCCAGCTTGCTGGGGGCCGCCCAGGGGGCATGGCGCCCCGGCGGCAGGAAACTGCCCAGGTGCCCGGGACTGGCCGACGCGTTCAGGACCAGGGTCGCGCCCTGGGCGGCCAGCTCGGCGATGGGGTCGAAAGCGTAGCGGATGGGGCCGGGGCAGAAGTCGGGGTTGGCCCAGAGGTCCTCGCAGATGCACAGGCCGATCCGCTCGCCCTGGTATTCCACCAGCGGCTGCGGGCCCGGGTCAGCCTCGAAATAGCGGCTCTCGTCGAACACGTCGTACATGGGCAGGATGCGCTTGTGCACCACCGCCCGCACCGCGCCCCGCTCGCACCACCACAGCTCGTTCCAGAGCCGGCCGGAGGGGGCCGGGCTGCAGGTGCCGATGATGAGGGGGACCGGCCCGCAGAGGGCGGCCAGCCGCCTGGCCTCGGCGCTGACCCGGCGGCGCAGGGCGCTCTCCCACAGGCGGTCCTCGGCCAGGTAGCCCGGGACCGCCAGCTCCGGGGTGATCACCAGTTCGGCGCCCAGCCCGAGCGCCTCGGCGTAGGCGGCCTCGATGGCCCGGCCGTTGGCCTCGGGGTCGGCGATCCGGGAGTTGAGCTGAAGCAGGGCGAGTCGCATCCTACAATCTTATTCGGGATCCTCGGGCCAGGGCGAGGGATCGCCGACGCCCCAGCGCCGCTGGTACCAGACCTGGTCCAGGCAGAGCCCGTGGGCGGGCGCGGTGATCCCCGCCCGCCGGCGGTCACGGGCGGCGAGGATGTCCGGCAGGTCCGCGGCCCGGTAGCGCCCCTTCCCCACCTCCACCAGGGTCCCCGCCATGATCCGGACCATGTGCATGAGGAAGCGGTTGCCTTCGAACACCAGGTCCAGCGCCGGCCCGTCGCCTTCCAGCGCGGCCCGGTAGACCTTCCGGTGCGGGGTGAGGGCCGCGCATTCCGAGTGGCGGAAGCTGGAGAAATCGTGGGCGCCCACCAGGTGGGCGGCCGCGGCGGCCATGGCGGCCCGGTCCAGGGCCTCGGCCCCGTAGACGTGCCAGCGCCTCAGGTGGTGGAACGGGTCCGCGGCCGGGCCCTCCTGGATCCGGTAGACGTAGCGCTTGGCCGCGGCGTGGGCCCGGGGGAAGAAGCCTTCGGGCGCAGGCTGGGCGGTGAGCACCCGCGCGTCCCAGGGCAGGTGCGCGTTGATGGCCGCCAGCAGCCGGTACGGCTCCCAGGGCCGGCCCAGCTGGACCAGCACGCCCTGCGCCCGGGCATGCACCCCGGCGTCGGTGCGGCCGGTGCCGGCGGGCATGGGGGCCCGGGGATCGAAGGCCTGGACGGCCTTCCAGAGCTCGGCCTGGACGCTGCGCAGGCTGGTCTGGATCTGCCAGCCGAAGAAGTCCGTGCCGACATAGGCCACGCGCAGGAAGTAGGGGTTCGCCATCCGCCCATTCTACTCGCCCTGGCGGTTGCCTCGCCCGAGGCCCGCCCCCACTGGGATTCCCGGCCGGCACCAGTCTGGAACCAATAGGCGACAATGGTTTCAATAGTTCCATGGGACGCGAGGGGCTAGTGGGAGCCGATCCGGGTGCCGGCACCCGGCCCAAAGGTGCCAGGGAAGCCATTCTCGCAAAAAAAAAATGCGGAAAACCTTGACGGCTATACATCCCAGTCCTAACCTGCTGGTAGTTAAGTTGAAGTCTAGAACCCATCAGGGTTTCAGAGTGACAATCTCTTGAAAGTCTAGTGTCGGTGGGGGTTCCCAAATCCGGTCCCGCCGTTTTCCTTCCACCGGGGATACAAATCCCCTTTTCGGAGGTTTCCATGAACAAAGCCGAACTGATCAGCGCCATCGCTGAGAAGTCTGACATCAACAAGTCCAAGGCCGCCGCGGCCCTGGATACCACGATCGCCAGCATCTCCGCCGCCCTGCGCGCCGGCGACAAGGTGACCCTGGTGGGCTTCGGAACCTTCTCCGTCGCCACCCGCGGACCCCGCACGGGCCGCAACCCCCGCGACGGCGCGAAGATCAAGATCGCTGCCAAGAAGGTCGCCAAGTTCAAGCCCGGCAAAAAGCTGGCTGACGACGTGAACGGCAAGGGCGGCAAGAAGAAGAAGTAGGCTGGCCAGGTCTTTCCAGCACCCCAGGCGGCCCGGATTTCCGGGCCGCCTGCTTTTTTAATTAATTATTGTTTAGTCTCTAAACCGGAAAAGACCAGATCCGGGGCGCTTGCGCGGAATCAGCCCCGCAAAATACCGGCCGCAATGGATTCCGGCGGCCGGATGGCGCCGGGAGCCCCTTCAAGTAGCTGTCGCGGCCCGGCGCCATTCCGATAAGATGGTGCATCGGCAGTCCGGCCCGGATCCATAAGACGAGGAGGCTTTTCCTTGAAGAAGAAGATTCTGTTGGCGGTGATCGCCCTGATCGTCCTGTGCGTGCTCGGCGGCGGCGGGTTCTTCGGCTACAAGTGGTGGGCCCGGCGCAAGGCGGCCCAGGCCGCGGCGCAGGCCGCCGAGAAGCCCGCGCCCGCGCCCGGGCAGGACGATGACGAGGACGAGCCTGAGTCCTCCGGCGGCGAGAAGGAGGGCGCCTCCGGCCCCGCCGTGCTGCAGCTCAAGGGGCTCATCGTGAACCTGGATTCCCCGCGCAAGAACGCCTGGCTCAAGTGCGAGATCGACATCCTGTTCCGGGACCAGGAGCTGGGCAAGCTCGCCGCCAGCGACAAGCCCACCCCCGAGAACAGCCTCATCCGCTCCATCGTCCTGGAGGCGGTCTCCGGCAAGTCGGTGGACGTGGCCATGGACGTGGAATCCCGGGAATCCGTCCGCCAGGAGATCAAGGACAAGCTCAACGAGAAGTTCGCCAACCACCGCTCCAAGGAGGCGCTGGCCAAGGCCAAGAAGTCCGGCAAGCCGCTCAAGCCGCCCATCAAGGACGTCCTGGTGGTGGAATGGGCCATCCAGCAGTGAATCATCCTCTCCTTTGGCACAACCATTGCCGATAGGATCGTAGATGTCCGTTTCCTGACGGACGGAACCTCCCCGGAAGGCTCACCGATGGCCAAGCGGAATGATCGTCTGGACACTGAACGCGTGCTCACCTTCGAATCGGTGATCACTGATTTCATGCCGTTCATCGACACCCGCTTCCGGCTGGAGATCCAGCTGGGCAGCGCCACCATGACCATCCGCGAGCTGCTGGACCTGGAGGTGGGCTCCCTGGTGGAGCTCAAGAAGAGCGCCGGCGAGCCCATGGACGTGCTCTGCAAGGGCCGCCCGGTCATGCGCGGGGAAGTGACCGTGCTGGAGGACTCCCTGGGCCTGCGGATCGTGGAGATCATCGACTCCCGCCGCAAGGTGTGAGGGCGGTGGCCCTGCCCTCCCCGGCCGCGCCCGTGGGCCTCTGCCTGGGCGGCCTGGACCCGTCGGGCGGGGCCGGGCTGCTGCGGGACGTCATGACCCTGGCCGCGCTGGGGGTCCAGCCCATGGCCGTCTGCACCGCCGACACCATCCAGAATGGCCAGGCCTGCCTGGGCATCCAGTCCCCCCCGGACCCCCTGCCCCGGCTGGAGGCCCTGGCGCCGCACCTGGCGCCGCCGCAGCCCTGGGGCGTCAAGCTGGGACTCTGCAGCCTGGACCCATCGACCTTCGCGGCCCTGGCCGCCCGGCTCGACGCCCTGGGGCCGGCGGCGCGCATCTGGGACCCGATCCTCGCCCCCACCTCGGGGGTGGGCCTGCATTCCTCCGCGGGGCTGCGCGCCATGGCGGCGACCCTGCTGGGCCAGGGCGGCTGGGTGGTCTGCCCCAACCTGCCCGAGGCCGCGGCCCTGGGCGGCAAGGCCGCAGATCCCTCAGCGCTTTCCCGCCCCTGGCTGGACCTGGGCGCCGAGGCCGTCTGGCTCAAGGGCGGCCACGGCCCGGGCGCTGAAGTGGAGGATTTCTGGATCACCCCCGGGGCGGTCCTGAGCCTGGGCCGCTTCCCGCGCCTGCCCGGCGAGCGCCGGGGCACCGGCTGCACCCTGGCCTCGGCCTGGCTCGGCTGGCGCCTGCTGGGGCGCTCCGGCCCCGACGCCGCGGCCGGGGCGGCGCGCTTCCTCCGGGCGCGCTGGGAGCCCGCGGTCCGGCCCGGGGAGTACGGCCGGCCCTGCTTCGCCCCGGGGGCGCCATGAAGGTCATGGAAGGCAGGGGCTTCCTGCTGCGCACCGGGCTGGACTGCCCTTTCGCGGGCTGGCTGGGGGCGCGCCAGCTGGACGCCGGCATCTCCATCCAGGCCGCCCCCTGGGAGGCCCTGCGCACCCTGGCCGACCTGGCCCGGCTCATGCCCGGCGGCCTCGCGCTGCTCTGGGACGCCCCGGCGGCCTGGATCGCCGAGCTGGCGCCGGAGGTGCGCGCCGGCTTCCTGAAAGGGCTGGGCCACATGCCCGGGCTCACCCTGCACGTGCGCGACGAGGCGTTCGGCGCCCTGCTCCAGGAGCCCGCCGCGGTCTGGCTGCACTCTCCGCTGCCCCCCACCGGCGCCCTGGGGCTGGCCTGGCGCCAGGGCTGGCTGGGCTGGGTCCCTGAACCGGGTCCGGACTGGTCCCTGCCGGGCCTGGGCGTGGCCCGCCATGACGCGGACGGCATCCCGGCAGGCTACCTCTGGGGCGAAGCGACGCTGCCCCTGGGCGCCCTGGAGCACCTGGACCGCGCGGAGCTGGCCGCGGTGCTGGCCGAGCACCAGGGCCGGGTGGAGCAGGGCCTCAGCCAGCGCATCGGGGCGGAGGCCTGGCCGGCCCTGTTCCCTTTCCGGCGCCGGCGCACCGGGTGGCGGGTGGCCTTCCTGGGCGGGCGCGAATTCCAGCTCTCCGGCGGCTCCTGGGGGCGCGCGGCGGAACTGGCCCGGGACCTGGCCGCGCACCTGGAGACGGCCCTGCGCTGCCCGATCCACCTGGCGGCATCGGCCGACCTGGAGGCGGCAAGCGTCCTGGGCCAGCAGGCCATGTGGGAAGGGCTGCCCTGGCGCAACGCCCTGCCCCTGCCCCCGGCCGCGGCCTGCTTCACCCCCGGCCTGGGCGCCGGTCCGCGGGAGCCGAGCCCGCTGGAGGCCCGCTGCGGCTTCCCCGGGCCCATGGCTCCTGTGCTGGGCGAGCTTCCGGCCGTCACCCTCCGGCTGCCCGGGGCGCCCATGGAAGGGGCCGTCAGCGGCTTCCTGGCCGGCCTCGAGCGCATCCCCGCCATCCGCTGGCTGCCCCCGGACCTGGCGCCCCCCGGCCCCTTCCTGCCGGGCCTGCCCTGGGCCCCGGCCCGGTCCTACCCGCCGCTGGCCGACCCCGCCCAGATGCTGCAGCCTAGACTGTTCGACGACCTGGACTAGCACCGTTGGATTCCGTCCTGATCAAGCGTCCGTGCCGGGCACAAGCAGCCGTAAGGTCGCCAGCGACCTAACGCCCGCTAGGTTTCAAAATCGGGTGCGAGCCGGTGGCCGCGGCCCGGTAGAAGGCCGCCGTCACCTCGGCCCCCAGCATGAAGATGGCGCAGCTGTAGTACAGGAACACCAGGGCGGCCATGACGCTGCCGAGCGATCCGTACAGGATGCCCCAGGTGGGGGTGTGCTTCAGGTAGTAGCCGAACCAGATCTTGGCCGCCCACCACAGCAGCGAGCACACCACCCCGCCCAGCAGCGCGTGGCGGAACTGCACGTGGCGCCGGGGCAGGTGCTGGAGCACCAGGGTGACCAGGACCAGGCCGAACACCGGCGGCAGGACGTGCAGGATCCTCATGGTCGCCAGGGGCGCCCGGGAGAGCAGGGCCAGGTTCACCGTCGCCGCCAGCAGCGAGACCAGGCCCACCAGGATCCCCACCACCACGGCCAGGCGCCGGAGCAGCGGGTGCTTGCGGGTCTGGCGGTGGACCTTGATGCGCAGGCCGAAGATGTGCGAGAGGGACCGGTCCAGCTGGTTCACGCCCCAGTGGGCGCCGATGAGCAGCACCACCCAGCTGGACCCCAGGCCGCCCAGCTTCCGGCTGTTCTGGATGCTGTCGGCGATGAAGCCTCTGGGCAGGTACGGGTACATCTCGGAGATGGCCCGCTGCACGCTGAAGCTGTAGGCCCCGCTGCCCAGCATCCAGCCCATCAGCTTGAAGAACAGGGTCGCCAGCGGGATCAGCGAGATGGTCAGGAAGAAGCTGATGCTGGCGGCGTAGGTGAGGCAGTCGTCCTGGTGGTACTTCTGCAGCACCTCGCGCAGGAAGCCGCCGGCCCTCCCCAGCGCGGGAAAGGCCCGGGCCGTGCGGGAACCCAGTCCCGTCAGTCTCTCGACCGCGGAGCCCTGCATCTCCCTGAGGGTCCTGACGGTCGGGTTCATCCGGTCAGAACCGTACGGGATTCCGCGGCAGGATGTACATGACCCAGGCCAGGATCAGCCCGATGCCCAGGAGCCCCGCGGCATACTTGAGGATGCTGTTGCGGGTCCGGTCGGCCCGGGTGGTGGGGGTGAGCAGACCCAGGATCAGGGCGATGCCAGCGCCCATGAGGAAGAACTGGATCACATGACTGCTGATGAATTTCACGGGGGGCGCCTATGAGAAGGATGGGGGAGAAGGGGGCCGGAGGCCCTGCCGAAAGCGTATCAGCCCATCATGTAATACGCACGGATGTTAACAAGTCCAACCATGTCTTGAGCACCATGGCAGTGGCCCCCCACAGGGGCGGACCCTCCAGTTCCAGCCGTGGAACGGCCACGGTGGCGCCCCGCAGTTCGATCCTCTGGACCGTCCAGGGCGCCTCCATGAGCCCCTCCAGGGGCAGCATGAGCACATCCTGGATCTCGGAGCCGACCCGGAACTCCGGGCGGGCGGCCTCCCAGCGCAGGAAGACCGGGGTGAACCGGGTCCTGGCCTTGGCCACCCCGTCCGGGAAGCAGCCCAGTTCCCAGAGGTCCCGGTCCACCCCCAGTTCCTCCATCAGCTCCCGGCGGGCGGTGGCGGGCAGGTCCCGGTCGAAGGGCTCCTCCATGCCGCCGGGGAAGGCCAGCTCCCCGCCGTGCTGAGGGGCGCTGGCGCCGCGCTGGACCAGGACCACCTCCCGGGCGCCGTCCGGGCCGCCCCAGAGCAGCACCGCCACCGCGGCCCGGCGGGGCGATTCCGCCACCCGGTGCGGCAGCAGGTGGGGATGCTCCCAGCGCTGGCAGATGCGCAGGCTGGCCTCCACCCGGGCCCAGGGGACGGGCCCCCGGGCGGCGGTGATGGGGTCCCAGAATGCTGACTCCATGTCCGGGCTTTGCCCGGGCAGGGAGTGGGGGAGTCCGAGGGGGGACGACGAGCGAGCATCGCGAGCGGGCGGTCCCCCCTCGGTATTATCAGTGGATGTTGCCAAAGTAGGATCCCCTCACCCGTTCCACCGTGAACACGCCCTTGAGCTTGCGGATGGTGCTCATGAGCTCCACCAGCTGGTCGCGGTCCTTCACCCGCAGGGCCATGTAGAAGATGCCGCCGCCCTCGTCGGTGGTGCTGCCGCTGAACCGCTGCAGGCTGAAGCCGGCGTGCTGCACGGCGGTGGAGATCGTCCCCACCATCCCGGGCCGGTCCTCGGTGTTCACCACCAGCTCCGCGTTGAAGACGGTCTTGCCGGACTTGCCCCAGCCCACGCTCACCAGCCGTTCGGGGTTGGGCGCCGAGGCGCTCAGGTGGGGGCAGTTGGCCCGGTGGATGGAGATGCCCCGGCCGCGGGTGGTGTAGCCGACGATCTCGTCGCCCCAGATGGGCTTGCAGCAGCTGGCCAGCACGTACAGGATGCCCACGCTGTCGTCCACCAGCACCGTGTCCAGGCCCACCGCCGGCGCCTTCTCCTCCTTGGCCTTGGTGGTCTCGGGGATGAGCGGGTCCAGCAGGCGCCGCGGGCTGGTGCGGTTGAACCCCACCGAGGCGTAGAACGCGTCCCAGTTGGGCAGCTTGAGCTCCTTGAGCCGGGCCTCCATGGCCGCGTGCACCTCCGGCGTGTCCAGGCGGATGCCCAGGGTCCGGGCCTCGCGCTCCAGCCGCTCCTTGCCCGAGACGATGGCGTGGGCCCGCTCCTCCTCGCGGATGAACAGCTGGATCTTGGTCTTGGCGCCGGCCGAGGTGACGATGGAGAGCCAGTCGCGGCTGGGCTTGTGGTCGGCCCGGGTGAACACCTCCACCCGGTCGCCGTTCTTCAGGATGTGGCGCAGCGGCACCATGCGCCCGTTCACCTTGGCGCCCACGCAGTGGTGGCCCACTTCGGTGTGGATGGAATAGGCGAAGTCGATGGGGGTGGCGTTCTCCGGCAGGGAGCGCAGGTCGCCCCGGGGGGTGAACACCTGGATCCGCTGGAAGCTGAGCTCGCCCTTGAGGTTGGCCACCAGCTCCCGGCTGTCCCGCACCTCCTGGTGCAGCTCCACCATGCGCCGCAGGAACGAGGTCTGGTTGATCTCCTGCTTGTTGGCGATGCGGCCGTCCTTGTAGGTCCAGTGCGCGGCGATGCCGGCCTCGGCGTGCTCGTTCATCTCCTGGGTGCGGAACTGCACCTCGAACGATTCCCCCGAAGGCATCAGCACGCTGGTGTGGATGCTCTGGTAGCCGTTGTCCTTGGGCAGGCTGATGTAGTCCTTGAAGCGGCCGGGAATCGGCTTGTAGAGCGCGTGCACCAGGCCAAGCGCGGTGTAGCAGGAGGCCCGGTCCGGGCAGATGATCCGGTAGGCCAGCCAGTCGTGGATGTCCTCCAGGCTCTTCTCCTGGATCCCCATCTTCTTCCAGATGCCATACAAGTGCTTGACCCGGAAGT
>Ga0302320_10030378_pt1 | contig 10298 bp, 9 predicted proteins | sample Bog_T0_3_FD_202130 | JGI IMG/M metagenome (GOLD analysis project Ga0302320, IMG submission 202130) | Peat permafrost microbial communities from Stordalen Mire near Abisko, Sweden - Bog_T0_3 | ecosystem: Environmental > Terrestrial > Soil > Wetlands > Peat | place: Sweden: Abisko, Stordalen Mire... | reverse complement strand
TGTCCTTCAGCTACGGTGGTGGCCCGACCGGCATTGCTGATGCGCGTTCGGTCGCGATTCGCGGTATCACGGGACAGAATCTGACCGGAACCGCAGGTGCCACTGGCTTTTATATCGATGACACGCCCGTTCCTGGTTCGGTTGACCCGCGTGTTCTTGACATCAATGACATCGAAGTGCTCAAGGGTCCGCAGGGCACACTCTTCGGCGAGAGCTCACTGGGCGGCAACGTCCGGCTGATCACCCGCAAGCCCGACCTGACCAAGGATGATTACGGTTTCATGGGGCAGGCCGGACTGACTTCCGGCGGCGGCAGCATCGATGGCGGCGGCAATTTCATCGGCAACCTGGTACTGGTCCCGGATGCTCTGGCCGTACGCGTGGTCCTGTTCATCAACCACGATGCCGGCTACCTGACACGCACCTATCCGAATCCGGCCAGCCCGCTGGCGAATGCAGCGGCGCTGGATCCGTTTCAGGCCGCGCCGCGTCTGAGCGAGGGCGACCAGGGTGCGCAGAGCAGCGGCGGAGGCTCTATCGCCATGCTCTGGCGCGTAACAGACAAGTTTGATGCGACCCTGCGAGTGATGTTCCAGGACACCTCGGACCATGGTTTTCCGGCTACTTTCGCCCCGCTGCCCAGCTTCACTCCGGTCTACACGCTCAATCGTGCCGTCAATGCGCAGCCCGAGGCCAGCGATGACTGGGCACTGCCATCGCTCGATCTGAAGTATGAGGCGGAAGGCTGGTCACTTGTGTCCTCCTCGAGCTTCTTCTATCGGCACACCTCGGATATTGAAGATTCCACCTATGGCACCGAGCAGATCTTCAATTCCTACTACGGGGTCACTACGTTGCCGGCACAGCCCTACCTTTGGGATGGCGAGCACTATCACGACCAGTTCACCGAGGAGGTTCGCTACTCCTTTGATCCATTCCAGCACCATGACTTCAGTGGCACCGTGGGCGCCTTCTACTCCAAGACGCACACGCTGTTCGAGATTCCGCCGACCTACGCCAACGGCCTGGTCGCGGCAACAGTGGGCAATACTGTGGTCGGACCGTGGCCGAATGATGAAATCTGGCAGCAGAACAACCCGGGCCTTGAAAAGGACTTCTCGCTCTTTGGCGAGCTCTATTACAAGTTTCTCGACAAGTTCAACCTGACGGTCGGCGCGCGCCAGTACTGGCTCTCGCAGGACGCGGACTTTACGGCCAACGGCTTCATGAACTTCGGCCCCACGCCAAGCTCGCCCACCCATAACAGCGAGGATGGCTTCAGCCCGAAGGTGAGCCTCTCGTATCAGGCGACCGATGATGCGATGGTCTACGCTTCGGCCTCCAAGGGCTTCCGCGCCGGCGGCGCGCAGGCTTCGCTGCCCTTCTGCAGCCTGCCGACGCTGCCGCTCAGTGACATCACCGATGTGAAGTCCGACACCCTCTGGAGCTATGAGCTTGGCACCAAGATCCAGTTGCCGCACCCCGGCCTGCTGCTCACGGCCGCGGCCTATCACATCGACTGGACTAACCCACAGCAGCAGGTGGCACTGCCGTGCGGTTCCTATTTTGAGATCAATGGTGACAAGGCCGAGATCACCGGTGCGGAATTTGAACTCGACGGACACCTGACGCGCGAACTGCAGCTGCGCATGGGCGCCGGCTTCGAACACACGGCGATTACACAGCCGGGCGCACTTGCGGATGTGAGTTTCGGAGGTCCGGGCATCCAGGCGGGTATCCGCGTACCCGGTGTGCCGACCTGGACCGCTTCGGTGGGTGGGATCTACACCCACGAGCTCAGCGAGAACACCAAAGGCTTCGTTTCGGCGGACTACAGCTACACCGGCAACAGCACCTCGGTACTCAACGGTAGTGGCGGTGCGGTTGTGACCCGTCCCGACTACTCGCTGGTGAATATGCGCTTTGGGTTCGATCGGGGCAGTACCGAGACCTCGATCAATGTCCGCAATCTGACCAACGCCAAGCCGAATCTGGGTGACATCGGCTACGTCGGCTACGCCCAGTACAACGCCGGCGGCGAGATCATTCCGCAGGTTGCCACGCTACCGCCGCTGACGGTGATGCTGCAGTTCCAGAAGATGCTCTAAGGCATCGCACAGGCACGCGGCTTCCGGGGCGCCCTTCAGGGCGCCCGGAAGCCGACCTTGGCATGCGTCCCATCGCAATAGGGTTTGTTCGCCGAATGCCCGCAACGGCACAGTGCCGTGGAAGTAGTTTTCGCAATCGTGGCACCGGTCCCGGTGATCACCTCCAGTGATCCCTTAACCAGCAGCGGGCCATTGGGCGCTGGCACCACCGACAGTGGCCCGTTACGGACTTCGAGCGCGGCCGATTCCTTGATCGGCGGCTCCCCGGTCGCCTGAAAGTTCACGGTGTGATGGCTGCCGTCGCAGTAGGGCTTGTTAGCCGAGGCACCGCACCGGCAGAGCGTGGCGCGAAAGCACTGGGGCTGGCCCTGGATCTGCAGCTCGGCATGAAAGGCGAGCGGGCCATTCTCACGGATGCCGACCAGATTCACCTTCGGTGCGGTTTCGGCCGGACTCCCATCGAGCGGCCGATACTGGATGGCGCCGGATGGACAGTCATGCGCCAGTTCGGCTATCTCGGCCGCAGTCGCCAGTTCCGGATGCAGCCAGGCCCCCTGCACATTGGGTACAAAGACATCCGGCCGCGACAGCACGCAATGGCGCGCATGAATGCAGCGCTGCCCATCGAATATCAGTTCGACGCTCTTGGTTCGGACCACTTCCGGCTCTGCCATGGTGCCCTCCTTCGGCTCATCCACCCAGGATTTAAGTCCAGCATAGGACCATCGAGTGATTCCTGCCAGCCACCGCCGCAGTCGAGCGCGATGAGGTGCGGGCTCAGGGCCCGCCTGAGCTACTGGCGCTCTGGCCGGGCAAGGGCCCGGCCAAACAGCGTCGCCATGCCGACCTGCTGAGCCGCATTTGAGCGTGGCTCAGTATCCTCGCATCGGCCAACGGCGCTAGTATGGCCTCCTGTTGAGTGCGCCGCAGCGCAAAGGTCAGTGACGATGAAATATCTGCATACCATGGTCCGCATCACGGACCCTGAGGCTTCGCGCCGGTTCTATGGCGAGGCGCTGGGCCTCAAGGAGCTGCGAAAGATTGAAAACGAGAAAGGCCGTTACACGCTGTATTTCTTCGCGGCCCCGGGCGATGAGGAAGCGCAGGTTGAGCTCACGCACAACTGGGATCCCGAAACCTACAGCGGCGGCCGCAACTTCGGTCACCTGGCCTATGCGGTGGAAAATATCTACGCCACCTGCCGGCGCCTGATGGAACACGGTGTCACCATCAATCGGCCACCGCGCGATGGACGCATGGCTTTCGTACGCTCGCCCGATAACATCTCGATCGAACTGCTGCAGCACGGGGGCGCCCTGGCGCCCGAAGAGCCGTGGACCTCGATGCCAAACATCGGCCAGTGGTGAGCCGGCGCAGTCGCGGCGCGAACGCGCCCGTGATTGGACTGAGCGCCCGATGAATCCGCTGCGCATCCGCACGGTGACCGCCGGACTACCACTAACTGATCTCTCGGATCTGTCACGGCTGGATGCGACGCTTGCCCGTCTGGCGCGTGCCCGCAGTTACTTTGAGTCACTTGATTTCGAGGTGCAGACGCTGCGTATCGCGACCAGCTCCTGCGTCGCCGAACTGGCGCCCTCAGAGCTGGGCGCGAACCTGGCCGCAATCGAGGCACTCGATCAGCGGGTCAGCGAAGCAGGCGTGACGCTCAGCATCGGTACGATCCAGCGCGATTCGGCGCCGCGGCCGGGGCTTGCGGCGTGGGCAGCAGAGCTGATCTCGCGCACGCACGCCACCAGCTTCAGCCTGAACATTGCTTCGGATACGCGCGGCGTCCACACACAGAACCTGATGACAGCCGCCGAGGTGGTGCTGGCGATCTCGCGCGCCATCCCCGATGGCAGCGGCAACTTTCGCTTCGCGGCTGCAGCCCTGATCCCAGCGGGCACGCCCTTCTTTCCAGTCGCGCACCACGAGGGCAGCGAGAGCGTGGCCCTCGGACTCGAATCCGCGAGCCTGGTATACGAGATCGTGGCCGATCTGAAGCAGCCGGCACAGGCCGAATCCGTGCTGCGCGCCCGGCTCAATGAAGTGCTGCAGCCGATCGAACAGCAGGCACAGGCCTTTGCGCAGCTCGAGCAGTGCCGCTATCTCGGGATCGATCCCTCTCCTGCGCCGGGGCTGGATCGCAGCATCGGCGCCGCGATCGAAGTACTCTCAGGTGCGCCCTTTGGCAGCGCCGCGACGCTCCAGGCCTGCGCCCAGCTGACCGGTGCCCTCAAGTCGCTCACGATCCAGAGCTGTGGCTATGCAGGCCTTTTTCTGCCGGTGCTGGAAGATGAGGTGCTGGCCCAGCGGGCGCTCGAGCATCGCTATGGTCTGCAGCAACTGTTGCTGTATTCGACGGTGTGTGGCAGCGGCCTCGATACCATTCCGCTGGCCGGCGATGTGGAGGCGGGGTCAATCGCGCGGCTGTTTCATGATGTGGCGGCGCTCGCCACGCGGCTTCGCAAGCCGCTCTCGGCGCGGCTGATGCCGATCCCGGGCAAGCGCGCCGGCGAGCGTGTCAAGCTTGCCAGCCCCTGGCTGACCGAGTCAGAGGTCTTTGCGCTCGACTGACCGCGCGGGGTCTCGGCCGTCAGCGACTCAAGCCGCCTGCAGCGGCCGGCGCGCGTACACGCCGTAGCTCAGGATCCCGAGATAGCACAGCGCCGGGATGATGAGCGCGAGCTTCAGTCCGACATGATCGCCAGCGAGCCCGGTCAGCGGCGGAATCACTGCACCGCCTACAATTGCAACGCAGATGATGCCGGAGCCCTCGGCCGCCCGCTCACCCAGCCCTTCGCAGGCGAGCGAGAAGATGGTCGGGAACATGATCGAATTGCACAAGCCGATCGCCAGCAGCGCGTAGCCTGATATCAATCCGGCGGTGTTCGCGGAGATCAGCAACAGCGCAATGACCCCGGTCGCCGCGCCAGCCAGCACCTTGCCCGGAGAAAGCACTTTGAGCAGATAGGCGCCGATGAAGCGCCCGACCATCGCCCCGCCCCAGTAGTAGGGCACGTGCTTGCCCGCGGCCTGCGCGCCCAGACCCAATACATCGGATTGCATCAGATAATTGACGATCAGGGAGCCGATGGCCACTTCGGCACCAACATAGAGGAATATGCACGCCGCACCGAAGCCAAAGCGTTTCTGGCGAATCAGCTGCAGCGCATGGCGGAAGCTCGGGCTCTCGCTGAGCGGCTCGACCAGCTTCTTACGCTGGGACCAGACCGCTGCCGCAATCAGCACCAGTGCAATCGCGAGGCCCACGTAGCTGTGGACGATAACCTGCGTGGCCTGCATGCGAAAGGCGGTCAGCGCCGCGCCCGAGAGCGTGGTGGGGTCGATGGTAGCCAACGAACCCAGAATCAGGATCGATCCCACGTAGGGAAAAATCGTCGTACCGAGTGAGTTAAAGGCTTGCGCGAAAGTCAGGCGGCTGTGCGCGGTCGCCGGATTGCCAAGCATTGAGATCAGCGGATTGGCAACCACCTGTACGATCGTGATGCCCGATGCGAGCACGAACAGCGCGGCAAGGAAAGTGATGAAGAGGCCGGAAGAGGACGCTGGAATGAACAGCAGGCAGCCCGCGGCCATGCACAACAGTCCGACTACGGCAGTGCGCATGTAGCCGATGCGCTGCACGATCTTCGCGGCTGGAATCGAGATGATGAAGTAGGCCGCAAAGAACGCCGATTGCACCAGCATGACCTCGCCGTAGGAGAGCGTGAACAGGCTCTTGAGCTTGGGGATCACCACGTCATTCAGGCTCGTGATGCCGCCGAAGATAAAAAACAGGCCGAAGACAAAGATCCTCAGGTGGCCGCCCTGGGTCGGCACCGAAGCGGTGGCGACCTCTGCCATCGGATCGGTGGCGCTGGTGCGGTTCGCAGGCGGCGTGCCGTGGGTTTGCATAGCTCGGTGATTCCCCAGTAAGTTCAGTCATTGCCCGGCGCTCTAAGCGGCGCCAGTCCGGCCCATGATACACGAGCTCCAAGGCCGCACCGGCGCGTGCCGGTTAGTGAACAGAATCTGCTCTTGTCCCGGCAGACAACGGTTTGGCTCAGGCCAACGCCAGTAGCACTCGCCCGCCGCTCAAACGCTGCTCTTCGCAGTTGGGCTCGGGCCCGCCGCGATCAATGACCAGAAAGTCGCACGGCTGCCCGATCGCGATCAGCGCATGGTGCCAGGCATTGCGCCGGTAGTTGACGCCCTGGTCCCCGCTGCAGAGAAAGGCGTGCAATCGCTGCGCCAGCGGTGCAGCGCCTGCCTCGGCCACGACTACCAGGAAGGCGCGTCGCTCCAGCGGATAGAAGGCCTGACTTGAGAGCGGGTGACGCTCCATGATCTCGATGGGCAGCGGCAGCACTCGTGGTAACGCGTGAAAAATACTGATCAGCGGTCGGCCACCGGCCTCCTGCACATCCAGCTCCGCCAGGTCGTTGTAGCGCTGGCTGGTGCCCTCGTTAATCCAGATCGCGTCATGATCGGCCATCGCGATCACATCACCGAAGGGCTGGAATGCCTTCGCCGTGAGGGGCACAGGATGCAGGGTCAGCTCGCTCATGAGGGCACTAGCCCGGATCCGGCAGGCCGTAGAGGCGCACGCGACTCATGCCCCCATCCGGATGCATGTTCACGCGTGCATGCGTAATGACACCCAGCTCAGCAAGACCGGTCTCGAAGCTCAGTATGCTGTCGGCCTGCAGCAGCTGGGGTTCGAGCAGCGTGGGCCATTCCATACTCGGGCCGGCGAGCTCGGCCCCGGCGGCAGACCCCCGCAGGCGCGCGGCATTGATCGACACCTGGTGTGGAAAATTGCCGCGGAAATAGGCGGTATCCACCTCCACCTTGAGCACCCGACCCGGATGGCCGAGCTGCAGGATGACCCAGTCAAACCCCGGTCCACGCCGCCGACGGGTCTCCCAGCCATCCGCCATGCCCGAGCCGCGGCCCGGCAGCAGCAGGTTCCCCATCGCGCCGTAATGCTCATCGCTGCAGGCCAGTGCCCGGCCGCCATTGAGCGCTGCGACCAGATCGAGCGACTTCTGGTTGGCCGCATCCGACCAGTCGCGCTGGATCGTGCCATAGACGCGAAGCCGCGCCACCCCGCCGTCCGGAAAGATGCTGAGCTTCAGATGCGTCCAGCTCGCCGCAGCATTGACCGGGAAAAAATTGTGCTGGTTGCCCGAGAGCGCCGAGTAGGGCAGCAGCGAGCTCCAGCGCGTCGCCTCATCCGGATCCCCCTCAACCTGGCAGGCTTCGATGGCAGCATGCGGCGGGAAGTTGCCAGTGAAGTACCGAGTATCGAGATCCAGCAATGCAATATAGCCGCGGCTCGCCAGCCGCACGATGCACTCATCATGTCCAGGCCCCCGGCGGCGACGCGTTTCCCAGCCGTCCATCCATTTGCCGTGATCGTCATAGACCCCAGCACGCCACTCGGGCTCGGCAGCCCCGAGCAGGCGCTGCTTGGCGCCAAAGAATTCATCGGTGGCCCAGAGCACCGTGGCCCCGAGGCGCGCGTCGGCAAGATTGAGGTGGCTGGCGATTGTATCGGCGTACTGCCTGTCGTCTGACATAAAGCTCACTGCATCCCGTGTTCTTTGGCTCACTGGTCCTGTCGCGCGATAGAGGCGCAGAGGCTGCTCAATCCTCGGGCCCGCTCGCGGCGGGGGGCGCCAGCAGCTGCGCGAGGCGATAGCCTGCAATCAGCCCGATCTGCGTCAACGCTGCCGCCTGCTCGGTCGCTGCGTCCCGCTCCAGCCGCTCTGTACACTGCTCGAGGATCGACTCCGGCGTGTGGCCGCGCACGGCCAGTATGAACGGAAAGCCGAACTTCTCGAAGTAGGCCTCGTTGAGCCGCTCGAGCTGCGCATACTGAAAGGGTGTGCAGGCCTCGAGGCCCGCGCGCCGCTGCTCCTGGCTTGAGGCTGCCGTCAGTAGCTGCGGTTTCGGACCCTGGTTGCCAAGCCGCGGGTGCGCCAGAATCAGGCGCATCTGCATCTGCGCCCCGGCCTTGGCGACCACGCCGCGCATGGCAGCCAGCAGCCCCTGCGCGGTCTCAAACGGCCGCGCTGCAACGACGCCTTCGGCCACCCACGGCGAATGCTCGAACAGAGCGCCTAAGGCCGCCACAAACGCCGGCGCCGACATCGCATTCAGCTCCTCAAGGGTCACGGCAGCGGGGCCTTGTAGGGATGTACTGCCATCCAGTGACGGGCGATGTCAATGCGGCGTGCGATCCACACCTGCGGATGGGCGTGCACATAGTCGAGGAACTGCTCAAGCGCCCCGATGCGGGCCGGCCGCCCTGCGATCCGGCAGTGCAGACCCACCGAGAGCATTTTGGGCGAGTTGAGCCCCTCGGGATCTCCTTCGGCATACAGCGTGTCGAAGGCCGCACGCAGGTAGTCGAAGAACTGCGTGCCGGAGTTGAACCCCTGGGCGGTCGCGAAGCGCATGTCATTGGTATCGAGCGCATACGGGACAATCAGATGCGCCCGCTCACGCACCTGCCCCTGCTCCATGATCTCTACCTGCGTCCAGTACGGCAGATCATCGGCATAGGAGTCCGAGTCATAGACCAAACCACCGTGCTCGAGCAGCAGGCGGCGCGTCTGCGGGGAATCGCGCCCGGTGTACCAGCCCAGCGGCGGCGCCCCGCAGATCTCTGTTTGCATCGCAATGGCCTGTGCCATGTGCTCGCGCTCGATCGCTTCGCTCACCTGCTGATAGGAAATCCAGCGCAGCCCATGGCAGGCCATCTCGTGCCCGAGCGCCTTGAATGCGGCAGCCGCCTCGGGGTTGCGCTGCAAGGCGGTGGAGACCGCAAACACGGTCAAGGGCAGCTGGTGACGCTCAAAGGCGCGCAGCACGCGCCACAGCCCGGCGCGTGAGCCGTATTCGAACAGCGACTCCATGCTCTTATGGCGCATCGGAAAGGGCTGGGCATTGATGATCTCGGACAGGAACACTTCCGAGGCGGCGTCGCCGTTGAGCACGCAGTTCTCCGAGCCCTCTTCGTAGTTGAGCACGAACTGGAGCGCGATGCGCGCCCCGCCCGGCCACCGCGGGTGCGGCGGTTGGCGTCCGTAGCCGATCAGATCCCGCGGCGTGTCCTTGGGTTCAGGCGACATGTGTGAGCACCGTGCGGATATCGATATCGCGGGCCGCTGTTTCCGACAGATCGAGCGCCTCGAGCACATGCCGCAGGTGATGCTGGATCAGCTTGATGGCCGATCGATCCTGCGCCTCCAGTGCCACACAAAACTGCTCGTGTTCCTGCGGCGGACACGGCGCGGCGCCTGCGGGCTGGTAGGCGGCGATGATCAGCGAGGACTGCGAGACCAGTTCACGCAGCATCTGCAGCATGACCGCGTTGCCGGCCAGCTCGGCGAGCTTGAGGTGAAATTCTCCCGAGAGCGTTATGATCGCGCGCCGGTTACGCGCATCGTAGGCTTCCCTCTCGCGCTGCAGGTGCAGACGCATCTGCCGCTTGTCGGCGCGCGTCGCGGTCTCGAGCAGCTTGGCGACCACGGCCGCCTCAAGCACGCAGCGGGCCTCGAACACCTCGCGCGCCTGCTGGATCGTAGGCTTGGAGACGATCGCGCCGCGATTGGGCATCAGCGTGACCACGTGCTCGTGCGCCAGCCGCTGCAGCACCTGGCGGATACGCGTGCGGCCAATGCCAAAGACCTTGCACAGGTGATCCTCGATCAACCGCGTGCCCGGTGGCAGCCGGTGATCGACGATCGCCGACCAGATGCGGCTGTAGGCGGTCGCCAGTGGCACCACCACGGCATCGCCTGTCAGCCGCTGGCGGCGCCTAGACTTCGCATTGTTCATCCTGTTCCCCCTCATACTCGGATCCGCTACGGTCTAACGGCTCGCAATCACTGCAGTCCGCCGTGCCCGATCCACATCAGGAGCGTCTCGCGCTCCTCGTCAGTCATGCCGGTCACGTTCCCCAGCGGCATCGTGCGCAGGCTCAGTTGCTGCGTGACCTCAGGCAGGTGCGCCATGATCTGCCCGATATTCTCGAGCATGATGCCGTTGGGTGGTGCGCTGAAGCCAGGCTCGGTCGGGCTCTTGGCGTGGCAGGGCACGCAGCGCTCCCCGAAGATCGTACGCACGCGGGCCAGCTCGACCGCCGGGGGCAGCCGGCTGCCCTGAGTGACTGAG
>Ga0302320_10030377_pt1 | contig 10298 bp, 10 predicted proteins | sample Bog_T0_3_FD_202130 | JGI IMG/M metagenome (GOLD analysis project Ga0302320, IMG submission 202130) | Peat permafrost microbial communities from Stordalen Mire near Abisko, Sweden - Bog_T0_3 | ecosystem: Environmental > Terrestrial > Soil > Wetlands > Peat | place: Sweden: Abisko, Stordalen Mire... | reverse complement strand
GCAGTTCTGCTCGACCAGCTACGGTGTGTCGTTCCCGATGTTCGCGAAGATTTCAGTGGCCGAACCCGAGCGCCATCCGCTCTACCAGGCATTGATCGACGCGCAGCCGGTCGCAAGCGAGAATCCTGGCAGCGGCTTCCGGGCCAAACTCGCCGGCTTCGGGATCACGCAAAAGCACCCCGGCGACGTCTTCTGGAATTTTGAAAAGTTCCTGATCGCACGCGATGGCACGGTCGCGGGACGCTTCGCGCCCGACGTCGCTCCCGACGATCCGCTGCTGCTTAGCGCGATCGACGCCGAACTCGCCAAACCGGCCCCGTGACGACCGCGCAGTTCCCGGACGAGCAAGTCGACGGTACCTTCGCGCGTCAGGAAGATGCGTTCACCGGCTGGGTGACGGCCGACGGGCGCTCGGGTTATCCGGCCGCCGCCGGGCGCTATCACCTCTACGTGTCACTCGCCTGCCCCTGGGCGCACCGCACGATCATCGTGCGGCGCCTCAAGGGACTCGCAAATGCGATCGGCATGACCGTCGTCGACCCGATTCGCGACGACCGCGGCTGGGCGTTTCGCGCCGGACCCGGCATGGGCCCCGATCCGGTCAACGGCTTTGCCTTTTTGGCCGAAGCCTACACGGCGACCGATCCGCAGTACCGTGGCCGCGTGACCGTGCCCGTGCTGTGGGACACCGTCACCCGGCGCATCGTCAGCAACAACGACGACGATATCATGCGGATGCTCGAAACCGAATTCGACGCGTTCGCCGAATCGAGCGATCTCGACTTTTATCCCGCGGAACATCGCGGCGAGATCGACGCTCTCAACGCGGAGATCTACGAGAGCGTCAACAACGGCGTCTATCGCGCGGGCTTCGCGACCGAACAGGCGGCCTACGCATCGGCCGCGCGCGACGTGTTCAACCAACTCGATCGCCTGGACGAGCGCCTCGCGACCCGCCGCTATCTGCTCGGAGAACACCCGGTGGAGTCGGACTGGCGCTTGTTCGTTACGCTGATCCGCTTCGATGCGGTCTACGTCGGCCATTTCAAGTGCAACCTGCGCCGCATCGCCGACTACCCCAACCTCTCGGGCTACCTGCGCGACCTCTACCAATTCCGCGACGTCGCGGCGACGGTCGACTTCGATCACATCAAGCGCCACTACTACATGACGCACGACGAGATCAACCCGACCCGCATCGTCCCGATCGGCCCGCAACTCGACCTGACCGCACCCCACGGCCGCGAACGGCTCTAGCCGGCCGAACGAGCGCTGCCGCGATGAACGCCTACGATCTGGCCGGTTTCCTCACCGGTGTCGTGTGCGTCTGGCTGATCGTCCGGCAGAACATTTGGAACTGGCCGTGGGGCATCCTCAACAGCGCTATCTTCTGCGTGAGTTTCTTCATCGTCGGCCTCTACGCCGATTCGGCGCTCCAACTCGTCTACATCGCCCTCGGCTTGTACGGATGGTGGGCGTGGCTCCACGGCGGACGTGGCCGCACGAGCCTCGGTATGCACCATATTTCGCGCGGTATGGCTGCAGCGACGCTACTCTTCGTGGCTGCGGCAACGGCCGTCTTCGCGACGATCTTGGCGGAGGCGCTCGGTTCGACGGTCCCGCTCTGGGACGGCCTCACCACCGCGTTGAGCCTCGCTGCGCAAGTCTTGCTCACGCGCAAGATTTTCGAGAACTGGTTCCTGTGGATCGCCGCCGATATCGTCTACATCCCACTCTACGCCTACAAGCATCTTCCCTTGACCGCCGCGCTCTACGTCGTCTTCCTCGGCCTTTGTCTAGCCGGAATCGTCAGTTGGCATCGGACCTTGCGCGGCTCATCCGGATCCGGCGCACCGGCATGACCACGGGTCTCGTCTTCGGGAAGTTCTACCCGCCGCATCGCGGTCACAAGCATCTCATCGATCGTGCCGCGACCCTCTGCGACCACCTGACGGTAATGGTCATGGCGGCCGGCAACGAAGACATCCCCGGAGATCTTCGCACCGCCTGGTTGCGCGAAACGCACCCGAACGTCACGGTCCTCCACACGCCCTACGCTCTGCGGCAAAGCTGGCCCGAAGAGGATGAGATCAGTTGGGCACGCTTCACGGCATTCGTCCGCACGTATCATCCGGAACGTATCGACCGCGTCTTCACCTCAGAATGGTACGGCCCATCGGCTGCCCGGCGCCTCCGGGCCGAGCACGTCTCCGTCGATCCGCAACGCCGGACGGTGCCGATATCGAGCACGCTGGTCCGCCAATCGCCTTGGCGCTACGCCGCATATCTCGAACCGTGCGTGCGCGCATATTACGTCAAGCGCGTCGTTCTGTGCGGGGCCGAGTCGACCGGCAAGACGACGCTGGCGCAAGAGCTCGCGCAGATTTTCGAGACGGCGTGGGTCACGGAGTACGGGCGCGAGTTCAGCGATGCGGCCGGTCACACGATCGAGCGTCCCCACGCCTGGCGGCCGGAGGACTTTGCCGCGATCGCGGGCGAGCAGGAGCGGCGCATCGGCAACGCATCGCGATCGGCGAACCGCCTCGTCATTTGCGATACCGACGCGCTCGCAACGCAAGTTTGGCAAGAACGGTATCTCGGCGAGCAGGTGCACTATCCTTACCCGCGCGCCCACCTCTACTTGCTTACCGATCCGGGCATCCCGTTCGTCCAAGATGGAACTCGCGACGGCGAACGGTACCGGGCCTGGATGACGCAACGATTCCGCGACGTCCTCGCCGCCGAGGGGCTACCGTTCAGCGAGATTTCCGGCGGCCGGGAAGCACGGCGCGGCGCCGCCATCGAAGCGATCGAGCGGCACGCATTGCGCCCGGGCTAGTTCTTGTAGGAGTCGTCTCCGCGGACCGCTTCGCGCACCATCGCGTCGAAGATTTTTTTCGCGAGGCGCGCGTCACCCGAGATTTCCTTGGAGATGTCGAGGATCGCCTGCGGGATCGTGATGCCGGGATCGATCGAACTCGTCGCCATCTGAATCTCGCAGGCGCGCTGCAAGCGGAAGTGCACCATGAACGATTCGGGGATCGTCTTACCGTGCGTGATCAGGCCATGGTTGCGCAAGATCATCGCGCGCCCGGTTCCGAAATCGCGCACCAGCCGCGGCTTCTCGTCGTCGTGCACCGAGAGGCCCTCGAAGTCGTGGTAGCTCGTCTCGTGGATCACGCCCGCGGCGTAGCGGTTGGTGGCCGTCAGACCGGTTTTCGACGAAGCGACCGCCATGCCGGCCGTCGTGTGCGTGTGAATGATGCAGTGCGCGTCCGGCACGGCGGCGTGGATCGCGCTGTGGATCACGAAGCCGGCCGGGTTAACGGGGTAGTCGGAGTGCCCGAGGATGTTCCCCTCGAGGTCGATCTTGACCAGATTCGAGGCCGTCACTTCGCTATAGTGCAGGCCGAACGGATTGGTCAGGAAGTGGTGCTCGGGCCCGGGCACGCGCATCGTGATATGGTTGAAGATCATCTCGGTCCAACCGAGAAAGTTGAACAGACGATAGCACGACGCAAGTTCGACGCGCAGCTCGCGCTCTTGATCGACGGCGGTAGCGGTAGCGGTCATAAGGGGCCTCTTTGCTCGGCGGACCAGCACCCCTCCAGCGCCGGCCTTCACCTTCCCTTCACTTTCGCGCGGCATCATCGAATCCACCGATTGCAAGGACGAGAGACAGAATGAGCACGGTCACGAACGGCGCCGGGCCCCTGAGCCCCGTCGAACTCGCGTCGATCGACGGCTACTGGCGCGCCGCGAATTATCTGGCCGTCGGCCAGATCTACTTGCTGGCGAATCCGCTACTGCACGAACCGTTACGCATCGAGCACGTCAAGCCGCGCCTGCTCGGGCATTGGGGCACCACGCCCGGGCTCAACCTCATGTACGTCCACATGAACCGTGCGATCCGGGCCCGCGATCTGAGCGCGATCTTCGTTGCGGGCCCCGGCCACGGCGGCCCGGCGGTCGTCGCGAACACCTACCTCGAGGGCAGCTACAGCGAGATGTATCCGCACGTCTCGACCGACGAGCGCGGGATGCAGGCGCTCTTCCGCCAGTTTTCGTTTCCGGGCGGCATCCCCAGTCACGCCGCGCCGGAGACGCCCGGCTCGATTCACGAAGGCGGCGAGCTCGGCTACGCGCTCTCGCACAGCTTCGGGGCAGCCTTCGACAATCCGGATCTGGTCGTCGTCTGCGCGGTCGGTGACGGCGAAGCGGAAACCGGACCGCTCGCGACCAGCTGGCACAGCAATAAGTTCCTCAACCCCAAGCGCGACGGCGCGGTGCTGCCGATCCTCCACCTCAACGGCTGGAAGATCGCGGGCTTGAGCTTCCTCGCGCGCATCCCGCACGACGAACTCGTCGAGCTGATGCACGGCTACGGCTGGGAGCCGCACTTCGTCGAGGGAGACGATCCGGCGCTCGTCCACCAAGCGTACGCGGCAGCGCTCGATGCGTGCCTCGACCGCATCGCCGAGATCCAACACCACGCGCGCACCGCCGGCGTGCACGAGCGTCCGCGCTGGCCGATGATCGTGCTGCGCACGCCCAAGGGTTGGACGGGACCCGGACTCGTCGACGGCGTGCAGATCGAAGGCACGTTCCGCGCCCATCAGGTACCGCTCGCCGAACTCGCCGAACGCCCGGAGCATCTGCGCATGCTCGAAGCGTGGATGCGCTCATACCGCCCCGAAGAACTCTTCGACGAACGCGGCGCCCTGCGCGCCGAACTTCAGGCGCTCGCGCCGAGCGGCGAACGCCGCATGGGCAGCAACCCGCGCTCGAACGGCGGTCTCGTGCTCCGCGAGTTGACGATGCCCGACTTCCGCAGCTACGCGGTCGCCGTCCCCGCGCCCGGCGCGGTCGACGGCGAAGCGACCCGCGTCACCGGCGCATTTCTGCGCGACATCGTGCGCGCCAACCCGGCGACGTTCCGCGTGATGGGGCCCGACGAAACGGCCTCCAACCGCCTGGATGCGGTGTTTGAAGCCACCGACCGGATGTTTCTCGGCACGGGCTCGCCCTACGACGTTTCGGTCTCGGACGAAGGCCGCGTGATGGAAGTGCTCAGCGAGCATCAATGCCAAGGCTGGCTCGAAGGCTATCTGCTGACCGGACGCCACGGCTTCTTCTCGTGCTACGAAGCGTTCATCCACATCATCGACTCGATGTTCAACCAGCACGCGAAGTGGCTGAAGTCGATCCGCGAAATCCCCTGGCGGCGGCCGATCGCCTCGCTCAACTATCTGTTGACATCGCACGTGTGGCGCCAGGATCACAACGGCTTCAGCCATCAGGATCCCGGCTTCATCGATCACGTGGTCAACAAGAAGTCCGACGTCGTGCGCGTCTACCTGCCGCCCGATGCGAACACGTTGCTCTCGACGGTCGACCACTGCCTGCGCTCGCGCAACTACGTCAACGTCATCGTCGCCGGGAAACAGCCCGCGCCGCAATGGCTCGATATGGATGCGGCGGTCCGCCACTGCACCGAAGGCGCCTCGATCTGGACCTGGGCCAGCAACGAAGCCGGGCTCGCACCGGACGTCGTGATGGCGTGCTGCGGCGACGTGCCGACCCTGGAGACGCTGGCGGCGGTCGACTTCCTGCGCCGCGAGGTGCCCGAGCTGCGCATCCGCGTCGTGAACGTCGTCGACTTGCTGTGCCTGGAACCGCAGAGCGAACACCCGCACGGGCTCTCCGACGCCGACTTCGACGCGCTCTTCACCAGCGACGCGCCGGTCGTCTTCGCGTTTCACGGCTATCCCTGGCTGATCCACCGGCTCACCTATCGCCGCCACAACCACGACAACATCCACGTTCGCGGCTACAAGGAGGAGGGCACGACGACGACGCCCTTCGACATGTGCGTGCGCAACGAGCTCTCGCGCATCCATCTGGCGATGATGGTGCTCGATCGCGTGCAGCGCTTGGGCGACCGTACCGCGCACGTGCGCCAGGCGTTGCGCGACAAGCTCGTCGAGCACGGGCTCTACATCGCCCAACACGGACAAGATCTTCCGGAAATCCGCAACTGGCGCTGGTCCGGAGGCACGTCCTGACGCAACGCGTGCTGTGCGTCAACCTCGGTTCGCGCACCGCCAAACTGACCGTCCTCGACGTCGCGCCGGGAGCACGTGCCGGCGCACCCGGCACGCCGGTCGCGGAGGCCGAACCGGCGCTTGAAGACGTCGGCGGGGGCGCGGCGTTACGCCCGTTCGCGGCGCATCCACCCGACGTCGTCGCCTATCGCGTCGTGCGCACGAGCGCGCTGCCCGCGACAGATGCCGTGGCGTTCGACGCCGCGACGCGCGCCGCGATATTGGCCGCCGCGGAGTTCGCACCGTTGCACACGCGCAGCGTCGTCGCCGCCTACGATGCGCTCTCCGCCGCGCTGCCCGCGGCACGCCACATGGCGGTCTTCGACGCCGCCTTTCACCGCACGATTCCGGCGCACGCCGCTGCCTACGGCTTACCGTACGACGACTTCACCGCGGGCTGGCGCAAGGTGGGCTTTCACGGACTCAGCCACGCCTACGCCGCGGCGCGCACCGCCGTGCTGCTCGGCGACGCGCAGCCCACGCGCAAGCTGGTCAGCCTGCACTTGGGCGGCGGCTGCTCGGCCGCCGCGATCGACGGCCCGCACAGCCGCGACACCACGATGGGCTTCACGCCGCAAGACGGTCTTTTGATGGCCACGCGCAGCGGAACGCTCGATGCCGGGATGTTGCTCGCATACATGCGCCGCAAACGGCTCAGCATCGACGACGCCGAAGCGCTGATCTCGCAGCGCTCGGGTCTGCTCGGGCTGGGCGGATCGGCCGACATGCGGGCGATCCTCACCGCCCGCGCGGCCGGCGACCAACGCGCGCGCCTGGCCTACGACGTGTTCGTGTACCGCGCGGTTGGGGCCGCCGCGGCGATGGCGGCCGCAACGAGCGGGCTCGACGCGCTCGCATTTTTGGGCGGCATAGGCGAGAACTCCGCCGACGTCCGCGCCGACGTGACCGCGGGCCTCGGCTTTCTCGGCGCGCGCGTCGACCCGGAGCGCAACGACGCATCGAATGCCGACGCGCTCATCTCCCCGCCGGGCTCGCTGCCGGTGCTGCGCATCCACACGCGCGAAGACTGGATCATGGCGCTCGCCGCCGCCGGCTAGTGCCGGTTGCGCACCACGAGCACGGGAATGTCGCTGCGGCGCACGATACTCTCCGCGACACTGCCGAGAAAGAACCGCCGCAGACCGCGCCGGCCGTGGCTGCCGACGACGATCGCGGTCGCATGATTCTGCGCCGCCGCTTCGAGCACGGCGCTCGCGGGCTTCCCTTCGACGACGGCGATCGTCGCGCCGGCCGCCGGGATCGAAGCCCGCGCGAGCGCGCGCGTGACGATGCCCTCGCCGTCGGCGCGCATGTCGCTCAGCAGCGGCACCGGATCGAAGCCGTAGGAGACGGCGTTTTCGTAGAGGCTCGTGCTGTCGAGTGCGTATGCGGCCACCACATGCGTCCCGAACGTCCGCGTGAGTCCGGCGACGAACGTCACCGCCTCATCGGACGGCTCGGAATCGTCGATGCCGACGAGCACCGTTGCGAACGGATCCGCCACGACCGCCTCACCCGTGCGCACCGTCAGCACCGGCACGTCGCTCGAGCGCAACAACCCTTCCGTCGTGCTGCCCAGAAACGTCCGCGCGACGCCGCCGCGCGCGTGCGTGCCCATCACCACCAAGTCCGCATGGTGCTTCTGCATCATCGCGAGGATGCCGGGCACCGGCGCATCGTGGACGATTTCGGTCACGGGCGAGACACCGGCGGCGGCACAGCGCGCGGATGCGTCGGCCAGGACCGCGCGCCCCTGCTCGTCGAGCGCTTCAAACAGCGGCGTCGGATCGTAGGCCGTGACCGTCGTTGCCGACTGTGAAATTACCGGTGTCTCGTCGACGACGGTCACGACGACGAAGGTCGTGATGTGGTCCTTCAGCGCGAGCGCGTGCGCCAGCGACGCCTGCGAGGGCTCGGAGCCATCGTAGGGGACGAGCAGGGTAGCAAACGGTTGGTTCAAGGTAGCCATGCTTCGACGTTGCCCCGCTGATGTGAAGAGTGCGAGAACGCGCGCCAAGCGGCCCCGCCATGGGGCGTTCTTACGGCCTTCGCCGCAAGGTCCTATCGTGCGGGCATGAGCACGGCGTTTGGAAATGTCACCGTCCCGGTCGACGCATCGCCGACCGCACGACGCGCCATCGACTTCGCGATCGCGTTCGCCCGCCCAGGTACGGCGTTGCACTTTTGCAGCGTCGTCGACCCGACCGGCGTCCTCGTCGGCGGTTCGCTGGGTACGCCGGTCGATCCGACGCCGATCGTCGCGGCGCTCAAAGCGGACGCCCAACGCACCTGCGACGCGGCCGTCGCCGCCGCGCACGGCAGCGGGATCGGCGGCGACGCCGAGGTGATCTTCGGCAGCGTCGCCTCGTCGATTCGCGCCTACGCGCGCGCCAACCACAGCGACGTCCTGATCGTCGGGACCCATGCCCGGACCGGGGCCGCGCGCTTCGTGTTCGGCAGCATCGCGGAGTGCCTGATCGCGGAGAGCGCGGTTCCGGTGATCGTGACGCACGTCGACGACGTCGCGGCGTCCGCCGGTCCGATCACCGTCGCGGTTGACGCCACGCCGCCCGCAGCCGCGGCGCTATGCGCTGCCGTGGACCTCGCGCTGGCAACGCATCGGGGCCTCTCGATCGTGCACGTGGTGGACGGCGGGAGGACCGGATGGGCCACGGCTGAACCGATTTTGGATGATGCCGCGGAAACCGTGCGTTCGGCCGGACTGGATTTCGAACTCGTGACGCTCGAAGGACCGCCGGCGGAAACGATCGTCGCGACCGCGCAGCGCCGCGGCAGTTCGATGATCGTCACCGGCACGCGTGGCCACCAGAACGCCGCGCGGCTGTTTCTCGGCAGCGTCGCCGCAGCGGTCGTCGAGCGCGCGCGCGTTCCGGTCATGGTCGTTCGCGCGCGTTGAAGCCGCTGCGCGCGCTCGGTTTGGTGGCCCTGGGAGCGAGCCTCCTGTTGACCGCCATCGCCGCTGACCGGCCGCCCACGCCGGCAGCCGCAACCAAAGCGGAAATCGCGCGCGGTCGCTATCTCGTCGTCTACGGAACCTGCAACGACTGCCACACGCCCGGTTGGCGCGAAACCGACGGCAAGATTCCCGATTCGCGGTGGCTGACCGGGACCGCCGTGGGCTTCCGCGGCACCTGGGGCACGAGTTATCCGACCAACGTCCGCTTGGATTTCGCGGCAATGTCGGAGGAGCGCTGGCTGCTCGCCGTGCGCACGCGCGCCGGCCATCCGCCGATGGATTGGGAAGATCTGCGCGCGCTCAGCATCGCCGACCGGCGCGCGATCTACGCCTTCGTGCGCAGCCTCGGTCCGGCGGGCGTTCCCGCGCCCGACGCGTTGCCGCCATGGCGCGACCCGGCGCCGCCGTATATCGACATGCGCGCCGTAGCGCCGGCGCCCTCAGCCACGCCCTGACGCCCGCAGCGATCGAAGCAAGAACGCGCCGATCGCCGCCGCCATCGCCGCAAACAGTGCGACCGCTTCGAGCACGTTGAGCGATCCACTGCCGCCACCGCAGCGTTCGACCGCTGCCGTCAGCCACAGGACGATCTGCGCGAGCGGCGCCGGCCGCTCGCCGGCTGCGGCGCCGGCCAGGGCCAACACGTCATCCGGTGTCCACGAATTCCCGTCGACGATCCGGTTCACCACACCGTTGCCGTCAAGCACGATTAGGGCTTCGGTATGGACGAGCGTGCCGGGTTTGGTCCACTCGCTCGCGACACCCATGCGCGCGGCGAGCTCGTCGAGCGTGGCCGGCGCCCCGGTGGCGAGGGTCCAGCGGGCCGGGTCCTGGCCGAACGCGCGACCGTAGCGGCGCAAGACCGCCGGCGTGTCGAAGCGCGGATCGAGCGTCAGCTCGACGAGGCGAATCGGCGCCGCGCCGATGCGCCGCTGCAGTTGCTCGAATTTTGCCGAGACGAGCGGACACATGCGCGGATCGGCGCAACGCGTGTAGATGAAGCTGAGCACGACCGCGTCGCCGCGGAAGCGCTCGAACGAAAACGCCCGGCCCGATTGGTCGACGAGCGGCAGCGACGGTACGGCGTCGCCCTCGTGCAACAGCGGAACGAAGGCGCTCGTCGCGAGCAACGCGACGAGCGCGAACACGTTCACCAGGTTCGCATGCCGGGCGCCAGGTACGGATGGGCCTGGAGTTCCTGGGTCACGGGACCGGCA
>Ga0302320_10030376_pt1 | contig 10298 bp, 8 predicted proteins | sample Bog_T0_3_FD_202130 | JGI IMG/M metagenome (GOLD analysis project Ga0302320, IMG submission 202130) | Peat permafrost microbial communities from Stordalen Mire near Abisko, Sweden - Bog_T0_3 | ecosystem: Environmental > Terrestrial > Soil > Wetlands > Peat | place: Sweden: Abisko, Stordalen Mire... | reverse complement strand
TGTGCCTTGATACAGGCTAAGAACGAGCTCAGCACCGAACGTCCGCTGGCCCAGATCAGAAAGGCGATGATCGACAAGCACCTGAAATTGATCGAACAGGCCGCGAAGAAAAAAACGCAGATTCTCTGTTTGCAGGAGCTTTTCTACGGCCCTTATTTTTGCGCCGAGCAGAATGCGCGATGGTATGAAATGACAGAGCGAGTGCCGGATGGACCGACGGTGCGTATGATGCAAAAGCTCGCCGCGAAACATCGCATGGTGATCGTGGTTCCGGTTTATGAAGAGCAGATGCCCGGCGTTTATTTCAACACTGCCGCCGTGATCGATGCCGACGGTCGCTATTTGGGGAAATACCGCAAGCACCATATTCCGCACTGCCATCCCGGATTCTGGGAAAAATTTTATTTCACCCCTGGCGATCTTGGATATCCGGTGTTCGAGACTAAATATGCGCGGGTCGGCGTCTACATTTGCTACGACCGGCACTTTCCGGAGGGTGCGCGCATTCTCGGATTGAACGGGGCGGAGATCGTGTTCAATCCTTCGGCAACCGTTGCCGGTCTTTCCGAATATTTGTGGGAACTTGAGCAGCCGGCGCATGCCGTGGCGAACGGTTACTTTGTGGGCGCCGTCAATCGAGTGGGTGTTGAGAAGCCCTGGAGCATCGGCGAATTTTATGGCAAGAGCTACTTCTGCAATCCGCGGGGGAAAATCATCGCCCAGGCCAGCCGGGATAAAGACGAAGTCGTTGTGGCCGACCTTGATCTGGATATGATTGCGGAAGTTCGTAAAGTCTGGCAGTTCTTCCGCGACCGTCGTCCAGAAAGCTATGGCCCGCTCACCGCGCAAACGGGAGAGGCCGCAGCCGCCGACTGAAAGGACTGCGAGGATCGCATACAGCGATAGAGTGTGACTCTTCCACTTTTCTATTTCTACAGCCAGGATGTCCGAACTCCGACCCATGACTACGCCGGAATCTTCTCTCCGATCTCGAATCGAATCCAGTTCTCTCTACAATCCTGATCTTGCGCCCGCCCGCGCCGACCGCCGGCATTGGGGGACGTATAACTTCGCGGCGCTGTGGATTTCGATGTCGGTGAACATCCTCACCTACATGCTGGCGGCGAGCTTGATTCAGGGCGGGATGAACTGGAAGCAGGCAGTGACCACGATCTTTGTCGGCAACGTGATCGTTCTAATCCCGATGCTGCTGAACTCCCATCCCGGAGCCAAGTACGGGATTCCGTTCCCCGTGTTGGCTCGCGCTTCGTTCGGCGTGCTGGGCGCCAACGTAGCTGCGATCCTGCGGGCACTGGTAGCGTGCGGATGGTTCGGCATTCAGACTTGGATCGGCGGCGAAGCGATCAGCACCCTGCTTGCCACGCTCGCGCCGGAATGGAAGAACTTTCCCTACACCACTGCTGTTTGCTTTCTTCTGTTCTGGCTGATCAACCTCGGCGTCATTCTCATGGGGATTGAATCCATTCGGATCCTGCAGGGGATCAGCGCACCGGTGTTGTTAGGGGTCGGGCTACTGCTCTTGGGATGGGCCTACCACGCTGCGGGCGGCTTCGGTCCAATGTTGGCCGCTCCTTCACGATTCAGGACCTTTGCTGACTTTCTCAAGTTTCTTATTCCGGCGCTCAATGGAACCGTGGGATTCTGGGCTACCGTGTCGCTGAATATTCCCGACTTCACGCGATTCGCACGGAACCAGCGAGAACAGGTCATCGGACAGGCATTGGCCCTGCCGACCACGATGACTCTTTACGCTTTTATTGGCATCGCCGTGACCTCGGCCACAGTGGTGATTTACGGGACCGCAATCTCGGATCCGGTGCAGCTGCTCAGCCGCTTTCACTCTCCCGTGGCAGTGGTGATCTCGCTGATCGCGATTCTACTGGCGACGCTGAATGTCAATATCGGGGCCAACGTCGTGTCGCCGGCAAATGACTTCTCCAATCTGTGGCCGCGGCGAATCAGCTTTCGTACCGGCGGCGTGATTACTTGCTTCATGGGAATCGCTCTGATGCCGTGGAGGTTGCTTGCCGACTACAACACATTCATCCTCGGCTGGCTGGGTGGCTACGCCGCCGTTCTCGGACCGGTCGCTGGCATTATGATCTGCGATTATTTCGTTGTGCGCAGGTGTGTTCTGCAAGTGGATGACCTCTATCTTCGTGGTGGAATTTACGAATACTCCAGCGGTTTCAACTGGAGAGCGGTGCTTGCTCTCGCGCTGGGAGCGGGGACGGCGCTGGTCGGGCTAGAGGTGCCGTCGATGCGTTTTCTTTACGATTACTCCTGGTTCGTAGGCTTTGCGGTTTCCTTTGTCGTCTATTACGCCATGATGAAGTTTTACCCCCCAGCCGTGCTTTCGCCGATAGCAGCCTCGTAAACTTTAGCGTTTCGACTCCGCGCTTTTCTGAAACACTGGCAGAACATCGCGCTGGTAAATGTCCAAAGTCTGTTCCTCGTCCCCGCACATCAAATACAAATTGAACTGCGTTACTCCGACGCTTGCCAACTTGCGGAGTTTCTCGCGATGCGCTTCCACCGGCCCGACCAGGCAAAAGCGGTCAACTACTTCGTCGGAAACAAAATTTGCATTGTCGCTTTCCACCACGCAGTGGTGCAGGTAGTCGTAGCCGCCTCTATCCTGCACATACGAAGTGAGCGCCGAAGGCAAGTCTTCCGGTTTGTACTGCCGGATGAGATCCATCACGTGGTTGGAAACCAGCGCGGGGAACCAGCGCACGCGTTCGCGCGCCACGGCGAGATCATCAGAAACCCAAACCGGAGCTGCCGCCATTACCTCGATCTTGCTCGGGTCGCGGCCCACGGCGCGCGCGCCCTCGTTCACGAAGCCAAGGCACCAGGAGATCAAATCAGGATCGCCAAACTGCAAAATGATCCCGTCGGCGACCCGGCCCGCCATGTGCAAGACCTTGGGCCCGTACCCCGCGATCCAAACTCGCGGAGAGACGGTCGCCCAGGTAAGGCGCGTCGGCTGACCTTCGTATTCAATTTCGCGGCCGGCAGTAAGATCGCGAAAAATCTTTACCGCGGTTTCCAACTGTGACCAACTCACCGGCTTCTTGCCGAGTACACGTCTCGAACTGTCTCCACGTCCGATGCCCAGTTCCATCCTGCCACCGGAAATCAGATTCAGCGTGGCAAACAAGCTTGCCGTAACCGTGAGGTCGCGAACCGCGGGATTGGTAACACACGTGCCAAACCGCATGCGCTCGGTGTTTGCGGCCATGAGCGCGAGCAAAGGGTACGGTTCTTTCCACAGAACATGGGAATCGAAGATCCACCCGTACTGGAAACCGGCAGCTTCGGCCTGGCGCGTCAAACCGAGAATGCGCTCAACCGAGATGTCTGGCTTTAGCGTAATGCCGAACTGCATAGCGCAGCCCCTCTCATCACTCCCAAGAATTATGAGGAAGTGAAGTGCGGCAGTTTAGCATAGAATTCTTTTTTCATCTCGGGCATAAGCGGTGCCGTGAGCGGAGGAATCGATGGGCTTTGACACGATCATCGGCAGTGGATCCGTGGTGACTGCAACGGATACCTGCGTGGCAGACGTTGCGATCACGGATGGCAAGATCGTAGCCATCGGCAAAGACCTTCCTCGACAGAACGCGACGAAAGTGCTCGACGCGTCGGGCAAATATGTTTTCCCCGGCGGCATCGATGTACACACGCATCTGGATATGCCCTTCGGTGGCACAACCAGCGCGGACGATTTTGAAACTGGCACACGGGCAGCGGCATTCGGCGGAACGACTACGCTGATCGATTTCGCCATTCAATACAAAGGCCAGCCGTTACGCAAAGCGTTCGACACATGGATGGACAAAGCCTCGAAGAAGGCTGTCTGCGACTACGCCTTTCATTGCATCGTCACCGACATCGGCAATGGTCAACTGCAGGAGATGAACGCTCTGGTGGGCGAAGGTGTGACCAGCTTCAAGCTTTTCATGGCGTATCCCGGCGTCTTCATGCTCGATGACGCCAGCATTTTCCGGGCGTTGCAGACTACCGCAAAGAACGGCGCCCTCATTTGCATGCATGCCGAAAATGGAAGTGCGATCGACGTGATCGTGCAGCAGGCGCTGGCAGAAGGCAAGAAGGCGCCGAAGTATCACGCTCTGACCCGTCCCACAACCGCCGAGGCGGAGGCCGTGTCTCGTGCAATTGCCCTGGCGGAGATGGCTGGCGCTCCGATTTATATCGTGCATTTGAGTTGCAATGAGGCTCTCGAAAAAGTTCGCGAGGCGCGCGACCGTGGTCTTCCGGTTTACGCCGAAACTTGTCCCCAGTATTTGTATCTCTCAATCGAGAACTTTGACGTACCCGATTTCGAGGGGGCGAAATATGTTTTCACTCCCCCGCTTCGCGAAAAGTGGCATCAGGAAAAACTCTGGAACGGACTCAAGCAGGATCACCTGCAGGTCGTTTCTACCGATCATTGTCCATTCTGTTTCAAAGAACAGAAGGAACTGGGACGCGACGACTTCACGAAGATACCGAACGGTGGCCCCGGCATTGAGCATCGCATGAGCTTGATTTACTCGGGCGGTGTTGCCTCCGGCCGTTTCAGCGTAAATCGATTCGTCGAACTGGTTTCGACGACCCCGGCGAAACTCTTCGGCTTGTATCCCCGCAAGGGAACGATCGCGGTCGGCGGTGACGCCGATCTCGTAATCTTCGACCCCCAACGCAAACACACGATCAGCGCCAAGACTCACCACATGCGTGTCGACTACTCGATGTTCGAAGGTATCCAGGTGACGGGCATGCCCGACGTCGTTCTCAGTCGAGGCCGTGTCGTTGTGGAAGAAGACAGGTTTCTGGGTCGGGCCGGGCAGGGCGAGTTCCTCCGCCGCTCAACTTACTCGCAAGTGAACGGATAGTTGGTGGAATTTCGCCGGAGACCCACGCTTGTCGTGTGAGTACAAGAGGAGTAGAGTTACACGTTTTCGCTTTTACAACGCCTTAAGGAGAATTGATGTTCACACCCTCGAGTCTGAGCATTGCGCTGTTGATGATGATTACGAGCGCCGTCTGCTGGGGCTCATGGGCAAACACTTACAAAGGCGTTAAGGGCTATCGTTTCGAGCTTTTCTACTGGGACTATGCCATCGGCATTTTCCTGGTCTCACTGGTGCTCGCTTTTACGATGGGGAGCGCAGGGAACAATTCTTCCAGCTTTCTGAACAACGTCCACGCGGCGGACACTTCGAACATTGTTAATGCGCTTATCGGAGGAGCGCTTTTCAACCTGGCCAATCTCTTGCTTGTGGCCGCGATTGACATGGCCGGACTCGCCGTGGCATTTCCCATCTCCATTGGAATCGCCCTGGTGGTCGGAACTGTGCTGAGTTACATTCTTCAGCCCAGGGGGAACGCCATGCTCCTGGCATTTGGTGTCGCGTGCGCGTTTATCGCCGTGCTGTTAGACGGCAAGGCATACGGCTGTCTCGCGGCCGCCGGACGCACCGTTTCCAGGAAGAGCCTGATCACTTGCGTCGTTTCCGGGATACTGATGGGCCTGTGGGCTCCATTCATGACGCATGCGATGACTCGCGGCACTCCGTTGGGACCTTATAGCGCGGCTGTGTTTCTTACGCTGGGAGCGTTGCTCTCCTGTTTCATTTGGAATATTTATTTTATGAAACACCCGCTCGTAGGAGAGCCAGTAAGTTTCAGCGGATTTTTCAGCGGGCCCGCTTCGGGCCACCTGCTCGGCCTTTGCGGCGGATTCATCTGGGGCATTGGCACCGTCTTCAATCTGGTGGCCGCGAGCTTTACCGGCGTTGCCATTTCCTACGCCATTGGCCAATCGGCTCCCATGGTTGCGGCGCTCTGGGGAATTCTCGCGTGGAAAGAGTTTGCGAACTCGGGACCTCGCGCCAAAGCTTACCTTGGCCTGATGTTCGTCTTCTATGGGTTGGCGATTTTCCTGGTCGCGCGCTCGAATGGATGAGAGTTTATTTTCCTCTGATCCGGCTGATAAACAGATTCAAGAATCGGTCCGCGTCGGAAGCCACGCAAACTCGCGCGTTCGGCTTCAGATCGATGACGCCCTCGATCTCGTAATGGTCCCCGTGCAAGACGTTATTCTCGTTCGAGCCCATGCGGTTCGCCACAGTTTCGCCGCGGGTAAACTCACCTTTGGTCTCCACATCGACGTGCATTTCTTTAAGCGTGCCGAGAGTTGGATCCAGAGCAATCCCTACCGCCAGCGGGTCATACATCGCGGCCCCGCTATATCCGCTCTTCTCGCTGCGGTTCAAATAGAAATCGGCAATCTTAGCGATGAAGTCACTCTGCGGTCCGTGCAATGACTGCAACTCCGCGAGATACTTTCGCGTAATCAGCGTTCGCTCGCCTACATCCGAGCCGACCATCGTTACCATCCAGCCCGCATTGAACACGATCTGGGCTGCTTCCGGATCGTTGTAGATGTTCGCTTCCGCCGCTCCGTTGACGTTCCCGCCAGTGATTGAACCGCCCATGATGACGATATCCTTGACCAGCGCCGCAATCGAAGGGTCTTTCGAAACTGCGAGAGCGATGTTGGTCAACGGCCCCACAGGAATCAGCGTGATTTCATGTGGATACTTGTGAACCATTTCGATGATGAGATCCGGACCGAACCGGGGATCGGCCTTGCATTTGGTAGGCGGCAACTCCACGTTAGCCAGGCCATTCTTTCCGTGCCAGAACTGTGCGGTAATCAGTTTCTGATTGAGCGGATGTTGCGCTCCACCCGCGACTGTGACGTCACAGCGTCCCGCCAGTGAAACAATCTTTAGAGCATTTTCCAACCCCTGCCGACCATCTACATTGCCCGGCACCACCGTCAACGCTTCCACCTTCAGTTCCGGAGAATTCAGAGCAAGGATGATAGCCATGGCATCGTCGGTGCCGGGATCGGTGTCAATAATCACCCGCTTCGGCGTGGCTTGGGCAAATGCATTCGTTAGAAGAGTGAGAACGAAAATCGAAATTAGGGCAGAGTTAGTGCGAAGTTGCTTCACAGGAAAGTGGTCCTTTCTTGATTGCTTGTGTGCTATAGCAGCATGCCCGCGATGGATGCTGACATTAGGTTCGCCATGGTTCCCGCCAGCATCGCGCGAATGCCCAGCCGCGCCAGTTCGCTCTTCTTGTTGGGTGCCAGTGCTCCGATGCCACCGATCTGGATTCCAATGGAGCTAAGATTCGCAAAGCCGCAAAGCGCAAACGTTGCGATGGTGAAAGAGCGCGGGTCCAGCGCGGTTTTCATCGGCCCAAGCATGGAAAACGCTACCAACTCGTTCAATACCATCCGCGTGCCCAGCAGAGTTCCAATCACTCCGCAGTCGCGCCAGGGAACACCAATCACCCAGGCAATCGGAGCGAAGACAGCTCCAAAAATCGTTTCCAGGCTTTCTGGAACCCAGGCCACCCAATGGTGAATGCCACCAAGAATGCCGTCCGCCAGCGCGATGAGCGCCAGGAACGCAATCAGCATGGCGGCGATATTCAAAGCCATGTGCAGGCCGTCGGTCGTTCCCCGGGCAATCGCACCGAGCAGATTTTCTTGCTTCTCGGTTTGCTCTTCGCTTTCGGGCATAACAACTCGTCCTGCGGTCCTCGGCTGCTCGGTTTCAGGTACGAGCATCTTCGCCATTAAAAGCGTCCCGGGCGCGGTCATGATGACGGCGCTCAAAAGGTGTTTGGGTTCTATGCCGAATGCAATGTAAGCCGCCATGATTCCACCGGAGACGTGGGCCATGCCGCTCGTCATCACAGTCATGAGTTCCGAGTGCGTCAGATCAGGCAGAAACGGCCGGATGGTCACAGGCGCTTCCGTTTGTCCCATAAAAATGCTGGCCGCTATGTTGAGCGATTCTGCACCGCTGGCGCCCATCACCCGGGTCATGACCCACGCGGCAATCTTAATGACGAACTGCATGACGCCGAAGTGATAAAGCACGGCGAAGAACGCGCAAATGAAAATTATTGCTGGCAGCACCTGAAAAGCGAAATAAAAGCCGAGATGCGAACCTTGCTTCCCGAGATCGCCGAAAACAAACTGCGAACCGACAAATGAGTAGCTGAGCAGCCGGCTCACTACATCTCCAGCCTTCTGAAAAACTCGCCGACCGGCGTCGATTCTCAATACCAATACGGCGAAGGCAAACTGCAAGCCTAAACCCCACACCACTGTCTTCATTCGAATGGCGCGGCGGTTGGTGGAAAACATGTAGGCCAGCGTCAGCATGGTGAGCAGGCCGAGGATTCCAGTGTAGCGTCCCATTCAGTTCTTCTCTCCGGGCTTTCCGATTACGCGGTGGATCAAAGGCCTTTTCTCGCGCGCCGGCGAATCGGCAATCCGATAGCACTCTTCGAGCACTTGCATGGCACGAGCCGCGCACGTTTCCGCATTGTAGTAAATCGTGGCCAGGGGCTCGCCAGCGGAGACGGCATCCCCAACTTTCTTGTGAAGGACGATTCCCACCGCCGGGTCGACCGAGTCTTCTTTGCACTCGCGGCCGCCGCCGAGAATCACACACGCCGTACCAATTTGCTCGCACTGCAAAGATGCGAGATATCCGTGCTTCGGGCTTGAAAGAGTGATTGTATGCTGAGCCTGAGGCAGTTTCTTCGGATCGTCGAGCGATCGCGGATCTCCGCCTTGCAGTTCCACCATCTGGCGAAACTTTTCGAGCGCTTTGCCGGAGGCAATCAACTTCTCGCTCTGACTCTTTCCTTCGCCGACCGAAGCGGCAACTCCACCCAGATGCAACATCCAGCCCGCAAGCTCGAGGCAGAGTTGACGCAAGTCTTCCGGTCCCCCTCCGCGCAGAACTTCCACCACTTCGACAACCTCCAGCGCATTTCCGATCATGCATCCCAGCGGCTGATCCATGTCCGTGATGAGCGCCACTACCTGCTTGCCCATCCGCTCCCCGGTTTCAACCATGAGTTCGGCGAGGAAAGCGGCGTCTTTTTCATTCTTCATGAACGCCCCGGAGCCGGTCTTTACGTCAAGAACAAGAGCGTCGATGCCTTCCGCAAGTTTCTTGCTCATGATGGACGCGCAGATGAGATAGGGGCTCTCCACCGTCCCGGTCACGTCGCGTAACGCGTAGAGCTTGCGGTCAGCAGGCGCAATCTCCGCTGTCTGCCCAATCATGGCGCAACCACAGACTTCGAGTACGTGGCGAAACTGCGCCACGGGAAGATTCACATTGAACCCAGGGATGGCTTCGAGCTTGTCGAGCGTTCCTCCGGTATGTCCCAAGCCACGGCCACTGATCATGGGAACCACTATGCCTGCCGCGGCTGCAAGCGGGGCCAGCACAAGCGAAGTCTTGTCACCCACGCCGCCGGTCGAGTGCTTATCCACCTTCTTCGCTGCAAGTGAAGAGAGATCGAGCACTTCGCCAGAGCGCAACATCGCATCCGTCAGCGCGGCGGTCTCGGCACGCGTCATACCACGCCACACTACCGCCATCAGCCAAGCCGAGACCTGATAGTCGGGAATGTCGCCGCGCGTATATGCATTCACCATGGACTCGATTTCATTCCTCGACAATTCGCCGCCATCTCGCTTCTTGCGGATGACATCGATGGCACGGAACGTCCGCTCTGAAGCCGGCGTCGGATTCACTGGAGACGGAATCCTTCCGGAAGGAGTTCAGTGATGTGCGCCTGTTTCGGCCCGTTGGCCCCTGGGAAGAAGATCGTCGCATCGGGGCCGAATTCATAAATGACCTGACGGCAGGCACCGCAAGGCGAACAAGGCACGCCCTGGTCGTTGGTCACAGCCACCGCGCGAATCTCGATCTTAGGCCCAAGCTGCGCGACCGCCGAGAATATCGCCGTGCGTTCGGCGCAGTTGGTCATTCCGTAGGACGCGTTCTCCACGTTGCAGCCCGAGAAGACTTTGCCGTTCGAGAGCAGAATGGCCGCACCAACGCGAAATTTCGAGTACGGCGCGTGCGCGTTCTTCATGACTCTCTTCGCGGACCGCAATAGTTTCGCTTGCGCGCCAGTGGGCAGAAGTTTCTTGGCCATAAATGGAAACGATCTCGCGACGAGTCGGAGAAATCGAGGCTCATTGTAAACCCTGTCGAAACGATTCAGGGCCTTTTCTGAGATTCGATCAAGTACAGCGCCCAGTCGAATCAGCCGGAATTGCTTTTGTTTCGACTCGGCGCTAGCATACTACGATCATTCTTATCCGCCCGGCATCTTTAGCGTCACATCACCAAGTTCGTGCTTGATCTAAGGAGGAC
>Ga0302320_10030375_pt1 | contig 10298 bp, 7 predicted proteins | sample Bog_T0_3_FD_202130 | JGI IMG/M metagenome (GOLD analysis project Ga0302320, IMG submission 202130) | Peat permafrost microbial communities from Stordalen Mire near Abisko, Sweden - Bog_T0_3 | ecosystem: Environmental > Terrestrial > Soil > Wetlands > Peat | place: Sweden: Abisko, Stordalen Mire... | reverse complement strand
CGGGAGCCGTTTGTATTCGTCGACAAGGTCCTCGCGGTCGAGGCCGGACGGTCGGCGGTATGTACGAAGTTTTTTTCGGCCTCAGAGCCTTTCTTTCGGGGGCATTTCCCAGGGAATCCGCTGGTTCCAGGGGTGATCCTCACGGAGGCGGCCGCCCAGACGGCTGGGATTGCGGCGGGGCAACCGGGGCGAATTTACCACCTTTCGGCGATCCGGCAGATGAAATTCATAAGTGCGGTGCCGCCCGATACCTCGGTTGAATTTTCGGCGACGAAATCAGGCGGAATGGGAGGTTTGCTGCAATTTCAGGTGAGCGCCCGGGTGGGAGGGGAATTGGTGGCGGAAGGCGTGATTGTGCTGAATGAGGTCGCCTGACCCCACTTCGAAAAAAGCCCGGCACATTGGCGCTGGCCTATCGACTCGGTCAATTTTGGGAAGCGCCGGGAGCCAGCCGAGCTATTTGGATATAGGGGGCAAAGTCGTTCCGAGATCGTAAATTGTTCCCCAGCTTCCCGCGGCCACGACCGGCAGATCCTTCCATGGTTGCGTGGAGTCGGGGTAACCGGATTCTTCCATCGCGCCCCAGTAGAGATACCGCACATTCAAGTCATTGGCGATGGCCTTCCATTGTGGGGAGCCCATCATCATGGCCTTGAGTTTGTCGTCCCGCGCCTGGTAATCAATCCCCTGGCTAAAAAGGTGTCCGGCGTAGCCCTCAACCATCTTACGGCCAGCGAGTAGCAGTGGATGATTGTAGGTGGGCCAGCCGGCGAATGTGCTCTCCGGGGGAAGATACCGTACCGCGAAGGAGACCGGTTGCAGCTCGGACTGCTTTGCAATCTCCAGGCCCTTATGGTTGCCGTCCAGTCCACCAATGAGCGAAATGAACCCGGAGAAAAACAAGAGGATGTAAGAAAGTTCCCGCCCGCAGGCGCCCGGCAATCCAGGGGCCTCCAGCAGCATCTCATGCAGGAAAGGAAGGATCCCCAGGTAAGCCCAAATCATGATTTTCATGTTATCCCACTCCCATGGGGCAAACATGACTACGCAGGTCACGGCGAAGACGGAGAGGCACGGGAAAACAAAAGAAAAGGCGTCCCGCGCCTTCGAACTGGTGGGATAGGAGATGATGGTCCACGTCAGGAGGGCGAGCGCAAGCACGGGAAGGATTCCAAAGTTCGTGAACCAGTAGCTGAAAACCGGAGTGTCCTCCTGCATCCATCCCGGCTTCAGGTGAATCACGCTTGCCATGTTTTGGCCATGCTGGAAGAGCCCTGTCACGAGCGAGACGCATATCACGCCCGGCAACACGGCCCAGAGGATCAGGTCAATCACCTCGTAGCGCAATCGCACCCCTTCCCGCCCCAGGACGACCCACCAGCCGAGGAGTGCCGAGAGAAAAATGAACGTATGCAGGTGGAACAACGGCATCGTTCCATAAAGGATGACCTGCACCCAGAGCGGCATGCGGACGGAAGGCTCCGGCTCGTCCGGCTGCCGGAACCATTGGCCCCGCCATGTGGCCAGGAGCAACAGCCCCACGGGAATCGCGTATAGCAGGCCCCGCTGGGTGACGAACATTGAGAGCGGAATGCTCTTCCAATCGACCGCCTCCTGGTAGTCCTGGATCTGGAATTTGAAATGGTGAAAGAATTTCCAGCCCGCCAGCCCTCCATTGCAAAGGAACCCGAGGACCGCGAACCATCCGCCCCAGCGCAGCAACGCGTAGCAGGTGACCGCGCATCCGGCCAGGCCCACCCAGATGAGCGCACGAAAGTCGTCGCATCCGGCGACTTTCAGCAATGCGTTGAACATATCGACTCCAACCGGGTAATGGAGCGGCATGCCGCTGTAGATGGGATTTTGTGGCCAGAACCGCGCCCCGGACGCCAGGTACCGGATGTAGGCGAGATGCAGCGGCATGTCGCCGAGGTTATTCGGCGAGAGGACCATGATGCTGTCCCCGTTGGAATAGATGAGCCAGCAGAAGGCCCGCACGCCAAATACCGCGAACAAGCCGGTCGCCAGCCACTCCGGCCACCCCATCCGTAGCGGGCTTCCCACCGGGCCGCTCTTCAGCCAATAGAAAACGGCACCCGCGAGCCCCGCCGCCAACGCGAACCACGCGACCAGTGGAGAGAGCCCCGCTCCCATGGCGCACAACGGAAGCGTGGCGCAAATGGTGGAAAGGCAGACCGCAAGGAGCAGGGCCGTGGCCGTCTTCATTTCGCAGCGGAAGGGGTGGGTACCGGAACGGCGGGGGCCGTTTTTGCAGGGGTAAAGTCGGGTTTGCGGCCCGGGAAGACGGACTGGAATTTTTTGACGTTCAGGTAGAGCTTTGCGGGGTCCTCCGCGTCGCGCAGTGTCAGCATGGTGGTGAAATAGGCGTCGTGGAGGTGGGTTTCGACATCGTCGATTCGTGTCTCCTCCACCATGAGGAAATCGGCATCCCCTTTCGGAGGATCCGATTCGTCCTCATAGTAGCCGACGTTGGGGAAATCTCCGAGCAGCCATGGCAGCGGATGATAGCTATCCATGACGATGTAACCGCTAAGTTGATGGTTTGCGGGATCCCGGGCTACGAGCTTGTTCAGCGGGTCCATGAGGAGGTTCACGTCCATGAAAGTCTGCACGTACACGTACGGTTCCTTTGCATCCGTGAAGTGGTAGAAATTGAGGGCGACCATGTCGCAAAGGTTGGCCAGGAGCACTGTCGCGCCGACGACCCCCACCGGCATGGGGGAGCCGAACTTCCGCGAGGCGACATGCATCCCGTACCCGAAGAGGATCAGGAACGGCCACGTGAGCGAGACAATGCACCAGGGGGTCTTGTAATGGACGATGCTATAGGCGACCAGCGTGCCAACCCCGTAGATGGCAAGCGCCCGGATGAACCGGGGCGTCCGCGGCAGCACGCAGAGCGCGGCGGTCAAGAGTCCAATGCAGCAAGGCCACTCGTACCGGCCGAAGAGCTGCATCCAGTAATACCACGGCTTCTCGTGTCCATTTCCGACCTTTCCTGTCTGGAACCATGCGCCATAGCATTGGTACAGGCCTTTGAGCCCCGGCAGGTCCATGAATCCGCCGGAATAGAAGAAGAGCACACAAAAGACGAAAACCGCCGCTCCCAGCGCCATGTCCCGCCATTTCCATTCCTGTTTCGCAGGTCCGCCGGACTCCTTCGCGGCGCTCACTTTACCCACCACCCAGACACATGGCAGCGCAAGGCCGCAGGCGACGAAGTGAATGATATACGTTTCCTTGGTCAACACGGCGCCCGTGATGCATATCCAGAGCGCCCAAAGATACTTCTTTTTCCCCTCTTTCCAGAGACCGGCGAGGCCCCATGCCCCCAGCATCAGCGAGAAAACCAGCCAATACTCGTGGATCGCATACCGCCCGTAGAAGACACATCCCGGGGAAACAGCCATCGCAGCCGCGCCCCAGAGCGCCGCGTTGCGCCCCACGAAGCGGTCGAACCGGATGGTTAGCGCCACCGTGGCCAGGCTCATCAACGCGAGGGGCAGGCGCAACACCCAGATATGCCGGCCGAGTAGAGTCTGGGCGATGAACAGGACGTAGAAATGGAACGGTCCGTGGTAATTGGTCGGATCGTAATGGTAGAAACCTGTCTGGGTGATCTGGTCCACAAACCAGCCATTCACCCCCTCATCGAAATGGGGCGGTTTCATCCCCAGCAGGACCAATCGCGCGAGCGCGGCGACCACGAGGATCACAGCGGCAGGCCACTCTTGTTTTATCTTGGCCTTGAAATCCATTTTCTAAAGTATCCAGCGGAATGCAGGGGCGCCCCGAGACCGAAGTATCCATCATCATCCCCGCTTACAACGAAGGCCGCCGCCTGCCTCATTCCCTGGCTCTCCTGCGGGAATATCTCAGCGCCACCCCATGGTCCTCCCGGGCATTTGAAGTTTTGATCGTCGTCGAGCACAGCACGGATGGGACCTTGGAGTTAGCGAGGGAGAGTACGGCAGAACAAGCCAATTTTCACGTGATAGACAATCGCGTCCAGCGAGGGAAGGGCTATGCCGTGCGCTCCGGGGTCCGGCAGGCGAGGGGAGCCATCGTTTTCTACATGGACGTGGACCTGAGCGTGCCGCTCGAGGAAATCGACCGGTTCCTGGCCCATTTCAAAGCCCATCCGGAGGACGCCGTGGTGCTTGGGAGCCGCCAGCATGAGGGCAGCCGTATCGAGCGAAGGCAGAACCTCCTTCGCCAGACGATGGGCAAGACCTTCAACCGAATCCTTCGCTCGCTTTCATTGCTGCCCTTTCGCGACACCCAATGTGGATTCAAGGCCTTTCGGCGGGAGGCGGCCAGGGAGATTTTCGAGCTCCAGACCATCGACGGGTTCGCCTTTGACGTGGAGGTACTCCTGCTGGCGCAGACGCTGGGTTACCGGATCAGCGAGCTGCCAGTAAGGTGGCTGAATTCGCCAGAGTCGAAGGTGCATATCGTCCGTGACAGCCTGCGGATGCTGGCGGATGCGGTGACAGTACGGCGGCGGGTGGCGAGGGTGTTGCGAGCCAGGCGGGAGCGGAACCGGGAAAGTTGATGACCCCGCCGGCGCGCCAGCCGGGCCGCGCAAAAGTGCTCGCCACCCCCGGTCCCGCTGCTAAAACCCCGCGATGCGATTGCTCGTTACCGGCGGCTGCGGCTTTATCGGCAGCAACTTCATCCGTTACATCCTGGATCATTACGCGCCGGAATTTGTGACGAATGTCGACGCCCTAACCTATGCAGGCAATATCGCCAATGTGGCGGGGCTCGCGAATCTTTACGGGGGGCGGTATGAGTTTTTCCACGCGGACATCGCCAATGCGGACTTGATGGACGAGTTGATGCGGAAGCATCAGTTCTTTGCCGTTGTAAACTTCGCCGCCGAGTCCCACGTGGACCGGAGCATCAATTCGCCCCAGAACTTCGTCCATACCAATGTGGTCGGGACGAGTGTCCTGCTGGATGTGGCCCGGCGGCATGGCGTGCGGCGATTCATTCAGATCTCGACCGATGAGGTTTATGGATCACTGGGACCTGAGGGGCGGTTCACGGAAGATTCGCCGCTCGCTCCCACCTCCCCGTATTCCTCCAGCAAGGCGTCCGCCGATCTCCTGGCGCTGGCCTTTCACAAGACCTATGGAGAGGAGGTGGTCATCGCCCGCTGCTCGAACAATTACGGCCCTTATCAGTTCCCGGAAAAGTTGGTCCCGCTCATGATTCTCAACGCCCTTCGCGACCGCATGCTGCCGGTCTATGGCGATGGGCTCAATGTGCGCGACTGGATCCACGTGGAGGATCACTGTGCTGCAATCGTTTCCATCCTGCTCAACGGCAGGGCAGGGGAAGTGTACAATATCGGCGCCGACGCCGAGCTGACCAATCTCGAGATGGTGCATCGCATACTCGATCACCTAGGAAAGCCGAAGAACCTCATCACATCGGTCATCGACCGGCGGGGACATGACCGGCGTTACGCCATCGATTCGTCGAAGATCCGTGCGGAGCTAGGCTGGAAGCCGCTCCAGCACATAGACAAGGCCCTGCCGGAGACCATCGACTGGTACCTGGCCAATCGCGAATGGTGGGAGCGGCTCATCCCATGAAAATAGCGATCCTTGGGGCAGGTGGCCGGCTGGGGGCGGCGCTGGCGCGGACGTGGGCCGCCTCTGATGAAGTGCTGGCACTTGGCAGGGCGGAGTTCGACCTCGCGGCGCCGGGGGAGAGTGAACGGGTCCTGAGACCGCTCGAGTTCGATGTTCTGGTCAATTGCGCGGCGCTTACCAATGTCGATTATTGCGAGACGCACGAGGAGGAAGCGATTTGCATCAATGCCGGCGCGGTCCGGGAGATCGGGGCACTTTGCGCACGCAAACATGTTCGCTGTTTGCATATCAGCACGGATTACGTTTTCGATGGGGAGAGCACCCGCCCCTACACCGAGACGGATGAGGCGCGCGCAATCAGTGTGTATGGGGAGTCGAAACTGCGCGGCGAGCATGCGTTGTTCGAGACTTCGGATGATCATTTGGCGGTACGGGTCTCCTGGGTTTTCGGGCCGGACAGGCCCAGCTTCATCGACGGCATCCTCAAGCGCGCCCTCGAGAGCTATACCGCCGAGGCCATCGGGGATAAATGGTCCGCGCCCAGTTTCACCCTCGACCTTGCTGGAATGCTCCACCCATTCCTCCAGGACATCCCATCCAGCGGCCTGCTGCATGCCAGCAACACCGGCGCCTGCACCTGGCGGGAGTATGGCGAATATGCGCTGCAATGCGCAGCCGCAGCCGGCGTCCCGGTGAAGACTACCCAGGTAAAGTCCCTTCCGATGGCAGGGATGAAGGCCTTCGTGGCAAAGCGCCCAGTTTACACCGTACTTTCCTCGGAAAAATTGGCATCCCTCACGGGAACAGCCCCGCGCAGCTGGCAGGCCGCGGTTGAGGATTACGTGAACGCCCACGTCGCCCCGCGTTTCGCAAAGGTTTAACCCCGGCCCGCCCATCGTGGCGTCGGCATGCGAATCCCAGATGTATGCGCGAATCCAGGTCTCCCGAGCAGAAAGCCCGTATTATTCTCCACGATGAAGGTGCCGGCGTGCCATCTCCCGATGTGATTGAACAACGGGCCCGCGAGCTTGCCGTGATCGCCGGCCGGGCCGCAAGCGATTACACGGACGAAGATTTCCGGCAGGCCAAGCGGGAGATGATGCAGGAACCGCAACTGGACGACGAGGCGATGGAGGAAGCGGCCCTGCCCTTTGAGCCCGGTTCTGGCGACGTCCTGGGAGGACGCGAGACCCAGGCGGAGAACTTTGGTGGCGACGACGAAAGCACCGTCGGTGAGGAATTAATCCGCGAAGGCATGGACGAAGCCCTCCATGATGAAATGCTCGAGGCCAGCAAGAAGAACATCCGCGACGGGTCTTAGTCGTTCTTCGACGCTAACTGCGAGACGGCGGTAATTCGATAGGTGTGTCCCGCACGGGTCGGGAAATGATACATGCCGGCTGCGTCAGGTACGCAATTCATCGGCGCGCCGTCACCGGATATTTTCACGGGCACCCCGCATCTCATCGAACACGGCTGCCCGAGCCGCGACTCGATCGACCCTGAAACCAGGCGCCCCTGTTTCCACGTTTCATCGACCACGAATCCACCCCGCCCCACAAGGCCGGACACATGGCCGCCGGGCCACGCGCCTGGGAGTGCGGGCAGCAGGTCCAGGTATCCCAATTGGCTTTGAAGGAGCATTTCCGCGATGGCCGCTGTCGCGCCGAAATTGCCGTCGATCTGGAAGGGCGGGCAGGAATCGAAAAGATTCGGGTAAGTGCCGGGGCCGGGCTTCTTGCGATTGGTCTTGAGTGCCGGGGTAAGCAAATGGGTGTAAATGAGGTAGGCATGGTTGCCATCGTCCAAACGTGCCCAGAGCGCCATGCGCCACGTGAGCGCCCAGCCGGTCGCAAAGTCACCCCGGGCTATCAGCGAGGTTTTTGCCGCCTGATAAAGGGCCGGGGTTTCCGGGTTGATTTCATCCCCGGGGAATACCGCATAAAGATGGGAGAGGTGTCGGTGGTCGTCACGGGGCAGATCCAGGTCCGTGAGCCATTCCTGCAACTGGCCGTACCTGCCAATCTGCAACGGGGCCAGGCGGGCGCGCGTCGCCATCAATTGGGTTCGTAAGTCGGCATCGACGCCGAGTATCTGCGCCGCTTGCGCCGTTTCCGAAAACAGGTCGCGGAGTAACTCGATATCCATGGTCGGCCCGATCACGATGCCGCCATGCTCCGGGGAGAGCGATGGCGCGGTAACCAGCCAGTGGTGGGTTGGTTCCTCAAAGAGGGCGTCCAGAAAAAACAGGCAGGCGCCTTTCATTACCGGATAAGCCTTCGCGAGAAAGGCCTTGTCCAATGTGAATTGATAATGCGTCCAGAGATGGGTGCAAAGCCATGCCCCACCCGTGGGCCACATTCCGGTGATAGGGGCGTCGATCGGCGCCGTCGCGCGCCATAAGTCGGTGTTATGATGGAGCACCCAGCCGCGCGCCCCGTACATTGTCTTCGCCGTGCGGGCCCCGGATACGGAGAGTTCCTGCAGCATCTGGAATAGCGGTTCCGCGCACTCGGAGAGGTTGGCGGTTTCCGCCGGCCAGTAATTCATCTCCAGGTTGATATTGACGGTGTATTTGCTGGACCAGGGCGGGTTGGGAAGGTTGTTCCAGATACCCTGGAGATTGGCCGGCTGGCCTCCCGGCCGGCTCGAAGAAATCAAAAGGTACCGGCCAAATTGAAAATGGAGCGCCGCGAGTTGCGGATCGTGCCCCGCGGCGAATTGCGCCACCCGCTCGTCAGTCGGCAAAAGCACCGAGGGGCTGGTCCCCACATCAAGGCTGACCCGGCCGAAGAGACTCGCAAAATCGGCGACGTGCGCGCGCCGCAATGCGTCGTAGGACTTGGGCGCAGCCTGGGATAGATATCCCTTCGCGCGGCCAACCGGGTCGCCGGTGAGATCATGCCAATTGACATAGTTGGTCGCGGCGGAAATGAGCAGCGTGGCGCTGTTTGCGCCACTGACAGTAACAGACTGCCCGGCGGCCGAAACGGAACCGCCCTCATTTTTGACCAGCAACCTCACATTGAAACGGTCCTGCCCGGCAATACCATAGGCGCCCGGGGCCGTCGCGCTCATGGTCAACTGCCGTCCCTCGATTGCGAACGCCGGCGATGCCTGGGGGGTGGTGAGAGTCGTGGTAAAGTTGACCTGGCCTGGCTGATCGGTCGAAAGCCGGACCACGATGACTTGATCAGGGTATGACGCGAAGACCTCGCGGCTATATGTCACCGTGCCAATGCGGTACCGAGTGGTGGCGATCCCAGTGGCCAAATCCAGCGAGCGCCGATAGTCCGTCACGGGGGTGGGGTCGCCGGGAAAGGCCAGCAGCAAATCGCCGACCGGCTGATAGGACATCTGCCTGACCGGGGTGCCCATGACGGACTTGGTTACCAGCGCATCCGCCTCAGCCTGTTTCCCGTCCACCAGCAGTTGCCTAACCTGCGGAAGCGCCTGCAACGCGTTCGGATTCGCCGGGTCGTAGGGACCTCCCTGCCAAAAGGTGCTTTCGTTGAACTGGATGTCTTCCTGGGGTAGCCCGCCGTACACCATGGCTCCCAGCCTGCCATTGCCCACGGGAAGCGCGTCCGTCCACTGCTTCGCCGGTTGCCCGTACCAGAGCACCATGGGATTTGGATCGTCCGCGCCAAACATCAGACCGGGCAGCAGCCATGCTGCCAGCGTCACCACGCAGCGGAACGGGAGGAGCAAGCGCATAAAAATAGTCTCCGAACTCACAGCTTCCCCCGGAATCCCTGCACGCTCCGCACAAAATCATCCGGCACGCCGAAGTCGAACCGTTCCGCGTGTTCCATCTCCAGCGCCAGGCACCCTTCCCGCTGCCGCTGGATCTCCTGCGCACGCGTCAATTGAAACTCCCCACCGTCCCGCACATCGTCGCGGATCATCTGCTCCAGCACCTCATAAATGGACGGCGCCAGCAGGTGCATCCCGAACCACCCGAGAAACACATCCTCCTCCAGCCCATCCACCCGCAGCTTTTCCCGCGCCGTCTGGACATCCGGTTTTTCAATAATCAGTGAGATATCGATTACCCGCGGGTTCTCCGCCCGCCGTTTCCCCGCAATCGTGCCGTACCCCTTCAGCTCCCCAGGTCCAATCCGGTTCACCGCCGAGACACTCCGCCCCTCGCTCACCGCGCTCATTCCCGCCAATTCCTCGCACGGAGACACCGGCCGACCCCGGAACAAATGATCCCCCAGGCAAAGCAGAATCATCCCGTCCCCCGCAAAATCCTTGGTCTGGTAAACCGCGTGCCCAAAACCCTCCTGCTCACGCTGCACCGCGAATCGCACCCGCTCCGCCAGGCCTCGCATCGTGCGCGCCTCTTCCAGCAGCGCCGGGTATTTCGCCAGCCGCCGCAGGTACGCCTCGTCCGGCCCTTGCAGGTAATCGCGGATCGGCACGTCATCCCCCGGCTGCACGATGATGCAAATCTCCTCGATCCCCGCCTTTGCCAGCTCCAGCAGATGATAATGGATCAGCGCCCGCGCGATCCCGTCCGGGCCGACCACCGGGAATAATTCCTTCTTCACCGCGTGCGACGCCGGAAAATGCCGCGTCCCGAGACCCGCCGCCGGCACAACCGCCTTTGTCACCTGCTGCATACTGCTGACCCCTTCTACACCCGCACCCCGCGCCACCCCCGCGCAC
>Ga0302320_10030373_pt1 | contig 10298 bp, 10 predicted proteins | sample Bog_T0_3_FD_202130 | JGI IMG/M metagenome (GOLD analysis project Ga0302320, IMG submission 202130) | Peat permafrost microbial communities from Stordalen Mire near Abisko, Sweden - Bog_T0_3 | ecosystem: Environmental > Terrestrial > Soil > Wetlands > Peat | place: Sweden: Abisko, Stordalen Mire... | reverse complement strand
GTGATTTCAACGTGACCTACCTGAATGCGGCCGGCCAGACCCTGCTCGGGCTCTCCGCCAACCAGGCTCTCGGCCGGCGAATCACCGAGCTCACCCGCGGTGCGGAGACCCTGCTGCCGCTGTTCGAGCGTGCACGCGAGGGCGGCGAAGGCGTCGTGCAGCGCGAACTCGCCTGGCCTGCTCCCGGGGGAGTCGATCGAATCCTCGACTGCGCGGTGACCGAAGCCGCGATCGGCGGCGCGCCCGCAGGGCTTCTTCTGGAAATCGAAGACATCACGCAGCATCGGCGTTTGACGCGCGAGAACGCACTGCTCGCGCAGCTCGGCGGAAGCCGGCTCATGGTTCGCCAGCTCGCGCACGAAATCAAAAATCCGCTGGGCGGCCTGCGCGGCGCGGCGCAGCTTCTCGAGCGCGAACTCTTGGACCCGGCGCTGCGCGAATACACGCGCGTCATCATCAGCGAAGCCGACCGGCTGACCAATCTGCTCGATTCGATGCTCGGCCCGGGCCGTCCGCCGGCGAAGCAGTTGGTCAATGTGCACGAACTGCTCGAGCGCGTGTATCACCTGCTGCGCAGCGAGGCGTCCGAAGGCGTCGCGGTCGATCGCGACTACGACCCGAGCCTGCCCGCGCTCACGGTCGATCCCAATCACATCATTCAGGCCATGTTGAACCTGGGCCGCAATGCGCTCCAAGCCCTTTCGGCCGCGAACGTGCACGCACCGCGCCTGATCCTGCGCACCCGGGTCTCGAGCAACGTGGGCATCGGCGGCCGCGGCCATCGGCTGGTGGCGTCGATTCAATTCGAGGACAACGGGCCGGGCGTTCCCGCGGAGATCCGCGACACGATTTTCTATCCCCTGGTGTCCGGTCGAAACGACGGCACCGGCCTCGGCTTGGGCATCGCGCAGGATTTGGTAAGCCGTCACGGCGGACTCATCGAGTTCGACAGCGCGCCCGGCAGAACGATCTTTGTAATTTATCTGCCCATGGACTCCGTATGAATGCCAAGCCTTTACAAGTGTGGTTGGTCGATGACGACTCCTCGATACGTTGGGTGCTTGAAAAAGCCCTCAAGGGAAGCGGGATGGCCGCGCGATGCTTCGATCAGGCGGACAACGTCCTGACGGCGCTGCGCGCCGGGGCGCCCGATGTGCTCATGACCGACATACGCATGCCCGGGCGCAGCGGGCTCGATTTGCTCAAGGACATCCAGGTGTCCCGGCCCGGTCTGCCGGTGATCGTCATGACCGCGCACTCGGATCTGGACGCGGCGGTGGCCGCCTATCAGGGGGGCGCGTTCGAGTATTTGCCGAAGCCCTTCGACATCGACAAGGCCGTCGACCTCGTGCGCCGCGCCGCGCAGCAGGCGACCGTCTCCATCGATGTCGAGGCGGCCCGGCGCAGCATTCCCGAGCTGCTGGGCCAGGCCGCTTCGATGCAGCAGGTATTCCGCGCGGTCGGCCGTCTATCGCGCTCGAGCATGACGGTGCTGATCACGGGCGAATCCGGCACCGGCAAGGAGCTGGTCGCGCGCGCCCTGCATCGCCACAGCCCGCGCTCCAACAAGGCCTTCGTCGCGCTCAACACCGCCGCCTTCACCGCCGATCTGCTCGAGTCGGAATTGTTCGGCCACGAGAAAGGCGCCTTCACCGGCGCCGATGCGCTGCGACGCGGACGGTTCGAGCAGGCGGACGGCGGCTCGCTGTTTCTGGATGAGATCGGCGACATGTCGCCGGCGCTGCAGACCCGGTTGCTGCGCGTCCTGGCCGAGGGCGAGTTCTACCGCGTCGGCGGCCAAACGCCCGTCAAAGTCGAGGTGCGCGTCATCGCGGCGACCCACCAGGACCTCGAGACCCGCGTCAAGTCCGGCCACTTCCGCGAGGACTTGCTGCACCGGTTGAATGTCATCCGCATCGAAATACCGCCGCTGCGCGAGCGGCGCGAGGACATCCCCGAGCTTTTGTATCATTACCTGAGTGTTGCCGGCCAGGAGCTCGGCGTCGAGCCGAAGCTGCTCACCCCTCCCGCGGAAGCGGCGCTGGTGACCTTCGATTGGCCGGGCAATGTCCGCCAACTCGTGAACGCATGCCGCCGGCTCACCGTGACGGCTCCCGGACGGGAAATCCGCGTCGAGGACATACCGGCGGATCTCGGCGGCGCTCCTGCCGGACGCTCGGCGAACCATGACTGGATGGCGAAGCTCTCGCATTGGGCGGAACGCGAGCTCGATTCCGGCACCCGCCGCCTGCTCGATCAGGCGGTGCCCGAGGTTGAACGCATCTTGATCCGCGCGGCGATGCGCAAGGCCGACGGCCTGAAGCAGGATGCCGCCAAGCTTCTCGGCTGGGGCCGCAACACGCTGTCGCGAAAAATGAAAGAGCTGGGCATGGAGGACGTGAGCTAGACCCTGCTCGAGGCCCGTGCCCGGCCTATAATCGGGGCCATCATGGCTGACTTTCTCAGACACACCCTGGGGCTCTCCGAGCACGTTTACTACGGCAACTCGCTTGCCGACTGGGTCATCGCAGGCCTGGTCGCCGCCGCCGTGTGGATCGGACTCTGGATCGTGCGCGGGCTGATCGCGTCGCGCTACAAGCAATACGCGACGGCGACCCATCCGAGCCCCATCCGGCTCATCTTTTACCTGCTGGCCAACACCAATCAGATCTTCTTCATGGCGCTGGCGCTGGATGCGGGGCAGCAGGATTTGACCCTGCCTCCGCGCCTCCAGCATCTCATCGACAACCTGGTGTTGATGTTGATCCTGCTCCAGGTCGGGTTCTGGGCCGGCAGGACGCTGCGCTTTTATCTGGAGAACAAGGAAAACGAACCGGGCGCGGACCGCCTGTTCGCCGGTTCGCTCGACATCATCAACTTCGTCGCCCACCTGTTGATCTGGTCGCTGCTGACGCTGGTGGCGCTCGAGAATTTCGGGGTCAACATCACGGCGCTGCTGGCCGGCTTGGGCGTCGGCGGCGTGGCCGTGGCGCTCGCGCTGCAGAATGTGCTCGGCGATTTGTTCGCCTCGCTCTCGATCGCGCTCGACAAGCCGTTCGTCGTGGGAGACACCCTCACCATCGACGCCTACACCGGGACCGTGGAGCGCATCGGCATCAAGACCACGCGGCTGCGCAGCGATACCGGCGAGCAGATCATTCTGTCGAATGCCGACATCCTGAAGAGCCGGGTGCGCAATTTTGGCCGCGCGCCCGAACAGCGGGCGCTCGCCACCATCCGGGTGGACTACGCGACGCCGGGCGAGACGCTGCAGGGCATCCCGAAGCTGTTGGAAGGGATCGTGCGCGAGCACGCCCACGCGCGTTTCGAACGCTGCCATCTGAAGTCGCTCGGCGAGTCCTGCCTGCAATTCGAACTGTCCTATTTCGTGCAGCAGCCGAAACTCAATCCGCTGCTCGATCTGCAGCAGGCCGTCAACTTCCGCATCATCGATGAATTTCGCCGGCTCGGGGTGCAGTTCGCCTACCCCACGCAGCGCGTGGTGGTCGAACGCTAGGCGTGCTCCACGTGGTGCTTTATGAGCCGGAGATTCCGCCGAACACCGGCAACGCGATTCGTCTGTGCGCGAACACCGGCGCGGCCTTGCACCTCATCAAGCCGCTCGGCTTCCGGCTCGACGACAAGAGCCTCAAGCGCTCCGGACTCGATTATCACGATCTCGCCCGGGTGCACGTGCACGCGAATCTCGATGCGTGCGTCGCGGCGCTCGACGGGGCACGGATGGTCGCTGTCGAGACCGGCGGCGGCCGCTGTTACGCCGATTACGAGTTTCGCACCGGCGATGCGCTGATCTTCGGGCCCGAGACCCGCGGCTTGCCCGGCGCGGTGCGCGAGCGGATCGGGCCCGACAACTGCGTCCACATCCCCATGCGGGCGCCGAGCAGAAGCCTCAATTTGTCGAACGCGGTGGCGGTGGTGATGTACGAAGCCTGGCGTCAGCTCGGCTTCGCCGGGTGCTGAGGCGCGCTCACTCCGTCTCGGAGCGAACTTCGCGGCCCATCAGCGCCTGCAGCGCGCTGCGCACCGGGCGCCCTTCGTGCATGACGCGGAAGACCTCGAGGCAAATGGGCATTTCAACGCCGGAGCGCCCGGCGACCGCGCGCACCGCGCGCGCAGCGGACACGCCCTCCACCACCTGACCGATGCCGGCCTGCGCGTCCTCGAGCGATTGGCCCCGGCCGAGCGCCAATCCCAGCCGCCGGTTGCGGGACTGATCGTCGGTGCAGGTGAGCACCAGGTCGCCGAGCGCGGCGAGACCCATGAAGGTGTCCCGCTGAGCGCCGAGCTGGACGCCCAAACGCGTCATCTCCGCGAGTCCGCGCGTGATCAGGGCCACGCGGGTATTGGCGCCGAAGCCCATGCCGTCGGCGATGCCTGAGCCGATGGCGATGACGTTCTTCACGGCGCCGCCCACCTCGACCCCCATGATGTCCGACTGGGTATAGGCGCGAAAATGCGGCCCCGACAATCGCAGCGCCAATTCCTTGGCGAAGGACTCGTCGCGCGACGCCACCGTCATGGCGGTCGGCAAACCGGCGCCGACCTCGCGCGCGAAGGTCGGCCCCGACAACACCGCGCCCGGCCGATCGCCGCAGACCTCGTGCGCGACCTGGTGCGGCAAGAGGCCCGTCGTGAGTTCGAAGCCCTTGCTCGCCCACGCGATGCGCGCCGGGGTGTCGAGCCGCGGTTCGAGCTCCGCGAGGGTTGCGCGAAATGCGCTCGAGGGAACGGCGATGAGCACGTCGCGCGCGCCGCTCAACGCCTCTGCCAGATCCACGGTCGGCTGCAGGCTGCCGGGGAACTCGGCGTCGGGCAGATAGCGCGTATTGCGCCGCAGGCGCTGCATGTCGCGCATCGCCGCGGCGCCGCGGCCCCACAAACGCGTGGGGTGCCCGGCGCGGGCGCATTGGATGGCGAGAGCCGTGCCCCACGAGCCGGCGCCGATCACCGCCATCGGCGTGAGGAGCGGGCTCTTCATCGGCGGGGGCGCTCCGTTGCGCTAGTTGACCAGCCCGGTCTGGGGCTGCTCCGCCGCCTGCGCGAACAAGGCGTCGAAGTTGACCAGCGGCAGCAGAAAGCTCGGAAAGCCGCCGTGCACGATCAATTCTGAAATGGCCGCGCGCGCATAGGGAAACAGCACGCTCGGGCAGAAGCTGCCGATCAAGCGCTTCATATCGTCGGGTGATGCGCCGCCGATCGCGAAGACGCCGGCTTGCTTGACCTCCACCAGATACAAGGTGGACTCGCCCTGTTTGGCCTCGAGGGTGATCGTGAGCAGCACCTCGCGCACATCGGGCGCGAGCTCCTCGGCCGAGGTGTTCATGTTCATCTGATACTTCGGATCGAAGGGCTGATTCGTGGGCAGCCGCGGACCGTTCGGCGACTCGTACGAACAATCTTTCAAGTACACGCTTTGCAGGCTGACCTGCACGCCGCCGACCGCGGCTCCCGGCTCCGGACTCCTGACCTCGTTCATCATGCCCCCTGAATTAGTCGATCGAGCCCGCCGCTGGCCTCGAGCGCGAAAAGATCGTCGCATCCGCCGACGTGTTTATCGCCGATAAAAATCTGCGGAACGGTCCGCCGGCCGCTGCGCGCTGCCATTTCCTCACGCAATTTCGAGTCCTCCTCGACGTCGATCTCCTTGAAAGCCAGGCCCTTCTGGGTCAGCAAACCGCGGGCCCGCTGGCAATACGGGCACCATCCCGCGACATAGATGACGATGTCCGGCGCGCTCATTTGAGTTTCGCCTTTCCGCCGCCTCCGCTTGCGCTCTTGGTCAGCGGCAGATTGTCCTTGACCCACCCGTTCAAGCCGCCGTCGAGATTGAAGACCTTGGTGAAGCCGAGCTTGGTCAACGTGCGGGCCGCCCCCGCGCCGCTCACGCCGCTGTCGCAATACGTGATCACGGCCCGGTCGCGCCATCGCTTCAGCGATTCCGCCTGGGACTCGATCTCGCTCGGGAGCACGTTGCGCGCATCGGCGATATGCCCCGCGTCGAACGCCTCCTTGGCCCGCAAGTCGATGACCAGCGCCCCCTGGTTCATCAAGCGCACGGCCTGCATGGAGGAAAGCGCGGCGAACTTTTGAATCCGCTCCTTGACCTCGTTGACGATCACGGCGATCGCGGCCAACACCGCGCCGGCCGCCAGGTAGGGATGGTGGCTAATGAACTCGAGAAGTCGCTGCATGCAAGGGAATTCGCCTTTTTGGGGCGGGCAAGTATAGCAGCGGGCACAAGGCTTGTATGCTTGCCGTCCTGAGCACGAATAACTGCGTGAGACCCTGATTATCAAACACTTGCGCCGAAGCGCCGCGGGCACGCACGCGCTGCGTCTGCCGGCTGCGCTCGTTTTGTGCCTGTGCGCAGCGGCGGCTGCCCCCGCGGCACCGTCCCCTGCCGCGCCGGCCGATGCCGGGGCGGCGCCCGCGGCTCAGGCCCAGATGAAACTCGCGCGCGTGCGCCGGCACATCGCCGAATTGACGGACCGGCTCGCGCTCGAGCTCAAGCAGCGTGATGCGCTGAGTGCACGCCTGCGGGAAGCGGATCTCGGCGTGACCGAGGCGCGCCGGCGGCTGGAGGGTCTCAACGCCGCCGAGCTTGCGGCGGAGCGGCGGCGCGGCGAACTGCGCGCGGAGCATGCGCGAACGCAAAGCGCGCTCGATGCCGAGCGCGACGCGCTCGCGAGCCAGGTCCGCGCGCAATATAGGATCGGCCGCAACGATGAACTCAGGCTGTTGCTGAACCAGGGCAATCCCGCGGCGGCGGGGCGCATGCTCGCCTTCTATGGATACTTTGCGCGCGCACGCGCCGCGAGAATCGAGCAAATCAGCGCCGCAGAGGCGCGCTTGAAGGAGCTGGTCGAGCAGATCGACCAGGAAGCCGGCAAATTGCGGTCTCTCAAGGACGATGTCAGCCGCGAGGTCGCGGGCCTGGAGCAGGCGCGGCGCGTGCGCGCCTCGGCGGTCGCCGCGCTCAGCGCGCAGGTGCAAAGCGGCAACCAGGAACTCGGCAAATTGCAGCGCGAGGAGCAGGCGGTCGAATCGCTGGTCGCCGACCTTGCGCGCGTGCTCGAGGATTTTCCGGTCGACAGCCGGCAAAGCTTCGAGCAATTGCGGGGCAAATTGCCCTGGCCGGTCGCGGGAAAAATGACGGCCCGCTATCAGGAAACACGCACCAATGGGGCGCCGACCGCAGTGCGTCTGAACGGCGTGATGATCGAGGCGGCGCGCGGCGCAAAGGTGCGTGCGCCGTACTTCGGCCGGGTCGTGTATGCGGATTGGCTGCAAGGCATGGGGATGCTGCTGATCATCGCGCACAGCGGAAACTACCTGACCCTGTACGGGCACTCGGAAGTGCTTTACAAAGCTGTCGGCGATTCGGTGGCGCCGGGGGATGTGATCGCGGCCTTGAGCGAGGCCGGCGGCGCGGTGCCGCAGCTGTATTTCGAGATCCGGGAGGGCCGCAAGCCGGTCGACCCGAAGGTCTGGCTGAGAGCGGCTCAGTGATTTCATCGTCGGGCTGTGAAGTGCCCGATGGTTCGCGTTTGCTCTCTGGCGGCAAAGCGCCGCCGCACGTATGCTGCCACGCCTGATGGGCAAGAAAATGCGCAACTTCGTGCTGCTGGCGGCAGGCGTATCGATCGGGCTATCGCTCGGCCTCGCCCCCGCCGTGCTGGCGGACAAGCCCGTCGCCCCGGGCCAGGATGTGCCGTGGCAGGACGCGCGCCTCTTGGCCGAGGTGCTCGAACGCGTGGAACGCGAGTACGTCGACCCGGTCGACGACCACCGGTTGTTGCAGGCGGCCATTCGCGGCATGGTCTCCTCGCTCGATCCTTATTCGGCGTATCTCGACGGCGATGAATACGACGACATCAAAATCTCGAGTTCCGGGGAGTACTCCGGAGTCGGGATCGAAGTGTCCATGGAGGACGGACAGGTGGTGGTGGTCTCGCCCTTGGACGGCTCCCCCGCCGCGGAGTCCGGAATCCGGTCCGGCGACGTCATCGCCACCATCGACGGTGTGCCGGTGAACACGACGACGTTGGCCGACACCATCGGACGCATGCGCGGAAAGGAGGGCACGTCGGTCAAGATTGGAATCCTGCGCGAGGGCAGCACGGAACCGCTCGCCTTTACGCTCAAGCGCTCGCGCGTGCAGCTGCACACCGTCTCTTCCGACCTGCCCGAGGCCGGCTTCGGTTATGTGCGCATCTCGCAGTTCAGTGAAACCACGGGCGAAGAGCTCGGCGCTGCGCTCAAGGAGCTGCGCAAAAAGAACAACGCGCCGTTGAAGGGTCTGGTGCTCGACCTGCGCAACAATCCGGGCGGCGTCCTCGAAGCCGCGGTGGCGGTGGCCGATGCGTTCCTGGACTCAGGTTTGATCGTGAGCGCCAAGGGCCGCACACAGGAATCGAAATTCGAAATGAATGCCACGCCGGGCGATGATCTGAACGGCGCACCGATCGTGATCCTGGTGAACGGCGGATCGGCGTCGGCGGCGGAAATCGTCGCCGGCGCACTCAAGGACCATCACCGCGCGATCCTCATGGGGCGCACCACGTTCGGCAAGGGCTCGGTACAGACCGTCATGCCGCTCGGCGGCGATCGCGCCTTGAAGCTCACCACGTCGCTCTATTACACGCCGTCCGGAATTTCGATCAACCACCGCGGGATCGCCCCGGACATCGAGACGCCGCGCGATGCGCAGCCGCCGGCCGCCGCTCCCAACGCTCCTTTGATGGAGCGCGATCCGGAAGTGAAGCGGGCCATCCAGGAGCTCAAAGTGCCCACCGTCGGAGGCCGCGGCGCGGTGTCCGCATCCGCCCGGTACTGACGCACTTGAGAAGCACCCGATCCATCGAAATCCTGTGTCTGGCGCTCGCCGCCCTGGTACTGGTCTGGTCCGGCGCCGTGGTGAGCCAAACCTGGGCGGTGCTCGGATCTCTGGCGGCCTTTACGGCGGCCATCGTGATCTTCCGGGCGCGGTTCTTCCTGCCGGGCCGTACGCGCACCCGGCTCGAGATCGAGTCCTGGTCCATGGTGATCTTCATCACCGCCGTGCTCTGGTTCACCGGCAAGAGCTCGAGTCCCCTGTTCAATCTGTATTTGCTGCCCATCGTGTTGAGCGCGTTGACCCTCGGCCGGCTTACCACGCTGCTGCAGGTCGCCGCGATCGCCGTGTGCCACGTGTGGCTCGCCTCCGCGACGCCGGCACTCGACGTCTTCTCGCTGATGTACGCGAGCCGCGTCGTCGGCCAATTGGCGCCCTTCCTGCTGGTCGCGTATCTCACCACCACGTTGTCGGCCGACATTACCGAGGCACGAGAACGCATCGAGAATCTGGCTCAAACCGACTCGCTGACCGGGCTGTACAACCAGCGCATGTTCAACGAGGTGTGGCAACGCGAGCACGGCAGCTGCGAGAGTGAGCGTGGCACCTACGCGCTCCTGTTGATCGATATCGACAAGCTCAAGGATATCAACGACAGCTTCGGCCATGAGGCCGGCAACAGCGCCATCACTCTGGTGGCCCAATGCCTGCAGCGAAGCATCCGCGGGACCGACACGGCGTCCCGCTTCGGAGGCGATGAATTCGCCATCCTGTTGCCGGGCGCCACCCCGGAAATCGCCGAATCGGTGGTCAAACGGGTCCGCCACAATGTCTACAAGACCACGCTCGATCTGCGCTCGCGCATGATCCGCTGCAGCGTGAGCATCGGCGTCGTGAATTACCCGAGGGACGGCCGCGACATGCGCGAGCTTATGAGCACGGTCGATAACAAGATGTACCGCGACAAGGAATTGCGACGTGCGCCCGGCGCGGAGGCCAACGGATGAGCGCGCGGTAGTGTTCGGCGTGAGCCGGATCGCGAAACCGTTTGGAGTTTGTCGGGATTAATGGCAAAGTTAGGGGTGGGTCACGCCGAGCCGTGATTTACATATGCTTACCTGCACAACTTGAAGTAAAACCAACCGACTAGGATTGCAATGGCATTGATCAAATCGACGCGGTGCACCTCCGTGGTGGCGCTCGCCGGGGCCCTGTTGAGTGTTTTCGCCGCTTCTGCCGACGCGAAGCCGGCGCTGGTGCCCAAGCTTAAGTCAAGTTCGGTTCTGATCATCGACCAGAGCGACTCGTCCATCCTCTACTCGCGCAATTCCGATGTTGCGGCGCCCATCGCGTCCATCACCAAGCTCATGACGGCGTTGGTGGTGCTCGATGCCAAACAGCCGATGGATGAGCCCCTGGAAATCACGCAGGCCGAGCTCGACCT
>Ga0302320_10030372_pt1 | contig 10299 bp, 10 predicted proteins | sample Bog_T0_3_FD_202130 | JGI IMG/M metagenome (GOLD analysis project Ga0302320, IMG submission 202130) | Peat permafrost microbial communities from Stordalen Mire near Abisko, Sweden - Bog_T0_3 | ecosystem: Environmental > Terrestrial > Soil > Wetlands > Peat | place: Sweden: Abisko, Stordalen Mire... | reverse complement strand
AGCCACGACTGCTGGCGCGCCTGCTCGGGGGTCATGTCGCGAAACTCGGCGATGTCGGCGCCGGCCACGAAGGCTTTGCCGCCGGCTCCGGTCAGCACGACCGCGCGCACCGCGTCGTCGCGCGAGAGCTCGTGGGCGACGCCCAGCAGCTCCTCGTTGGTCGCCTTGTTCAGGGCGTTCAGCACTTCGGGACGGCTGATCGTTACGACGGCGACGGCGCCGTCGCGTTTGACCTCTACAGCCATGAGCGGACCCTCCTTGTGGGCGTCGGTGGGCCGCGCCGGCCCAGGGGCAACTCTACCGCAGGTGCGCCGCGCGCGGGCGTCGGCGAGGAGCCGCCGCCAGGACGCGTCGGAGAGCAAGGTGAAGGGCGAATCGAAACGAGGGCCGGGGCGGACGGCAGAAAGACTGCCTCCGGCCCCGACCCTCGCTTACATCCGCGGCCCGAGGGGGGCTCGGCTCGTCCGGGGGGAGGGCGAGTCTTGCCGCGGACTCCTTAAAGTCGGCACGGGTGTCTTCTCGGCCGTCGCCGGTCGAGGCTCATGGTCGGCGGACGCGTCAGCTTCCCGCTCGCACAGTCCCGCGAACCTTCCGCATCGCACGAGTACAACCCACTCGCGTCCGCTCCCCGCACACTCGAGCGCCCGTCAGACTGCGACGGGCGCGACGCCAAGCGTGCTGAACGAGACCCATTGTAGACCTGCGCGAATGTGTGGTCAATCGTGCGTTTCTTTTCGTTTCAAGTGAGCGTGCTCGCACTTCTGCGAGCGCTCCCCGGTTTCCCCACACAATCGCACAGCTCCTCGCTGCCTCAATCGTCATCCTTTACAAGACCGCAGCCTCGTGATGAGCTTGGGCGGCTTGCTCACCCACGTCAGGAGCAGCACGTGAGCCACCGCCATCACACTCGCAGCGCCGCAGCCGCCCTGGTCGGCGGCTGGTTCGCCGTCGCGGCCGCCGTCGCCGTATTGGGCGGCGGCTGCGCCGCCGCCTCGGTCTCAACGCCCGGCGCCGACCAGTCGTCCGCGCCCGGGATCGCCTCGCCCACGCCGGCGGCGGCGGGCACCGACAGCGCGGCGCCAACGCCCAGCGCCACCGTCACCGAGGGGCCGGTCCCGTCGGCGGCCCTCCGTGCCGCCACGCGCTACTGGCGGCTGGTCGATGCGCACCGTTACGACACACTGCTCGCCGTCGTCACCCCCGACTCTCAGGCGGCCGCGGCCCTACGCGCCGGCCGCGGCGCCGCGTTCTGGGGCATCAAGCAGGTCAGGGTAGTCTCGGCGGCAGCCACCGTGCTGCCGGCGCCGCCGGCGGGCGCCGACCTCGAGCTCTCCATGACGGTACGCATCACGCCGGGCGCGGGATCGGCGTGGAGCGCCGGGCGGACCCAGGTGTTCCTGTCGCTGCGCCGGGTCGGCGGCGTGTGGCTGGTCTACGAAAGCGGGACGGGCCCCTGAGCCCTCCCCTGACCCGGACCTCAAGCGCGCCTCGGCCCAAGCGCACCCGATCGCCGAGCGCACCCACGGCCGGGGTGCGCCTCAGGCCCTGAGCTTGCGCAGCGGCGCGATCGTGGCCATCAGGCGTCGCTCCGAGCCGTCGTTCTCAAAGTGCACCACGATGATGCCGCTCTGCTCGGCGGCCCTCACCGTGCCCTCGCCCAGGGTGGCGTGCAGCACCCGGTCGCCGGGGGCGAAGAACAGCTCGACCATGGCCTCGTCGTCTTTCTTCTCGAGGCCGGTGATGCGCCGCCCCGAACCCAGCGGCACGTCGTCGTCGCGCTCGCGCCAGTTCGAGCGGTCGTCCCAGTCGCGACGGCCGCGGCCGTCGCGCGCGCTCTGGCCGCCACCACCCTGCCAGCTGCCGCCGCCATACGAGGGCCCTGCGACCCGCGTGACCTCGACCAGGTCGGCCGGGATCTCGGTCAAAAAGCGTGAGGGTAGCCCGTACATGCTGCCGCCCCACAGGTTGCGCTGGCGGGCGTGAAGCAGGTACAGGCGGTCCATGGCGCGCGTGATGCCCACGTAGGCCAGGCGGCGCTCCTCTTCTAAGTTCTGGTCGTCGAGCGAGCGCTGGTGGGGGAACACGCCCTCCTCGAGGCCGGTCATAAAGACGACCGGGAACTCGAGGCCTTTGGCGTTGTGCAGTGTCATGAAGGTGATGAGCTCGCTCGTGTCGGCCATGGTGTCGATGTCCGAGTAGAGCGAGATCTCCTGCAGAAAGCCGTCGAGGGTCGGGCTCTCGGCGCGCTGGTCGTACTCGGCCGCCACACCGACGAGCTCCTCGAGGTTCTCTATGCGGCCCTCGGCCTCGAGCGTGTCCTGGCCCTGGAGCATGGCCGAGTAGCCGCTCTCGTCGAGCACGCGGCGCACGAGTGCGGCCACCGAGGTCATCGTCGGCGCCTCGACCCGCCAGGTGTTCACCACGGCGGCAAAGCGAGTCAGCGACGCGGCCGCCGCCGCCGTCAGGCCGGGCAGGTCGGCGGCGCGCTCGATCACGTTCCACAACGGTTCGCCCAGGCTCTGCGCCTCGGTCTGCAGCCGTCCGACCGCGGTGGGCCCCAGGCCACGGCGCGGCGTGTTCACGATGCGCAGCAGGCGCTGTTCGTCGGCCGGGTTGTTGATGATGGCCAGGTAGGCGAGCGCGTCTTTGACCTCGGCGCGTTCGTAGAAGCGCGTGCCGCCCACGACCTGGTAGGCGATGGCGTAGCGGCCGAACTCCTCTTCGAGCACACGCGACTGGGCGTTCGTGCGGTAGAGCACGGCGATGTCGTGCGGCGCGAGGGGGCCGTCCTGTGCCGAGCCCTCGCTCACCACGCCCTCGTCCAACAGCTTGCGCACCTCGCTGGCGATGTAGCGCGCCTCGGCGTGCTCGTCGGCGACCTCGACGACGTGCGCCGGCCGGCCCGTGCCGCGCGCGGTCCACAGGTTCTTGCCCTTGCGGCGCCGGTTGTTCGAGACCACGGCGTTGGCGACGTCGAGGATGCGCGTCGTGGAGCGGTAGTTCTGCTCGAGGCGGACCACCTTGGCATCGGGGTGGTCGCGCTCGAACTCGAGGATGTTGCGGATGTCGGCGCCGCGCCACGAGTAGATCGACTGGTCGTCGTCGCCGACGACGGCGAGGTTGCCCGACGTGCCGGCCAGCAGGTTGGCAATACGGTACTGGGCGTGGTTCGTGTCCTGGTATTCGTCGACCATGACGAAGCGGAAGGTGCGCTGGTAGTGCTGCAGGCGGTCGGGATAGATCTCGAGCAGATTGACCGTCTTCATGAGCAGGTCGTCGAAGTCCATGGCACTCATCTCCATGAGCTTCTTCTCGTAGAGCTCGTAGACGTCGGCGGCGGCGCGCTGAAAGAAGCCGCCGGTGACCTCGCGAAACGCGGCCGGGTCCTGCAGGCGGTTCTTGGCGTCGGAGATGGCACGTGCGAGCGCGTCGGGGGTGAATCGCTTGTCGTCTAGGTCGAGCTCGGCGAGGCAGCGCTTGACGAGGCGTTTGGCGTCGTCGGCGTCGTAGATCGAGAAGGTCGACTTGTAGCCCAGGCGCTCGGCCTCGCGACGCAGTATGCGGGCGCACATCGAGTGGAAGGTCGAGATCCACATGACCCGCGCCATGGGGCCGACCAGCGTGCCGATACGGCCGCGCATCTCGGCGGCGGCCTTGTTGGTGAAGGTGATGGCCAGCACCTCGTCGGGGCGCACGCGGCGCACGCGGATGAGGTAGGCCACGCGGTGGGCGAGCACGCGCGTCTTGCCCGAGCCGGCGCCGGCCAGGATGAGCAACGGCCCCTCGAAGTGCATCACGGCCTCGCGCTGCGGCTCGTTCAGGCCGCCGAGCAGCATCTCGGCGGCCGCCGAGCTCGGCTCGCCCCCCGCCGACGCAGCGCCGGCGTGGTCGTTGTCGGCCGACAGGCGGCCCTGGAGCTCGTCGCCGCTCACGACGAGTGCCTCATCGCAGGCCCCAGTCGAGCAGCGCGCTCAGGGCCAGGCACAGCACGCCGGCCACGGCCAGCTTCATGCCCGACCAGATCAGGCGCTGGCGCGACACGCGCCCCAAAAAGAGACCGAGCGCGAAGAGCTCGACGAAGGCGACGATCACGCCGACCACGTAAGCGGCGTTCAGGCTGATGATGAAGAAGGGCAGCAGCACGAACGCCGCGGCGACGAACGGCGAGACGCCGTCGACGCAGGCGATGACGATGGTGGCGTAGGTCGAGGCGGCCGCGATGTCGGAGTCTTCGAGGCTGGACAGGGTGACGTCTTCGAGCTCGCGCAGTGAGCGGTCGCGCTCGGCGCGTTCGATCAGGTAGGAGCCGTAGAAGCCGGAGATGCCCATGGCCACGGCCGCGCCCAACCCGACGGCGATGACCTGGTGGGCCGAGTGCGCGCGGCCGATGTAGCTGCCCACGAGCACGCCCAGCGTGGTGAGCACGCCGTCGAAGGCGTTCATGGCGAAGTAGCGCCGGGCGATCTCGCCAACCTCGGCGACGCGGTGGTAGTGGCGCAGGGTCGCGACCTTGTCGCGCAGCCAGCCCGTGGCGCCGGGAGCGATCGACGGGCTCATGTGCTAGACCGGTAGCTGACGGTCAGCGCATCCAGCGGGCGCTGGCATCCTGCGGGGTCTCGGCTTCGTCGATGAGCTGGCGGCCGGTCGACACCTTGTCGATGGAGTGGATGCTGCCCCCGGAATCCTGGATGACCTCGGCGACTTCCTGGTAGTCGATGTCGTTGCCCTCGAGGGTGATCTTGATGTTCTCGACCTTGTTGTCGATCTCGAAGAGGGTGATGTCGACGCCGGCGATCCCTTCGAGGTCGCCGAGCTTGTCGGCCAGGTTGAGCATGGTCGGCATGTGCGGTTTGAGAACGTCAAGAACGAGACGTCGGACGTGACTCACGGCTGAAGATCACTCTCCCTGTGCGCTGTTTGACGGCCGATAGTAGCATACCCGGAAATCCGCGCCCGACGGCTTAGGCCGTCGATCGACTACGTCGTCGCCGCTCAGACATGCGTGACTTCGTCGCGCGCCTGGTCGCTCAGATGCCGCCACCCTCGCTGAAGTGCAGCAGGCGGTCGAGCTTCTCCTGGTTGCGCACGATCCTGTCGCGGCGCTGGGCCTTGCGCTCGGGGTTGATCTCGTCGAGCTCCTGCTCGAGGGCGATGATGCGGTCGACCACGCATTTGAGCGCCTCGGCCACGGGGTCGGGCAGGTGCGTGTAGTCGATGTCGGGAATGCCCACGCGCTGGCCGTCGACGATCACCGGGTGGCCCGGGTTGCCGACCACCGTGGCGTTGGCCGGCACGTCGTGCACGACGACGCTGCCCGAACCCACCTTGGCGTTGTCGCCGATGTGGATGGAGCCGAGCACGCTGGCGCCCGAGCCCACTACGATGTTGTCGCCCAGGGTCGGGTGGCGCTTGCCGTGCTCCTTGCCGGTGCCGCCCAGGGTCACACCCTGGTAGATCGTGACGTTGTCGCCGATCTCGGCGGTCTCGCCGATCACCACCCCCGAGCCGTGGTCGACGAAGAAACCCTCGCCGATGGTCGCTCCGGGGTGGATCTCGATGCCAGTGACAAAGCGGTTGAACTGGCTGATCCAGCGCGGCACGACCGGCATGCCGCAGCGGTACAGCGGATTGGCCACGCGGTGCAGCCAGAGGGCGTGCAGGCCCGAGTACGAGGTGACGATCTCGAAGCTGCTGGTGGCGGCCGGGTCGCGGTCTTTGACGGCCTGCACGTCGCGGCGCATGCGCTCGACGAAATGGCGCGGCCGAGCTTTGCGCGCGGCGCACCAGGCGCCCTCGGCGAGATCGGCGGCGGTGCCCATGGTGCGGTTCACTTAGGCGGCTCCTTTCGGCATCGCGGGTGCTTCGTTCATGCTTCCCGAGCGAAAGCCCTGCAGATCGAGCGTGACGAACGTGAAGCCCAGAGCGCGCAGGCGGCGCACGATGGCGTCACGCACGGCGGGCTCGGCGGCGCGCGACACAGCGTCGGCCTCGAGCTCGATGCGAGCGACGTCGCCGTGGTGGCGCACGCGCAGCACGGGGCCCAGGCCGAGCTCGCGCAGCACGTCTTCGGCGGCGGCCACCTGGCGCAGCTTGTCGGCGGTGACCGGCTCGTCGTAGGCGATGCGCGACGCCAGGCAGGCCTCGGCGGGCTTGCTCCACACGGACAGGTCGAGCGCCCGCGCGAGCGTACGCACGTCGCCCTTGCCCAGACCCGCCTCGATCAGCGGGTGGCGCACGCCGCGCTCTGCCGAAGCGCGCATGCCGGGGCGTTCATCGCCCAGGTCGTCGCGATTGGCGCCGTCGATGAGCGCGGTGACGCCGGCTTCGGCCGCGGCCTTCACCATGGCCTCGAGCAGCGTCGACTTGCAGTAGTAGCAGCGGTCGCGGGTGTTGGCCACGAACTGCTGGTCGTCGAGCTCGCGCGTCCGCCACGTGAGGTGACGCACGCCGAGCCCCGCGGCCAGGGCGCGTGCCGCGGTCAGCTCGTCGTCGCGGTAGGTCTCGGAGACCGCCGTGAAGGCCAGCACCTGAGCAGCCCCCAGCACGCGCGTGGCGACCGCCAGCACGACGCTCGAATCGACCCCGCCCGAGAACGCCACACAGACGCGCCCGAGCGGCTTGATCTGTGCTTCGAGCGGATCGAGCAACGAGCCCACGGTGGCGATGAGCGCCGCGCCGGCGGCACCGTCGTGTGCGACGTCGCCCATCAGCCGCCCGTCATGGCCGGCGCGCCCTGGTCGGCGAACAGCGGCGTCGACAGGTAGCGTTCGCCGGTGTCGCACAGCACCGTGACGATCAGCTTGCCGCGGTTCTCGGGCCGCGCGCCGATCTCGGCGGCGGCGAAGGCGTTGGCGCCGGCCGAGATGCCCACCAGGATGCCCTCGCCCGAAGCCAGGGCGCGTGCCGTCTCCATGGCCTTGTCGCCCGTCACCTTGATGATCTCGTCGTAGACGCCGACGTCGAGGACCCGGGGGACGAAGCCGGCGCCGATGCCCTGGATGCGGTGCGGCCCGGGCTGACCGCCCGACAGCACCGGCGACTCTGCCGGCTCGACCGCGTAGACCTTGACCTCGGGCTTGCGCTCCTTGAGCACCTGACCCACGCCGGTGACGGTGCCGCCCGTGCCCACGCCGGCCACGAACGCGTCGACCGCGCCGTCGGTGTCGCGCCAGATCTCCTCGGCGGTGGTGGCGCGATGGATGGCCGGATTGGCCGGGTTTTCGAACTGCTGCGGCATGAAAGCATCGTCGGCCGCGGCCACGAGCTCGCCGGCGCGGGCGATGGCGCCGCGCATGCCGTCGGCCCCGGCGGTGAGCACGAGCTCGGCGCCATAGGCGCGCAGCAGGTTGCGCCGCTCGATGCTGAACGTGTCGGGCATGGTGAGGATCAGGCGGTAGCCGCGCGCCGCGGCCATCAGGGCCAGGGCGATGCCGGTGTTGCCGCTGGTCGGCTCGACCAGGGTCGTGCGTCCGGGGGCGATCGTGCCGGCCTGCTCGGCGGCGTCGACCATGGCCAGGCCTATGCGGTCCTTGATGCTGCCGCCCGGGTTGAACGACTCGAGCTTGCCCACGATGTTCGCGCCGCTGCGCTCCGAGAGCGCCCGCAGGCGCACGAGCGGGGTGCCGCCGATCAGGGTGGTGATGTCGTCAGCGATGTTCACGCGATCCTCCGGCTAGATGTAGTACATGGCTTCGTGCGGCACGCGCAGGCGCTCGCGCTCGACGAGGTCGGCGATCGTGGTCTGGCGCAGCACCTGTTCGAGGGCCTCTTTGGCTTCGAGCCACACGGCCGCGGGGCCGCACTCTTCGATGCGCTGACACTCGCCCTGGGTGCAGACCGCGGGCGACACCAGGCCGTCGAGCACCTCGACCACCTCGAGGACGGTGATCTCGGCCGGTGGCCGGGCGAGCAGGAACCCGCCGCTGGCGCCGCGCCGGCTGTTGACGATCCCTGCGCGGCGCAACGACGCGAAGAGCTGCTCGAGGAACTGCAGCGGAATGCCGCGCGCGCCGGCCACGTCGGTCAGCCGCACGAGGTGCTCGGGCCGTGACTGGCTGCGTTCGGCGAGCTCGACCAAGGCGCGCACGGCGTACTTGCTTTTGGCGGAGATGTTCATCGACGGTCGATTCGTACAGGAATTCGATAAGTCTTGTCAAGAATACCCGCGCCGCCCGCGACTCGAACCTCACGGCGGCCGGCTCCCACGGCACGAGTCTCGCCGCCAACGTCACGGTTCGCGACTCGAACGCAGGGTTGCCGGCTCGAACGTCACCGCGCACGAGCGGTCGTCATCCTTGTCGCGCTCCCGCCCCAGACGGAGCATCGACGGCATGGATCTGCGCTCCCATCGTCCGTTCGTCGCTGCGGCCCGCTGGCTCGTCGCCGGCGCCGCGGTGCTCGTGGTCGTCGGAACCTGGGCGACCTGCGGGCGGACGGCACCCGGCCCCTCGACGCCCGCGAACCGCGTCGCCGCGGCGGCGAGCCCGAGGCCGCAGGCCTCGGGCTCGCCGCTCCACGGCACCCAAGCGCAGGGCGCGCCAGCCGGTGTCACGCAGGCGAGCGCCACGCCCATCGCCGGCGCGCCGCCGACCACCGCGCCGGCCGCAGGTACGCACACAACCGGGGCGGCGGCGAGCGAGTCGGCCGGTACCAGGGGCCTCGAAGCCGCCTGCACGGTCGCCCGCTTCAGCCGCCTCGTCAGCCAGCGCCGCCTGGCGGCGGCCCGCCTGCTGCTCGTCGACAGGCGCGTCTGGCCGGGCGGCCGCCTTGTCGCCATACGTCGTATCGACTTCATCTCGGCGCGGGTCTGGGGAGACTCTCGCGCCGACGTCGTCACTCTCGCCGCCACCGTGCGCCTCGCGGTGCGGAGGGGCTGTCCACTGCCGGGCGGCCTGACGACGCTGTACTTCACCCTGGGGAGAGACCGGAGCGCGGGGGACTGGCTGGTCAAGGCGGTCCGCACAAGCCCGTAACCCGACCCGAAAGGGGGTCGCCATGCTTCACCTCCCGCACCCGCGGACGGCGCTGCTCGCGCTGCTCGTCATCCCACTCGCCGTGGCGCCGCCGCTCGCCGGCGCCCGCAGCGCCCCGCTCGCCGCGGGGCTCCACGGTCCGCGTGCCGCCCTGGCCCGCGGCGCCACCGGCGGGCCCGCGGCCGTTGCCGCCGCCTACCTGCAGGCGCGCGCCCACGCCGTGCTCGGCCCGGTCCAGGTCGTGCGCCTGACCGCGCGCTGCGCCCCGGGCACGACACTCGCGCGCCGCGAGGCCACCCTGGCCGCCGGCGCCCGCCGCCTCACCGCCGCGCTCGGCCACACCACCACCGCAGTCGCCTGCCACATCACGGTGAGCGCCGTGCACATCTCGCCCACGACCGGCGCCGCCACGGTCAGCGCTCGCGCCGTGACGCTCGACACCTGGGCCACCCGGACCGGGCGCACCGACACCGACGGCGAGGGCCTCGATCACGTGCTCACTCTCGTGCATCGTCACGGCCGCTGGCTGGTCGCCGCCGACCGCTACTCGTCCGACCTCACGCCTCGCCTGCTCGAAGCCGCTGGTGCGCCGGCGACGGCCGTCGCGGCGGCGGCGAGCCGTCTCGAACGCCGTGCGCGCAGCCTGCCCACGATCGTCACGCCGGCGCCTGTGGCGGCCGGCGCGGCACCCGGCTACGTGGCGCAGCTCAGCTACGACCGCGCCGCCGCCAAGGCCTACGCCGACCGCTACGCCCTGTCGTACAACCCCGCGTACACGAGTTTCAGCTCCGACTGCGCCGACTTCGGTTCGCAGGTCATGTTCGCGGGCGGCTATCCTCAGTTCGGCAGCACCTACGCCTCAGGCTGGTGGTACGACAAGAACGGCACCAGCGCGCCGGGCAACGACACCTACAGTCACGCCTGGATCGCGGTCGCCAACCAGCAGGGCGCCTGGAACGTCAAGTACACCGACTTCGTGTCGTCGATCAGCGGCGTCACAACGGGCGATTTCATCTACTACGACTGGACCGGCGACGGCACCTGGGACCACGTGGCCGAGCTCGTCGGCACCAACAGCGCCGGGCAGAAGATCGTCGACGCCCACACCACCGACCACTACCACGTCTACTGGAAGCTGGGCAGCTCCTCGTGCCGCTACCGCTACGCCCACACGCGCGCCACGGTCGTCATCTGATCGTCCGCTCCACGATCTTCGCCTGAACGTCCGCGCCGCGACCGCCGCCCGTGTCATGGTCGCGAGGCGGGCGGGGGGGGGGGGGGGGGGGGGGGGGGGCCCCCCCCCCCCCCCCCCCCCCCCCCCGCCCCC
>Ga0302320_10030371_pt1 | contig 10299 bp, 4 predicted proteins | sample Bog_T0_3_FD_202130 | JGI IMG/M metagenome (GOLD analysis project Ga0302320, IMG submission 202130) | Peat permafrost microbial communities from Stordalen Mire near Abisko, Sweden - Bog_T0_3 | ecosystem: Environmental > Terrestrial > Soil > Wetlands > Peat | place: Sweden: Abisko, Stordalen Mire... | reverse complement strand
CCCCGGGCCCGCCAACCGGCCCTCACGGCGCTCCTGCTCGGGCTATGCCTACTCTGGATTTGCGGCACAAACGACCTGATGCCGATCCTGGGAATGAAGGATTATCCGCTTACGCATTGGAAGTTTGTGCCGCTGGGAAACATGGCCGCCAACCTCTACGCGGTACTGGTGGCCTACAGCGTCCTTCAGCACGAACTGCTGGACATCCACATCACCATGAGCAAGGAGGCGGCTCGCCTCGTGCGGCTGAGCTTCGTGTTCGTGATCGCCCTGGTGCTGCTGCTGGCGGCGTGGATGGCCGCTCCGCAGGCGTTCACGCCTTTCTCGTTCGTGATTGCGCTGGTGGTGGTGGTCGTGAGCACCGGCGTGGCATCGGTGCTCTTTCCCCGCTTGTTCGGCAGCGGCGCGGACTTGATCGAGCGCCGCATCCTCGGAGACCGCTTCGAATATCACGATCGGATCCGGGCGTTTATCGCGGCGGTGCAGGAGTCGGGGGACGCGGCGAAACTGCTCGAGGGTCTGGACGAATTGCTGGTCAAGGTGGTGCGCGTGTCGGGATACCAGTTGGTGATGCTCGAGGATACGAGCCGCAAGTTCACCGTCCTGCAGGAGCACCCCGAACACGCGCCCGCGTATGTGCAGGTGATCGGTCCCGACTCCGCGTTGCTCAATTACTTCAGGCTGACCGGCGCCGAGCAACTCTCGGCGAACCTGCCCTCGGACAACCGATACCCGGAAGAGGAGGAGGCGCGGGCATGCCTCGAGGGGGCGGGCGCCGAATTCTGCTTTCCGTTCATGGTATCGACCGAGCCCTTCGGGTTGCTCTTCCTCAAGGCGCGGACGGAAAACAAGCTTTATACGGCCACCGATATCCACCTGCTGGGAATGCTGGTGAAAAACCTGAGCCTCGCGCTGAACCAGATCCGCCTCAAGAACCAGATTTTACAAGCGCAGGAGTCCGAGCTGCTGGGGAGAATGTCACGGGGCATGGCCCATGACATGAACAACCTCGTCACCCCCGTGCAAACCCTCTTGCAATTGATCGCCGAAGGCGCGCCTGCGGACAGCTTGCGCGACGAGTTGCTGCCGCTGGCGGCGCGCAGCATCGACACCCTGCGCGAGTACATCCGCCAGGCGCTCTTCTTCTCGGAAAACGCCCGCGCGGACTTCAAGCTGGGCCGGCTGGACATGGTGCTCGCCGAGGCGGTGGAAATCGTGGCGCCCCGGTGCGAGCAGAAGCGGATAAAGATGATCCTCCAGGCTCCGGCCGAGGCGCTGGTCGAGATGGATAAGTCGCTCATCAAGCGCACGGTCTCCAATGTGCTGGCCAATGCCATCGACGCATCGAGCGGCGGCATGGAAATCCGCGCGGAGCTGATCGCCCTCGAGAAGACCGAACCGGAACGGGATTGGTTCCGCATCCAGATCATCGATCACGGAGTAGGAATTCACCCGGAAAACATGCAGCAAGTGTTCACGCCGTATTTCACCACCAAGAATCGCGGCGATGAGCAGCGGGGCTTCGGCCTCGGCCTCTCGATCTGCCGAAAAGTGGTGCAGATTCACGGAGGCTCGCTCAAGATCACCAGCCAGCCGAAAATGGGCACGACGGTATTCATTGACCTGCCGGATCGCCAATTGCGGAGTCCGGCATCTTTCCTGGAGCCTGTTACATGAGAACGCTGCTCATCCTAAGCAAGCAACGCGCATTTCCCGCGGCAGTCGAGGCCGCGGCGGATTTCTCGAAGTATCAGCTCATCGTCAAGGAAGACCTGAGGGCGGCGGAGTCGCTGCTGACGCGCGGGGCCATCGACGCCATCATCCTTGATATGGAACTGATGGGGCCGACGGCCATCCGGATGATCGAACAAATCCGCCAGGCGGCGCCCGAAGCGCCGCTGATCGTGGTCAGCGAGGAGAAGCAGTGGGAGTGGGAGGAGGATGCCTTCCTGCTGGGCGTCTCCCACGTCGTGACCAAGCCGATCCGCGGCAAACTCTTGAAAAACCTCCTTGATCGCGTATTCGAAGACACGCCCGCCAGCCAGCGCTCGGAGATCGCGGCCGCTTCCCCGCCCTACGGGCCTCGAAACCTCCCGGCGGGCACCGCAACGCATTTCAACGCGCTCGAGGCGTTGCGGAAAGTCTCGGGCGTGCTGACGCATTCCCTCGAGCCGCAGGCGCTGCTGCGGGAGTTCCTGCTGGTGTTGCGCGAGGTGATCGGGGTCAACCGGGCGGTCATCTTCCTGCGCAGCCCGTCGAGCCTCTTCGGCAGTCCGCTCCCCGAGCAGGAGGACCGGTGGCTGCGGTCGGCCTGTGCGATCGGACTCGAGCAATCCTTCCTCGAACACTTTGCCCTCAGCCTCAAGACCGGCCTCGGGGCAAGCTTGCGCAAGCACGGCAGAATCCTCAAAGACACGAGCCCAGAGGTCCAGTCGGACCGGGAAATGGCGCGCGAGTTCCAACTCGTGGGGGCGAGCGTGGCGATCCCGATCCTCGACCGCGAGACGCTGCTGGGCGTGGCGGTGCTCGATGAGCGGCTGACCGGCGACCCCTACGAGAACGAGGAACTCTCGCTGCTCTTTCACATGCTCGAGGAGGTGGGCCTGGCGATCCGCAACTCCTGGCTGCACGACCAATTGCAGACCAGCCACGCGATGCTGGCGGACATCCTGGCGAACCTGGGCACGGCCTGCGTGGTCGTCGGCAGCAACCTGGCTGTGCTGCACTCGAATGCCGCCGCGCGCCGGGTCCTGCTGATGGATAACCCCGAAAAAAAGGAACTCGAATTCTCCGACTTGCCGCAGGAACTGGGAAGCAAGGTCTTTACAGTGATGAAGACCAACGTCGCGGTGCCTTCGTTCAAGTATCAATTCGCCGCGACGCCCGAGCAGATCTACCAGGTGGCGATCTCGCCGTTCCAGACCGACAAGGCGGCAAACGCGGACGCGGCGCTGCTGATCGTCGAAAACATCACGTCGCTGGACCGGGCCAAGCGGCTCGAAGTCGAGGCGTCGAGCCTGCGGCTCATCACGACCATGGCCGAGCACCTGGCTCACGAGATTGGAAATTCTGTGGTGCCGCTTTCGACCCACCAGCAGTTGCTCGATAGCGGATTGGACGACAAAGAATTTCGCGCATCGCTTTCCGAGGCGCTGGGAGCCGGGGTCAAGCGGATCACGCGGCTGGCCAACCAGATGATGTTCCTCGCCCGGGGGAAAACCGACTTTGGCGATCAAATCCGGGTCAACGAGTTGATCGACGAAGCGTTCCGCGAAGCCTACGTCTACCACCACGGCAAGCCGCCGGAGACCGGCATCACCCACGGCACAGAAAAGTTGACCGTTGCCGGCGATCACAAGGCGTTGCGGCACGCCTTCTCGGAGGTGCTGCTCAACGCATTGCAGGCTACCCCTGGCGAGATCAAGAAAATCGCGGTGAGCGTCAGCAGCGTGGGAACGAACGGAAGGCGCGGGGTGAACGTCGAGATTCGCGACGGCGGGACAGGGTTCACCGCCGAGGCGGCGCGCCGGGCGCCGGAGCCGTTTTTCTCGACGCGGAACGTGGGCCTTGGCCTGGGGCTCACGGTCACCCGAAAGATCATCGAGGAGCACAGGGGCCGGGTCGAGATCGCGGACCCGACGGCCAAGGGCTCCGGGACCGTGAGGATCACCCTGCCGCTAAGCGAGCAGAATTAGAGCTTCGTTATTAAAATCGGATCGACGGTCGAAACGCTATGAAGCGCCTGTCCGTTGTAATGTCGGGCTGGAAACGATTTGAGTAAAACCGTGATTGTTTTTTGAACCGGCCATTGCGTCTATTCGGGCCAACGGCCCGGCCGCAAGCCAGCCTGGGACCGCATCCCGCATCAACGCGTCGTCGGCAAAAACCGGACTCAGGAGAGCAATCAATACAACAAGTGAAAGATATGAAAACGGGCGCAGCTTGATCACAAAAAAGCCTTCCTGGAGGCAGGTTGTACCGGCGCTAGCGATTCTCCACCCGTTGGAGGGTGATTTGTTTGACTTCGAGCGGGCCGGGCTTCCAAGAAGCCGCGGCGCCTGCAGTCATCAGGGTGAGGGTATTGGCCTGGCCAAATTTCACCCACGGGGTGATGTCGGTGTAGGTGGGGGAGGCGAAGTAGCCGTGCAAAGGCATGAAGAGCGCCTAGTCATTGATGAGGGACGTGCCGAAGTTGCGGGTGTCGGTGACGTCGATTTGAATAAAGACGCGGCTGCCTTTCCACGCGGCGGGGATGACCACGTCGCGCTTGAAGGCGATGAGGCCCTCGAATTTGCCGGGGAGGCTCGCGGGAACAAGTCCACGGTCCTGGGTGGCCTGCACCTGCCATTCGCCGGTGACGGGGAGGGTTTCGACGGGGACGGGGTAATGAATCAAGAAGGCGTCGCCCATGAAGCCCGATTTGTTGGTGGTGAATACAAGGACGTTGGGTTTGCCGAATTGGAGAAGCGGTCCAACATCGGCAAAAGCGCCTCCGGTCAGCTTGTTATAGCCCACGCCGCCTGTTTTTGCCTGGGTGAGGACCTGCCTGCCGTTGAGCCAGGCGTCGACAATAGCCGCGTACGGCGCAAACCTGGCATAGGTTTGCAGATTGAGTTGATAGGGCTGACCCGGTTTCCATGAGGCGGGCAGGTCGATGACAGCGCGGAAGACAAAGTGTTCGGTATCGGGGAGCGTCTTTTGGGAGTCGGGACTGAAGCCGGTGTTGCGGCTCCAGCTTGCATCGGGTTGCGCTTGGGTGGAGAGCGCAGCGAGATCGAGCTTGGCGAGATCGGATTCGCCGACCTGTTTGCCTTCGAGTTGGTTGCCGAGGTCCAATTTATAGGTGGGGAGGTCGGGACGTTTGATTTCCACGCCGGGCGCGGAGGGCCTGTACCAGAGCGCATAGTGGGCGAACCAATCGTTGAGAGCGTCGGTGGGTTTGCGGGTCACCGCGGCGGCGGCGACAAGGGTTTCATTGGGCGCCAGGGTGATTTTATCAAAATGAACGTTGGTGTCCTTGAACGTGGCCTCCGCAATGGGTTGGCCGTTTTTTGGATCGTAAATGCTTTGGGCGGGGTGGACGGTGGTCCAGTCGGCGCTGAATGTGACTGGGTCGGGATACGGATTCCACATGGCGAGATATTCCTCGGTGCCGTTATTGGCGAGGTAATGTTCGCGCCAGACCTTGTGGGTGTCAGCCGTGGCGAGCGGTTTCAGTCCGAGGCCGTGAAGGAGATCTTCCAGAAAGGCGCACTGGCCTTCGCCGGGCCACCAGATGCCCTGCTTGTCGTAGGAATCGCGCCAGAAAGGACTGCCGAGGATAATGACGCGGCCCTTGCCAAGATGACGCAGGCCGATGGCGATGGCGCCGTCGCCGTAGCGCGCAATGACTTCAGTCCCGGCGGCCACCGGTTCGAGCGCGACGCATTTATCGGCGTAGTTGTAATTCGAGTAGTCGATGCCTGATCCCCGGTTGTAGAAGGATTTTCCGGCGAGGGCGGTGAAGAGCGATTGTTGTTGGAGGATGTTGACGGTGCCGGTCATGGGGCGAATCTCGCGGACCTTGAAGCCGGTGAGATCGGTAATCGGCCATGCGTCGCGCTCGGTCGGCGTATGACGTCCCGTTTCCTGGTGGGCAACGAAGGTGCCGCCCGCTTCAACGTAGGCTTTCAGGCGGGCGACCGTTTCCGGTTGCATGACGTTGGTCGAGCAGTCCCAGATGACGGGATAATCGTTGGTGACGCCGTCGCGCATGCCGCTTTCGTCGGTGTAGACGTAGGAGTAACCGAGGGGTTGAAGATCGCCCCGGCCCAAGTCCCAACAAAGAGGAAGACAGCGTTCGAGCATGCGATTGTTCCGCGAGGACCAAAAGAGGGCGATGTCGGGTTTTTTGAGGTCGCGCCGATTTGCGAGATGAAGGTAGGGAAGAAACTCCTTCCAGACCGGGGCGTTGGCGAAATACATCATGTCCTGGACGCAGTAAAAGTTGTCGAAGGCGTTGAGGCCGGTGAAATTGAACCAGCCGATCCACTTTTTGAGCCAGAAGGGACTTCCGAACGTGCCGCTCGATTCGCCCGAGGAGGGAATGCCGCGGGGGTAGCCGAAGCGTTTGTCCCAGGGACGGAAAAAGGCTTCGTCGCCGGTGTTATGGCCGTAGGCGCCATACTTTTCCTGGAGCGGGATGACCAAATCCTTGTCGATGGCGGCCATCATCTTGATCGGGCGATTGGGGTCGATGCTTCGGATGGCCTTGTAGGTATTTTCCATCTTCTCCGCGACGCAGTAGGATACATATTCACGCCAGTCGAAATAGCGGGAGTTGAGCTGCGGGTTGGTAAAGGGATAGGCTTCCTGCGGCTTGGAGCCGAGAAAGACGGTCCCTCCCAGGCCGCTATAATTATCGTTGGGAAGGAAGACGACGGAATTTTTTCCGGCCTTGACGGAGTCGGTCACGTCGATGAAACCATGGATGGGAGCGCCGGGCTGAAGGGAAAGGGAGCCCACTTCCTGGCCGTTGAGCCAGAAATGATCGGGATGCTCGAAAGTTGCCGAATAGGTCAACGTGGCGATGTTGAGATAAATCCGGCCTTTGGCCTGGTGAGAGGCGAGCCACGACGATGAAACATTGATCACTCCGCGATACCAGAAATGGCACCGGTTATCCGCAATGGTCTGGGATAGTTGTCCGCCAGGCGCGGGGATGGCGAGCCAGCCATGGTCGTCGCAATCGGACTTGGCAAAACCGTTCTTCAAACCGTCATCGATCGTGGCGGCGGTATGAATTTTCCAGAGAGGCTCGGGGCGAATGCTGTCAGGCTCCAGGCCGAAGAGCTCGTAATCCATCGGAATGGGCACGTCATCCCACGAGGAGAAGCTTTTTTCTCCCGCATACCACGCCTTGCCAAGGGAAGAGAGCGTGTAGCCCCGCGTATTTTTCAGCCAGTCGGCGAAATGGCGGCGGTTGTTTTCCGAGAAGTCCCAGTAGTACTCGAATGCGGAAGGGCCGACTTCGCCGTTGGGGTCAAGCACGTCGACGAGATTTGGGTCATCGACCACTTGCTTCAATGATTGAATAAGAACCCAGAGGCGGTAGTTGAAGAGTTTCTCACCGCCGAAACTAACCCCGCCGTAGTAGGTGTAGTAGCTGCCGAAATCTTTTCCCGATTGCACGAGGCCCTCGGGACTGAGAAGAGGCTGGTCGGCATCCCAGCCGAAAAACTGGGCGAAATGGTAGGGAATATCGTACTTGTGGACGAGGGGGAGGAGATTGCGCAGGACATATCCGCCGCTGTTGGGCTGGATGGTCATGTTGTTGGCATGCAAGAACTCGAAGTGGGCTTTGACGGAATTGTCCACTTTGTTCAAATCGAGGTTTCCCAAGCCGTAGGGATACCAACTGCCGATGCCGCGGCTGGAGAATTTATCCATGTACATCGGATACCGGAAGTTCGGGTCGTAGAATTTCGCCCCGGCCAACGACGCGGCAGCCGCGGAAAAAACGGACGCGAGATTGTCCGTGCTCGGGGTGGCATAGGCAAAGGTGGTATTTCCCTTGGCCGCCAGGAGGATGCTGCCGAAGCCCTGGCGGACCAGCACTGGCGCGTCCACGTCCCCGATGCGAACCGTCTTCCACGTGGAGGACACGGTTGCCGTCGGGCTCATGTCGTTGCCGATCTTATGGAGGAGAATGACGGCATGTTCGGGGCTGTCGCACTGGAAGGAGAGACCTTCGAGCCCGGGGACATTAATGCGTTGCGAGGTGACATCGCCGAGCCCGCGGATGGTTGCCGCATGGAGTGGAAGGGTGAGGAAAAGGGCTCCGCAAGCGACGACGAAGAGTTGACGGTAGAGGGATGCTTTCATGGGAAAAGGTGGACAACGAGACTCCGCGCCACGAGGAGTGCCAACTTCATGAACCAGAACAGGCGCTTTTAGTTGCGAAGTGATTTGTTTATTTGAGGACGCAGTTGGATTTCGACATTCAAGGCCGGCTTCGGGCACCGGAAGCTCTTGGTAAGAAAAGGCGTTATTCGGGCTTGAATATTGCAGCGATCATTCTTCGGTAACGCTCGTTGGCCTGCCGGGTGCGGCCTTGCATTGTGAGGCGTGGGAACTGATGCAAGCCGTGGCCAGGAAGCTCGCGGAGTACGAGCCTGAAGACCCGCAGTGGTGGCTTTCATGGGCGACGGCCACCCGGAGCATACCCTGGGGCGACGCTCGTTCCTCGCCAGGCTGGCTTACGTCGGGCCCTTGGCCCTCAGAGGGGAATCAAATCGCGCCAAACAAGTTACTATCCTCCCGACACTGAGGCCGGTTTCCCCGCTAATATCTGCCAGGCCATCCGGGCCTATCTTCCGGTCACAGTATTAATTAAACCAACCAGTGGTTCACTAAGTCATTATTGAAAATAATCCTTATGTTGACGTTCGGGAGGCGAAGAACAGCCGTCGGCGCGTGAATGCTATCTCGGAGAATGCGCTTCATTGGTTACGCGCCTGCTGTTCCAAAGGTTGTGTGGCTCCAGCAAATTACGAGAAGAGAATGAATCGGTTGCGCCGCAAGGTAGCGGTTCCATACCCACAAAATGCTGCCCGACATTCGTTCGCCAGCTACCACATTGCACACTTTCAAGACCCATCCAAAACGGCAATCATGCTTGGACACCCCTCCCCCGCCTTGCTCTACAGCACGTATCGGGAACTCGTGGCACTGGAGGAAGCGAAGGCGTTTTGGAACATCGTCCCTGATTCGGTTGAAAGGGAGCGGAAGGCACGAGAAGGCGCAGAGAAGGCTCGGCAGAAGCGGGAATTGCTTGAGCGGGATGCGGAGGAAAAGGTGTGGGCGGAAGCGGAAAGCAACTGCGGCAGAGCATTCAAGGACGAGAGCGGGCATTGGTGTCCTGTCATGGATGAGCGTGTAGATTCCTCTGCGCGAATCAGAGAGGCGCTTGGGGTTTGAGCGAAGTGTTACGCAAAGTGTTACGCGAAAGACTATGCCAGAGTAGGCAATTAAGCGCAAAGCCGCATGAATAGAGGCGAGCCAACGGCGGGATTCGAACCCGCGACCTGCTGATTACGAATCATCGTGTTCATATGAGTACGTTAGCGATTTACTTTGTAGATGCCAGCCCTAAATGACCTTCGGCACCCTTTTTTGACCCTCTAAAACCGGTCTTTTTGGCAATAATGGCAATGGAATGAGAGGCACCAGAGTGTAGTCTGTCTGGCAAATACCAAAAGGAGCCGCGTGGTAACAAAAGATTCTTCGCCCTCCGTAAAGATCGGCCTGTTTCGGTCTCTGTTTCGCGGAAGGACGGACGTTTATCCCCTTCGCTTCGAGAGCAAGAAAACTGGCAACGCCGGTTATTCTCCGGCTTGCGCCAACGAATGGATTCGAGGTGTCTGCGAGAAGCCGAGGATCAAATGTGCGGATTGTCCCAACCGACGTTTCCTTCCGGTTAGGTGCGCAAGAAAACCCGTTGCGTTGGCCGAATGCCTCGATCCAGACGCAGATACCGGACAATCGCGGCTCCAGCGTCGCGCGGCAGCGGAAGGATATCCCGTCGGTTTCCTTTGCCTCGAATCAGAACTTCACCTGCCCGCCAGCGGATGTCTCCCAACTCGATCGAAAGAACTTCACTGGCTCGAAGCCCCAGCCTCGCCAGCAGGAGCAGGATCGCATAATCTCGACGGCCGGTTGCAGTGGCCTGATCCGGAGCAGCCAAGACGCGGCCAACCTCCTCAGCGGTCAGTATCCTGGGAATACCGGGTTGGGACCATCTGTAGACAGTTGGAATCGCAGCGGTGAGATCGTGGCTGATATCACCCTGCACGTGCAGAAAACGCAAAAAGGACCGCAGGCTCGTGGCCAGCAATCGCACAGACTCACTGGATCGACCCTCCGCACGCTCAAACAGAAAAGCTCGCAGGACACTGGTGTCGAGGCGACGGAGCGAAGTGATGCCGTGCCGCTTCTCCAAGTAATGGAGCAGTTGGGGAACTAACGGCAAGTAGACCCGGAGTGATGCCTCCGCTAACCCTTTCTCGTTACGGAGGAACTCGGCGTAACGCCTCGTCAGTACAAGAGTGGCCGTCTCCGGAGGCTTCGAGGCAGGGGTAGTAATCACCTTATGGCGGCGTAGATACTGCAAGAAGGCCGATAAGGCTGTGGATGCGAGGCAGCGGTGCTTTGGTGCAAGCCGACAGACTCTCGCCATGAATTCAACGACTTCCGATTCGTCGGGTTCGACTCTCCGACGTTTAAGCCGTTGTTGCCAGCTTACAAAACGCCGGAAGGCTG
>Ga0302320_10030369_pt1 | contig 10299 bp, 9 predicted proteins | sample Bog_T0_3_FD_202130 | JGI IMG/M metagenome (GOLD analysis project Ga0302320, IMG submission 202130) | Peat permafrost microbial communities from Stordalen Mire near Abisko, Sweden - Bog_T0_3 | ecosystem: Environmental > Terrestrial > Soil > Wetlands > Peat | place: Sweden: Abisko, Stordalen Mire... | reverse complement strand
AGCCTCTGGAACAGAATTGCCATTCTGCTCGATATCTTTCCGCCAGACGAGTGCGCCAACTACTTCCGCAATTCCGGATATGCTTCGTATTAAGTGGAAAACGCTCTAGCGCAGCGGCATCGGCGGCCGCGGCACCGACGACAATTCAGGATCGGCCTGCGGCGGCTCGGCTGCGAATTGCGGCTGCGGTTCAGCCTGGCGCGGCACGTAGGGGGCCGCGGCTTGCGGCGGCACCGGAGGGAGCAGCGCTTGCGGCGGCGGATAGGACGTCACCGGCTTGCGAGCCCGCGCGACCACCGCGCGCGGCGGAGCTGGCGGTATCCTCGGCCACGGGCTTGCCTCGCTGGCCCTGACTTCGGAAGCCTTCACCTCGGAAGCCTTCGCCTCGGAAGCCTTGGCCTCGGAAGCCTTGGCCTCGGAAGCCTTGGCCTCGGAAGCCTTGGCAAGGTCGTGCGACATTTGCTGCTGGCTGGCCTTGAGCTCATCGATGCTGGCCTTGAGTTGCTCGACCTGCTGCGTCACGCCGGCGAGATCGCGCGACATCGATTGCAGCGACGGCGCCGGGTCGGCGGCCCGAGCGGCGGCTTCCGCCGCGGCCTGGGCGGGAGGCGATGGCTGCGGCGATGCCGCATCGGCCGGAACGGCGAGCGGAGCCGGTTGCGTCGCGGACGCCGGTTGTTCCGACGTCAGCGACGAGATCAGGACGAATTGCGTCGTCCATTTGGCGATCTGCCGCTTTGCCACGTCGCCGTAGGCTTTCCAGCCGACGGCCGCGACACCGATGCAGGCGGCCAGCAGCAACGCCATGAAACCGCGCAGCGCCCGCCCGGCCGTCGACCGACGGCCTCCGGGCACGCGGACATCGTCGATGGAACCGGGACGAAACGTCGTATCGACCGGTGGAACCCGGTCGACGGCAATGTCCGGCGCGGCGCGAACATCCGAATGACGGCGCGCGGCTTGCTGCAACAGACTGGAAAGCTCTTCCTCGTCGGAGGGCGCAACGCGCACGGCATCGGGAGCCACCACGACCACGTCGTGCGGATCGTCCTCTCGCTTGGCGGTCAACGTCGAATGCATTGGGCGCTCCTTGCCCGGTCCAGGATCACCCGGGTGCGGATGACGGGATCGAGACGCCTGCCCAAGCCTTCATTGCGGTTTGACCAAAGCAAGGCAGCACGGTGAAGAGTCTGGGGCCGGTTGTGGGCGCTCCCCGACGAAAAAGCACACAAGGCGGGAACAAGGTGCGCGCTGGTCTGTTTTTCCCCTTCGGCAACGCACAACAGCCGACCATCGCAATGGCGGGAATAGAGCGAGGCGGCATGAGCATTGCTGATCCGACAGTGGCAGGTTCGTCAAACTTGGCGTCAGTGGACACCTTGCGCGTGGGCCGCGCATCCGAGAAGAGCACCACAAATACGTCCGATCCTGCCTTGCAGGAAGACACCGACGTCAGGTCCGAGAAACCGCAAGCAAATCCACCGCAAACAAATCCAGAGGATCGAGAAACCGAACGCAAGCCGCCGGAAACCGATCCAACCCAGGGCCAGGATCCCAAGGGCCTAAAGGGTGCATTCCGAAGGCACCCGATCGCGATGGTTGTCTGCCTTGGACTGATCGTTGTCGGGGTGATTGCAGGCGTCGCATGGTATCTTCACGCCCGTCACTACGAGAGTACGGACGATGCCTTTATCGATGGCCGGCCGGTACTAGTCAGCCCGCAGGTCACTGGCAGCATTATCAGCGTCAATGTCACCGACAACCAGATCGTGAAAACAGGAGACCTGCTCGCGACCATCGACGCACGAAACTATAAGGCCGCGGCCGAACAGGCCGACGCGCAAATCCGTCAAAGCGAAGCGACCGAAAGAAACTTCGAAGCCCAGATCGCAGCCCAGAGAGCCCAGATCGATCAGGCCACCCAGCAGGTGACGGGGGCGGCCGCGGCGCTCAAATTCGCGACGGACGAAAACACCCGCTACCAGGAGCTTGTGCAGAATGGCGCCGGAACGATTCAGCGCGCGCAGCAGGCCTCATCCGACTTCAATGGCAAGCAGGCCGCCCTTGACGCCGCCAACGCGGCCAAGGTGTCGGCCGAACGGCAGATCGATGTCCTGAACGCGCAGAAGGTCGGCGCCGCGGCGCAACTCGATCAGGCCAAGGCACAGAAAGATCGCGCCGACGCCGATCTGCAGCGAACGGAGCTGCGCGCAACAGTCGACGGGCGCGTGACGAAACTGTCGGCGGCCGTCGGCGCACTGGCTGCCCCCGGGCAGGCGATCATGATTTTGGTGCCGCTCGACATCTGGGTCACGGCCAATTTCAAGGAATCGCAACTGGCCGACATGCGCGTCGGTCAGCCCGTCGATATCAGAATTGACGCGTTCGACGGCCGCATCTTTCGCGGCCAGGTCAACAGCGTTCAGGCAGGCAGCGGAACCGCGTTCAGTCTGCTGCCGGCCGAAAACGCCACCGGCAATTATGTGAAAGTGGTGCAGCGCGTGCCGGTAAAGATCACCTTCGATCAGCTTCCCGACGTTGAACTGGGACCGGGCATGTCAGTCGTTCCCACCGTCACCGTCCGTCCCTGAGCGGGCAAATGCCGGACGCAGCAGCCAAGGGCGAATACGGCGACGCGAACCCCTGGATCATTGCAGTCCTGGTGGCGGTCGCGACCTTCATGGAAGTGCTCGACACCACCATCGCCAACGTGGCTCTGCGCTACATATCGGGCGGCCTCGCCGTCAGCAGCGACGAGGCTTCCTGGGTCATCACCACCTACCTGGTGGCGAACTCCATCGTACTGTGCGCCAGCGGCTGGATTGCCGAGATGTTCGGGCGCAAGAACTTCTTTCTGGTGTGCATTGCCATGTTCACGGCGAGCTCCCTGCTATGCGGTTTCGCGTGGAATCTGCAGGCCTTGCTAGTGTTCCGCGTGATCCAGGGTCTGGCAGGCGGCGGCATGACGCCGGTGGCGCAATCGATTCTGGCCGCGGCCTTCCCGCCCGCGAAGCGCAGCCAGGGGTTTGCGCTCTACGGCATCGCCGTCGTCGTCGCGCCGGCAGTCGGGCCGACACTCGGCGGCTGGTTGAGCGACAATTTATCCTGGCACTGGTGCTTTCTCATCAACGTGCCGGTGGGACTGATCTCGCTCGTGCTGATCTACATGATCATTCCGAGTTCGCCGGAAAAGAAAAAAGAGCGTGAGCGGCTCTGGGCCAAGGGCGTCAACTTCGACGTGGTGGGCTTTCTACTGATCGCGACTTTCCTCGGTGGCCTCGAGGTCGTTCTTGACCGCGGCCAGATCGACGACTGGTTCGGCTCGGGCTTCATCGTGACGTTCGCGGCGATATCCGCCACCGCGATGCTGCTGTTCATCCCGTGGGAGCTCAATCGGCCGCAGCCTCTGATCGACATCAAGATGCTGACCGGACGCCAGTTCGGCACCTGTTTTCTCATCATGCTGGTGACCGGCGCTCTCTTGATCGCGACGACGCAGATCCTGCCGCAACTTTTGCAGGAAGCGTTCGGCTACACCGCCACGCTGGCGGGCCTTGCCATCTCGCCGGGCGGCGCAGTGACGATGGTGGCGATGGTAGCGGTTGGCCGCCTCGGGTTCGTCCAGCCGCGATATCTGATCGCCGTCGGCGCGGCAATCGCCTGTTACGCGATGGTCGACCTCTTTCGCATCAACCCTGATTCGGATTTCTCGTACTTCGCCTGGTCGCGCGTCTATCTCGGGATCGGCTTGCCGCTGATCTTCATTCCGATCACGACCGCATCCTACGACGGCATTCCGCCTGACAAGACCGATCAGGCTTCTGCGCTGATCAACCTCGCGCGAAATTTCGGCGGATCGATGGGCGTGGCACTGAGCCAGACCGTGCTGGCGCGGCGTGAGCAGTTTCATCAGAGTCGCCTGGTCGAACATCTCGGCTCCTGGAATCCTTTCTATAACGATACATTGAACCGCATACAGGGATATCTGAATGGGCGTGCGGCCACCGGAAGCTCATCCGGAACCGGCACGGCCATCATCAATCAAATGGTGCAAAGCCAAGCTACACTGCTTGCCTATATCGACGTGTTTGTTGCGCTGGCCATGATCGCCATGGTGATGGCGCCGCTGGCCCTTACCTTGCGCACAGTCAACCGGAGCGCTGGTTCGAGTTCTGCCCACTAGCATTTTGCCTTCGAAATCTATGCGCCTGGAGGCTGGTCATGGGTCCACCACGGCTTCGAATAACCCGGCAAATCGAATGTCGCGATTGCCTCGTTAGCGGACTTCGGCTCGCCGCTGCGTCATGATGCTCTCCCCGGGGAGCAGCCTTCGGAGCCCGCAGTCGAACCGGTGGACACCGTCTGCGGCCAGCGAAATGCCCGTTGCATTTGGGCAACACCCCCTCTTAATCATTGTAGTCGCGGTTTCCGCCATTGCTTGTCCAAATCGCGGCTCCAAGATCGTCGGCGTCAGCTTCCCGGATATGCAGTCCAGCCCCCTGGGGGACGGTGAACATGAACCCGCGATTGGCCGCAATGGCAGCATTCTGCCGGGAGGTCGCCCTACCTGCTTCGGTTCTTGCGTGGATTGCCGCGTTTGGTTCTGCGGGGATCGATAGCACCGGCGCTGCACTCGTCGTTGAACGCCCCGCACCGTCGCTTGCCGCCGTCACCGGGCTTGCCGACAAACTTCCGCCGATGTCGCTAGCTGCCGCCGATGCGGTGGCTGCCGGCAAACCGGTGACGCAGACAACCGCCGAGGCAACACCGCCTTCGCATGATCCGGAACCGATCGTGACGGCCGCGTTGACGGATTCATCGGACGTGCTGCCGCCCGAAACAGCGCCGGAGCAGTTGGCTAAATCGCCACCGAATCGGGAGCCTGGCGGTACCAGTCCGACTCTCGACTCAACCGAAGTCATCGATGAGTGTCTCGTCGTCGATCCCTGCATCGACCGTTACCTGTGGGTGCTTTACCAGCGCACGCCGAAGGAAGACGCCGTCAGGACCCAGGAACAGAGAAAAGTGACCGTCAGAAAAAGGGGCAAACCGGTGACGGTCACGAGGACCTTTACGACAGTCGCCGACGAGGATTTTTCGTGGAAAGACCCCAAGGCGGCCGAAAAGGCCGGCATGCCCATGGCGGACTACGTGATCGGAGGCATGGACAGGGATTTCAAGCTAAAAATCTTTCACATGCTGCATGTGGCCCAGGAGGCGGGCTTGTCACCTGGCATAACCAGCGGATTCCGCGACGACTATCGCCAATCGATTGCAAGCGGCCTCAAAGCGGCCAACGACAGGTCCTATCATGGAGGCAGCTTCCGCGGAGGCTATGGCCACGGGCTTGCGGCGGATATCGTGAGCGTCAACGGCGCAACACGGGCGCAGCGATTGACTTCCACTGAAATTCTCTGGAAGTGGATCGATGCACATGGAAACGAGTTCGGAATCGGACGGCCTTATCTCGATCGGGATCCTCCACACGTGGCACCGATCGACGGCAAGGAATATGCCGATCATCATCGCGGAATGAAAACTCCACAGGCAGCCGCGACTGCGAAGTCACGCCACGCACTGGCATTGCGAAACGATCACAGTACGGCGAAACACGCCAGGACCGCAAAATCATCAAAGGTCAGAATGAGCCGACCAGCGTGACGAGCCAATCGAATGGACCGCTATCGGGTCGAGGTTGCCTTTCGGACGTGGCGCAAATGCCGGGAAGTACCGAAGCAAACCATGCGCTGTGGAATACCGGCCGGAATCCGGAGCCGCTCAATTTATGGACTGGGCAAGCCGTCATGATCGACGCAAGCTCGGACAGGCATTTCAACCGGGGCGAGGCATGGTAAATCGAGTTATGGCGGCGCAATCCAACGTGGGGATGCGGCGTTGGGGATCTCCCGCCATCGTGACGCTCGCGGCAATGGCCGCCCTGACGGCGCTTTGCGCCGATGCCGCGGCAAAACAGCCGCGCCCCGCTCCACCCACCGAGGCGACGGCGCCGCGCGAGGCGGGCGAGCCGATCATGGCGATCGTGTCGATCAAGACCCAGCAGGTCACTTTCTACGACGCCGACGGCTGGATCCTGCGCGCGCCGGTGTCGACCGGCATCACGGGACGCGAGACGCCAGCCGGCGTCTTCGCCGTCCTCGAGAAGGATGTTGACCATCATTCGAGCCTCTATGACGATGCCTGGATGCCGAACATGCAGCGCATCACCTGGAACGGCATCGCGCTGCATGGCGGCCCGCTGCCCGGCTATGCCGCCTCGCACGGCTGCGTGCGGATGCCCTACGGCTTCGCAGAGAAGCTGTTCGACAAGACACGGATCGGGATGCGGGTGATCATCTCACCGAACGACGCGGCCCCGGTCGAATTTTCCCACCCCGCGCTGTTCGTACCAAACGCGGACGCCATCGCGGCGGCTCCGGCGCGGGCCGAGACGCTCGCCCGCGAGGCCGCGGTGGCCGCCGAGACGGCCGACGAGGCGAAGAAAGCCGCCGCCACGGCGGCGCGCGAGACCGCATCGCTCACGGCGTCGCTGCGCAAGCTGGCAGGGCTCAAGACCCGCGCCGACGCCGAGCTCGCCTACGCCGACAAGGCGCTCGCCGCCGCAAAGACGGACCAGGCCAAGGCGCGGGCCGAGGATCTGAAACAAAAGGCCGCTGCCAAGGCCGCGGCACTGTCGACACAGCTCGACACCGCCAGGGCCGACGCGACATCGAAGCCCGACCCCGCCGCCGTAAAGGACGCGGCCAAGGCGGCCGCGGCCAGGAAGGCCGACACCGCCAAGGCGGCGAACGAGGCCAAGCTCGCGCTCGAGCCGGTCTCGGTCTACATCAGCCGCGCGACGCAGAAGCTTTATGTACGGCGCAACACGCACAAGCCGTGGGCGGACGGGGGCGAGGTGTTCGACGCGACCACCGAGGTTCCCGTCACGATCCGCGATCCCGACAGGCCGATCGGAACGCACGTATTCACGGCGATGGCGCGCAACGACAAGGGTCTGCGCTGGAGCGTCGTCACGATCGACAACGGGAACGACGCCACGGACGCGCTCGACCGCATCACCATCCCGCAGGATGTGCTCGATCGCATCGCGCCGACCGCGTTACCGCGATCCTCGATCGTCGTCTCGGACGAGCCGCTGAGCAGCGAGACCAACTATCGCACCGAGTTCGTCGCGGTGCTGAGCAACCAGCCCCAGGGCGGCTTCGTGACGCGCCGGCCCACGGTCGATGTCAACGTGGCGGACGGCAACTCCTGGAACGACTCCCGCAGCGACGATGGCTTCGGCTTCTTTTTCCAGCGCCGGCCCCCTCAAACCGTCGATAACCGCCGGCGCGGCGTCCAGTACAATCGTCCGGTGCAACAGGGCTGGTGGTAAGACGCCCTATAACGCGCCTGAAGGGACACGCCTGCCGAGCCATGGTATGCTGGAAGGTGCGATGAGGGGGACGCTCGATGTGGAAAGCGTTTTGGAGGAAGTGGACACTCGACAAGCCGGCGGCCTTTGGTGACTGGCTTTGGCAGGTATTCGTCGTTGAGCTGGCTGCCCGCCTCGACCGGCTGACCTTGAGGGAAGTCATCGCGTTCATCCCTGTCGTCATTCTGGTCGTGGCTTACGCGCACAGCATCCCGATCCCCCCGGAATTGATTCTGGTCGGCGATCTGCTGGCCTACATCGACATTTTCTCGATCATCTTGTTGCTCAGCCTCGTGGGGCGGGCAGCGGCGATCTTGTACGCCGTCCGGCGCACCGCCGAACAAGTGCTTGGGCTGGTGAGTTGGGCGCGCATGAGATTGCTTCGTCCGGATTCCCGTCACCGGCGAACCAGCGGCGCGAGGAATCCGGGGCGGTTGTTCGGCCGAGCCAAAACGGATGACGACGGCGACGGACTCATTTACGGCGCAGCCTCGGCGTGACCCGCTGATCCCTCTGGTGTGCCCGGCTCGGATTCCGCGTCGGAAGCTAGATGCGCGGGCCTTGCGAACTCACCGGAACGTGTGCGGGGCCTGGCATCGCCGGCCGGTCCATCGGGTCAGTGGGCGTCGGCCGGGCACAGGGATCGGTTGTTTCGCGCGGAAACATCGACGCCAGGGGGACGTGCAATATCCTGCAGACATCGAACAGGCGGACCGCGCTGACGCCGTTGACGCCGCTCTCGTAATTCTGGACCTGCTGAAACGAGACACCCAGCGCCCTGGCAAGCTGTTCCTGACTGAGGTTCAGCGCAAGCCGCCCCTCGCGAGTTCGAACGCCAATATATCTGTCGATTTCCAGTTTCGACTTCGGCTTCGTCATTTTGGTCCGCTCTGCTGACGCGCGGTCTCGAGATTCAAGGGATCTCTGTCTATTGGTCCTCGTCACCGCAAAAAAGTTCAAGCGGGTCGTTCGACCCCGGGGCGGCGGCAGGACGCGGGTTACTGTCGTTGACGCAACCTTGCTTTCAGCCGAACGGCTTCAGCGCCGCCTCGATCTGCGCCTGCCGCGGCTCAAAACCGCCCGGTCGGTTGCGCGACGCCATCGAGATGATCTTGGATGATGATGCGGAATATGGCATGAGGGCACGCCTGCGGCAGCCCCTGCCGCCCATTTGAAGGATCGCATCATGCCCGGCCATTTGATCGTCACCGACGAGGACGCGACCCGGGTGATCGCGCTGCGGCGGCCAGACAAGAAGAACGCGATCACGCAAGACATGTATCGCGCCATGAGCGCGGCCATCGACACCGCGCAGGACAATCCGGATATCCGCTGCATCGTCATCACAGGCGGCGCCGGCATGTTCACGGCCGGCAACGATCTGGAGGATTTCCTGAAAGACGGCACCTCCAGTCCGGACGCGCCGCGGGCCTCCGCCGCGGCGAAATTCCTGTATTCGCTGGCCAACAATGCCAAGCCGCTGGTCGCCGCCGTCGAGGGCATCGCGATCGGCATCGGCACCACGCTTCTGTTCCATTGCGATCAGGTGGTGGCCGGCAGGACCGCGACCTTCTCCACCCCGTTCATCCATCTCGGCCTGGTGCCGGAAGGCGCCTCCAGCCTGCTGGCGCCGCGCGCCATGGGCCACCACCGGGCGTTTTCAATGCTGGTGATGGGACGCTCGCTGAGCGCCGACGAGGCGCAGGCCGCCGGCTTCGTCAATGCGGTGGTGGCGCCCGGCGAGGCCGAGGCCGAGGCGCGCAAGGTGGCGCGGGAAATCGCCGCATTGCCGGCGGAAGCGGTCGCGATCTCGCGCAAACTTCTGAAACTGCCGCCCGAGGAGATGACCCGCCGGATCGACCAGGAGGGCCATCTGTTCGGCGAACGCATGCGCTCGAAGGAGGCCATCGCCGCCTTCACGGCGTTTTTCACGCGCAAGCGGGCGTGAGGGCGGAGGGGCGTTCGTGAAGCCAGGTCTTCGTGAAATCGTCGCGCGCCCTCGTTAGATTAGGACGGAAAAAGCTACCACTCTCAACCGTCATTGCGAGCGAAGCGAAGCAATCCATCTTGCGAAGCAAAGAGAGTATGGATTGCTTCGTCGTTTCACTCCTCGCAATGACGAGGAACTAAAGTCATGAAGCATCCGCTACCCTCGATCCTCGCCGCTTTGCTGCTCGCTCTCGGGCCGGCTTCGCGAGCCCTCGCACAAACCGCCGCGCCGGTGGAACTGCGCATTCTCGCCATCAATGATTTCCACGGCAATCTGCGGCCGCCGCCGGGCGGAATCCGGATCGCCGATCCCGCCGACAGGACCAAAAAGATCGCGGTGCCGGCCGGCGGCGCGGAGTATATGTCCACCCTGGTCGGACAGCTCCGCCAGGGTCACCCCAACAATATCTTCGTCGCGGCCGGCGACCTGATCGGCGCCAGCCCGCTGTTGTCGGCGATGTTCCACGACGAGCCGACCATCGAGTCGATGTCGATGATGGGGCTGGCGATCTCCTCGGTCGGCAATCACGAGTTCGACGAGGGCAGGGACGAACTGTTGCGAATGCAGAATGGCGGCTGCCATCCGGTCGACCACTGCCAGGGACCGCATCCGTTTCTCGGCGGCAAATTCCACTATCTCGCCGCCTCCACCTTCGAGAAGAGCACCGGCAAGACCATTTTCCCGGCTTACGAGATCCGGGAATTCGGCGGCATCCCCGTCGCCTTCATCGGTCTCACCTTGAAGGACACGCCCAGGATCGTTTCGCCGGACGGCGTCGCCGGTCTCGAATTCCGTGACGAGGCCGATACCGTGAACGCGCTGGTGCCGGAATTGAAGGCGCGCGGGGTCGAGGCCATCGTGGTGCTGATCCATGAAG
>Ga0302320_10030367_pt1 | contig 10300 bp, 12 predicted proteins | sample Bog_T0_3_FD_202130 | JGI IMG/M metagenome (GOLD analysis project Ga0302320, IMG submission 202130) | Peat permafrost microbial communities from Stordalen Mire near Abisko, Sweden - Bog_T0_3 | ecosystem: Environmental > Terrestrial > Soil > Wetlands > Peat | place: Sweden: Abisko, Stordalen Mire... | reverse complement strand
CCAGTTTCGCCAGACTCGGGTGGCCCGTCTCCTGGCAGCGTGTGCGGACATGCTTGGCCAGCAGTCTGGTGGTCCACAACTCTTGGGCATAGCCCAGATCCTTCGGCTTCTGGCAGGCCAGCGAGACAACCCACGCTCGCGCTTCCGCCGTCATCGCGGGCCGGCGGCCCCGACCCGGCAGATCGACCAACGCCTGCGTCACGCCCAAATCCAGGGCCTTGCTCACGCAACGCTCCACCCGTGGCCGGTTCGTGCCTTGGGTCCTGGCGATCTCTGAGACTGTATCTCCCGCGTGATAGCGCAACAGAATCGAAGCCCGTTGAACCCGGCCGGCCGGTTCGGTTCGCGACTGGGAAAGCGCAGCCAGCATGACAACTTCGCTGTCGCTCAACTTCAACCGGGCGCGGTGGCTGACAAAGGGCAAGCGACAAGGCTCCTCGTAATGGTATACGAGAAGCTTACACCACTATCCGCTGTATTGCAACATTATTATGGAATCGATCTACTAGACTGCTAGCAGCATGCTCCCAATTCGCCACCTTGGAGGCGCACGCGGAACGCGTCGCCAGGAGCTTGCCGTCCGGTAGCGTCGATGCCGCCGGCGTTCTCGAACTCCTCCGTGCTTGGGCTGCAAGTGGCTTGATGCTCTCTAGCTCGGAGTTGATGGCGCGACCGGCCTTGCTGCGGCGCCCCGAGAACCCGCCCCGGATCGCCTGGTTGGCAATCCCCACCTGCAACCGGCCCGAGCTGCTGCGCCGTTGCGTTAAGAGTTTCCGCGACCATTTCCGGAAGTACGGCCGGTTTCCGAAGCTGCTGGTGGCCGACGACTCGAACACGTCGGAAGCGCGCGCGTCGACGAAAGCGGTCTTGGACGAGGCAAGCAAGACTTGGGGTTCTGCGGTGGTGTACATAGGCCTGGAAGAGAAGCGAAGGTTGATTGACCAACTGGCGAAGGGAGGTGAAATCCCGCGCGAGGCCTTGGACTTCGGGATACTCGGGCCAGGAGGGACAACCCAGGGAGCAGGGGCCAGCCGTAACGTTGTGCTTCTGCATACCGCTGGGGACTTGGTCTTGAGCGTGGATGACGACACGGTGTGCGAGCCGTGCGTGGCTCCTGGGACGGGGGACGAGGTCCTGCGATTTGGCGCAGAGCTCGACCCGTCGGAGTACTGGTTCTTCCCGGACCGTCAGTCGGCCCTCGGGTTCGGCAACCATAATTGCGGCGCAGGTTGCCCTAGAAAGTGGAGGCGTGCCGCGCCGGCGGAGTCTTGCCGTCTGGGCCAGACAAGCCGGCCTGCGGCTCGCTTCCGCAACTGTTGACAGCGCAGTACTTCAAGGCCGCATCTAAATATTGTGTCCAATCGTGTGCTATGCCCTCTTGAGCTTCCCGAAGCTAAATTCCGCCCTCTTTCACTAGAGTGGTGAGGTAATCTTCGACTGTATCCTTTGCCTTGAAGTAGATCTCTAAGCCCTTGGCACCAATGGGTCCACACTGGGGCCAAACATTGTCCAGCGAGTCCGCGCCGCCGAGCTCCAAGGGCACCAAATGATCAAGCTCGCATGTTGCCCGATCCTTCCGGATGCCATAGCGATCATACACGATTCCCTTTTGGGCTTCCGAAGTGAGGCAATTCCTCACACATCCAGTGCGAAACCGCCCGCTCTTAATGCTGTCGATCGTCACGGTCGGGTTTATCGCGCCCGGCGTGCAGTCCGGGTCCTGTATCGGTTGGCCCGCAGCTCCCTTCCGAAGCTTGCACCCCGAGGCCTCGAGGACATGTCAACGGCTCTGAGGGGTGTCGATGCTCGGGAGTCGATTCCTGGAGCAGGGCACGTGTCACAGAAATACTTCTTGGCCGCTGCCGCAGATGTCTCAAGCCGAACTAGGGCGAACACGGCCATCGCCAGAATTGCTGGATCGTCGCGGCCCTGCGCAAACGCAAGTTCTTCTCCCTCGATGAGGTCAACCAGGCTATTGCCGAGTTGCTGGTGCGGCTCAACCGGCGGGCGTTCCGCAAGCGTGAAGGCAACCGCGCCAGCCTGTTCGCGCAACTCGACCAGCCGGCGCTGAAACCGTTGCCGGCCACGCGCTACCGGTTTGGACAGTGGAAGACGGCCAAAGTCAACATCGACTATCACATTGAAATCGAGCGGCACTATTACAGCGTCCCGTACGCGCTGGTACACCAGGAGGTAGAAGCGCACCTGACGGGGGAGACCCTGGAGGTTCTCCACCGCGGAGTGCGCGTCGCATCGCACATCCGCTCCTACGAGCCGGGAAAAGCCACGACCTTGACCGAGCACATGCCGAAGTCGCACCAGAAGTACCTGGGGCGCACGCCCTCGCGGCTGATCGAAGATGCCCAGCAGACCGGCCCCTACACCGGTCAACTGGCGGAAGCCATCCTGGCGGCCAAGCGCCATCCGGAGATGGGTTACCGTTCCTGCCTGGGGATTCTGCGCTTGGCGAAAACCTATCCCGCGGAGCGCATGGAAGCGGCTGCCCGGCGCTGCCTACGGGCGCGCGCCTACAACTTCCAGAGCATGGACTCGATCCTGAAGAACCAGCTCGACCGGCTGCCGTTACCCGGCGATCCGCCCGTTCAGGCGGCCGTGGAACACGACAACATCCGCGTCGCCGATTACTTCGATTCCCCGCCGGAGGCCGATCCTCCGGTGATTCAGTAAGTCCACAAGGAGAACCATGCTCAACCAACAAACGCTTGGATGGCGGACTTCTCATCCACGCAGAAGACCGCGCGGCCGCAGCTATAAGAACATGCGCTACCTCCTATTGAAAGCACAGCGCATGGCCGTGACCAACACCGAATATGTCGCTTTTCAGAAACTCTTGCCGCGTAGAATGCCACCTGTTACGACTTCTCGCGGAGAGCCAGAATAAGAGAATGTAGCCCCATTGTCAAGAGCAAATGAGGTAAGCTAAAACGACCCCAACAGTTGGAGCCATTGAGAGTGATCACACCCGAACAGTACTGCTGCCCGCCGTTGGTTCGGTTTCCGATGGGCGATGTGGATCTTATCTATTATCCGCTCACGGGCATGCATTGCCATCTGCCGAGGCAAGCTGTCTCGGCCCTGACAGGCTGTGATCGGTTTCGGTCATTGGATGAACATGTGCAGTGGCTTTGCCATCTCTTTGGGGCGGAAGAAGCCGCAATCGCCGGGGTACTGGACGGTGCGGTTCAAGACGGCCTGTTGCTCTCTCGATCTGAATTGCTGCGCCGGGCCGCGGACAACGCCAAACGGGCGGTAGCTGGCCGCGGATCAGCGGATGGGCGGGATGCCGGCATTGCCGTGCTTGCTATCGTCACGCGTGATCGCTTGGGCCCCTTGACCAGGTGCCTGACTAGCTATGCCGCCGCATGCGCTCGTCACGGCCGCACGGTGCGAGTGCTTATCGCCGACGATAGCCGCGACAGCGGTTATTGGGAGTCATGTCGGCAGTTAATGTCCGCAGTGCGCCGGCGTTATGGATTCGAAATTGGCTATGTCGGCCGCGCCGAGAGATTTCGATGGCGCACGCTTCTCAGCCAATTGCATTGCTCATCGGATGACACCCTAGACTTCGCGCTCTTCGGGGACGAGCAGTGCGGCATTACGACCGGGGCGAATCGAAACGGCGTCTTGCTCGCGACGGCAGGTGATCTGGTGCTAAGCGCGGACGACGACACAGAGTGCCGGATTGCCGATATCCCCGCTTCGGAAGAGGGAATACTCACCCTGGGCCACCACGAGGCCCCTTGGGAGACTTGGTTTTTCCAAGACCGGGCGGAGGCGTTGGCAGCAGCGGAATTTGGGGATGCCGACCTGTTAGGTTGGCACGAGAGGCTCCTTGGCAGACCCTTGTCTGACGTTGGCAGCGGACCGGACCGGGAGAAACTTCGACTAGAACACGCATGTGGTCACCTGGTAACCAGCCTGTATCGTGGCAGGGGGGCAATCGCGTTGACCTTCAACGGCTTACTTGGCGACGTCGCGGCTTATGCTAGCGGCTGGTCGCTTACAGACCCTTCTGAACCAACACGCTTGAGGGTAGTCGAGTCGGAGTCGTCCTATGCCGTTGCCGGGTGCACCCGGGAGGTGTTGCGCGGCGTGCCGAATCCAGTCGTCTGCCACGGCGGCCCTTTTATGGCATACACAGTCGGGATGGATAACCGGAGGCTCTTGCCGCCGTTCTGCCCGGTCATGCGAAACCAGGACGGGGTACTCGGCGCCACGATCCTCGCTTGCGATCCTGAGGCATACTTCGGCCATCTTCCCATCGCAGTCCTCCACGTGCCGATGGAGCGCCGGAAATACGCGGCGGGGCGCGGCGAAGCCATTCTGCGCACGCGTTTCTCCGACCTGCTGCCACTATTGGTCCTCGATGCCCCACGGCGGGTCGGGGGCGTGGAGAGCAACTTGCGATCACTGGGCAACCACTTGGTAGATCTGGGCTGTGTGGACGCTCGGGACTTTGAAGAAGTCGCGAGGCTTGCTCTGTTGAGGCGGCTAAGCGGGTACTATGGGTCTGTGCGGCACTCCATCGAACAGCACTCGAACCCGCCAGAATACTGGCGAAGTGATGTAGAGCAGGTCGGTGCTATGATCCAGTCCTCTATCGACTGCGGGGAATACCTGACACTGGCTGACATCGAGCCGCTTTCCGGCCGGCAGACAAGCCTCGGATGTGCGCAAGGCCTTGTCAGGCGATTCGGGGCCTTGCTAAGGGACTGGCCGGACATCGTCGCCGCTAGTCGTGAATTGCGAGCCCGCGGCGAGGAGCCCGCTACACCGGTTGCCTGAGGTGGGTCCGTGCATTGTCTTCCCGGGGACATGACACTGGCGTAAATGAAATCTGGTCACGATTCTCACGCTATCTTGGCCACTTGGCCATCGGTTGCGGGTGCGGCTGCCAGGACCGGTGTTATAAAGCGGATCAGGGAGGCACCCTCCAGCAGCTCCACTGCGCTTGACTGGGAAAACTCGGCAACTCAGGTTCACTGGGCAGGCAGGTGCGTGATTTGGGCTGCTTGGATGCGCGGAAATTTGAAGAAGTCGTGAGGCTTGCTCTGTTGAGGGCGGCTAAGCGGGTACTATGGGTCTGTGCGGCACTCCATCGAACCCGCCCGAATACTGGCGAAGGGACGTAGAGCAGGTCGGTGCCATGATCCAGTCCTCTATCGACGGCAGGGAATACCTGGCACTGGCTGACATCGAGCCACTTGCCCACCAGGAGGCGAGCCTGAGCTACGCGCAGGGCCTCAGCAGGAGATTCGGAGCCCTGACCGGGTATCGTTGCCGCGAGTCGTGAACTGCGGGATCCCGGCGAGGACCTTTCTGTGTCGGTAGCCCGAGGCCCTGCACCCCCTTCACCGGGACATGACCCGGGCGTAGACACGATGCGCGGCGGCTGCAGCATCTTTCCAAGTGAAGGATGCCGCGAAATCCAGGCAGGGCTTGGCGGCTTTCGCCGTGTCACTATTCAACGCGGCGCGCATTGCATCCCTTAGGCCGTCTTTATCGTGTGGATCGTATAGCCATCCCGTGCCGGCAGGCACCATCTTGGGCAAGCAGCCAACCTCAGGTACGATCACGGGCCTACCCAAGGAGTGCGCAAGGATCGCGGCACCCGAGGACAGCACTTCCTGGTACGGCAGGACCACTACATCCGCGGCTCCAAAGTAAGCCGGCACCTCGGGATCAGGAATGAAGAACGGATGGATGTGGATGTTGTCGTGGCGGCCGACGGCTGTTAACAATTGCCGACCATAGGCCGCCGAGGCAGGATGGCCCGCGATGAGCACTTCGCTTCCAGGCATGGAGGAACCGCCGGCCGCTGTAATCAGATCCTCGATCCCTTTGTATGGTCGGAGCCGGCCGAAGAACAGGTAAATGAAGATGGCACTGGAGAGACCGAGAAAATCTCGGGCAGCGGCGATCTGCCAGGGATCGCCATAAACGCCTATATAGTTGCCGTGAGGGATCACCGCCGTGACCGCGTCCGTAGCTCCGAACGCGCGCTCGACTTCCCCCAAGGCGGCCCGGCAATGACCAATGATGGCGGCGCAATGCTTCACAAGACCAACTCTGGCTTGGTGTTGGAGATCCGGATATTGGCAGTCGTGAGGGTACAGATTGTGAGCGGTCCAGACCACGCGATACCCCAGACGTTGGGCCAGATCGAGATTCTCCAGCCAGGCACCGACCAAATCCGCCGTCTCCAGCCGCGTTGTAGCGGTATAGCTGTAAGACGGCCAGTGGAAATGGAGGATCGATTCCCTTTCGGAGAGGTTCGCCTCCAACCACTCGCGGCTGAGGCGGCGCGGCATGGTGCAGACTTCCACGCCTTCGGCACCCAGACATCCGGCGAGGATCTGCACATACGGATTGGTTGGCGACGGAACCATAAACACCCGTGCGGCGCCTCGCGTTTCGGCCGAGAGAACACTCATGTCATGCCTTTCCCGCTTTTGGATGCCGTTCGCCTACAACTCGTTCGATAGCGTCGAGGCATTCGACAGGCGAAGATTTGTTCCAGACCCAGTGCTCGAAGATGGTCAGCAGGCGCCGTGCCGTGGGGGAACTGCTTGCTTTCATTTCGGCGAACTCGGCCTGCAAGTCGCGGTGGGCCTTCTTCTGCCTCTCTGGTGCGGCTTGCTTGCCTATACGGCTCGTGGTCAGCGGATAGGTCGTGTCGGCCCTGGTCACGATTCGCACGCCTACGCCATCCTGGCAATTTGGCCAAGATAGCTCTTTTCGCCAACGCCGCAGCGTCGTGCGAGGCAAGTGCAGGTACTCCGCCAACTGCACGTCGCTCATTGTGCTGCAATTCGGGTGCTTCATCGCCAGGCTGACGATGCGTTGCCTCTCAGCCAGACTGAGGCGGGCGCCATGGATGGCGTTGGCGGCGTAACTATGCCACTGGGCCTCTTCCAGCATCCCCGCCCATACCTCCGCCCGGATCTCCGTCATGCCTATGCTGACGGCGGCGGCAGTCCGCTGGAAGCCGTCCGAGAGCCAAAAGTGCGAACCGTCCCACCAGACCGAGATCGGCGGAAAGACAACGCCCTCCCGCATCAGTTCCGCATATTCGGCAACCACCGCCGGGTCTGGCGCGATCCGGTGTTGAGTTTGGCCGTCTGTCCTTATGGCCGTGATCAGCAGGAGACGAACCTCCGGCTGTGCGGTAGGAGCCTTTGGTGTGCCGCCGAAGTAGAAGGGTGCTGGCCCACCAAGAGTACTAACAGTCATAAGCACCTCCGTGAGGTCAACGGACAACTCAGTTCCAGGGTCAGGATATAATGCCCGCGCAATAGGCTGCAACGCTAAATTCCATGGTCAAACCATCGTCAATTTCAATGACCGGTGCATCCATTATGAGGGATGCCCATCCGGGCACCGGCGCCGTAAGGTCCTGGGGTGGCGGAGGTGGCGTGTGGTGAAAACGCCATGATGGAAAACCCTGGGCCGCCTGGCATGATTGTTGCGGCGGATACAAAAAAGGCGCAGGTGCCCGACACGAAGTGGCGGCCACGTATCTGAGAGAGGCGGCGTCGCCCTGGAAAGGCCGAGACAATGTCGGGCAGCGGTCGTGCTCAGCGCGCAGGTCGTCCCGGCACCGACCACGATCCGCACATCATCTTGACCATATGGCCAAGATAGCTGTTCGCCGCCGGCTCCGCAGCGTCGTGCGTGGCGAGCGCAGGGCATTCCGCTATTCAGCATGCTATTTGCGAGAGTTCTGGTGCTTCACCGCGGGGCTGACGACACTTCTTGGCTGGTGTTGGCGGTCTAACTATGCCGCCTGGCCTTTTCCACCGTACCTGCCCGCCAGGATTCCGTTACGCCGATGCTGACGACGGCTGCCCGTATTCCGTCGATAAGCCAGAAGGTCTTTGGGTTGCTCCCGGCAGGTTATGGGCCAATCGGCGTTTGTCGGCATCGCGGGGCGGCAGCGTCAACCGGGCGGCGACACCGAACGGGCGAAGCATTGCATGGTTTTGGTCGCGATGCCGCTCCCGTTGAAGCGTTGCCCAGGCCGAAGGTGCTCCTGTTCGACATCGATGAACAACCTCCCGAGGAGTGTTGGACGGTGCTCAGCGGGGCACCGAGGCGTGCCGGGCAGTGTTCGTTGCCGACTCCACTGCGAAGCATTTTTCATAACCTCGGACAAGAGGACGACTCTTGGGTGGACGGAGCCAACTTGACTGCGTGACACTTGACGCAAATGCGCCGCGTTCTTGTTCGGATGGCCTTGCCCCCTTGCATACTTACCGTGAATGGGGTACATTTTCTGAAGTAGGAGACACAAGTGCCCGTCCGATGTCTGTTGGTGTCCTTTATCGTGATCCTGGGTCAGAGCACCGGAATCGCGCAAGCTATAGGGCATACCAACGAGTGGAATTTTCGGCGTAACGCGGTCCTCGCAGTTACTCCGGCTTATCCAGCCGATGCGTTGCGCTCCAGAGCTTCGGGCGTCGTAGTGGCGCAATTGACGATGAACCCGTCCGGCGTACCGGACGAAATCAGAATAGTGCAGGCGCCCTGCCAGGCGATCGGGAACTCGGTTTTGGATGCGCTGAAACAATGGCGGTTCGCCAAACCTCTCCGCCACGTCACCTTGACGGGAAAACTGTACTTCTACTTTGTTATGGACGAAGCCAATCGGGGCCAGGTACTAAGCGCCGAAGAGGCATGGGACCGGGGGATCCGCCTTCCGCTACCCGCTCCCGTATCAACGTCCAAAACCGGACTGCGAAGTAGACGCTAAGGCATTTTACCATCAATAGGAGTGTGTCAAATGAAGAAACCAACGGTGCTCAATTCAGGTAACGTCCTAGCTGCGGTTCGAACTCTGACGTTGGGAGTGATCGCTGTTACGGCTTACGCTTCCCATTCCACCCCGGTTCAAGCTACGCTATACTGCGGACCCTGCTTTGCAGGCAACCCGCCGTACAGCTACTGCAACGGCAACATGAAGAACAGTCAGGGCGTTGTCTGTTCATCCTCCACGTATGGCTTCAACTGCAACGCCTGGTATGCACCCGGCACCCCGTGCGTTGGGGGGTGCTAGGGACCAGACGTCCTCGGCCTCGGCGGAGTCCACCCGTTTCAGGATGGTTCTCCGCCTGGGTCGTGACGCTCCGGCCATACGCTGGCCCCGACAGCAGCAGAGATTCGTAACTTATGAGGTATGTGTTTGCCATGAAAATTCGGTCGCTCACCTTCCGCTCTATTGCCAACTGGCTTTCCGTTATGTTTCTGATTCTGGCGATCGGAGCCGTTGCCTATCGAATGGCGGGGCCGCAAGTGAGTGGCGTCGCCAAAGTCGGAAGTAATGACGGTAAGGACCTGCAGATCGTGGACCTCCCGGGAGCTAAAGGCAGATCTGCGGTGGTCGTCTTACTGTCAACGCGATGCGTGCAATGCCGGGCCAGGGCGGGTTTTTACTCAGACCTGATGCGTGGAGCACGGGAAGCAGGCATCGGCGTGTTCGCGGTCTTCCCGGAGTCAACCAGCGCCGCCGAAGAGTACATGAAGAGAATGCAGCTCGATGGCCCGGTGCTACAAGCGAAGGCAGGGACTTTAACCGCAGCTCACATCCCAGCAATTCTCCTCATAGACAGGCGCGGTCGCGTAACGCGCGAATGGGACGGGCTGCTGAAACCGAGTGAGCAGACGGAGGTGTTTGGTGTGCTTGGTATCCCGCTTCCCGAAGATGACCAAATAGAGCCGCCCATGCTGAACCTCGCGCAATTTGGCGCACTCGTCGAGGCGACCGGAGGCGTGATGGTTGTCGACACTCGTCCGCGAGAGGAGTTTCGATCGGGGCATATCGCAAACGCGATCAATATTCCCAGTGACGAGATCGGGGTCCGCGCCGCGGTTGAACTGCCGCCACCGAGCGCAACTCCGATAGTCCTATATTGCCGTCATTGCGATGCCTGCGAGCTATCGTCTGGATCTACGGTCCCCACGCCGCCGTCGGCCTGTCGTGAGCCGCTGCGGACACTGAGGCGCCTTGGATACACGCACGCAGAGGCTGTGGATCTGAGCCTGCAGTTGATCGCAACAACAGGCGTCGATATAGACGGAAGAACCGCCGACCTTCCGGTCCAAGCGCAACTCTGGAGTTCACGGCCAAAAGATGATGCGCCTGGCAAGCAACCTTGACGGACCCTTTTATGAGATGGCCCACAACTCGTATTGAGGTTGCCTGCACAAGTACAACGGTGGCAGTATGTCTTGTTGTCTTGATCCTGACGCAAGCGTCAATGACCGTCACCTCGGACTCAAT
>Ga0302320_10030365_pt1 | contig 10300 bp, 8 predicted proteins | sample Bog_T0_3_FD_202130 | JGI IMG/M metagenome (GOLD analysis project Ga0302320, IMG submission 202130) | Peat permafrost microbial communities from Stordalen Mire near Abisko, Sweden - Bog_T0_3 | ecosystem: Environmental > Terrestrial > Soil > Wetlands > Peat | place: Sweden: Abisko, Stordalen Mire... | reverse complement strand
GGTGGTTCGCTGCCCGATGGAACCGCTTATATCGTCATGGAATACGTCGATGGCATTCCCATCGATGCGTTCTGCGACTCGAACCGCCTGGATGTGCCGGCACGCCTCAAGCTGTTTCAGACGGTCTGCGCCGCCGTACATTACGCTCATCAGAATCTCATCGTTCACCGTGATCTGAAGCCTTCGAATATCTTGGTGACGGCTGCGGGCATCCCCAAATTGCTCGATTTCGGGATCGCTAAAATACTGGACGAACGGCAACGGGGTTCTCACACGTTGGCGGTCACGCATGCCGACATCCGGGTAATGACTCCTGACCACGCGAGTCCCGAACAGATCCGGGGCCAGTCCATCACCACGTCGAGCGATGTGTACGTTCTGGGAGTCCTGCTTTATAAATTGCTGGCCGGCACGGGTCCCTTCGTCATCCCGTCGATGCGGCTCACGGATATAGAACGCGCCATCTGCGAAAAAGACCCGCAGCTTCCCAGCCATGCTGTCGACACCGGCGGTTCGGAAACCGCGAGTATTGCCGAGTCGCGCAGCACCACGGCAAATAAATTGCGACGGACCCTGGCGGGCGATTTGGACAATATCGTACTGATGGCGATGCGCAAAGAGCCGGAACGCCGCTACGGCTCATCGCAGCAGATGGCCGGCGATATTCAGCGTTATCTCGAAGGCAAGCCCGTCATGGCGCGCCGTGACACCATGTCCTATCGCAGCGCAAAATTCATGAGGCGTCACTGGTTGCCGGTGGCAGCGGGCATCAGTGTGATGTTTCTGATTCTAGCGTTTGCGACGACCACCTATTTGCAGTCCCTTCGCATTGCCGCAGAGCGCGACCGAGCGGCCGAGCAAAGCGCCGCAGCGGAGCGCGAGCGGACACGTGCGGAAGAAGTATCGAATTTCCTGGTGAATCTGTTCAAACTGTCCGATCCTCAGGAGAATCGCGGCAATCAGGTTACCGCTCGAGAACTGCTGGACTCAGGCGCAAAACGCCTTCAGGCAGGACTGCAGGATCAGCCCGCGACGAAAGCGGCGCTGCTCGGAACGGTTGGAGCAGTCTACGATAGCCTTGGACAGTACAAGGAGGCGCTGCCGATATTGACCGAATCGCTGTCGCTTCAGCCACATACTCGCGACAAATCACGTATTGCAACGCTCTTGGAGCTGGGCCGCGCTCGTTGGAACGGGGGTGATTTGACCGGCGCGGAGGCGCCCTTGCAGGAAGCACTGCATCTCTCGCAAGACAATTACGGCGCCGTCAGCCAGGAGTCCGGACGCTCGCTCTGGGCTTTGGCCCAACTCAGGAACCAACAAGGACAGCTCACGGAGGCCAAGGAACTTTACAGTCGCAGTCTCAATATTCTGGAAAGCACCTCTGCGCCGCCGACGGATGTTTCGGCCCTGCTTGACGATCTGGCACAGGTATACTCCAGCGAGCAGCAATGGCCGCTCGCCAAGCAGACCTACGAGCGAGCGTTGGAAATAGATCGACGTGTTCTCGGCGACGATCATCCGCGGGTGGCCATGCGATTGAACAATCTCGCCATCGTCGCGCAACATATCGGCGACCTGAAGCTTGCCGAGACTCTATTTCGCGACGCTATCCGCCGCGACGAGCGAGCCTACGGTGATCAGCATCCAGAAACCGGCACGGCGCGCGGCAATTATGGCCTGTTGCTCCAACGCGAAGGGCGATTGGCGGAAGCAGAGCCTTTTTTGCGCAGTGCCCTCGATGTACAGCTCAAGCTGTACGGTCCAGACAACTACAACACCGGCTACGCCCGCGTGAGCTTGGCCATGCTGTTGCACGACGAGGGAAATCTTCTGGAGTCGGAATCGGATTTCCGTCAGGCGTTGGCCACATACGACAAATCGTTGCCCGCCAATCATCAATATCGCGCGGCCGCCCTGATGCATTTCGCGCGTCTCCTGGTTGATCGCGGCAAACCCGAAGAGGCACTATCGCTAAGTGGTCAATCGCTCGACATCTGGACGTCGACCTCATCGGCCTCGGGACCACGGACCGCGCAGGCGCATGCCGTTCACGCTTATGCGCTCGAACATCTGCATAGGCCGCGCGAAGCCGCTGAAGAGCTGGAATCGGCGTTGCCCATATTGCTGAAAGCGAGGGGAGAAGACGATCCCGTCGTGCAACGGGCTCACAGTTGGCTGAAGGAAGCGCAGACCGGACACACACAGACCGCAGATACCGTTCATTAGACCCAAACGCCCTGCATGAGACGCGAATCCCGCGTACCGCCCGCAAAGCCGGCGCCTTGCACCGCCGGCGCTTACCCGCCGAGAAAAATCTCGTAAGCCAGGTTGTCGGTCTCTTCCGTGTAGGCGTAATGTAGTTCGTTCAAATGCAATAGGAAATCGGTGCGCGTTTCCGCGGGCACTTGGATGCCGGCGAGGACCCGGCCGTAATCGGATCCATGATTGCGGTAGTGAAACAGGCTGATATTCCAACCCGTACCGATGGCCTGCAGAAACTTCAGTAATGCCCCCGGGCGTTCAGGAAACTCGAATCGATACAGCCGCTCGTCGGTGAGCCCCCGCGCCTGCCCGCCCACCATGTAGCGCACATGCAGCTTGGCCATTTCGTTGTCGGTCATGTCGCGCACGGCAAAGCCCGCCTGCGCGATGCTGCGAAGCAGTTCCTCGCGTTCGGACTTCCCTTGAGTGAGCGCGAGGCCGACGAATATCTGTGCCTTGCGCAGGTCCCCGTACCGGTAGTTGAACTCGGTGACGCTGCGCCGGCCCAGCAATTCGCAGAACCGCAGGAAAGAACCCGGGGCCTCCGGAATTTCCACCGCGAACAAGGCCTCGCGCTGAGCGCCGATGTCCGCGCGCTCGGCCACATAACGCAGCCGGTCGAAATTCATATTGGCGCCGCCGTTGATCGCGATGAGCGTGCGCGCCGTGCAATTTTCCCGCGCCACGTATTTCTTGATTCCGGCAACCGCCAGAGCGCCGGCGGCCTCCACGATGGAACGGGTGTCTTGGAAGACATCTTGGATAGCCGCGCAAATCTGGTCCGTGGTCACGAGAATGATTTCGTCGACATATTGGCGGGCCAGTCGAAAGGTCTCCTCACCCACGCGCCGCACGGCTACACCGTCGGCGAACATGCCCACCCGATCGAGCGTAACGCGTTTGCCCGCGCGTAGCGATTCGTACATTCCGGCGGCATCCTCGGGTTCCACGCCGATGATCTTGATGCGTGGATACAGGGATTTCGCGTAGGCGGCGATTCCGGCGATCAACCCGCCGCCGCCGACGGGCACGAAAATCGCATCGATGTCGTCGCCGTGGTACTGGCGAAGGATTTCCATGGCGATGGTGCCTTGTCCGGCGATGACGTCGGGATCATCGAAGGGATGCACGAACACCAGACCGCGCTGCCTCCCCAGTTCGGTCGCGTGTTCGTAGGCTTGGTCGAAGTCATCGCCGTGCAATACGATTTCTCCGCCCAGGTCGGCCACCGCCTGCACCTTGATATCGGGCGTAGACAGGGGCATGACGATGACGGCCGGAATGCCCCGGGTGCGGGCGCCCAACGCCACTCCTTGCGCATGATTGCCGGCCGATGCGCAGATGACTCCGCGCTGCGCGCTGATCGACGACAATTGCGCGATCTTGTTGTAGGCACCGCGAATCTTGAACGAAAACACCGGCTGCAGGTCTTCTCGCTTGAACAGGACGCGGTTGTTCAGGCGGCGCGACAGCCGCGGTGCGGCTTCCAGCGATGTTTCGACGGCGACGTCGTACACCTTGGCTTTGAGGATGCGATCTACGTAGTTTTCTTGCATGGCCGATTTCGTTGAGGGGGGCCTACATTAGCTCAAGCGTCCGCGCAGCGGTATGGCGGAACCATACTGTGAGATGCTCCACAGCCCGCCGAAGCCGCGGGTTTTGCCTCGTTTAATTGGGTACCATAGGGTCATGCGCACAGTGAAATGTTGGCTGTTGGGCTTAGCTTTGGTCTCACCGACTGCTTTCCCGCTCTCGGGAAACACGGTCGCCACCGACAATGTAAAAGCGCATCTAGTCAGTGAAGTGAGCGCTGTCGCGCCGGGCCAGTCCTTCTGGGTGGCGCTGAAACTCGACATTCGCGATGGCTGGCACACCTATTGGCGCAATCCCGGCGATTCGGGTCAGGCTACCACGCTGTCCTGGCGGCTGCCGCCCGGATTTACCGCGGCAGACATCGTCTGGACCACTCCGCATCGCTTCGATGTTCCGCCGCTGGTGAACTATGGCTATGCCAAACAGGCGGTGCATTTGGTCAATATCACCGCGCCGAAAGATCTGAAGCCTGGCTCGTCTGCCGTGCTGTCTGCGAAAGCCACCTGGCTGGTGTGTTCCGATGTGTGCATACCGGAGAGCGCCGACCTGCAATTGACGCTACCGATAAACACGCTCCCGGGCGCCGTAGATCAAGCCGACGCGGCGCTGTTCACCATGGCGCGCAGCGAGTTACCGAGCGCCCAGCTTGCCGCCACCACGGCGCGGATCCGGGGCGACCAATTGGTGATCACGCTCGGCAGGGAATGGGGCGCAACGCTGCCCCAGATCAAAACGCTGGCTTTCTTTCCCTATGACGATGGCGGCATCGAGTACGTCGCGCCTCAGACACTGACCCGCCTCGCGGAGGGGATCGAGCTTTCCATGAAGCTCGGCTATCAGCCACCCAAGGCGGGAGTCATTCGCGGTGTCCTGTTGGCTACTGAACAGAGCGGCAACGAGACCGTGTCCGTGCCCATGGAAATCGCGGCCGGCTTCTCGGGCGCCGGCGCGGTGAAAGCCGGGCCGCGGTTCGCGGCAGCATCCGGCGCGGCGCCCGCATCGGGTGCGGCAGCGCCGTCCGGCATGCTTGCCGAAGACTCCACCTCGCTGCCCGCCCTGCTGCTGTTCGCCCTGTTGGGCGGTCTGGTGCTGAATTTGATGCCCTGCGTTTTCCCGGTACTGTCGATCAAGGCCATGGGCCTGGTCGAGCAGGCAAAGAAACATCCCACCGTGGTGCGCGCCAAGGGAATGGTATTCGCCGCGGGTGTCATCGGATCCATGCTGTGTCTGGCCGGCGCATTGCTGGCGCTTCGAGCCGGCGGGGAACAGATCGGCTGGGGATTCCAGCTGCAATCGCCGTTGTTCCTGACTTTGATGGTGTACCTGCTGCTGGCGGTCGGCCTTAATTTGTCGGGCGTTTTTGAAGTCGGCGGCGCTCTCTCCGGCGTGGGCGACGGCCTCACCCAGGGCGACGGTTATCGCGCAGCTTTTTTTACCGGGGTTCTCACGACTCTGGTGGCCACACCCTGCACGGCACCCTTCATGGCGGCCGCGGTGGGCGCGGCACTGACCAAACCGCCGCTGGTCGCGCTGTGTATTTTCGCGGCCTTAGGCGCAGGTCTGGCGTTGCCCTACCTAGTGCTGTCTTTCGCTCCCTGGTTGCGCCGCGCCCTGCCTAAGCCGGGGGCGTGGATGGATACCTTGAAACAGATCTTCGCGTTTCCGATCTATGCATCGGCGGCTTGGCTGTTGTGGGTGCTTGCGCAGGAGGCGTCGTCCCTGGGGTTGGGCGCGGCCTTAGCCGGTGCGATTCTGGTCGCGTTGGCGGCTTGGGCGTATCAGAAATCCAAATCGGGGTCCGCGGGCGGTCGCGTGGCCGGCCTGGTGACGGCGGCGCTCGGCCTTCTGATCGCCGTCATTCTGCCGGTGCGTTTCGCCGATGTAGCTGCCGCTTCGCCCAGCGCCGGCAGGGGAAACACTCGCGCAGCGGATGAGTGGCAGCCCTACGACGCCGCTCAAGTCGCCAGGCTCAACGCCGAGGGGAAACCATTGCTGGTGAACTTCACTGCCAGCTGGTGCCTGACCTGTTTGGTGAATGAGCGCAATGCCTTCGCGGACTCCGCGGTTCAGGAAGTCTTCCACAGCAAAGGCGTCACTCTGATGAAGGGTGACTGGACCAATCGTGACCCCGCTATCACCCAGGCCTTGGGCGCCTTCGGACGCGCCGGCGTGCCGCTCTATGTGGTGTACAACTCCAAGCCTGGTTCTACCGAGACCGTGGTTCTGCCGCAGATCCTGACTGCGAGCGTGGTGCGAGACGCGTTCGCCGGTGTGCCGATACACGCTTCGACGCCGTAACATTTTCACCACGAAGATTTTCAATGCCCCATGAATGGGGCATGCTGCGGGCATGGCCTCTGACAACCGCAATACCATTTCGGTGATCGATTTCCGCCGCCGTGGCATGGTGCTTAATTGGCACGCACTGGGCGGGACCTGGACCGCCTGCGACACGCCGCCACCGCTGGTGCACGGCATTGCATTGATTCGTGCCGCACAGCCCAATATATGCATTTATGGCGTGGCGGGCCGGCTACGCCTGCAAGTCGGTTCCAATCAGTATGCGCTGTCGGAAAATTCGCCCCGAATCAGCTGTACCCGGGGCTTGGCCAGCTTCGGATTCCGCCGGCGATTCACGGTGAAGTCGAGCACCGGCGGGCTGCTTTTCAGCCATGGTTACTGGACCAATCAACACCAAGATTTCTTTGGTTGGTTGGCGACCCAGGCTGAGGATCCCGATTGGCGGGCAAGCTGCGCACGCCAGTGGTCGGACGGCGTCGCGGTGTCGGCGCTGCGATCGGATTAGGGACCCGATCCCGATCGCGGCAACAAACCGGCCAGCTCGTGCTCGGTCAGGTGGCGCCACTCTCCGGAATTCAACGTTCCCAAGTGAACGTTCATGATTCGCACGCGCTGCAGGCGTTGTGCCTTGTAGCCCAGAGCGGAACACATCCGGCGGATCTGCCGATTCAAGCCCTGGGTAAGAATCATGCGAAACGTAAGCTGATCGATGCGCCTGACCTTGCACGGCTTGGTCATCTCACCCATGATTTTCACGCCTCCCGCCATCATTTGCAGTGAAAGCTCGGTAACGGGCCGATCAACCGTCACGATATATTCCTTTTCGTGATTGTTTTCGGAACGCAATATGTCGTTGACGATGTCGCCGTTATTGGTGAGCAGGATCAGCCCTTCGGAATCCTTGTCCAATCGCCCTATCGGAAAAATCCGCTCAGGGTGTCCGACGAGATCGATGATGTTATCGTCGATATGACTCTCGGTGGTACAGGTGATGCCGACGGGCTTATTGAGCGCAATGTAGATTTGTTTCTTCTTGGCTCCGACGAGTTCGCCGTCGACGCGGATCTCGTCGCCCTCGGCGACTCGAGTGCCCAATACGGCCGGCTGACCATTGCAGGTGACCCGGCCCGCTTCGATCCACTTGTCCGCCTCTCGCCTCGAACAGACGCCGGTCTCGCTGATGTACTTGTTGAGTCTCACCGCGACGGGACTTAAGACCGGCCGCTCAAGAACGGGCAGAGCCGTTTGGCCAAAGCCTCCGCCGCGGTCTCGAATGGACGGTCACCGTAGGGCGCCAGGTCGAGGAGCATCCGCTTCTGCGTGATCACGGGCAACTCATCGCCGGTCGGGACGGCGGCCAGCACCAGGCGTCTCACGAGTTCCGGTCGCGCGGCAGCCAGCGCGAGCGCAACCCCCGCGCCATACTGAACGCCGAGCACGTCGATCTGACGCAGCCGTAAATCATTGGCCAGGTCTGAAACGGCGTTGGCGGCCTCCGCAATACTTTGGGTTGGCGAGGAATCCGATTCGCCGTATCCCGGCAGGTCGGGCGCATAGACCGAGCGTACATCCGCCAGCTTGGGCAGAATTACGCTGAATGCGCGGCTCGACGCGCCGCTCGGATGCAGGCACACCAAGGTCACTTGTTCATCGAACCCGCCCGTGGTCGGAAAGGCCGTGCGCACGTGCAATTGCCCAAATTGACAATCAAAGTAGGCACGCCGCGTGCGGACGAGGATAGGGGAATCGAATATCTTTGAGGCCTTGGCCACGACGGTCTCCAACATTGCAGAACTTGTGGCGCTAAGGATACGCGAAGTCGCGAATCGCTCAGCGCGCCTCACGCGGCGCTTGGCCGCCCCCCTGTTGCTTTAATGCTACATTAATTTTCACACTTCTTTGCAATAGGGCTAGCTTCGGTGACTGCTCGGAGCTAGAGTGTTGCTCGGACGCAATAGGACTCTAGGGAAGTAAAGAAGACCGATCGTTGTCGAGCGCAAAAATAAAGCGCCACAAAAGGCATGGGGATTTGAAAGCCGGGCACTGCCCGGCTTTTTTATTGCGGCGGGGTGTCGTTGGGTTGCCCGGGGGGCCTAGATGGGCAAGATAGCGGCAACGAGGTGGCCCGTGGGCTCAGTCTCGGATCAAAAGCCTATTTCCGGGAAAATCCATGCAAACAACGTGATGGGCGAAGAAATTATAGCCAATGAAGCCGTCGAATCCCGGCGGTAAGGACAAATCCTCTACGGCAAACTGCAGTGGGCCGAAAGCGGTGCCGCCGAGAGTGAGTCGCGTCGACCTCACCGTGTCTCCAGAGTGTTGTGATCCCGCCGCTTCAGTAAATCTCTTGCCAAGTATGGATATAGGCGATCCGGTATCCCACCACACTGTCAATCGCCCCAGGTCGATATCCGCCTCCGCGGCAGGCTCTCCGTGCCCGAACTATGTGTGCCATTCGGTTGTGTGCGTTGTTCGCGCGCGGCGTCATAGCGCGCTTCATTTTCTGCCACCGGAATATTTTGGGACCATCGCCGATGACCGGCCACGCTGACATGATGTCGTACAGGGGTCACCCTGTATCGGCCCTCGGGCTCGACGAAAATGCTGAAGTTCTTGGCATGCCCATCCGGGGCCGCGTAACGTGCTAAATGACGACCCTTATGGCAGTCGATCCCAGACCCGAGACATGACAAAGCCATTCGATCGGCCACCCTTAAATTCAATTTCTCCGATGAGACGCGTTTCGTCGTCGGAAAGACTGTAGTGCTCCTCGAACGGCGGCCGCTCGTCGTCGACATCGCCACTTCGCACGATGAGAGTCTTTTCCTCCCAACCACAGTGTGGGGATGGTACATCGCGTGCCCGAGGCGCTGCGTCTCGTCCGCCGGGGCCGTCACCGTCGTCCGGACGACCGCCGCCGCCGTGGTGATGGTGTCCCTTTCCGCCCTCTGACGGCTGACAGATGCGATTGATGCCTTCGGATGTAAAGGCCACGACACCCGCGACCTGTTTGACGTCGAGTTGCTTGCCGGGCCAGCGCACGGCGTCGCCCATGGCCGTGAGGGAGGGCATCAAAGGACCCATCGGAGCGCCCGCGTAGGCACCGCCGGCGCCGCCGCGGCCCCCCTGACGGCCGCCCCGGCCGCCCGAACCGCCCTGCGTCGTGGTGTTCTGGGAGTTGCCGGTGGTGTTGAATTGGGCTTGAATCAGCCGCTGCGGATCATCGCTATCCGCCTCGTTGAGTTTCCAATGTCCGCTGAAATCCACGCCGGGCGGCGGCGACTGCGCCAGCTTATCGCTGGCACAGCCGGCCAGACACATCAGGGAAACCATCACGACGAGCCGCATTCCGCGATCTTATATTGAAGGGAGACTCCGGTATATCGCGGCGCTCAGACGCTCGAGCGGGTCCCGCGAACGGCGGCTCGCCGGTCGTTCGGCCCGGAAATCCATACGCGACCTTCGAAGGGCTGAAAGCACACCCGGACCCCCTCGGTTCTGCGCGTGATCTGAGTGCCGCAGGCAATTTTGCCGTCGGCGAGATCGGCCTGAATCAAATCGACCAATGAAGCGCTGGGTTCGCCCGCGTCCGTTGGCGGTAGCGCGTGGGCCAGTATGCGCGCCTGGATTTCAGCACCCCGCATCGAGTTGCCGAGTACGGCGCGCTTGAAGCGGTCGAGCACGACCAACACTGAGCTCAAGGTATTGTCCGTCACATCGCTGGGGCGGCCCGTCCCGCCCATGAAGCGCAAATGCAGCAGGCCCCCGACGCTGCGTCCTTCGTCGTGCAGGCAAAGAGCCAGAGCACCGTGCAGGTCGGCGATCATGAGCAGGGGTTCGGGCGAGACCTGGTACGTGTCCGGCGCGACTGTGACTTCGGTGAGATCTGTTGCCAAGGCGAACCTCTGAATGGACTCCGCAATGCTGCACGTAACCGTCAATTCCCTCTGCCGAGCAAATCACGGTTTTGGGCGCCAGATAAGCTGATGGCTCACGAGGAATAGTCAGACAGGCTCTTGGGCCCGACAGGACCCTGGGCCGCCGCACAGGACCATCCGTCATAAGCTCATGCTTTACAGTCATTGGCCGCCCGTGGGGTCGGCCAAGTATCGTGATGGTCTATGTATCGGTATGACGCAAT
>Ga0302320_10030364_pt1 | contig 10300 bp, 6 predicted proteins | sample Bog_T0_3_FD_202130 | JGI IMG/M metagenome (GOLD analysis project Ga0302320, IMG submission 202130) | Peat permafrost microbial communities from Stordalen Mire near Abisko, Sweden - Bog_T0_3 | ecosystem: Environmental > Terrestrial > Soil > Wetlands > Peat | place: Sweden: Abisko, Stordalen Mire... | reverse complement strand
AGTTCAGGATGTGCCGCGACGAACTCGGGGAAGTTCTGGGCAATGTTGCGGCTGGCCTCTCCAATGATCTCAAAGTTTCTGATCACGGCATCCTGGTCACGCGTACTCCGGCAGAACTCGGCATAGCCCAGACTGGATGTATAGTCTTCGATCCGATTGATGGCTTCGAGAATGTGGTCCAGAAAATCGTTCAATTGAAATGAATGCTTTTGTGCTGACTGCAATCAATTCTGCCGCCCAGCGCAATGTTATGCTGCCACCGGTTGCAATGTTATGCTGCCATCTTCGAGTGAAAAATGTCATCTACGCCGAAGGCGTGCGGGGCGACGCGCCGAGCACACTGGCCCCGCGACCTTGCTCAAAAGGCGCGACATTGCAGGCAGTTCGGAAGACAGCCCCGACCTTAAATTCCGCGCAACCCCCTAGCCGATGCTCCCAAAATTAATCCGAGCAATAACAGGCCACGAACGTCTATAGGGTAAGCCCCTCAAGAGGTGTTCCTCTATGGACTGTTGCCTCCAGCTACATCGTCGTACCATAACCAGCTTCGCCCTTGTCGCCGGATGCATTGCCCTGATCGTTCCCAGTGCACTCGCTCAACCACCCACATCTCCCACGCCATCCGTCGACTCCAAACTCCTCGCCTTCGACGTCGTTTCCATCCGCCCCAGCCAGCCGAATCCCTCCGCAGGTAACGTCATCACAGGGATTACACCCGATGGCTATCGGACCATCGACCAACCGCTGATAGCGACCCTCCTCATGGCCTATTACCCGCAGGGTATGGCCTACTGGACGAGAGACCGACTCTCGGGCGCGCCAACCTGGCTTAGCGATCACTACGACATCGACGCAAAGGTCTCCGAGGCTGACCGCGCCGCTTGGCAGAAGCAGGGCCTCACTCTCGACAAGAAGCCGATGTTCCGGGAGATGTTGCAAACCATGCTCGCCGACCGCTGCCATCTCGTCGCCCACATGGTTCCCGGCCCGCCCATCTCCGGCTGGTCCCTCGACCTCGGTAAGCACGATCCGCACCTCACCGAGTCCAAACCCGGCGCGATCTTGCCAACCGGCATGAAGCTTTCCGACGGCAGCGTCAGAGTCGAAGACCGGCGCGGAGAGGAGCTTCACCAAAACTTCTACAACGCCACCATGGCCGACCTCACTGACTTCCTTTCCGTAAGATCCGCGGGGCATCCCGTCGAAGATCACACCGGACTCACCGGCCGCTACGACTTTGTGCTCAACTGGGTCGACGATCCTGACTCCAAGCTGCCCCCGGGCTACACCGATTGGGATGATCCCAACTCAGTCCTCCATTGGGACGTCCAACCCCTCGGCTTGCATCTCACGCCCACTAAAATCCCCATCGATACCCTCGTCATCGACCACATCGAAAAGCCCTCCGAGAACTAGCCGCTAGTCGAACCTCCCGCAATACGGCGGGTTCACCTGGCCCGGAGACGCGCCCACTCGAACTTGGTGAAAAGGTGACTTCACAGGCAGTTCGAGAAGCCGCTCCTCCCATTGCCCATGGAGCGGGTGAAACGTCCTCCCCTTTTTGTGTGATGTCCAGCGTTCAGTTTTCGCTGGACATCACAGCGATCTACGACCGTGACATGCATCGGCAACCGTCAAAACCTTTGCCACCGGCGAGCAGGTAAGATTGAGCCGTGAGGCGCTGACCGAAGAGCTCCGCACCTAGATCACCTCTATCGCAGTGCGATCCCGTAGTAGCCCGATCCGTTCCAGGCCGTCGAAGTAAACGAAGCCGTCGGAGTCGCGTTCCCAGACGCGGTCGCTGCGAACGTCTCCACGCTGGGGTTCACTGGCAACCCAGCGATTGACGCGTAGATCGTGCCGGTCGAGTTGTCCACGCGCATTACGTTTGAGTCCGTCAACCCTGTGTTACTACCGCCGATCATTCGGATCGGCGCAACGTTCCCGTTCGCCGTCGGCGCAAACTCTTCGATGGTTGTCATGACGCCTGGAGCAATCGGCAGACCGATGCTCAACACGTAAAGGTTCCCGCTAGAGTCCGTGTCCATGCCGTAAAGCGCACCGAACCCCGTGCTGCCACCTGAGATCACCCGCGCCGGCGCGGCGTTCCCATTCGCAGTCGGCGTGAAGGCCAGCACCGCTCCCGGCCCGACTCCTTCCCCAGTGTTGGACACGTAGAGTGTTCCCGACGGAGCGACCGCGATCCCCAGACTGCCCCCGCTGATCTGCGTCGCAGGCCCTGTAATCATTCGCAGTGGCGACGCCACGCCGTTCGCGGAGGCCGCCATCACCGCTACCATCGGAGCGGGCAGATCGGTCAGCACATACAGAAGACCCGAGGAGTCGACCGCCACCTCAGACACCGTCAGAAAGCTGGTGCTACTGCCGACAATCGTGCGCACCGGCGTAGCGCTGCCGGACGCCGCCGCCGCATACACAAGCACCTCCCAGGTGTAGCTCGTTCCGACCTGGAGGGCTCCGCCTACATAAATCTGGTTGGTGCTGTCCGTAGTTAGGCAGTCGATCTCAAATCCAGTGGGCAACAAAAGCGAGGCAATCGGTGTAGCTGAGCCCTGTGCAGCCCGCGCAAACTGCAGGACCGAATAGACACCCGACATTGAAAAGTTACCCACATAAATGCTTGGCACAGCGGTGTTGGTTGTGTTCGTCGTCACCGCCGGCGATCCCCCACCACATCCGGACAGCAGCGAGAGAATCGCTGAAGCCAGCGTCGCGAAAACAGTCCCAAAGCTACATTTAGGAATTTCTCTCATCTGAATCTCCATTTTCGTCACCGATTCGATCGAATTGTACCGCTCCTGAAGGTTTTGCAAGAGCCATGCTGCATTCGAGTTCGAAAACGCGGCGATTCGCCAACTTCACCCGGGCCCGGAGACGCGCCCGACGCGAACTTGGACAAAAGCTGACTTGAACGAAGCCGCTTTGCGGCGGACGCTTGCGCGTGGGGCTGAGCGAGCGGTTGTGGCGTTGCGGTAGGTTGTGTCGCAGGGGAGGGTATCTCTGTGACCCATTTACGTCAGATCATGATTGAGGAGCTGGAGCGTCGCAACTACGCCCTGGGAACCATTCGCAGCTACATTCGCACGGTCGAGCACTTTGCCCTGCACTTCCATCGTCCGCCCGACCAGTTAGGCCCGGAACACATTCGCCAGTATCAGGCAGCCATGTTCCGTGAGTGGAAGCTGGCGCAGAACACGGTGTCGCAACGTCTGGGCGCTCTGCGCTTTTTTTACACTCAGGTGTTGAAGCAGACCTGGAGCACCGCCGAGACGCCCTATCCGAAGAAGGTTCTGCACCTGCCGCAGGTGCTCAGCCGGGAAGAAGTCGCTCGTCTTATCGATGCAGCACAGACACCCGTTTATCACATTCTGCTGATGACGCTGTACGCCACCGGTGCCCGCCGTGCCGAGGTGGCACATCTGAAGATCAGCGATATCGACAGTCAGCGGATGGTCATCCATATTCAGGGCGGCAAGGGCCGCAAGGACCGCGATGTCATGCTGAGCCCAGCTTTGCTGGACGCGTTGCGCGTGTACTGGCGCGGACTCAAGCACAAGCCGTCGACCTGGTTGTTTCCCGGGGGATGCGGGCGCACCGCGAACCGTCCCATCAACACCAAGGTTGTCTGGTTGGCCTGCAGGCACGCCGCCGAACGAGCCGGCCTTGAGCACAGGAACATCCATCCCCACACGCTGCGTCATTGCTTCGCCACACATCTGCTCGAAGCCGGAGCCGACCTGCGCACCATCCAGATGCTGCTGGGACATCGCGATCTCGAAGAGACCACGATCTATCTTCATCTCTCGCATCGCCATCTCAGCGCAACCACCAGCCCACTGGACGCACTCACGCTCATAGCACCGGGAGAACCGATACGCAGCGCATAGATCGGCCTCCGCTGGAGATGGCCGATATTGTTCGCGCTGCCGGGCAGAGCTTCATTGAACGCAGCCGTCGCTGGATCACCTGGCAGCACCAGAAGATCCTGCTCGCGATTACCCGCTGCCGCACCGCCGCTCTCGGCGGCCATCGCGATCGATGTTCCGCCTGCGGGCATACAACGGCCATCTCCTATAACTCGTGCCGCAACCGGCATTGCCCACGATGCCAGGCGAACGCGCGTATGCGCTGGCTCCTGGCACGCGAACAAGAGCTGCTACCCACCCGCTATGTGCACCTCGTCTTTACTCTGCCGCGCGAACTCGCTCCCCTCGCGCTCCAGAACAAGCGTGTGCTCTATAACCTGCTCTTCCAGGCCAGTGCCGCAACCCTGCTGGAGATCGCTCGCGATCCCCGCCATCTGGGCGCGGAGATCGGCTTCTTCAGCGTGCTCCATACCTGGAACCAGCGGCTCCAGTTTCATCCCCATGTCCACTGCGTGGCCGCCGCTGGTGGCCTCGCTCCCAACCACACGCGCTGGATCTCTTCACGCCACAGGTTCTTCCTGCCGGTCAAGGTGCTCAGCCGCGTCTTTCGCGGCAAGTTCGTCGCCGGACTGAAGACCGCCTTCCACCAGGACAAGCTTCAGTTCTATGGCCACCTCGTCCCACTTGCGGACCCACGGACCTTCGCCGCATGGCTCCGATCCTTGTTTCGCCACGACTGGATTGTCTATGCCAAGCCGCCCTTCGGCGGACCGGAGCATGCGCTGCGCTATCTCAGCGGCTACACCCACCGCGTCGCCATCTCCAATCGCAGACTGGTCGCCCTTGAAGATGGCAACGTCACCTTCCGCTGGCGAGACTCCGCGCACGCCAACAAGCAGCGGCTCATGACTCTTCCCATCGACGAGTTCCTGCGCCGCTTCCTGCTCCACCTGCTGCCACGCGGCTTCATGCGCATCCGCAACTTCGGATTCCTCGCCAACCGGCAACGCGCTTCGCTGCTGCCGCTCTGCTTTCACTTGCTCGCCAGTTCAGTCGACATCCCGGCTCAAACCGCATCGCCTGCTGCAGATCACCCTTGCTCGTCCACCCACTGGAGCTGTCCCGCCTGCGGAGGATCCATGCACGTCGTGGAACGGCTCTCCGCAGATCAACTGATGCCGCGTTCTCCACCTCTCACCCACTTATGCGCCGCATGAGCCCGCAACTCCAACCTCGATCCGTCCATATGCTCCGGCATAAACACCACCCCTGCGCCTCATCGAGACTGTGCAACTCGCGAAACTATCCCAACTACCATCCGAAGCTGCTTCAAGACCACCCGTTTCTGCATAGTCCATGCGCGCGACCGACCCACCCGGCTCGCAACTCCAGTCCCGCGACCCAGACCACCCGTTGCAGTCCGATAGAAAATACATAGACCACCCCGAAGAGCGGCTTCCTTCAAGTCGATGTATCCGAAGCGCCCAACAGAGCCTCTTGCTCGACAAGCTGCATGCCACGGGCGCTTCATATACATCTCTAAGACTTCACGGGCAGTTCACTTGATTGCGATTCCATAACATGTGAGGCACCTGAACCACCCATCACGACGAAAGCCATTATGAATGCGGCACCGACGTGGGCGTGGCACTATTTCGAGCGCTTGAGGGCCGAGCAGGCGGTGGTGGTTTTGTCGAGGGTGAGGGTGCCGAGTTGCAGGCCTGCAGCGGCGGTGAATTTGACGGGACCAGCACAGGAGGGCTGGTGCATGTCGTAGGTAGTGGCGACGAGCGTGTAGGAGCGTCCGGCGAAGAGGGTGATGTCGGCGTTGCCGTTGGCGTCGGCAGTAAAACCCTGGCCTCGATTGGGGGTGAGCGAGTCGTTGGCGATGACGTTGGCCTTGACGGGTGAGCCGTCGGGATTGACGACGTGGACGTGGAGAGTAACGGGCGTGAGTGGCGGCAAGAGGACGAGGTTGATGTTATCGCGCGTGGCAGATGAATCGAGAGCGCCGAGGTGGATGAGCTGGGCGGAGGCTTGCGTAGACCCGGACGGATAGTAGACGGGGACGTAGGGAGTGGCGCTGTTGGGGCCGGGGTAGTTGAAAGCGACCCAGTAGTCACCGGGATCGGCCATGGCAAAGTCGTAGCGGCCATCAGGGCCGGTGTTCTGGAAGTTGACGATGTTGAAGCCGATGAGGCTTTGGGCTGGGGCTGGTTTCAGGAGGCCGATGGGGACGTTGGGCGCGGGGTTGCCGGCGGCGTCGGTGACAAGGCCGCGGATGTGGGTGTCGTAGCGGATGGGAAAATCGACCTCGGCGCATCCCTTGGCTGCGACGGTGACGGCGGCGGTGTTCTTGTCACGCGCGGTAGTGTAGCCGGCGGGCAGAATGGTGGTGACGGTATAGGCGCCGGGCGGAAGATCCTTGAAGGTGTAGGTGTGGTCGGCAGAGGGCGACGCGGTGAGGGCGGTAGGGCCGGTGAGGGTGACGGAGATGGTGGGTGTGTCGGTGATGCCGGGGCCCAACGTGGCTGAGCCGAAGATGCTGGCGGTAGGCGGCGCGGTGGGATATGCGCGGAGCCAGACGAGATCGGCGACGGCGTAGGGCTCGGTGACCACGTTGGTGCGCGCGAGGGTATTGACGGCCAGTGGGTTCTGGGATCTGGTAGCAGCATAAATGAGGAATTCGTTACCTTTGCGGAACAGCCCATCGCTGTTGACGACCGTAATCTCGGGGCCGGGATCGCCCTTGAAGACCTCCAGAACCTGGAGTCGGGCGCTGAGGATGACGGGGCCGTAGCCCCCGACTCCCAAGGTCGGCGAGGGCTGGCCGGGATTGATTTGGAGGTTAGGGACGATCTGGAGGGTGTCGGGGAGGGTGCGGGCGCGAAAGATGAGCGGGGTAGTCTCGAACGCAGCGCACACAGTGGGTAAGGGCCCGGCGGTGCCGGCTCGCGCGGTGAGCGCGGCGGCGAGCAATAGAACGAGAGACAGGGCCCATCTCTTCATAGCGAACATGGTAGGCCGATGGAGGAAGAAGTCAATAGCGGGTGGGTTTGTATGTATATGGTGTGAATCGACTGCGGCAGGAACTTCGAGGCGGGGCCAGGTTGCGCTGATATGCACGAAAAATGGCGATCCCATTAAAGTGACGGGCGTGGGCATCGTCCGGAGCACTTTACCGAGAAGATGACTTTTCACGCGGATCAGGAACATTTTCATCTAAAGGCAGCTTGGCGGAGTCGGGGGCGGCGTGCCAGGTAGTGCCTAGCGCGATATAGAGTGTGAGGGCGCGGGACGGTAAGGTGATGGCGTCAACGGGCTTGGCGGATTTAGGTGCTAGAAGCCACCAAGCCAGAGGTGCCTGCTTGATGTCGTACCCTGCATCGTGGAGGAACCATAGACTAACGCGGCCACTCTGCTGGAGTTCGAGCGTATGCACATGCGCCGCCACGCCGCCGCCAGCGAGGTCCGTGGCGAGTCCAGCAAAAGGTACGATGATGTTGACCGCGTCGCCAGCGAGGTCAGCAGCCAGAACCTTATTACTAACGGAGTTAGTACGCATAGCGTCTTTTTCGATCACTTCAGCGATGTTGTCTGCAAGTACGGTGGCGAGCTGGTCATCGTTATGCATGCGCTCGACGACCTGGTAGGGGACAACGATGACACCGCTGGGCATATTGACTGCATCGCGCCACTTAGTGGAGTCGATGACCTGAAAGCGGAAGTGAATCTTGCCTGGGTCGGAATCGGGAAGCGCAAGTTGGTAAGCGGGAATGAGCGAATTTCCGATAAGCTCGACGCGGGTCTGCATGTCCTGGTTGTGATACGGCGGGATCTTGCGGGCATCGATGCCTTTGAAGGCCTTACTGAGACCGCTCTGGTGGGCATCGTCGGGAACCGCGCCCGGATCGTAGTCGGTCTTGGTGCGGAATTTATCTTCCGTGTGGTTTACCTTGTTGGGACCGATGCCTGCGTAGTCTAGCAGAACGGTGCCATCAAGTTGCTGGACGCCGGAGTAATCGATCCACTGATTGGTAGCAATGTCGGAGATGGAGTTCAGGGGAGCCGCGAAGTTGAGATTTGTTTTCGCGGTGATGTGAAGGAGGAACCCGTCGGCGCGAACGGAGAGGTCGGTTGTGGACTGCGCGGGGGGAGCGGGAGGGATGAGATCGATGATTGCGGTGCCACTGACCTTGGCCGGAGAGGGGGGTACAAGGATGATTTGTGCGGCGGTAAGGGTGCGCGTGGCGTGGTCGAGATGGCCTATGGCGTCGAGGGGTTCACCCAGATAGAAGGCGGCGGGCTTGGACGCCGGAGTTGTCGAAGACGTAGCAGTGTGCGTACAGAACTGGGTGGTGGGCGTTAGGTGGATGTGCATGCCTTCGACATCGAAGTCACCGGAGGCTTGAACCGCAGTGATGTAGCCGGAGGCTTTATTGGGGTCCTGGGCTTGCGCAACAAACGTAAGCGTGAATAGACCGGCTACGAAGAGACGAAGGCCTGGCATGGCTGAAAGCGTACTCGTTTTAACGTTCTGGTTGAAAGTCTTATTTTGCAATTCAATCGAGAGGCCGAGAGACGTGTCTATGAGCGGCTCAGTGTTGCATCGACCGGTTGAGACCGCCGGACTTTGCAGGAAGGTCACTCGACTGTTCGTGTGTTCATCTCTGCATACTAATCCATAAACTCTCCCTCGCCCCTGGTTCGACAACGAGAAGCACTTCCTCCGCCACCGCTTTGGTCGTATCGTGGGTGTCAAGTCACAGAGGGGTTGTCGCGATGCTGGAAGTAGACCGAATGCGGTTTGGGCTGGCTGTTAGGACGATGGCTATGTGTATGTTTATCGCCACCAGGTTGTGCGCGGCGAGTCAAAGGCCAAGCGTTACTGTTCAAGGGGCACCTGCGGTTGGCCAGGTTCAACTTGAGCCACACGACGGGAAAACGAAATTCTATTTAGGGGATCGAATTCAGCTCGATCTGGTTTTTCGCCGTACTTCAGGAGATACACCCCTCTTCGTCAATGCGACACTCTATGGCGATCTTGCGGACAAGGTGGAGATCACACCTACGAAGGGTTGGACCCAATGGTTCGGGCAGAGCGGACATGACTACTCAGTGGTAGGCCCACCGATTACCACCGGCGAACTGCGGATTCCCTTAGTGCTCAACGAAGGCTTTGTCTTCCGGCAGGCGGGACACTACGAGATACGAGTCACGACACGGCGACTTGGAGGACCTCAGCCGGATGTGACGAACACAGTTGGAATCGATCTGGAAGAGATGCCTGAGGGAATGGAGAGCGCGGAGGTTAGTGAGCTGGTTGCGGAGATAGCAGGCGCGGCAAACACAAAGGAGGGCCATACCGCTCGGCTGGCTGCGGTTGCGGAGTTGGCGGCCCTGGGAGGTGACGATGCACTGCGGGTGAAGATGCGGATGATGCTGGCGGCTGATGGAGACATGCGCCAGAACGCGCGGCTGGCGCTTGCATCCACACGAAACCTTGATCTTCAGCTTTCTCTGCTGGAGGCGGCGTGGAATGACGTGTCGACAGCCCCGTTCTTTGATCTGGCGGATGCGCTGGAACAGTCGCGTCATTTGATGCGCGGGGAGATGATGCAGGGCTGGACAATGATTGCTGGAGTGAACAACAACGAGGCGACCAAACGGGCGGCACAAGAGCACTCAGCAGACATCGATACTATGATTCGTTCATTACCGCAGCGGGTCGGACAGAGTCGGCGCTTTGCGGTGTATCTCCTGTTTGAAGACCACAGTCTCAGCCCGGCACAGCTTGCGGCGGTGAAGCCGGTGGTACTGGAGGACTTCGCCTCGATGTCGACGCTGGAACAGCGGATGCTACTGGAAACACGTTGGCCGGAGTTGAAGGATACTTCGCTGGAGCCAGCCCTGAGGGTGATGTTGAATCAGGCTCGACCAGGGTTGATGGGAGATCCCAACGATGCCATCAAACGGCTGGTCGAACTCGACCCACAGGCAGCGAGACCGTATGTGATCCGCTATGCCTGTGATGCCACTATCAGCCTACAGCTAAAGTCGGTGACGGCTCTTCCAGATGCAACCTTGCCGGAGGTGGACGATTGTCTTTCGGCAATACTTGCTCAGCCATGGACGCGTGCTACCCAAAACAGTTGGAAGTGGAAGGCAGAGCTTGCGGCAAGATTTGCCACAGAGAAAGTGGTTCCAGCAGTACGTAAGGGATGGACGGACAAGTCACAGGATGGAGTGACACTGGCGATCCTGCTACGCTACGAACCTGCGGAGGGGGTCGCTTATCTCAATTCACATGAAATGGACCAACTGAACACGTTCTTCGAGATAAACAATATATTCAAGGCGCGACGGGCTAGCTATCCGCCGGAGCTGCTGGCTTGGCTGCGGGATGTGGTGCA
>Ga0302320_10030362_pt1 | contig 10300 bp, 4 predicted proteins | sample Bog_T0_3_FD_202130 | JGI IMG/M metagenome (GOLD analysis project Ga0302320, IMG submission 202130) | Peat permafrost microbial communities from Stordalen Mire near Abisko, Sweden - Bog_T0_3 | ecosystem: Environmental > Terrestrial > Soil > Wetlands > Peat | place: Sweden: Abisko, Stordalen Mire... | reverse complement strand
GCGGAAGCCCGTCATTGGAAGATCGAGAATATGGATTCGAACCCGTCGGACCTGGGTGGGTTCAAGGAAATCGTCTTTCAGATCAATGGCGCGGACGTGTTCAAGCGACTGAAGTATGAAAGCGGCGTGCATCGGGTCCAGCGCGTGCCGGCGACAGAGGCGCAGGGGCGCATCCACACGAGCACCTGCACAGTGGCGGTGCTGCCAGAGGCGCAGGAAGTGGACGTGGAAATCAACCCGGACGACATTGATGTGACCGTGTGCCGGGCGTCCGGCAAAGGCGGCCAGGGGGTGAACACGACGGATTCCGCGGTACAGATCCATCATCGGCCGAGCGGCCTGACAGTGCGGATAGCCGACGAGCGGTCGCAGATCAAGAACCGCGCAAAAGCGATGACCATCCTGCGATCCCGGCTGCTGGAGGCGAAGATCGCGGAGGAGAACGCCAAGTACGCCGCGCATCGCAAGCAACAGGTGGGCACGGGGGAGCGCAACGAAAAAATCCGCACCTACAATTTCCCGCAGAACCGCGTCACCGACCATCGGGTTGAGCTGACCCTGTATAATTTGTCCAGCGTCATTGACGGGGAATTGGACGGGCTGATTGACCCGTTGATGACGCACGACATGGAGGAGAGGCTCGCGTCGATCCAGACCTGAGGGACGCGAGCGGCGGCCGCAAGACGCGCTGGCGATTGCGAGGAGACGGGCCGCTGATGTTTCACCCCATTCACCCCAAGCACCCTATGAAAGAGATTAAAGGATTAATTTTTGATTGTGACGGCACCCTGGCCGACACCATGCCGCTGCACTGGCGGGCGTGGCAGATGATCACGCGGCGACACGGCTTGGAATTCCCCGAGGACCGCTTCTACTCGCTGGGCGGCGTGCCATCGCGGGACATATTAAAGATGCTGGCGGAGGAACAGGAGCGTTCGCTGGACCACATTGCGGTGGCGCATGAGAAGGAAGAAGCCTATCTGCCGCTGATGGCGGGGATTGAGCCGATTCATGTGGTGGTGGAAGTGGCCCGGAGCCATTTCGGAAAAATCCCGATGGCGGTGGCGTCGGGCGGCACGCAGGCGATCATCGCGCAGGTATTGGAGCAGTTGAAAATCCGCCATTTTTTCCAGGCGGTGGTGACGAGCGAAATGGTGAGGAAACAAAAGCCGGCGCCGGATATTTTCCTGGAAGCGGCGCGGCGCATCGGCGTGGAGCCGAAATTCTGTCGCGCCTACGAGGATACGGAACTGGGACTGCAGGCGATTCGCGCCGCCGGCATGGAGGCGGTGGATGTGCGGAAGCTGCTCGGGACGAAATAAGAAAGGCGGATTGACACAACCACGCGGCGGCGCCTTGTGCTTTGAGTCGGAATCCTTAAAGGATTCAAGATGAGCAAGGATTCAATGGGCAATGCGCAGATGTTTTCAGGAAATCCAACTCCGAACCGGATGATGGTGATAATGAAAAACGCCCGCCATCAAGGTTTTTATTTTCGCGCTGGATTTTGACAAGCAAGGCGCATGGAGATATGGTAAGGCTCATCCATGGCTACGGGCGGAACGTGTTATTAATAAATCATTAACATCAACCTGAGGGACTCCAAGACATATGGGCCATACATCCAAAAACTCATTGATCGTTGCTAGTGCGCTACTATTGGTTTTAGCCCTGAACGCAACCCTGGTGCAGGCACAAAGCGCGGAAACGTCGCCGGTGCCACTGCCTGGCAGCATCCAGGAAATTTCCGCGGCAACGATCTCAGCATCGACCAGCACGCCGCAAAGTCCGCACATTTCGCGAGCCACGCTGACGGCGGCGGAAGAGGCCGCCAGCATGGACATCGAAGTGGTATTGAAGCTGCGCAGCTTTGAGGAACTGAAAGGACGCATTGGCCGGTCGGAAGCCATAGCGCACGAGGAAATGATGGACAAGTATCAACCCCTGGCGGCGGATTATCAGACGGTGCTGAACTGGCTGACCGACCGGGAATTCCGGATCACGCGAGCGGACGCGAATCACATGGCGATATTTGCGAGCGCGACAGTGAACCAAATCCAGGAAGTTTTGGGGGTGAAGTTTGAGCGCGTCGCGCACGGAAACCATGAATATACCTCGGCGGTGACGGCCCCGAGTGTACCGGCGGCGATGGCGCCGTTCATTCTGGGCATCAATGGTCTGCAACCGCAGATCCAGCCGCACAAACATATTGAGCTGAAACCGGCGTCATTGACGTCGTCGGCTCCGCCGTATCTGCCGATCCAACTAGCGACGGCGTATAACGCGAATGGGCTGTATGGCGCCAACCTGACGGGGGCCGGGCAGACCATTGCGCTGGTGACGGACAGTTTTCCGAACACGAACGATCTGCAATTATTCTGGACCAGCTATGGCATCAATCAATCGCTGAGCAACCTCAGTTTCATCCCGGTTTTTTCGGGCCCGGTGCCGGCGCCGACGGGCGAGGAAACGCTGGATGTGGAATGGAGCAGCGCGCTGGCGCCGGGAGCGCAGTTGCGGGTCTATGCGTCGCAAGGGCTGACCTTGACGGCGATTGACCAATGCTATGCGCAGATTTACGGCGATGTGACGGCCAATGCGGACCTGGGGATCCACCAGATGTCCGTCAGTTTTGGCGTGCCGGAAAATCTGGTGTCGGACGCGCAATTAGAGACGGATGACCAGTATTTTGCCGAGTTAGCTGCCGCCGGGGTGACGATTTTCGCCTCGTCGGGGGATCAGGGCGCCGATCCCGATCCAGCCTTCGGGGCGCCGAATGGGGTGGCTTCACCCGAGAGCCCCGCAAGCGACCCGAATGTGACGGGGGTTGGGGGCACCACCCTGATGGTGGATTCGACGGGCACCGAGCAAACGGAGGTCGCCTGGAACAATGCGTCCGGGGCCAGCGGCGGCGGGATCAGCGCTCGTTTTGCACGGCCGGTCTGGCAGACGGGAGCGGGCGTGCCGGCGGGGACAACGCGGCTGGTGCCCGATATTTCAAGCGCGGCCGATCCCGACACGGGAGCGGCGGTGATCCTCAATGGCATAATGGAAGAAACGGGTGGCACGAGCTGGAGCAGTCCCACTTGGGCGGCCTTCTGCGCTTTGCTGAACCAAAGCCGGGCGCAGAACGGGATGATGCCTTTGGGACTGCTGGGCCCGTATATTTATCCATTCATTGGCACCACCGATTTCCGGGATATCACGGCAGGAAACAACAGTTTCGGGGGCGGTATTGGCTACAACGCCGGGCCAGGCTATGACCTGGCGACGGGGATTGGGGTGCCGGACATCAGTCTGCTGGCCCAAAACCTGGCCGGCTATTCCCCCCCGCCCACGGTGCCTCCGGTCATGACTGATGGTCCTCCGCCGGCCACGGCTTCGACTACGGCGGCCTACAGTTTCACCTATACGGCTTCCGGCTTCCCGCCGCCCATATTCACCGTGACTTCCGGAAACTTGCCGACCGGAATGGCCTTGTCGGTCAACGGCCTGCTATCCGGCACACCGAGCCAGACCGGCAGTTTTACGGTGACGGTGACGGCGAGTAACGGAGATGTTCCGAACGCTACACAAACTTTTACCATCGTGGTAACGACCCCACCGTCGCCGCCGGTGATCACGGGGAACGGCCCGCCCGCTTCGGCGACGATCAATCTCCCGCTCGCATATGTCTACCGCAGCACCGGTTATCCCCAGCCGACATTTGGCGTAAGTGCCGGCGCATTACCGGCGGGACTGACGCTTTCGTCCGCAGGGGTGGTCTCCGGCACGCCGACGCAATTAGGAAGCTTCAACGGGACGATCACGGCCAGCAATGGCAACCTGCCCAATGCCACGCAAGGTTTCAGCCTGACGATCGTGGCGAATCCGATGCAACAAATGAGCACTGTGGCGGACCTGAACGCCAATGGCGCTTCCCTGGGCGCGGAGGATTCCCTGGGCAATTTTTATGTGACCGACTATTCCGGCGGCACGGGGAACAGCGGGGCGCTGGTCCGGATCACGCCGGCGGGGCAGCAGACAACGCTCTATAATTTTGATGATGGCAGCCTCGCCAACGATGGCCAAAATCCGAATGGCGTCATCCTGGGCATGGATGGGAACCTGTACGGGACGACCTATTTGGGTGGTTCGAGCGTCATCGACCCGGAAGGCCTGGGCACGATTTTTGCGGCGACAACCGCGGGGACGGTGACGCTACTCCACCTCTTTGGAGATGGGAGTGTGGCCGACGACGGTCGGTTGCCCGGGGGAAACCTGGTCCAGAGTATGGACGGCAATTTCTACGGGACGACGACCCAGGGCGGCTCCCCGGTGAGCAGTTCCGGGACGGTCTTCCAAATGACCCCGCTGGGAACCATCACGATACTCCATCAATTTTTTGATGGCACAGTGACCAACGACGGGAGATTTCCGTATGGCGCGCTGGTCCAGGCGGCGGATGGAAACTTTTATGGAACGACGATTGACGGCGGTTCCTCGGTATTTCATGGCATTGGGCACGGCTCGCTCTATCGCATCACGCCAGCGGGAGCGGAGACGATTCTTCACGGATTCGGGGACGGCACCGTCTCAAACGACGGGCAAAATCCTCAGACGGGTCTGGTGCAGGGGATGGATGGGAGCCTGTACGGAACCACCGATTTTGGGGGCACGACCGGTCAAGGCACGGTATTCAGCCTGACGGCGGCAGGGGCTTACTCGGTCCGGCATAGTTTTGGGGATGGCTCGGTGGCCAATGACGCGAGCGATCCGACTCCGGCGCAAGCCCAATTTACGCCGACCATAATTGCCGGACCCGACGGCAATTGCTATGGGCTGACGGAATTTGGCGGATTCACGAACCGGGGAGCCCTTTTTCAGATCACTCCATCCGGGACGGTCACGATTCTGCACAGTTTCGGTGACGGCACGGTGAGCGATGACGGGATATATCCCACCGGCAACCTGATCCTGGGATGGGATGGAAATATTTACGGGTTGACCGGCCTTGGCGGAGCGAGCGGGAACGGGACCCTGTTCAAGGTAATCCTCAACCCGGTGGCGCCGATGATCGTCAGCCCCGCCCCGCCGGGAGGAGCGTTCAATGTGGCTTATGGATTTACCTACCAAGCCATCGGGATTCCCGCTCCGACGATCAGCCTCAGCTCGGGCACATTGCCCAACGGACTGACGCTAGGGTCGAACGGGCGGTTGTCTGGGACACCCATTCAAGCCGGCATTTATACCGGCGTGGTGAGTGCCAGCAATGGGGCGGGCACTCCGGCAACCCAGGCTTTTTCCATCACGATTCAGCAGGCATCACAAACCATCGGTGCATTGGGCATCATTTCCAATCGAATCTATGGGGCTGCGCCATTCACCATCACGCCGCCGACCGCGAGTTCGGGCCTGCCGGTGACGGTGACGGTGAAATCCGGGCCGGCAAGTATTTCGGGAAATATCGTCACCCTGACCGGGGCGGGCACCGTGGTCCTCGCGGCGGATCAGACCGGCAACGTCAATTACACCGCCGCGCCGGAGGTGACCACCAGCTTCACAGTCGGACAAGCCACGCAAACCATCGCCGCGTTCGCCGTCATTGCAAACACAACTTTCGGCGTGGCGCCGTTTGCCATTATGCCACCCGCAGCCAGTTCCAGCTTGCCGGTAACGGTGACGGTCAAGTCCGGGCCGGCAACGATTTCGGGAAACACCGTCACCCTGACCGGGGCGGGCACCGTGGTTCTGGCGGCCGATCAGGCTGGCAATGTCAATTACACCGCCGCTCCGGAAGTAACCACCAGTTTCACGGTCGCGCCAGCGAGCCAGACCATTTCGCCGTTTGCCGCGATCACAAACCTGACCTATGGCGTTGCGCCATTTCGCATCCCGATTCCGACGGCCAGTTCGGGATTGCCGGTGACGGTGACGATCAAATCCGGGCCGGCGACGATTGCAGGCAACACGATTACCATCACCGGTGCGGGCAGCGTGACGGTGGCCGCCGACCAGGCCGGCAGCACTAATTACGACGCGGCCCCGGAGGTGACCACCGGTTTCACCGTCGCACCAGCCCCGCAGACCATTTCGCCGTTTGCCGGTATTGCCAGCGTGACCTATGGCGGCACGCCATTTGCCATTGTGCCACCCGCGGCCAGTTCCGGATTGCCGGTGACGGTGACGGTGAAATCCGGCCCGGCAAAGCTTTCAGGAGACACCGTTACGATCACCGGCGCGGGGACCGTGGTTCTGGCGGCCGACCAGTCTGGCAATGGCAATTACATCGCCGCGCCGGAGGTGACCACCAGCTTCACGGTCAGCAAGGCGGCACAGACGATTGCGTTGTTTGCCGCAATTACAAACATGACATACGGTGTCGGGGAATTCAGCATCTCGCCGCCCGCGACCAGCTCCGGATTAAAGGTAACTGTAACCATCAAATCGGGCCCGGCAACGATTACGGGAAACACGGTTACGGTCACCGGTACGGGCACGGTGGTCCTGGCCGCAGATCAGGGCGGCAACTCGAATTACACCGCGGCGACGGAAGTGACCACCAGCTTCACGGTCAGCAAGGCGTCGCAGACCATTGCTCCGTTCAGCAGCATTACCACGATGACCTACGGCAATTCGGGATTCAGCATTTCCCTGCCGGCGGCCAGTTCGGGCTTGCCAGTGACCGTGACGGTGAAATCGGGTCCGGCAACAATCTCGGGCAACAACATTACCATTACGGGCTCGGGCACGGTGGTTCTGACGGCCGATCAGAGCGGCAACACCAATTACAACGCCGCCCAGGAAGTGACCACCAGCTTCACGATCAACAAGGCGTCGCAAAACATTTCGTTCTCCGGCATCTCCAACATGACTTACGGGTCCGCGCCGTTTAGCTTTCCGTTTCCGACGGCGAGTTCGGGATTGCCGGTGATGGTGACGGTCAAATCCGGGCCGGCAACGATTTCCGGAGACCTCATCACCCTGACGGGAGCGGGCACGGTGGTTCTGGCCGCCGATCAGGCTGGCAACGCCAATTACACCGCCGCCCAGGAAGTGACGACGAGCTTCGGGGTGAGCAAGGCTTCGCAGACGATCGCCTCGTTCCCCAGCATTGCAAACAAGACCTTGGGCGTTGCGCCCTTCAACATCACGGCACCGAAGGCCAGTTCCGGATTGACGGTGAAGGTGACGATCAAATCCGGCCCGGCGACGATCTCAGGGAACACCGTTACCCTGACGGGCACGGGCACGGTGGTTCTGGCGGCCGATCAAGCTGGCAATGCCAATTACACGGCCGCCCAAGAAGTGACCACCAGTTTTACGGTGAGCAAAGCCAATTAAGAAGGCCAACCGGATTGCGGATCAGGACAAGGTCTCCGCGAGCGCCATGACCGCCCGGGCCAGTTGCGGCTGGGAGATGGTCAGCGGGGGCGTGAAGCTGATGACATTGGCGTGCTCGCCCTCGGGGAGGAAAATATAGCCGCGAAGCAAGAGGGCTTTGATCGTGTCGATGGCAAACCGGGTGGCGGGGGTTCCGTCGGGCAGGGTGAGCTCCAGACCGGCCATCAAACCCAGACCGCGGGGGGAGCAAACGACCCGGGATTTCGGGGGAACGATTTGTTCCAGCCGGGTCAGGAGAAATTTGCCGAGGGCGGCGGCACGTTCCGGCAGCTGGCATTTTTCAATTTCCGCCATTTGTGCCAGGGCCATGACGCAACCCACCGGGTGGCCGAGAAAGGTACTGGTGTGAATCGCCTCGCCTGCGGAGGCTGGCCAGGCGGCATCCATGAGTCGGGCCCGGCCGACGCAGGCGGAGAGCGGGAAACCGCCGGTGAGGGCCTTGCCCAGGCAGATCACATCGGGAACGGTCCGGGCATGTTCGCAGGCAAACCATTTTCCGGTGCGGCCGAAGCCGGTGTAAATTTCGTCAAGGACCAGCAGCGCGCGGTATTGGTCGCATAATTGCCGCAGCAAGGGCAGGAATTCGGGCGGCGGGAGATTAATGCCCCCGCGTGCCTGAATGGGTTCCACGAGCACCGCGCCGATTTTTTCCCGGCGAAAAATCCGGCGCAGGCGGCGTTCTACACTTTGGAGCGAGCAGCGTTGGGACGGGGGATTCATCCCGGGAAATGGGACGAAATGGCCGAAACGGCCCAGTTGCGATTTAAAGGGCTGGCGAAAATGGCCGCGGTGGGTGGCGTTGAGAGCGCCGTAGCCGAGGCCGTGATACGCGCCTTCAAAGGCGATGACACCCGGTTTGCCGGTGGCGAGCAGGGCGGTTTTCAGGGCGGCTTCCACGGCCTCGAAACCGGAGTTGGCGAAGATGGTTTTGCCGGTGATCGTGCCGGAGGCGGACCAGCGTTCGAAGGTGATGCGGCTCAACTGGCGCGCGAGCCGGGCCTTGGGGGCGTGCGGGTGGACGTCGCCCATGGCATGCAAGAGGGTGGCCATCTGGCGTTGGCCGGCGCGGACCACGGCGGGATTGGCATGACCGGCGGCGGCCACGCCAAAGGCGGCGGTCAAATCGAGATACTTCCTGCCTTCGACATCCCAGACATGAACGCCCCGGGCCCGCTGCCACACGACGGGCCACGAGCCGTCCGGGTCGACATAGGTGATGTTGCGGGATTCGAAATCACGGAGCAGTTGGAGGATGTCTGGTGAGTTCATGTTTACCGCGGCTCAGACTCCGCGTTGTTCCGGCGGCCAGATAATTTTATGTTGCTGGATCTGGAAGCGCACGGGCAAGGCATCGGCGATTATTTTTTCCGCGAGTTCACGCCGGGTGATGGGCGTTTGTCCGGCGGGCACTTTTTTGAGGACCGGGCTTTGCTGTTCGGGCGCGAGCGGATGGACCCAGGAAAACAGGAGCGGGCAGATGGCGGATAATTTGTGTTCAACAATTTGGGCCCTGGCCCAATGGTAATCTTCGAGGGTACCGATGACGAACTTGATTTCGTCGGTGGCTTTCAGGTGCGCGAGGTTGGCGAAAAGGTTGAGTTCCACTTCGCCGCTGGAAGGGCATTTCAGGTCCATGATGCGGCGGACGCGGGGGTCCAGGCGGGAGATGTCGTGCGCGCCGCTGGTTTCGATCAAAACTGTGAAGCCGTCGTCACAGAGGGATTTGGCCAGGGGCACGGTGTTTTTCTGGAGCAACGGTTCGCCGCCCGTTAATTCCACGAGCGGCAGCCGGGGACCGGCGGGAGTCGTCCCCGGGGGGAAGGACGCCGCCAGCTCACGCACGCGCGCGAGAATGGCGGTCAGGGTCGATTTTTTGCCCTCGGTGAAGGCGTAGGCGGTGTCGCAATAGGAGCAACGGAGGTCGCAGGCGGTGAGCCGGATGAAAATGCAGGGCAGGCCGGCGAAGGTGCTTTCGCCCTGCAGGCTCAGATAGATTTCGTTGACGGTCAGTGCTTCGAACATCCGGTTAAACCTAGCCGGAAAGGGCGGGGTTCAACAGGACTTTTATCATGGCGAATGGGAGCACCCGTCCCGGCGGGCGGAACAGGATCTTATCGTATTGCGACACCCGCAGTTGAAACTGCGGGCTATTGCGCAGGTCGCCTCGCGATTCCTGCCAGCTAAAGTCGGGCGATGATGAATGTTTTCAGGGCCAGCCGTCAGTTATTGGTTTGAGTAGTGACGTAGTAGAATTGCTGCGGGCCGGAATAGAGGTTAGTGAAGGCGCCGGCGGCGCCGAGGAATACCTGTCCGGCGACCGCCTTATAGGGTCCGCCAACAACGGGTGCATTCCAGAGGGTGGAAACCTGACTGGCGGCGGCGGTAAAATCCAGCACGAGGTTGGTAACCGACCGGGCGGCCAGGACATTCGTCACCCCGCTGGGAATCTGCGGCAACTGATTCCAAGCCGAGCCGTCATATTGCAAGCCGGGCGTGACCGGCTTGAGTCCCACATAGGCCTGCGGCACGAAAGCGCCATTGACCGTTGGGAAACGGGTCAACGAGCCATTGGTGTTCAGGTCGGACGGGGCATAAACCACGCGATCAATGATATAGCCGCTGCTGTCACGGAGCACGAGCAGGCCGTTGCCGGCGGTGGGCAAGGTCAAATTATTGGGGGCGAGGACAGCCGGCGCGGGAAGAACGGGAGAGCCGGAGCCGATACCGCCGTAAATCACCAGCGAATTCGAGGATTGAATCGTGGTGCCCAAACCGGTGTTGGAGTCGAACAACAAACTCAGCGGGTTACCATTGTCCAAGGTCCAGCCGGGAACCAGATCCGCGGGCGATTGATTGGCAATTTCAAGGTACTGGTCGTTGGTCAAGATCCCGGTGGTGTCGCCGGGACGCTGCAAGG
>Ga0302320_10030355_pt1 | contig 10302 bp, 12 predicted proteins | sample Bog_T0_3_FD_202130 | JGI IMG/M metagenome (GOLD analysis project Ga0302320, IMG submission 202130) | Peat permafrost microbial communities from Stordalen Mire near Abisko, Sweden - Bog_T0_3 | ecosystem: Environmental > Terrestrial > Soil > Wetlands > Peat | place: Sweden: Abisko, Stordalen Mire... | reverse complement strand
CTCTACAACAACGAGTATGACCTATTCACTTATGGAGCGGGATATCTGGATATTGACGCCGCTCTTGGCAGCACGGACTTCCCGACGGGAGTAGCGCTTTCCCCGACCGTGGTCCTTAACTCGAACGGTAGTGTAACCGCCCAGAACACGAACCCCGATTCCCTTTTCGCCGGCAGCAGCGTGGTTTGGGGCGCTACGTCGGTGGTCTGGGGAACTTCAGTAGTTTGGGGTTCGAACGTAATTTCAAGCACATCGGTAGTGTGGGGTGCCACCAGTGTTGTCTGGGGAGCAACCTCCGTTACTGGCGACAGCGTAGTCTGGGGAGCAACTTCCAACGTAGCCACCACCACGTCAGCGCTTAGCGATGGCGACCCGGGAGACGACTAGACAACCGACTGAAACCATATTCGGAGACTACCATGACAAATACACTACCAATCAAAGCCAAAGTCATGATCGGAATGGGAGCCGTTGCGAGTCTGGGCGCCTTGTTGTTCGGCGCAGTCAGATGGCAGTCGCAAGCCTGGCCACAGTTGGTGCTCCTGTTGGCGGCAGCCGCACTGAGTTCGCGTTTCAAGGTGAAGCTGCCTGGAATGACGAGCTCAATGTCGGGAAATCTGCCCGTCATTCTTTTGGGAGTTACGCAACTGGGATTGTTCGCAAGCCTGCTCGTAGCAGTTACGGCGGCGATTGCGCAATCCTATTCCGGCGGGAATAAAACCAAACCAATCCAATTTGTATTTAACGCATGCACACTGCTGAACGCGGCTGGCCTCGCTTATCTGGTGTTTCACAGCCAGATCTTTGCGGCTCACCCGGCAGCGCGCACCCTGTCTCTGTTACTAGCGGCCGTCACCTACTTCCTGGCAAATACGGCGCCGGTAGCGAGCATCATCGGACTGACGGAAGGCGGCAATCCTTTTGCCCTGTGGCACAAGGTTTTTCTGTGGTCGTTCCCGAACTACGTAATCGGTGCGGGATTGACTGCGATCGCCTCCGCCTTCAGCACCATCAGCGGACCGACAGCGGTAGCCACTCTGATGGCGGTCCTATTCGCCGTTTATCAGTCCTACAAGATGTATGTGGGCCGAGCCGAACAGACACAGCCACAAACGTTGGCGATGGCTGCCGGCCGATAACCCTCCAAGCATCCTTTCGCGCGCAGCCTGCGGGCTGCGCGTTTTTTTGTTCCTGACAAACCTCGAAATCCAAATTGCGGCCAGGACCGTACCTGATTCGAGCACGCAAATTGAAACGGAAAGGATTTCGAGGATATGAAGCGCAAGATTCTAGTTGTTGTGACACTCATGGGCCTAGCTGTCCTGTCGGCTGTTGCGGGGGACAAGGATCCAATGGTGGGCGGCCAGCAGATGTATCCCACCAAGAACATCATTCAGAACGCAGTGAATTCCGCGGATCATACAACGCTGGTCGCAGCCGTAAAGGCGGCTGGGTTGGTCGATACGCTGGAGGGGACGGGACCATTCACGGTATTCGCTCCGACCAACGAAGCATTCGACAAACTGCCGGCGGATACGGTAGACACGCTTTTGAAACCGGAAAACAAGGCGACGCTAACCAAGGTGCTGACTTATCACGTGGTCGCGGGGCGGTTCTCCGCGCAAGACCTGATGAAGAAAATCAAAGAGGGCAACGGCACGGCCGAGTTGACAACAGTAGAAGGTGGCAAGCTGTGGGTCCTGTTACATGACGGCAAGCACCTCGAACTGAAAGACGAAAAGGGCGGCATGGCAAAGATTACGATTGCCAACGTCTTTCAGTCGAACGGCGTAATCCACGTGATTGATTCGGTGGTGATGCCGAATTAAGGAAGCGCGGCTCTTCAGTCTTTGGGGCCAGTTTCACACAAAAAACTAGCCCCGCTCTGGCGGGGCTTTTCTCGTTTGGTGATTGCGGCGTTCCAAACTCTACTTGACGTCTCCGCAGGCAGGGCCAAGGTATTTGGAGCTGGTGGTAAAGTCCATGGTTATGGTGTTCTCGCTGGTCTTGGTGACGAAATGCATCGTCCCCTTGACGTTATCCGAACCGATGGCCTCCATCACCGCAGTTCCGTCGGACGTCGTGTCCTTATCGACACAATGAATCTTCAGCTCCAGCTTCCGGCCCGTGGAACTGACCACCGTCCGGCTACACTCCCCGCGATTGCTCATAAAGGCCGATCGCTTCTCCAGTTTCTCTTTCGTGATGCAACTCTTCATCACATCGGTGCTCGGTTTCCCGCTCATCATGGCCTCTATTTTGGCGCGCTGCTCCGGTGGCAACTTGGCGAGAACGTCGGGGGGAAGGTTCCCGGCGGCCGGCATGCCCTTCATGGAATGAGTGGTGCTAACTTCCCACAGCCCCTGTTTGACGTCGAGGAACGGAATATCGTCTGCGGCACAAAGTGTTAGCGCGGAACAAACAATCAAGACAAGACATATTTTGCTTCGCATCAGGATTCTCCCAGAGTTATTGGATCTGCTTGCGCTGAACAGCATTACATATCGGGAATCGCGCAGCAAATAAATTGTGCCGTCAAATCGTTGCCGACAGTGGTGCCGAGGGAGCGCGGTTCTGAATTTGGGGCCGCCTGGCATCCCCGAACGAATTCCGGGACAGAAGTTCCCTACAGGAGCATGCCCGCAATGGAGGCCGACATCAGGTTAGCCATGGTTCCAGCCAGCATGGCGCGAATGCCGAGACGAGCCAGTTCGCCGCGCTGGTTGGGAGCAAGCGCGCCAATGCCGCCCAACTGAATTCCGATTGAACTCAGATTCGCGAATCCGCAAAGCGCGAAGGTCGCAATCGTAAACGAGCGCGGGTCGAGCGCGGCTCTCTGCGGTCCGAGCATGGAAAAGGCCACCAGTTCGTTCAACACCATGCGCGTGCCGAGAAGATTGCCGACCACAGTACAGTCATGCCATGGAATCCCGATAACCCACGCTACCGGGGCAAACAACGTACCGAGAATTTGCTGCAGGCTGGAAGGAAACCACATCAACCCGAGCCGGTTGTGAATCGCCCCCATGATGCCGTTGGCCAGGGCAATCAAAGCCAGGAATGCGATCAGCATGGCGGCGATGTTGAGCGCCAGACCCAAACCGTCCGTCGTGCCGCGCGCGATCGCGCCGAGAAGGTTTTCACTTCTCTCCGCACCCAGTTCTTCCTCGCTCATCACGACGCGGCCGGCAGTTTTCGGAACCTCCGTTTCCGGTACGAGCATCTTTGAAATCAGGATGGTGCCCGGCGCGGTCATAATTACCGCACTCAAAATATGTTTGGGCTCGATGCCAAAGTAGATATAGGCGGCCATGATGGCGCCCGAAACGTGGGCCATGCCGCTGGTCATCACCGTCATCAGTTCGGAGCGCGTAAGGTCGGGAAGGAATGGCCGAATGGTAAGCGGAGCTTCCGTCTGGCCCATGAAAATACTGGCTGCCACGTTCAGCGACTCGGCGCCGCTCGCACCCATGAAGCGGGTCATCACTTTCGCGGCAAGTTTGATGATGAATTGCATGATGCCGTAGTGATAGAGCACAGCGAAAAAGGCGGCAATGAAGATGACGGTGGGCAGCACCTGGAAGGCAAAAACGAATCCCATCGACGAGTTTTGCGCACCGAGCGCACCGAACACAAACTTCGATCCCTCGAACGAATAGCTCAGGAGGCGGTTCACGGCGTCTCCTGCTTTCTGGAATAACACTCGGCCGAATTCAATCTTCAGAACGAAGATGGCGAATACAACTTGCAGGCTTAGCCCCCAGACAACCGTCTTCTTATTGATCGCGCGGCGGTTGGTTGAAAAGATGTAGGCAAGGCCTAACATGATTAGCAATCCGAGAATGCCGGTAAAACGTCCCATCCCTGGCCCCTTATAAACCGGTTGTAAGTTGCTGTTCCCTTTTATAAATCACGCGATGAATCAAAGACTGTTTGTGTGCGGGCGCAGCGGGCGCGATTTGATAGCTTTCTTCGAGCAATGACTTCGCGCGCGCGGCCTGTCGGTCGGAGTGGCAATAAATGGTGCAGAGCGCCTCGCCGACGGAGACTTTGTCGCCGATCTTTTTATGAACCTCGACACCGACAGAAGGATCAATGGAATCTTCTTTGCGCTCGCGGCCTCCGCCGAGAATGACGCAGGCGGTGCCGACCTGTTCGCACGCGATCGCGGTCACATATCCATTTTTGGGACTGGGCACCTCGACGCAGTGATCGGTTCCGGGAAGACGGGTTGGGTCATCGATCGCGCTGATGTCGCCTCCCTGCAACTCAACCATTTGGCGGAATCTCTCGAAGGCTTGGCCCGAGGCGATGATTTGCTCGGCGAGTTGCTTGCCCTGCGCCACGGTCTTCGATGCGCCGCCGAGATAAAACATCCAGGCCGCCAATTCGAGGCATAGATTGCGCACATCTTGCGGTCCCCTGCCGTGCAGCACCTCGATGCACTCCTGCACCTCGAGCGCGTTGCCAACCATGCGGCCGAGCGGCTGGTTCATGTCGGTAATGAGCGCGGCCATCTGCTTGCCCGCGCGTTCGCCGGTTTCAACCATAAGTTCGGCGAGGAATACGGCGTCCTCCTCTTTCTTCATGAATGCCCCGGATCCTGTCTTCACGTCGAGCACCAGCGCGTCGGTGGCTTCGGCCAGTTTCTTGCTCATGATGGAGGCGCAGATTAGATACGGACTCTCGATCGTCCCGGTAACATCGCGCAGCGCGTACAAGTCGCGGTCAGCGGGAGCGATCTGCTTAGTCTGGCCAATCATCGAGCATCCACAGGCTTTGAGCACGCGCTGGAATTCGGGCACCGACAGGTCTACGCGAAATCCGGGAATGGATTCAAGTTTGTCGAGCGTGCCTCCGGTGTGCCCCAGTCCGCGTCCGCTGATCATGGGAACAAAAAGCCCACCGGCAGCCACCAGCGGAGCAAGTACGAGCGAGGTCTTGTCACCGACGCCGCCAGTGGAATGTTTGTCCACTTTTTTTGCGGGAAGAAAGCTGAGATCGAGAACCTCGCCGGAATGCAGCATGGCGTCGGTGAGCGCGGCGGTCTCCTCGCGAGTCATTCCCCGCAACACGACGGCCATGAGCCATGCTGCCATCTGGTAATCGGGAACGCTGCCTTGGGTGTAGCCTTCGACGAGGTACGCGATTTCAGCAGCGGATAATGCGCCGCCATCGCGCTTTTTGCCGATGAGATCGACGACGCGAAACCGCGATTCGGAAACGCTCGGTTCGATCACGGGAGGCGGAAACCCTCCGGCAGAAGTTCGGCGATGAGATTGTGCTTTGGGCCTTTTTCGCCCTGGTAAAAAATGACGGCGCGCGGCCCAAATTCATAGATTACCTGGCGGCAGGCGCCGCAGGGTGCGCATGGATCTCCGTGATCGTTAACAATAGCAACCGCGACAATCTCAAGCTCCGGACCGGCCTTGGCGACAGCGGAAAAGATCGCTGTGCGCTCGGCGCAGTTGGTCAACCCGTAAGAAGCGTTCTCGACGTTGCATCCGGCGAAAACTTGGCCTTTTGAGGTGAGGATGGCTGCCCCCACTCGGAAGTTCGAAAAAGGCGCGTAGGCATTCTTCATTACTTTGCGCGCTGAGCGAAGCAAGCGCTCGCGCGTGACCGCGGGCACGTTTTTCGTTGGCATACTCAAACCGATTTCGCGGAAGATCGCGTGGTCCGTCATTGTAACGCCTGCTCGGCTTCGACAGCAGAGATTTTCACGGGGCAGAAACCCAGTACCGCGCGATCCCTCCATGCGGCTAGGCGCGCCAGCTACAAGCTCAACCCCAACGCTGCTAAACTAGAAACAATGTCCACACAAGCCGCAACTTTTCCCGCAACCGGGCCTGCATCTGCCGGAATTCTGCTGCCCGCCTTCACGCTCTGGTGGCGCGAAGTCGTGCGCTTCTACCGTCAGCGCGCGCGCGTGGTCGGCGTAATCGCTTCTCCACTCTTGTTCTGGATTGTCATCGGATCCGGCTTCGGAACGTCATTTCGTTCCGGACAGGCCGCCGGCCAGCAGCACTATCTGAATTATTTTTATCCCGGCACGCTGGTGATGATCGTGCTTTTCACCGCAATTTTCACCATGATGTCGGTGATCGAAGACCGCAACGAAGGCTTTCTTCTTTCGGTGCTGGTAGCACCGGTGCCGCGCGCCGCCATCGTTCTGGGAAAGGTGTTGGGAGGCACTACGCTCGCGGCTGCCCAGGGGTTGATTTTTCTGGTCTTCGCGCCGCTCGTCGGCGTGCACTTCACGTTTGTTTCGTTCGGGCTCATTGTGCTCACCGTATTTCTGGTGTCGTTTGCCCTGACCGCGCTCGGTTTCGCCATTGCCTGGCCGATGGATTCCACGCAGGCCTTTCATGCCATCATCAATTTATTCCTGATTCCGCTGTGGCTGCTTTCGGGAGCGCTCTTCCCTCTTTCGGGTGCGTCGGGATGGATTCGCTGGCTGATGTACGCCAACCCGCTAACCTACGGCGTCGAAGCGCTGCGCACGCTGATGTATCCCGAAGCGCCCAGCGCATTCTCGCTGACAGCATCGATTTTGACGTTGCTGCTGTTTGCGCTATTCATGTTCGGCTTAGCCTTTGCGCTGGCCAACCGCCGCGCGACGAAACCGGCGGCGTAGACCAATTTTGTAATCGGGTAATCGGGTGAGTTTGTAATTTAAAAGGAAAACACTCGGTTGGTTTTAGATTACAAAATTACCAAATTGCAGAATTACAAATGCCCCTCGACCTTCTCGCCCTAGCCGCGCACCGCGACGACGTGGAACAAACCTGCGGCGGCACTCTGCTCAAGATGGCCGAACGCGGATATCGCACCGGCATCCTCGACCTTACGCAAGGTGAGATGGGGACGCGCGGCACTATGGAAGACCGCGCCCGCGAAGCCTCTGACGCGGCGCGTATCCTGAAAGCTTCCTGGCGCCATGCGCTCGATATTCCCGATGGCCGCGTCGAAAATACCTGGGAGAATCGGCTGAAAGTCGCGCGCATACTCCGCGAGCAGCGTCCGCGCGTTCTCATTCTTCCCTACTGGGAGGGACGGCATCCGGATCACTACACGGCCTCAATTCTCGGCTACGAAGCGGCGTTTCTATCGGGACTCGCCAAGTTGCCGCTGGAGAGTTCCGCGCATCGTCCTTTCAAAATTATTTATGCCAGCCTGTACCGCGACGTGCGCCCTACGTTTGTCGTCGACATCACCGACCAGTTCGAAACGCGCTTCGCTTCGCTGATGGCGTACAAATCTCAATTCACCGACCAGCAAGCCGGCAGCGGAATTTTTCCCGCACAAAAAGAAATTCGGGCACGGGTGGAATCCATGGCGCGCTTCTACGGCATGATGGGCGGCGTCACCTACGCCGAGCCATTTGTGCAGAAGGAAGTCGGTCTCGTCGATGACGTGCTCGCGATTCCGGTGAAATCGATCTAGCTCCGCGTAATACTTCCCGTCAACGCCGTGGTGGGGCTGCCCCGCTCTTGTCGCGTGGTGGGCCATCCCCCAGTCTAGGTCCGTTTGATTGTCGCGAACCAGGCCGGTGCGCCGTTGTCGTGGAATCTCGTCTGAATCCGGTCCGGTTCGACGGCGGCGACATTCCATCCATGGCTGGGGTTGAACGCCGTTCTCAGCTCTTCCTGACGGATGGGGTGCGGGCCAGTATCGGGACCATCGTCACTGAAGCACAACACATACAGGGTTCCACCGTGTTCGGTCACCGACGCTAGACTCACCACGTATCCTGGTCGCTCGTCGCCGTCAAAGGAGTGGAACAGTCCGCAGTCCAGCACTGTCTCGAACCTGCGCTCCAAACGCTCCAGATGAAACGCGTCAGCCGCAGCGAACTCAACCTCGATCCCACGGTCGTGGGGCTTCTCTCGAGCTATCGCCAGTGCTGTCTCAGCCACGTCAACGCCCAGAACCGAAAATCCCCGCGAGGCGACGTGAAGAGCGTTCTCGCCGGTCCCGCAACCCGCATCGAGCACCGCTCCGGCGAATCCGCCTTCGGATGCCAAACGCACGATTGCTGGCTGCGGCTGGCCAATATCCCAAGGCGCAGGACCGTCGTGGTACGACGCGTCCCAAGGCAGTCCCGTCATCCGTTCGTGACTGGTTGGGTGCCGACCACCGAATGGATCATCAGCAAGTGTTCCTGACCGCTCCGACAACTTCGTCCCCTCTCTGCATCTGATCTTGGCGGATCCGATCATTCAGATTTTGCCGGCAGCGTGTACTGGAAATCGTAGGAGTGCTTCCCGTTGGTGATAATGATCGCCATAGTTCCTGCGATGCCAGCAAACCCTCCCGCGCCCGAGCCGGGCACCACGATGACGGTGAGCTGAAATTTACCCTGTTCCATCGTGCCGGAGTGTTGCAAGGCAAACGAGCCGCTGCGACCACGGAGGGTTCCGGTGAAGCGCTCGATGGCGACGTAACCGGCATTGCCCTTGGCGGGATCTCCGGCGCTAAGCATCTCGCCTTTGCTCGTGCCCTCGAGATCGCCGTGATATTGCTTGTCGAGCGCGTAACGGCTGATGTTGCCACCTGCGGTTCCGGTGGCGTCATCCGCCGGAAGCGGCGTGGTTTTTGCGTCGAAGGGTCCGGTGGCGTGGAGTGTCATGGTGGTATCCTTGCTCGGAATTTTTGCAGCCGGAGCCTCGGTTTGCGCGTGGGCTGCTAAGGCTAGACATACGCAAAGCGTGAGACTTGCGCCGATACGAGCTTGGGCGCGAATTCGGCTACAGGCTGCGTTCACGGTCGATTGTTCGGCAGTCCCATTTTTCAAGGCAGCCTCCATCTGGACCGAGTCAGCCTATCAGATATCTGGAACGTTGGAGAATCCTCTCAACCAAAAACAGATTAACCGAAGTCAGAATCCGTGTACCCAATTCGGCCCGTATTTCATCTAACCCGGAGATTGCGTTAACCTGAATTGCCATGAAGAAGAAGATCGGGTTCGTAGCAGCCCTGGCGCTATTCGGATTGGCAATTTTGTCCACTCGCTACTACATGGTGGACTTGCCGGTATGGCATTTGTTTGGCGGCGGCCAAGGCCCCGACCCTGTGACCTTGCACTTGCAGGGGGAATTCGTGGAGAGCAATCTGGGCGCGGCGGAAGGGCCGGCCGGATCGCTTACCGTGCGCATGATTGCGCAGCAATTTGTTTTCGTGCCCCAGTGCATCGTGGTCCCTGCGGGCGTTCCCATTACGTTTCGAATTACCAGCGCTGATGCGGTGCACAAGCTGAGCTTCCTGGGTACGAACTACGGCCTCGAAGCTGTACCGGGAGTGGTCACCGACGCGACCTTTACTTTTGCGAAGGCAGGCGAATTCAAGATCCCCTGCCATGAGTTCTGCGGCGCCGGCCATTATGCGATGAGAGGCCATCTGAAGGTGGTGCCGCGAGACCAGTTTGCCAACTTGCTTCCCGGCGAAAGGCGAACTTGTGAGCCTCGCTAGTCAAAGTGCGAGTCAAAGTGCGGGTCAAAGTCCGCGCCTGCGAACAAGGGCTCGATGGCTCGGAACCCTGTTGGTTCTGCTTGCGATTATTCTCCTATTGCCGGGAAGGGATTCTTCCGCGCAAAAAGAGAATTCTGAGCCTCCGGTTCGCACCCCTTCGAACGTGGCCTGGACCGAAGAAACCCTGGCGATTGTCTCCCGGGGCGACGCTTTTCGCGGACTGCTCCTGGCCCGGCGCTGCAATCATTGTCATGGCGAAGAGGGCTTCAGCTCGGTTCCCGGCTTCCCCAACCTGGCGGGCGAGGACCGCTTGTCCTTCTGGAAACAGATGCAGGATTTTCGAGCCGGGAAGCGCACTTCACCCGTGATGCAGGCCATCGCCGAAGGATTGTCCCCGCGCGACGCGGCCGATTTGGCAGCCTATTTCGCGATGCTGCCGACGACGAGCGATGCGCAAGACAACCGCGTGTTTCCGCATGCCATGACCGATCCGTCGCGGGCCTCGATGGCCATCCGCCTCATTGTTTTCGGAGATGGGCCGCGGGGCATACCGCCTTGCCAGTCATGCCACGGTCCGGTGAGTTATGTGCAGGGAGCTCCTCCGCTCGCTACCCAGAACGGCGCTTACCTGGAGGAGCAGCTCGAGCATTTTTCTAATGGCAATCGAGCCAACGATATTAACGTTCGCATGCGTAGTATCGCGAGACAGTTAACGGCCGAAGAGAAGACGGCAGTTTCCGAATACTACGGCGCCGGACTGGGACCGGGCGTGACCTCGCGGTAGTGTTGAGGGTCCCGCCCTTCGCTTCGCGATAGGACGGGACACCCGCG
>Ga0302320_10030349_pt1 | contig 10302 bp, 6 predicted proteins | sample Bog_T0_3_FD_202130 | JGI IMG/M metagenome (GOLD analysis project Ga0302320, IMG submission 202130) | Peat permafrost microbial communities from Stordalen Mire near Abisko, Sweden - Bog_T0_3 | ecosystem: Environmental > Terrestrial > Soil > Wetlands > Peat | place: Sweden: Abisko, Stordalen Mire... | reverse complement strand
GCGCCGCGTCAATGGGGTCCGCGAAATATTATGGCACTACAGAGAAAATCCGGCACCAAATCCGTGCGATATCGATTGGTTAGCTAAGTTCGTTGCGAAATATGATCGGGATTCTGCTAAAGATGGGCTAAGCGAAGCCAATCTTAGCGGGGCGGTGCTGCAGGGCGCAGTGCTGATCGGGGCGCAGCTCCGCAACACGCAAATTGATGGCGCCGACCTGACGGGAGCGCTGGTGGATGGGCTGGATTTTGGCAGCATAGATCTGCGCAAAGCGCGCGGCCTGCGCACGTTGCAGCAGGCCGGCAAAACGATTTCGGAAGTGCTGTCGCAGCACCGCCTGTTCCTGAAGGGTGATGGCGGCGCGCGAGCCGACCTCTCAGGGGTCGATCTGAATGAGATCGACCTCGGTAACGTGGAACTTTATGCAGCCGTGCTGCGGGGGGCGCTACTGCGGCGCGCGAGGCTTTCCGATGCCCGGCTGGCAATGGCAGACCTGTCGCTCGTAGACGCGCGGGAGGTGGATTTGCGCGGGGCGGACCTGAGAGGGGCGAAGTTCACGCGGGCGACGCTGAGCGGTGCCGTGATGGACGGCGTGCAAGCGCAGCCGTTGCCCATGATTGGGGAGCAGTTCTGTTCCGCGGATTTCAGCGGTGCCCGCCTGCGGGGGACGAAGCTGCGCTCGGCAAACTTGCGGTCGGCGAACCTGTCGCGGGCCGACTTGAGCAATGCCGACCTGGGCGGTGCAGATTTGGGCGGTGCAAATCTGAGTGGCGCCAACTTGAGCGGTGCCAACCTCGGAGGCTCCGGGCAGACGGTTCAATAGCGCAATCCCCCGATCCTGGCGGACCGCTTCCCGTGGGAGGCGGACGTCGCGGCCTTCGCCGGCGCGGCACGGCGGCCGGTGTGTGCCGGGGCAGCTCGAGCTTGCCGCCAACCCGCCAGATGAACCAGTCCACCACCGCCGTGAGGTAGGCAAAGCCGCGGGCCATCGGGATGTAGGTTCGGCCGGTCAACCGCCAGACCACGCAAGAGATACGGGTAGATCTTGTGTCCGGCCGCGGGCTTTGACGGGTTCGGCCGGCGATAGAGCGGTTCAATCCTCATGAGCCGCGTCATCGTGGTGGCATGTTCCCGGCCGGTCACGACGCCCTCGCCACGCAACAAATCGCGTAGCATCCGGCTGCCGGCGAACGGATAGTCCATGTGCAGAGCGTCTATCCGCCGCATACACGGCTTGAGCTGAGTAACCAAGCCTGAGCAGGCCGGTCCAATTTCGGATGATCAGCGAAGGGAAGTGCCGATCACGTTTCGGGGAGGCCGGGCCAGGCAGTTCACCAGCGATGCTTTTCACGGGACTGATAATGAAGCACTGGATTGCCGTCAGCATGGACGGCCGCGCTGCTTGGCGCGACAACGTTTTTGTCGAGTGCTGGCATCGCAGAAGTGGTCCGGCCACCGCAGTTGGTCAATCCGGCGGAATCTGCCTGGTTGGCCGTTGCGTTGACCAATCCATTCCTGCCAGCGGCGACGACTGCCACCGTCCGACAGAGAGCGAGATCATCTTAATGTCCGAAGCCGCCGAAAAAGCCGTCAAGCCGACTCAAGCCGCGCCAGAAGCCGCCGACACGAGCCAGACGCGCGTGACAGAGCTGCGCGTGTCAGGACACCTGATGACGCTGGATGCCGGCCTGTTCTGCGTCTTCCAGGTACCGGGCGCACCGGTGTCCGGCGACGGGTCGGGGCTGCCCGGCGTGCGCATTTCCTTGCCGCCCGGCGCGGCCAGCCGCCCCGAGGCCGTGCGCATCAGCTCGTTTCGCGACGATGGTTGGCTGACCGGCGACTCCGCCGCCCTGGTGCGCATTGCCGACGGGCAGGCCCAGATCCTCGTCACGGTGTACCAGTCGCCGCTGCATGCCCCGGAACTCGCGCCACGATTGCAGGTGCTGCGCCTGAACGCGGCGTCATCCGGCATCGCGCCGTCCCGCGAAGGCCTGGCCAATCCGGTCGAGACCGGCGGCGCCGTGGAGGTGATGGCCCACATCCAGCGCGTCGGCGATGTCGGTGCGCCGCTCGGCACCTGGCTCGGCAAGCGAGGCAGCAACCAGTGGGTCGAGGGGTTCGCCGTATTGCCGCAGGCGGGCGCGGCGGAGGACGTCGAATACCAGGCAGTGCTTGGCCGCGGCTGGCTGTCCCCCTGGGTGGAGGGCGGCAAGTTCTGCGGCAGCCGCGGCATGGCGCTGCCGTTGTTGGGCTTCAAGGTTCGGCTGAAGGGTGCGGCGGCGCGGGACTACGCTTGCGTCTACTCGGCAACGTTCGTCGACGGCAGCGCGGTTGGCCCGGTCGAGAACGGCGAGGCGTGCGAGGCCGAAAGCCTCGCCGCGCTGGAGTCGCTGCTGATCGAGCTGCGGCCACTGGACGGTGGCACTCCGCAGGCCAGGCCGGCCCCGGCCAGGAAGGCCGCCGTCGCCGACCGGACGCCGGCGCGCCGCTCCCGCTAACGGCGCCGCCTCACAACCATCGCCGGCGGCCCGCGCCTGCCGGCCGACCGGCAAGGCTGCGGCGTGAAATATCTGTTCGTCCATCAGAACTTTCCCGGCCAGTATCTGCACCTCGCCCGGCACCTGGCCGAGACGCGGCAGCACGAGATCGTCTTCATCACGGAGCCAAACCGGAACCACATCCATGGCATCCGGAAAGTGCCGTACCGCCGGCCGGGAGCGCCTTCCGCCGGCACGCACATGATCGTCCGTGACCTCGACACCGCGGCCCGGCGCGCCGACCGGGTGACCGCCAACGCCACCAGCCTCAGGCAACTCGGCTTCCGGCCGGACATCATCATCGGCCATCACGGCTGGGGCGAAATGCTGAACCTGACCGATGTCTGGCCCGGCGTGCCGCTGCTCGGCTATTTCGAGTTCTTCTACCGCGTGGACCAGGCCGATGTCGGCTTCGACCCCGAATTCCCCAGCGCGACCGGGGACTTCCCGCGCATCCGGGCCAAGAACGCCGTGAACCTGCTGGCGCTGAACCTGGAGCAGCACGGGCAGACGCCGACGCAATGGCAGCTTTCGACCTATCCGGCCTGGGCGCAGCGGCAGATCACCTTACTGCCGGAAGGCGTCGATCTCGACATCTGCCGGCCCGACCCCAAACGCCGGCGACAGTCCCTCGCCATCGGCGACCAGACGATCCGGGCAACGGACAAGCTGGTGACCTATGTATCGCGCGACCTGGAACCGTATCGCGGCTTCCACGTCATGATGCGCGCGCTGCCGCATCTGCTGCGTGCCCGCAAGGATGTGCGCGTGGTCATGGTGGGCGGCGATGGCGTCAGCTATGGCAGCGCGCCGCCGGCCGGCACCTGGCGCGAGGCGATGCTGCGCGAGCTGGGCGACAAGCTGGACCTCAGCCGGGTGATCTTCCCCGGCCGGGTCTCCTACGAGACCTATCTCGCCTTGCTGCAGCGCTCCGACGCGCATGTCTATCTGACCTACCCGTTCGTCGCGTCCTGGTCGCTGCGCGAGGCGCTGGCGGCGGGCTGCGCGGTGATCGGCAGCGACACCGAGCCGGTGCACGAATTCGTCACGGATGGCGAAACCGGGCTGCTGGCGTCGTTCTTCGACCCGAAGGGGCTCGCCGATAAGGTTCTGCGGGTGCTGGAGGACACGGCGCTGGCGCGCCGGCTGCGCAACAACGCGCGGCGCTGCGCCGAGCGCCACCTGTCGGTCGCGGACACCATCGCGGCGTATGAGGCGCGGATCGCCGAGCTGATCGGCGGCTAAGCAGAGCTGGGTGAACGATCCGGGTCCTCCCGATCCTTTCGCCAGGTTGCAGATGCCGGTTTCGCTCGCAGGGCTGACGCGCCGGGTCACCTTTGTCCGGCCGGCCGCGTCTGACGGTCCGCTGGTGGTCGCTCTGGCCGGTCTCGCCGGGCCTGTCCCGTCGGCTGGTTCCGGCGCAGGCTCCCCCTTTGTGTCAGGAAACACCGCCGATGCCGCCTGATCCCGACCAACCCGATCTCGATCTGCTTGCGCGCATCCCGCTGTCCGCCCGCACCGTCCTGGAAATCGGCTGCGGCTCCGGTGCTCTGGCGGCCGCGTACCGCCAGCTCAATCCCCGCGCCAGGCTGCTCGGCACAGAAGCCGATCCCGCCTCGGCCGCGGTCGCGGCCGAGCGCCTGGACGAGGTCGTGGTGGCCTCGATCGACGCCGATCCTTTGCCGTTCGGCCTGGCGCCCGGCAGCGTGGACTGTTTCCTGTATGGCGAGGCGCTGGCAACGCTGGCCGACCCCTGGACGCTGCTGCGCCGCCACGCCGAGACGCTGAGCGATGCCGGCACGATGTTGCTCCGCGTGCCCAATCCCGCGCATTGGGCCTTCGCCGACAACCTGCTCCGCGGCACGGCCGACACGCCGCCGGCCGGCTGGTTCGCCCCGGACCAGACGGCGAAGCATCTCGAAACGCTGGGCCTCGTCCCCTATGACGTTTCGCCGCGCGCCTCCGACCCCAACGACGCGCAGCGGTTCTTTGAAGCACTGGCCCCGGCGCTGGCGAGACTTGGCATCGACCCGGCGGCCTACGCCAGGCGGGCCGGCCCGCGCCAGTTCGTCTGGCGCGCGCGCAAGCAGCCCTGCACGCGCCTGACGGTCGCCGCGACCATGCTAAACCCCGTAGGGGGCGTTTCGGACGTGCGGATCGTGCTGCCGTCGCAGGCCATGGCGAGCGACCCGACCGTCCTGACCCGGGTGGTGCGGATCGACGACCGCAACACCCCGGCAGGCGACGCGCCCCGGGTCTTCGTCCTGCATCGTCCGGTGCTCGCCGGTCCCTCGGGCCTGGCGACGATGCGCGCGCTGCTATCGGAGGGCTGGGTGGTGGTCACGGAGTTCGACGACCACCCGGACTTCTTCAAGGCGCTGCTGGCCGACCCCAACCAGCTCAGTTTCCGCGGGGTCCACGCGGTGCAGACCAGCACGCCGGCGCTGGCGGAGACCCTGCGATCGCGCAACCCCGAGATCGCGGTGTTCCCGAATGCCATCCGTGCGCTGCCCGAGCCGTGCAACTTCGCCGCGCTGCCGGCCCTGACGCTGTTCTTCGGCGCGCTGAACCGCGAGCCCGACTGGCCAAACCTGATGCCGACACTGAACGCGGTCGCCGCCGAGGCGGGCGACCGGCTGCGGTTCCAGGTCGTGCATGACCATGCCTTCTTCGACGCGCTGCAATCCCCGTACAAGCGCTTCACGCCAACCTGCAACTATGAGACCTACCAGCGCATCCTCGGCGACTGCGAAATCGGATTCATGCCGCTGTCGGACACCCACTTCAACCGCGCGAAATCCGACCTGAAGTTCATCGAAGCCGCCGCCTGCCGGGTGGCAGCCCTGGCAAGCCTGGCAAGCCCCATTGTCTACGGCGACACGATCCTCGACGGCGAGAACGGCCTGCTGTTCCGCGACTCGACCGAGTTGCACGACCGCTTGCGGCGGCTGGTCTTCACGCCGGACCTCGCGCTGACTCTGGCCGGGAATGCCAGGGCGTACATCGCGCGGGAGCGGATGCTGGCCTACCAGACGGAAGCGCGGATCGCCTGGTACCGGTCGCTGTGGACGAGACGCCACGAACTGACCCGCGCCTTGCACGCCCGGCTCGCCGAGCGGATCCCCAGCGAGCCGCCCGCCCTGGCCAGCGCCGGCCAGATGGTTCGGTTCTAGCCCATCTTCAACAACACAGCCTAACCGTTACGTAACGACCCGACATTGGTGCGTTGATATCTCGCACAACTGGTTCGGAATTTTCTCTGTAGTGCCATAATCGACGCAGCCCCTTGACAGCCCCAGGGCGCCCGGCCAACCACCTGCGAGGCGCCCGGAAATGCGCCTCGGGACCCCGCATGACGCGACTGTAGTGCCACTCGACAAAAAGATGGCGGTAAGCCCCTGATACGGCGGGGTTTATTTTGGCGGGTGTTAAACTTGGTGGCTCATCCTGGGTTTCGGGGTGGTGGCGTTTCCGCCGCAGCCATGACCGCTGCCCGCCATCAGGCGGTCATGTAACGAACTGAAAAGACTAGTAGGTTCCGCAGCCCTGGCCGCCATTTTGCACCGCCGCCAGGCCCACGTTAATCTTCACGATAAGGCAAGGATTCATGAATAGGCCGCAACCGCAAGGCTATCGCGTAAGGCTATCGCATGTGCGGACGGTATCCAACCGGCCATCGGAACTTTCTTGCCATTAGCCGAATGGAAGCGAGGCGCTGGAAGGCGAGCGCGCCCCGGCGGGTTCGGTTCCCGCGGCACCGGCGGCACTGCGGACGCTTCGGCCCGCGGTAAGGCTTCCTTAACCGTGCTGCCCACTGACTGCAGGGCATTATTGGGCGCCAAAAAATGGCTTCAGCTCCGACTCCTTCCGGTCAGGCCGGACCGCCGCTGATCGGCGGCCTTTATTCGATCGACTTTGGGCGCCGGATGGACTGGGCCGGCGGGGGCTTCCCTGCCTTCGGCGCCTCCGGCCCAGCTGCCGCAGGCCTGCCGCTCATGGCGGTGCAGGCAACGCCGCGCTACCCGCCGCGCGCCGCGGTGCTGACTGCGCTCACCGTCCCGTTGGACGGCGTCCTAGGGCCACTGGCGCATGGCCCTGGCAGGGGCGCCGGGGGTGAAGCGGCCTACTATGTGATTTGCCCTGCCCCGGCCGGACAGCCGCTTGGCGCCCCGGTCCGTGCCTGGAATGAAGCCGCGCTGCTCGAGCAGGTTCTGCGTCCGGCGGCGACGGCGCTGCAACAGCTTGATTCCCTTGGGCTCACGCACCGCGCCATCCGGCTTGACAACGTGTTCCACGTGCCAGGCCAGCCGGTTGAGCTCGGCGCTGCCTGGGCGGCCCCACCTGCCCTGCGCCAGCCGGCGCTGTTCGAGCCTCCCTACTCGGCGATGTGCATTCCGTCCGGCCGCGGCAACGGCGCCATCGCCGACGACGTCTATGCGCTCGGTGTTCTGCTTGTTGTGCTGGCGCTCGGGCGGCTGCCGCTCGACGGCCAGTCCGACGCCGCGGTTATCCGGCGCAAGCTTACGATGGGCAGCTTTACTGCGCTGGTCGGCGCCGAACGGCTGCCGCCGCTGATCGCCGATCTTGTCCGCGGCATGCTCGCGGAAGACCCCGAGCATCGGCCCCATCCCTCCCTGCTGCTCAGTCCGGTCACCGCCCGCACTCGCCGCCTTGCCGCGCGTCCCGCGCACCGGGCGCAGCGTCCGCTTGTCATCGGAGAGACGGAGGCATGGGATGCGAGGGCGCTGGCCTATGCGCTGGCGGCGGAGCCGGATCCAGGGGGACAGGCGCTGCATGGCGGCGCTGTGGTCCACTGGCTGAGGCGCGGGCTGGGCGACGGCCCCCTGGCCGCCCGTGTTGACGATGCTGTCCGGCGGCGGGCCGGTGCGGAGGACGAACAGCGCAGCTCCGCTGCAGCGGGGGGCGCAATGCGCGCCATCGCTCTTCTGGACCCATTGGCTCCGCTTGTCTGGCGGAGCACCGCGCTCTGGCCTGACGGACTCGGCACTGCGCTGGCCGACGCGCAGGGAGGCGACCAGGCGGTGCTTGGCGCACTGACAGAGATGGTCAACCTGGAGTCTGCCGGAAGCTGGGAGTCGGTCCGGCCCGAGCGCAGCGACACAGGCACCCTGCGATCTGCCGCGCGGGCCCAGCGGGCCTGGCTGCTGGGCCGCAATGCCGGCGGACTGGCACGGCTGACATACTCGCTAAATCCGCTGCTCCCCTGCGCCAGCCCGCTGCTGGCTGGCCGCTGGGTGGCCGGGCTGGCCGAGCTGCCGGCGGCGCTGGAAGCGGCGTCGTGGACGGCTGACAGGCAGAAGGTGGCGCCGCTCGACGGGCACACCGTGGACTTCATGGCAGTGCGCAGCGAGCGGCGCCTTGACGTTGATGGCGCCGATGCGCGTGAGGCGGCCGCCGGGACACAATTTGGCACGGCGCAGCTCCGGCTCCTCGCGCATCTGCAGGCCAGGCACCATCCGGCGCCTTTGCCAGGGCTGGCTGCCTGGGTGGCGGCCCAGTCGGGGCCGCTGATCGCCGGATGGGAAAGCCGCAGCCGTCGCGCGGCGATTGCAGCGCATCTGCAGGAGCTTGCCCAGGCAGGATACCTGGCGCCCATGCTTTCGGTGATCGAAGACCCGCCGGGCCGGAACGCCGACTCGGCCGCGGCGCAGCGCGCGGCCGAAGAACTGGCCAGGATCGACGCTGAGCTGGCGGAGATTGCCTCGGGCGGTCCAGCGCGGGAAGAGGCAGCCATTCGCTATGGCCAGGAGATCGCCGCCGGGATCGGGCTCACCGTTCTTGCCGCCGTGCTCGTGGTCGCGGCACTGGGCTGACGCGCATGGTCAAACGCACACGCGAACCGCCGCGGGCAGCTGCGCCAGTGGAGCGCCAGTGGAGCGCCAGCGTTCCCTCGCCTGGCTGCAGGGTCTGGTTGTCGGTGCTCTGGTTGCCTTGGCGACGTCGACTGCCCTGCTTCTCGCGGTGCTGCTTGCGCCGGCCATGGTTGCGTTTATTTTCGACCGTGCCCCTGGACGTCCGGTCGCGCGCTCCGTCGCCCTGTGCGGCATGGCCGCGTGCGTCGGTCCGGAACTGGCCCTGTGGGGGCCGGTCATGACCTCGCGGCCGCCACCGGGCTGCTGGCTGACCTTTGGACCGTCGGTGTCGCCTGGACGGCATGCGCCGCCGGATGGCTCATCGCCGAACTGGCGCCGATCGGCATGCGGGCGGTACTGGATGCGCTCGGCCTGGCCCGTGCCGCCAGGCTCCGGACCGGGCGGGCGCTGAGGAGTGGGGATCCGGCGGGCTGCCGGACCAGTAACCGGCCGGTACCGGCCCCCCGGTCAGTGCGCTGCGCGATGCGGGGGCGTCGTGCGGCGCGCAAGCCGAACCCCTATGTCCGACAACCGCATTGTATACAGCCGGGAAAGTCCGGGGCGTCAGCGTCGGCTGACCGCGCTGGGTTTGACAGCTTCCCAGGCATCCCGGCCGCCGGGATCGTGAAGCCGCTGCTGCTGGGTTACGCTCCACGGAAGTTTGCCATCACCGAAGCCGATACCGATGCGATCCTGGCCGCCTTCGACCGGGGACGGCGAGCTCGCCGCCGTGGTGAAACTGCTGGCCTGTCGGAGAACGCGGGGCTGGAGGCGACGAGGATGATCGTGCGCTGACGGCCTGCGCAGGATGAGGGCGCCAAGCCTGACCGGTAGGCTTCTCCCGCCTGCCAAACACCCCCTGCTGTTCCCGCCGGCGACAGCCCCTGTCCGGCCGCCCGCTCCCTCTCCTGAGCCGCCGGAAACGGCGCTGGCTGGTCAGGGTCACCACCCCCAACTGAAAGGATCAGACCATGGGCGAAGCACGACGCAAAAAGCTGGCTGGCACGGAGGCAGAGGGCACCTGGCCGTTTGTCCGACTATGGGCAGACGCTATGGACGCAGGGGTGGCGCACGCAGGAAATCGCCATCTGCAACGCTGACGTAACCGTGCTGACGGCAGCCCCCCGGGCGACACCTGGGACGTGCGATTCCTTCTGCATACGGACGGTTCGTATTCCGGCACGTTCAACACGACAGCGACGAAATCATGAGCATTGTCCAATCCGGCAGCTTCGTGCTGCGCGCCACGCTGGGCGAAGTCGCTACCGGGCAAGGGAGGCGAGCCGGGAATACCTTGTGCCACTTTGTTGCACCCCGTTGGTGATTTCTTCAGGGCCAACAGGGAACCAACGATTTTTAGGCGCCGAATCCGGGTTTTGCCTAACCCGTTTCCGAAGTCCGCATCGCCACCTCCGGTCTGTTCGATCCGCTGTGTAGCCAGACTCCGCGAGAATCAGGCGGCCACAGCAGGCTTGGGCAACTTCGGTTGTGCCACGATACCGGCTTCGACCAGCACGTCGCCAGGGTCCAGGCGACCCTGCAACACGACCGCTACGCCGTCGGCACCGGCCTCCTTGATCGCGCCAATACAGCGCCGGAGCGACTTGGCATTGAGGTCCGCCGTGACGGTCCGGCCGCCAACGGCAATCCGCACCGTGATCTTGGACTGGCCTTCAGGCACAGCCAGCAGCCGGACGGCGGCAGGATCAAGCACCAGCGTCGCTTTGATAGCCTTGGCAGTGAGTGACATGGTGATCTCCTGACGGGCTAGTGGCCCGAGTCGCTCACATTGCAGGATACAGCCGCTTCAGCTTAACGCGGGCGTCGGCTGTGGTGAATTGCCAGTCCGCTTTGGCGTGATCCTTGTTGCGGCTCTTCTCCCAAGCTGCGAC
>Ga0302320_10030347_pt1 | contig 10303 bp, 6 predicted proteins | sample Bog_T0_3_FD_202130 | JGI IMG/M metagenome (GOLD analysis project Ga0302320, IMG submission 202130) | Peat permafrost microbial communities from Stordalen Mire near Abisko, Sweden - Bog_T0_3 | ecosystem: Environmental > Terrestrial > Soil > Wetlands > Peat | place: Sweden: Abisko, Stordalen Mire... | reverse complement strand
CTCGAACGGGCTCGGGCAAGCTATCGCGCCGCCGACTTCGACGACGCCCGGGACGCCGTGGACCGGGCGCTGTCCGCGGCGCCCAACGACGCCGACGTTCGTGTTCTCGCGGCGCGCATCGCGCTGGTCCGGCTCGACTACGCCGAAACGCTCCGGCTGACCGAGGGTCTCGACACCAGCGACGCCCACGCCGCGAGAGGCCGCGCGTTCTGGTTCTCCGGCGATGTCGAGCACGCCGCCGACGAGTTCGAGACGCTCCTGGCCGATCCAGAGGTCAAGGACCCGTGGGCGCGGGACGTGGCCGCGCTCGCCCGCCGGGGCGCTGGGCGCCATCCGTTCGAGATGGAAGGCGGCCTCGTCGCGTCGGTCGACATGCCGAAGGCAATCGACCGGGTTCCGCTCGGCGCGGCCGACGTGGTGCCCTGCGAGCTGGACGGCGAGAGAATTCTTGCGCTCGTCGCGACGGGGTCGAGCGAAGTGCTGCTCGATTCGAACTCGCGACGGGAGCCCGCGTGGGTCGACCTCCGGTTCGACCGGCTGGAAGTGAAGGACGTCCCCGCGCTCGTGCAGGACCTGTCGCCCATCTCCCGTCAGATCGGCGTGCCGATCAAGGCGCTCCTTGGGGCGCAGCTCTTGCGCCATACGCATGCCACCGTCGACCGGCGCGGCGATCAGTTCGTCGTGCGGCGCCAGGATGCGACGCCCCCTCCCGATGCCAGCCGGGTTCCCCTGTACTATCTGCGCGGCGGCGGCATGGTGCTTCGGGCGACCGTCACGGCGGGGGACCAGGACCCAATTCCGCTGTTCGTCGACAGCTCGCGGCCCTTTCCCCTGCTTCTCCAGGACGCCGCCTGGACGAAGGCCGGCGTCGACATCCATGCCCTCGTCGCCATGGCGGACAACTCGAACGTCAAGCGTGGCACGGTGCCGATGTTTCGCGTCGGAGGCTTCGACCTGGCCCGAATGCCGGCCATCGAGGGCATCGACATGGGCGATCTTGCCACGGGCTTCGACGTTGACGTGGCCGGGGTCGTGGGTGCCGATCTGCTCGCATTCTTCCGCGTGACGTTCGCGGACGAGGGCCGATTCATCTGGATCGAGCCTGACCCGATGCTCCTCGGCCCGGAGCCGTCCCCTGCAGCTTCGGCCGGCGCGGCCGCTCCGGACCCGGCGACGGGTCCGGCCTCTCCTGCCGGCGATCCCGCGAATCCGGAGCCCAAGCCGCGATGAGCGGCGTCGCCATCGCCCGTCTCGCGGTCTACGCGGGCAGCTTCGACCCTCCCACGCTGGGGCACCTCGATCTCATCGAACGGGCGTCCGCGCTCTTCAGCGACGTCATCGTCGGGATTGGCCGCCATCCCTCCCGGAGCCCGTTGTTCTCCGTCGACGAGCGCATACGGCTCGTGTCGCTCGTCTCCTCTCACTTGCCGAACGTCACCGTCGAAGCATTTCATGGCCTCCTCATCGACTTCTGCAAGGGTAAGCAGGCACGCGTCATCGTGAGGGGTCTGCGGGCAGCGACCGACTTCGAATACGAGCTTCAAATCGCCCATGCCAATGCCGATCTGGACCCCGACGTCGATACCGTATTTCTGCCGACCCGGACCAAGAACGGATTCATCAGTGCTTCGCTCGTGCGCGAAATCGCAAGTTACGGCGGCGACGTGAGCCGCTACGCGCCGTCGCTCGTCTGCGATGCACTCGTGGCCAAATTTGCGGAGTCGAGGTGACGACCCGATGTCGTCGAGCTCCCTGCCCCCCGCGTCGTCCATCGCCGCTCGGCTGGAAGACTGCGTGTTCGCCATTCGCAAGCGCGTCGCCATCGTGCCCAGGGTCGGGGTCGTCCTGGGCAGCGGTCTGGGCGCCTTCGCCGACACCCTCGAAGGTCTGATCAAGTTCGCCTACAGCGACTTGCCGCACATGCCCGAGTCGACGGTCTCCGGACACGACGGCAAGTTGTGCTTCGGGTCGATGTCCGGTGTTCCGATCGTGTGCATGCAAGGCCGCGTGCACCTGTACGAAGGTCACTCGGTCGACCGGGTCGTTCAGGGAGTGCGCACGATGGCGCGGCTCGGCGCTCGGTGTGTGCTCGTGACGAACGCGGCCGGATGCCTGCACGAGTCCTGGTCCCCCGGCGATCTCATGGCCGTCACCGATCACCTGAACCTGACCGGGACCTCACCGCTCGTCGGCGGCAACGACGACGCCCTGGGACCCCGATTTCCGGACATGACGAACGCCTACGACCTCGAGATCCGTGAGCACCTGATCGACGTCGCTCGGGAGGCCGGCATTCCTCTGCGGCAGGGGGTCTACGCCGGCCTGCTCGGACCTCAGTTCGAGACGCCGGCGGAGGTTCGCATGATTCGCGGTCTCGGGGCCGACGCCGTGGGCATGAGCACGGTCGTCGAAGTGATTGCCCTGCGGCACATGGGTGTGCGCGTCGGGGCTATGTCCTGCATCACCAACCTGGCCGCGGGCCTCGGCACGCAGCCCCTGGATCACACCGAGGTCGAAGCGACGGCGACCCGCCGGCGCCCGGAGCTCGCGACGCTGCTGAGTGCGTGGATCGCCCGCGTCGGTCGAACGCCTTGACGACGCTCGATCTCGGCCCGGTCGTGGCGGCGGCCCGCGCCGTCCGAGTCCACGCGTACGCGCCGTACTCGAAGTACCCCGTCGGCGCGGCGCTCCTCACGGCGGCGGGTCGCATTTTCGCGGGGTGCAACGTCGAGAATGCGAGCTTCGGCGCGACCCTCTGCGCCGAGCGGTCCGCGGTCGCCGCCATGGTCGGTGCGGGCGAAAGCCGTCCCGTCGCGTGCGCCGTCGTGACCCGCGGCCCGCACGCCGCCGCGCCGTGCGGGATATGCCGTCAGGTGCTTGCCGAGTTTGCGCGCGACATGACGATTGTCCTGGTAGCCGTTGACGATGGCGGGATCGTCACCTCGCGTCGAAGGACCACCCTGCGCACGCTCCTTCCCCGCGCGTTTCGCGGACCCGTCTGAGCGCTTGCCGCCCTTGGCCGCGCCGCCGCCGGCTGGCGCGGGCCGTTCGGTCGCCGTTCGCAGGGCCTCGTGAGCGAGGGCCCCCGCCCCCAGCCGTGGGCCCGGAGCCTTCGCGCGACGCCGATGACTGCGACAGATTCGATGCCATATCGGATAGTTAGGAACTGGCGCGGCTCGTGCTCTGATCCGCCGGCAAGATGGAGATGGCATGAACCCCCGCGGACGCAGGCTACTGCTGACCGCACTCGCCTTGTCGGCTGCACTGGCGGCTACCGACGGGTGCAATTCGTCGACCTCGAGCTCGACTGCAACGGGCGCCGCCGGTGCAGGGGTCCAGGCGATCCTCTTCATCCAGCGGCAGACGGTCGTGACGACGACGAATGCCGACGGCACGACCTCCCAGACGTACGACGTCGACAGCGGAAACAACCAGGTGCTCGACTACACCCGCTACGAGCCGGGAGGCAGCTTGAACTTGCTGTCGCCGGCTCGCTCGGACGGCACGAAGACGAGCCTGACGTCGGCCTTCACGACTGCGGACTTCAACGGCGCGGACGTGTCGTTCGACGGCACTCAGGCCGTATTTTCGATGAAGACGAGCAACACCGACAACTATCACATCTACACAGTGCAACTGTCGCCGGGCGCAGACGGTCGTTTCGAGATGCATCAAAAGACCAACGGCGCGTGGAACGACGTCAGTCCCATTTACATTCCGGGGGGACTCATCGCGTTCGTGACCGACCAGATGTATACGGCGATGGGAACGCGTCACGACGAATACGAACACGCGCGCGGCGCGCTCCAGCTGGCGACCATCAGCGTCGACGGCGGCGATGCCGATCGTCATCTCTTCGCGCAGAACCTCTCGCACTCGGTCGCCCCGTTTCTGCGCTACGACGGCAAGATAGGCTTCTCGCAGTGGGAGCACTTCGGTCCGGTGAACGACGTCAAGCTCCGCGCGGTCAATCCGGACGGAACGCAGGAGGTCGCGGTGGGGGGGCAGCACGACAACGGCGGCCTTCAGACGAAGCCGAGCAACGCCATCTTCACCGTTCGGGAGCTCTCGCCGAACGTGATGGTCGGCATCGGGACGGCGCGCGACCGGACCATCCACGCCGGAGCGCTCCTCCAGATCGACTCTCGAAACCAGAACGACCCGGCGTGCCTCGATGCCAACTCGTACGCGACGGGCGGAACCGTCGGGCATGCCTGCCTCGACGAGGAGCACACCATTTTCACAGTGTTGACTCCCGACGTTCCGCTGGGTGCGGATCCGTCCGCGACATCTGTCGGCCGGTACCGGGAACCGAGCGCTCTGCCCGATGGGCGCTTGCTCGTGTCATGGGCCGATGGGGCCGTCAACGACCAGAACGAGCTGTCGCTCACACCGCCGGACTTCGGCATCTACATCTACGACCCGACGACGGGCAAAAATGAGCTCGTGTACAACGAGCGGACGACCTGGGAGCTCAATGCCCTCGCCGTCGTCGCGCGGGCCGAGCCTCCCGTGATTCCGAACGCGCAGCACGTGCAAGACTCGACGATCGCGGCGCACCTCGGCTCGGTCGACATCTCGCAGACGTCGCTGAACGAAACGGTGGACGGCGCCGAGTTTTCGAACGTCCCCCTGGGCCAGGCACTGCACGATGCCGTCGCCGTGCGCGTCATCGAAGGGTTCTCGACCGAGGCGACGCCGGGCGTCTCGATGTTCGGCTTGACGATGTTCGAAGGCGCCGCCGTTCTCGGCGAGGCCCCCGTCTTCAACGACGGCAGCTGGCTCGCGGACGTTCCCCCCTATCTGCCGATCCATTTGCAGCCGGTCGACAAATACGGCCTCGCGATCAGAAATCAGCAGTTGTGGATCAAGGGCATGCCGGGTGAGACGCGACGGTGCATCGGTTGCCACGAATCCCGTACGGACCCGGGCGCGCTCGCCCTCGGTCAGAACCCGACCGTCGCCGAACAGAATGGCGCGGCACCGTTCACCGAAGCGATCGCCGATCGCACCGAGTTTCCGTGGGACAAGAAGGTGCAGCCGATCCTCGATGCCAAGTGCGTGAGCTGCCACAACTCGACCACGACGACGTACTACAACCTGACGCAGACCGATCCGGTGACGGGCGTGGTGACGACCTACGCCATCCCGACGCTCGATCTGTCGAGTACGCCCGTCACCGTCTACTACGACGAGAGTGTAGCGACCTGGCCGGCGTCCTACGTGTCGATCTTCTATCCGGCGACCCTCCAGATGGACGGTGACGCTGCCGGCATCACGGTCACGGGACCGGTCCAGGTCCCGCCGATGTGGGGCGTTCCGGGCAGCGCACGCGCTTCGGTGCTCACCCAGACGCTCAACCTGCGAGCCGCCGACGGCACGACGGCGTGGCCTGTCTCGATCCATCCTCTGCACCCGGAGGACGTGGGGGGCCAGCTCACCGACGACGAGCGCAAGACCATCGCGGTCTACCCCATGGATCTCGGCGGCCAGTACTACGCCCGCCAGAACACCAACTTCGTGCCTTTCACCACCGGCGATCCTGTCACGCCGTCGCCGTGAATCCATCGATCACGACGCCCACCGAGGAATCCATGCGACTCCGCAAGACGTTCAATCTCAGGCTCCTGGCCGCCTCGGTCTCCGTACTGGCCGGTGCCCTCGTTTCGGTCGACGCTCGCAGCGACGCCCCGCCGAGGCAGGTGACGCCCAACCCCGATGCCGGCGGCTTTGCCTCCGTGTACGGGCAGCTTCCGCCCAGCCAGGCGGAATTCCTGTCGACCCCGGATTCCATCAAGAACGCTGCGGCCACGGGCGCCCCCTCGCTCGTGTGGGAGGTGCTCGAGCACGGCGAAAAGGTCGAATGCCTCGACTGCATTCCCGTCGTTGCACCACTCCTTTATGCGAGCGACGCGCGGACGCGCGAGATCGCCGCCTGGTGGCTGCGCCGGCGAATCTTCGGCGTGTTCGGAGCGGGTCAGGTGTACGCCGCTACGATCCAGACTCTGCAAAGCGACCCGGATGCGATCCGCCGCTCGTACGCCGCGTACGCCCTGGGAGAGTTCTTTGCGCCCCCCGGAATCGCCGCATGTGCCGCGGCACTCGGCGACAAGGACGCCGGCGTGCGGGCAGCGGCCGCGAGCGCGCTCGGACGACTCAACAGCGACGGCAATGGCGCGCTCTCGACGGCTTTGTCCGACTCGGACCCAGGGGTCAAGCTCGCGGCTCTTTCGGCGGCGGTGCGCATCAACTCGTTCGTTGGCATTGCTGACGTTGCTGCCCTGACCGCCGATCCCACGGCCGATGTGCGGCGGCGGGCACTCGAAGTGCTCGATGCACTCGACGCGAAGGACTCGGTCGCGGCCGTTTCAGCGGTCGCGCAAAACGATCCCGACGCGACGGTGAGGGCCGAGGCGTGCCATGCCCTCGGCACCTTCGGGGATCCGAGCGCGCTCGCGGTGCTCCAGCAACTCGCGGCCCAGGATCCGGACACGTTCGTGCGCGACGAGGCTCAGATCGCGCTGCTGCGGCTCTGACCGAGCGGGTACCATCGAGCCATGCGCGTTGAGAGGTCTGTCGGCGGTTTGACCGTCGTCGCCATCGGTGCGTTCGCCGCGGGGTCGTGTAGGACGTTGGAGCCGCAGCCGTCGACGTACTTCGATCGCACCATCGCTCCGGGACTTCAAACGTCCTGTGTCCGGAGCAACACCGGCGCGGGATGCCACGTCGCGGATGCCAAGGGAAATGCCTTCGGCAACCTCGATCTCAGCGGGTTCGACGGCGTGAACCGGCGGCGCGATCTACTCCTCGACTACGGGCCGTATCTGCAGCCGTCCTTGCTCGTGAAAAATATCGCGCCCTTTCAGGTCACCGTGGAGCTCTGGGACGGCACGAAGATCCCGCTGACTACGGACATCCGACACGCGGGCGGCGCGATCCTCGATCCGACCGGCGGCGACTACCAGACTCTCCGCCGGTGGATCGACAACGGAGCGACCGAGAACAATACCGGAGTCGCACCCGTCAACATTGCGACGACTCCCTGCTCGGACACGGTTCCGTCCGCGCCGGGCTTCGACCCGACCACCGATCCGGCGACGGCCGACTATCCGGTATTCGTTCAGATTGCCGAACCGGTGCTGTCGACCCCGACGGCGGACAACTCGTGCGCCTCGGGCAATTGCCACGGGACGGCCGTGAACGCGCTCTACCTGACATGCGGCGCCAACGCGGCGGAGCTCCGCTGGAACTACTTCGCGGCCGTGAACTATCTCGCGGCCACGGCCGAGCAGAGTGAGATCGTCCGGCGCCCACTCGCGACGGGGCAGGGCGGAAGCTACCACGAGGGGGGGCCGATATTTTCTTCGGTGATGGACCCCGGATACAAGTCGCTCGTGCAATGGGCGCAAATGCACGGGCCTCCGCAGCCGACGACGCTCGACCCGGCGTTTCTCTTTTTCGCTCGAAGAGTGCAGCCCGTCCTCGTCAAGAAGGGCTGCATGATGGCCCAGTGCCATTCGGCGGCGATGTTTCACGACTACCGGTTGCGTGGAGGGACGGCGGGCAGCTTCTCTTTAACCACGACGCAGCGAAACTACACCTTCTCGGTCGGGCAGATGTCCTTCGAAAGCGACGACGTCAACGCCAGCCGTCTCGTGCAGAAGAACCTGTACCGTCCGGATTTGCTCGACGGCTCCACGGGCATCACCCATCGAGGCGGTCCGCTCTTCGAGGATTTCGGATCCGGCGGGAGCGACGCGTCGCCCGGACAGCTCGCCGCGCCCGATCGCGCCGCCCTCTGCGACGCGCACGTGCCGGCCTACGATTACGACAACGGCAGCATCGATTCGATTCCGGCGTACTGCATCGTCCGCGAGTGGCATCGTCGCGAGCGCGCGGAGCGCCAGCTGGTGTCTCTCTCGGCGATCGTTTACGTGAGTCGGCCCATTCCGACGGGACCGGACCGGCCGCAAGACTTCGACGTCTTCGCGGGCGGGGCGAGTCTCCACATCGTATCGGCTTCGCTGGCGTCGGGAGTGCAGCTCGGGACCGACCGGGCCATCGACATGACGTCGTGCGGGTTGGGCGCTTCGCCGGACGTGCGCCGGCCTGCCGTCTCCTGGGATGCGGGTACGATCGCGTTCGCGGCGCGGGCGACGCCGACCGACCCGCTCGCCATCTACACGATGAACGCGGACGGTACCGGTTGCGCCAGGCAGCCGGACATCGCCAAGCACCTTGCGTCGGCGACGAGCCTTCCCAACGGCGACAGCATCCTGCAGCACGATTTCGACCCGGCCTTCAGCCCGCCCGGCCCGGACGGGGTCGAACGGATCGTGTTCGCGTCGACGCGGGGTAACCTCGATCCGTCGCCGTTCGACTATTCGGGGCCACAGCGAACGCCATCCGACCCGACCAAGCCGAACGCCAATCTCTACGTCCTCGAACCGGACCCCAGCGGGTCGGGTTCCTTGAGCGTCCGCCAGCTGACCTGGCAGCTCGACATGGAGCGCTTCTCGAGCTTCATGGACGATGGGCGCCTCGTGTTCACCGCCGAGAAGCGGGAGCCTGGGTTTTACCAGCTCGCTCTCCGGCGACAGAATCTGGACGGTGGCGATTATCACCCCCTCTTCGCTCAGCGCGGGAGCATCGGCTACTCGCAGGCCACCGACGTCGTGCAGCTATCGGACAAGAACTTTGCCGCCATCTTCAGCAACGTGACGGCGGTTCACGGCGCCGGGGCGCTTGCCGTCTTCAACCGCTCTCTCGGTCTCGATTTCACGAGTCAGAACCCCAGCGATTACCCGGTTGATCCAAGCGTCATCGTGCCGACGTCGGCGTCTTCACCCGAGCCCGACTTCTTTTTGCATTCGCTCGGTGCTCCGTTCACCGACGGATCCTACACCAGCCCGGCTGCGCTGCCGGACGGCCAGATGCTCGTCAGCTACGGACCCGGCGACCCGGCGACCTTTGGCGGCGACTACGACGTCTACACGATGGACCCCGTGACCGGGGCCAAGACGAAGCTTCTTGGTGTCGCGGGCACGGCGGAGGTCGATGCCGTGGCGGTGTACCCTCGTGTTTCGAAGGGCATCTTCGTTTCGAGGCCGGACGAGCCCAACGGCGACACTTCGATTCAGCCTGGCGAGACCACCGCGGACGTCACGGTTCTCGACATGCCGGTGCTCGCATCGCTTTTATTTCAAAATACGCCGACCGGGCGGCTAATCGAGACGGATCTCCACAGCTTCGACGTGTACGAGGAGCTTCCGCCCGACGTGACGAGCTTCCCGGCGTGCGGTGGCAACACGGTGTGCGACTCGGTGGGGCCCGCCGGCATGGTGTACGTCAGGCGGCGGCGCATCGGGACCGTGCCCATCGAAGCCGACGGGTCTTCGCACTTCGTCGTCCCGGGAGGTTTGCCGATTGTGATCCATCTCCCCGACGACGCCGAGTCGACGCGGATGGGTCTGCCCCGCTGGCAGCGCGAGGCCATGACGTTCGTTCCAGGCGAGCACGCGCGACAGTCTCTCCCCAGGACATTCTTCGACCATCTCTGCGCGGGATGCCATGGCGCCATCAGCGGGCGCCCGGTCGACGCGTCGCTCAATCCGGATTTCCTCACGGCTGCGTCGCAAGTTCTTGCCGCCGGGAGTCCTGCGACCGACTGCGCGGAGATTGCCGGAGCGCGGGGGCCCGTACAGGGGCCGCCTTCGTCGCCCTGAGCCCCGCGCGGGTCTCGCAGAAGCCCTCCCCGTGCGACGAAAATCACCCCGGAGGTCGTGAGGCTTGGTCCCACGACCTTTCTTCCCCGTGCGCGTCCTGGGCGCCTTGTTCCGCGGCAAGTGCTCACGCAGAGCGTGACGCGGGAGCCATTTTGCGTGAAATAGCCGCATGCGCCATTTGCGGATTGCACTTCTCGCCGTCCTTTCATCCGCGCCCGCGGCCATGGCCGTCTCGGCGTGTCGGCCGGCGAAGTCGCCACCCGGCACCGCGGCCGCACCCGCCGTCGCAACCGCGACGCCTCCCGCGACGCCTCCCGCGACGCCGACGACGGTCGACGCCGGATCGCCGCCGCCCTTGAGGGGGCCCGACGAAGCGTCTCTCGATCGATCGATCCAGCCCTGCGACGACTTCTACCAGTTCGCGTGCGGGGGCTGGATGAAGGCGACGCCCATTCCCGAGGACGAGGCGAGCTGGGTGCGCAGCTTCAGCGTCATCCACGAAGACAACATCAAGATGCTGCGAGACATTCTCGAACGGGACGCGCGCGGCGACGTCCGGGGGGACGCATACGGCAAGG
>Ga0302320_10030343_pt1 | contig 10304 bp, 7 predicted proteins | sample Bog_T0_3_FD_202130 | JGI IMG/M metagenome (GOLD analysis project Ga0302320, IMG submission 202130) | Peat permafrost microbial communities from Stordalen Mire near Abisko, Sweden - Bog_T0_3 | ecosystem: Environmental > Terrestrial > Soil > Wetlands > Peat | place: Sweden: Abisko, Stordalen Mire... | reverse complement strand
GGCGCAAGGCCGATGTGGATTTTGGCAACGAGTCGGCGCGCAAGGCTGATGTGGCCAAGGCCGACGAGTGGCGCACCAAGGCCATGGGAACTCGCAAGACCAATGAAGAAAAGAAGAACGCGGGCCCCGGTGGCATCGTGATGGATGCGAACGGCAACATGAAGTAGGCTGTCTACTTTGTCGAAGCAATAACGGCCTCCGCCTTGCGCGGAGGCCGTTTTGCGTAGCGCTATCAAAGAATATAGGGTTTGAGAGGAGGCCGTGGCGCGAGCCAACCAGCCCTCTACAATAAAAATAGATGGCACACCTTCTTACTCTTCCTTTCTATGTAGATTGGCACTGGCTTTGGTTGAGCGTGGCGGCATTTTTGGCGGGATTGCTGAATGCGGTGGCGGGCGGAGGCTCGTTTCTATCTTTTCCGGCAATGATGAGCATGAATATTACCCCGATTCAAGCCAACGCCACCAATACGGTAGCCCTCTGGCCGGGGCAGTTTACCTCGATCGCCGCCTATCGCGCGGACATTCGCAAAAATATGCGTTTGGTCGCGCCGATGGGCTTGGCAGGCTTGCTGGGAGGCACGGTCGGGGCTGTGGTTTTGCTCAATACCCCTCAGATGACATTTCTACACATGGTTCCGTGGCTACTGCTGATCGCGGCGTTGATTTTTGCGGCTAGCGGTCCGGTAGCGCGCTGGCTCGAACACAGAAAAATTCGCACCGCAGGCAAGCGTCCGGCTCCGAAACTGGTTCCGGTGTTTTTCTCAACCTTGGTGGTGTGTTTCTATATCGGATATTTCGGCGCGGGGGCGGGATTTTTGATCATCACCCTCTTGTCGCTCTTTGGCTTTCAGGATCTTCACGAGATCAACGCGCTCAAGGTTTCCACCACAACTCTGGCCAACGGCATCGCTGTGGTCATTTTCGCGATGAGCGGCAAAGTGGTTTGGCCTTTTTGTTTGCTGGCGATGGTAGTTTGCGCTATCGGCGGATACAGTTCGGCGCGTCTGGCCAGGCGGGTTCCGCAATCAGTGCTGCGCGGACTGGTCATTTTTATCGGTTTGGGAATGGCTGCATGGTTCTTTTGGAAAAATTCCTGATGAGGACGCACTTGAATTTGCCGGGCTGGACGCTCGATGAACTGGCCTCGGCTTGGTCCAATCATCTCGGCCAACGTCATTTCCCTGTCATTTCGACTGGACATTTTGATCCTCAAGTTGCGCTACGACCGGAGACAGCAAGATTGAAAATGCACACATGGAAACTGCCAACTAAAATGAAGCTATGAGCCATGAAGGCATTCGTTTTGTTGCGAAAGACCAGAAACCGGCCGTCGAGGAATCGCCGCTGTCCCGCTTGGCCGTTACCCCGCGGAAGGTGCGTGTGCTGCTCACCGAGGGTACGGGAGTGGAAATCGACTGGAGCGACGAGCACCACAGCAGATGGAGTTTTGCCTGGCTGCGCGCTGCCTGCCCCTGCGCTACCTGTGTTGAAGAGCGCAACCAGGAAGGGCGCAAACCGGGTCAGCCCAAAACAAAGGCCGCGGAGTTGTTGCCCATGTTTGTGGCTCCGCCTAAACCGGCCAGCGCGCAGGCCGTGGGACGATACGCAATTCAATTCAACTGGCAGGACGGCCATACGGGTGGAATCTACTCGTGGGAGTATCTGCGCCGCTCTTGTCAGTGCCAGCAGTGTCGCTTTGCCCTCGAACAGACCATTGGTCCAGCCAACTAGAGTGCTGCTCTGCTACGATTGCCCATATCTTGAATATTCGGTTCCGAGCGCGGCGCATGGTCGCTTGGACGACTGAGGTGAGGCATGAGTACTGGTAAAAATTTCGCTTGTCTGGTTTGTTTTTCCCTCCTGTTTCTGGCTTTCGGCAATGCTTTTGCAGGAGCGCAAGCTGCCTCCAAGCGTAGTTTTTCGGTTCACTGGCAGGTGGTGGACAACGGGATAGACACGGCATTCTGCCAGTCGGAACTGGTTCTGACCAACACGGGCTCCGAGGCGCTGCCCCGCTCGGGATGGTCGCTCTACTTCAATTTTCAGTACGGCATGGAACCGGCTTCGGCAGCGGAGCCTGTGCGCCTCACGCATGTGAATGGTGACCTGTTTCGGCTAGAACCAACGGCGTCTTTTTCACCCTTGAAACCCGGGCAGTCACTCAAAGTGGCCTTGCGAGACTCCGAAGCGGTCATCAACAATTCGCTTTCACCGGCGGGATTCTATTTTGTCTTTTACGGGCCAAACGAGGCCGCATTGCCGCCTGAGCCGGTGGCGAGCGTCACCATAGGGCCGTTCACCCAGGCCAGGCAACTCATGCGCGGTAAAGAAGACCATCTTCCCACTGCGTCCGCCGAAACTCGCTTTGCAGCCAATCACGGCTTGACCCTCCTCAGCGCGGACAAGGTCGGACAGATCCTACCCACGCCCGCACATCAGGAACGCCGCAACGGCCATGCGGAAATCAGCGCCGATACTGCAATCGTGGCCGCGCCACGGCTTGCCAACGAAGCTGCCTTGCTCGCCGAAGAACTGGAGCCGCTTGTCCGCGCACGGTTGCGCATCAACCCGGCGGCAGGCGCACCCAATGCAATTCGCCTTGAGTTGGACGGTAAGCCAGCGGAAGAGAGCTACAGGCTCGAGGTAGCTGCTGCAGGCGACATCACCATCCGAGCTAGCACCGCGACCGGAATTTTCTCCGGAATGCAGAGCCTTCGCGCCCTGATTGGCCCGGAGTTTTACCGCTCCGCTCACCCCGTGGTGCCGGTGACGGCGACCCTGGTGGAAGATGCGCCGCGCTTTGGCCACCGGGGAGTGACGCTCGACGTCGCGCGAAATTTCCAATCGAAGGAAGCGGTTCTCAAGCTCCTGGATGCGATGGCCTTCTACAAGCTCAACAAACTGCAATTGCACTTGGCCGATGACGAGGGCTGGCGACTCCAGATTGACGGACTACCCGAGCTGACCGAGGTGGGTGCGCGTCGGGGCAACACAACCGACGAGAGCGATCGCTTGGAGCCTTCTTACGGCTCCGGACCTACGCCTTATACGCCTGGCTCACACGGCAGCGGCTTCTATTCGCGCGCCGACTTTATCGAGATTCTGCGTCACGCACAGCGCCTCCACATCGAGGTGATTCCCGAAATCGAGTCGCCCGGTCATGCGCGGGCTGCGATTCACGCCATGCGGGCGCGGTTCGTGCGCCTCGCCAAAGAAGGAAAGACTGAAGAGGCCAGCGCCTATTTGCTCAGCGATCCCGCCGACACGTCAAAATACGAAAGTTCGCAGGGATGGAAGGACAACGTAATCGACGTCTGCCTGCCTTCTTCGCTGCACTTTATGAAGCACGTCATCGAGGAGCTGAACGTCATGTACGTCGAGGCGGGAATGCCCCTCAAGACGGTCCATGTCGGTGGCGACGAGGTGCCGGAGGGGGCGTGGCTGGGCTCCCCGGCATGCAAGGCAAAAGCCAAGGGAACATTGGACGCCGCCGCCGCTGCCAGCTTCCGCATTCGATTCATGGATGCGGTGAGCGTTCAGTTGATGCAGACGGGCGCGACCATGGGCAGCTGGGAAGAGGCCGTCACCAAGAAGGACGCGGCTGGCAATATCTCGGCTGAAACCCACTTTGTTGGTGTGCATCCCCTGGTCTATGCGTGGAGCAGTTTGTGGGGCGGCAACACCGTCGGAACCGGCTACAAGCTGGCCAACGCGGGCTACGACGTAATCATGGCGCAGGCCTCGAATCTTTACTTTGACATGCCACACGAGAAAGATCCCGCCGAGCCGGCCCAGAACTGGGCTGGCTACGTGGACACATTCGACGTTTTCAGCTTTGCCCCAACCAATCTCTACGCCTCGGCGCGCGTCGATACCATGGGCAACGTCCTCCACCCCTGCACGGGTTTTGCTGGCAAAGAGCGATTGACGGAAGCGGGCCTCGCTCATCTCAAGGGCATCCAGGGGAGCTTGTGGAGCGAGCATATTCTGGGCCAGCCGATGATGGAGTACATGTATTTCCCCCGGGTATTGGCCTTGGCCGAGCGCGCCTGGGCGTCGCAACCGAGTTGGGAGAGCGCCTGCGATGGCTTGAGCACTGCAGCCTACGCGCAGGACTGGAATGATTTCGCCAACCGTGTGGGTCAGCGCGAACTGGCGCGGCTGGCCTACCTTGGCTATAACACCCGCCTCCCCTTGCCGGGAGCGGTGATCGAGGGCGGACTGCTGAAGGCCAATGTAAATTTCCCCGGCCTCACCATTCGCTACACCACCGACGGAAGTGACCCAGGCGAGCAGGCGGCGCTCTACCAGGGGCCGATCGCGGTCAAGGGCGAAGTCAAGCTGCGCTGCTTCGATGCCTCTGGCCGCAGCAGTCGCATCACCACCCTGCAGGCCCCGGAAAAATAATCGATGGAAATGGACATAAAAACAGTCGGCACGGCTCCCGACATTGTGGGCGACGTGCACGGCTGCATCGACGAGCTAATCGAGTTGCTCACGGCCCTTGGCTATCGGGTCGAACCGGGTGCAGTCACGCCGCCCGAGGGGCGTACCTTGGCTTTTGTCGGCGATCTGGTGAATCGCGGGCCCAACTCTGCCGAGGTCTTGCGCCTCACCATGAGTATGATGCAGGCAGGGCAGGCGGTTTGTGTGGCTGGTAATCACGAAATGCGGCTGCTGAGAGCTTTGCGCGGAGAGTCGGCCGTTCCAAGGGAAGACGTCGCGCGGACGGTGATGCAACTTGATGCGGAAGGGATAAAATTTCGCGGCGATGTGGTGGATTTTCTGCAGAAGCTTCCGAGTCTGTTGCTCATGGACGCGGGAGCTCTTGTCCTGACGCACGCGGGCTTGAAGACGCCGAGTGTGGACGGTGAAGCGCTCGCCCCCCGCGATGTTGATGTCCTCAGCGAAAGCAACGGCAAGCGCGACAAGTCCGGCCAGTCGCCGCGTGTAAACTGGGCGGCGGCTTATCGTGGGCAGGCGCTGGTGGCGTATGGACATACTCCGGTCGCGGAGCCGACGTGGCTCAACCGGACCGTCAATATCGACACCGGTTGCGTCTATGGCGGTCATCTGACGGCCCTGCGCTACCCGGAGTTGGAGACGGTAAGGATTGCGGCCAGGCAAATCTATTATCCGTCGCGGCGGCGTTTTCTGTTGAACCCAAAACTGTTATCGAATCGCTCCCTCAATACTTAGTGAAGGCCTGATCGATAAAACTTGGCTGACGCCTACTTCTGGTCCGTTATTGCTTGTTTGGCTGCCAAATCGGCTGTCCGCGCTTGGGCATCAAGTCCATTGGTAGGGTCTTTGTGCAAGAACCGACGAGAAATGTCTGGCCAGAACTCTTGAAAAATAGAGCCAAATCCACCCTCGGCGGTGACCAAAAAGCCATTGGAAAATGTTTGGCCGATCCCCGAATTGTTCCCCGGATAGTAGAGGTTGGATATGCCGCCTGAGGCCAAGTTGCCAAATATGTTGGAGTAGTTCGGCTCCCACTTGCGGGTATTGTCGTGCTTGCAAACCACATTGGTCATGAGGGCGTAGAGCATCCGGTGGGTCGTGGTGCCGTGGCCCAAGCGAAAGTAGCGCGGGTCTTGGTGCAGGATCGAGGGGAGAATGCCGTTGCCTATCATGGAACCGTCAAAGGTATCTAGATACGCGGCTCCGGAACGCTCGCCATAGCCCTTGATGCCCCAAGGAAAGCCAATGTCGTCATGCATTCCTTCGTGATAGCCGGCGACGAGGAAGGCCGCGGCGAATTCGACCGGATCTGTCGCGGAGCGGAAAGCAAGGCGCAATTTCTGGCTGGCGGAAAGCGAGGCTGCGTCGCCGCGATAGGAGACGTTGAACGAGGGCACAATGCCGACTACTCGCTGCCGTTCCTGTTCGTGGATCTGCTCTTCAGCCTTTTGGTGCTGGCTCTTCTCTGGCGCACTCTGCAGCACCGCAGGCTGAGTGCTGGAGCTACTCTCCGATCCCGCCACGCTCTGGCTCGCCGGGGCTTGCTCGTCCAACAGAGCAGGCTCCGGAGCATCGGGAAGCGCTGCCAAGGCAAGCAGATTGCTAGCTGGCTGCTGGGCAAAAGCGGTGGAGGAAGGCGCGGATAGAATCAGTCCCGCCGCAAGTGTTGCCGAAAAAAAACAAAAACCAAAGCGCATTCATAGCCCATTCTGAGAAACAGGCGTCAGCCCGAACCTCTCGCCAAAAAATCTGACCGGTAAACTTCTCTTGGGGTAAACTACACCCCTCTTGATCTGGCCCCTGAATCCTGACAACCAAGTGCCTATCTATTCCGCGTTTAGTGCTGGATGGGTGGGATAGCGTAACGGCATTTAAGGGCTGAATCAATCGGTGCAGGCTCCAAACCGAGGCGAAGACCGTTTAAGATTCGCAACAATGATGCCGTTGCTAGTAGTTAGTAGTTAGACGAAATTCTCACGTGGGGGAGCGGAGATTTGACCCAAGCGGTTCTCTACGCTTCAGGCGCCAACCAACCGCAGTGCCGCCAAGCCCTTGTGAGGAGCAATAAAGCTCGTAGTGCGCCAGGCAATCGAAAGCTTTTCGCGACTCAGCAAAGACCGTATCTGGCTGTGCGCGTGCTCGGCCCAAGGGCCGTTCGAGTCTAGCCGCACGTAGGCCTGCCAGTGCTTCAGCGCGGAACGCCATTCGCCCTTGCGCTCATAGGCAAGGGCAAGATTGTAGTGGGCGTCTGCGTAGTTCGGCGCCAAGGCTACCGCCTGGCTATAAGCGGCAATCGATTCGTTGAACCGCTGCAACTCGTCCAGTACATTGCCCAAGTCAAAAAACGCCAGCACATAGCTGGGATCAATTTGCGTGGCGCGGCGGTACAGTTGTTCGGCCCAGTCGTACTCCCGCAAATGGAAGTGAATCGTCCCAAGGTTGATGTAAGCCGGGGCAAAGTTCGGGTCCAGCTCCGCTATCTGCTTATAAAGCTCGATGGCGCGAATCTTTTCGCCAGCTTCCTCGGCCTCGACGGCTTCTAGAAACAGCCTTTGCGCGTCCTGCTGATTGTCGACACCCCGGCTGCGCAGCGCATAAGGTTCTGGAACCGCCAAATGCCGGTCCGTCGGGCCAGTGGGAGGACGCTGGTCGAGGCGCTCAAAGTCAAAAAGAAATTGGCGGCGGATGGGATCGACCAGATCGCCGTCGTGGCGAAAGGCCAAACGGCTTCCAGTGCGAACCAATGTGGCTTCGAGCAGGGGATTGGTCATCCCCGCCACCGCCTTCATGGCTACAATCGAGTGCCGGATAGAGGCTACCGAAACCGCCTCCTGACGCAAAATCCTGAGCGTACGCAATTGGCCAAGGTCTTGAAAGGAGTAGCTTTGCTGTGGCTGAATCAGTTCCGCGCGCTCCCACCCCTGCAACTGGCGGGGGCTGATCTGCAAGATGCGCAAGACGTCCTGACGGCTATAGCTGGTCACTCTTCAGTGCTCCCCTGATAGGCTTCGACGAGACAACGGTGGTCAAACTCTGCGGTGTCCGCCCTTCCGCGCTTACCCTGTGCGTTTGGCGACTGCGGCGGCTATCCTGAAACCGCTCTTACTTGGATTATGCCAAGAGTATGCGTGGATAAGCAGACAAGAACTACCTCTGCAACAAAAAAATAGGTGGATAAGGGGTGCATAACTTGGTTCATTGACAAGGAAAACGCCAAACCTGTGGAAAACGGAAGGGAAATGCACTAAATCATGCGAATCAGGCAGAAAACCCTCTGGTTCACGGAAGAGGCCGGGCGGCGTCTCCCGTGAACCGGGTATTGGAACAGCTCTAGTGTCCTGAGTCAGAAGTTTACACAGCAAACACACTCAACGCCAGCCCCGCCGCAGGTAGTCCAGCTTGGGGGTGATGAGTCGAAGGATCTGCGCTTCACTCCCGAATTTCTTCAATGAACTTATAACTCACTACCTTAGAGCAGTTTGCGCGTTGGTGTAGAATCGATTTTCAATTGCATGGACAGTGTCGATGGGCCGCGAACCTGTAGCGCCAGCCTCCCGACTGGCTGTAGCGTGGACCTCCTGGTCCACGCTGAACTCTGCACCGTCAGGAAAAATGCTTTAGCTCAAAATCCCCTTGATCGAAACCCTCTTGCGCCCGTCTGTTGGCGGGGCAACCAGGTTTCCCTCAATGGGGCTGCCATCCACAGTCAGAACGATCTGGTTGCCGGGCCCCTCACGCTTAATGACGATCGAGTAAATTACCCCGCGATAGATGCGGGTAGCGGTGAAGCCCGGCCAACTGGCGGGGATCACCGGAGCAACCGTGAGTCCATCGAGGGTGATGCGGATGCCCAGAATCCACTGCACAATCGCGTAGTAGTTCCAGGCGGCGGTTCCCGTCAGCCACGAATTTTTGGCTTCCCCAAACGATGCCGCGTCTTTGCCCGCGATCATCTGGGCATACACATAAGGTTCGCAGCGATGCACTTCGCTGATCGCCTCGCGCGCCGAGGGGTTGATGCGCGTGTAGTAGTCGTGCGCCTGATCGCCGTGCCCCAGGCGAGTTTCTCCAATCATGATCCACGGATTGACGTGGCAAAAGACCCCGGCGTTCTCCTTGTAACCCGGCGGGTACGAGGAAATTTCCCCCAGGTTGATGTAGTAGTGGGTGTAGGCCGGCTGAAGGACGACAATGCCGTGTTCGGTGGCCAGATGCTTGTGGACTGAGGCCATGGCTTTGGCGGCCTTGCCGTCGTCCAGCCCAATGCCGGCCAGCGCACAGTAGCCGTTGGACTCGATGAAGATTTTGCCTTCGACGCACTCGTGCGACCCAACCTTGGCGCCGGCGTCGTCGTAGGCACGCAAAAACCATTCCCCGTCCCAGCCGTGCTCCCGAACCGCCTGCTCCATCTTTGCTACTTCGCCCAGGTAGAGCGTGGCTTCGTCATGAAGGTTCAGATGTGCGGCCAGGGCGGCCAGTTCGCGGCCGGAGTGAACAAAGAGACCGCCGATAAAGACCGACTCGGCCACCTTGCCTTCCTTGTTCGTGGTTGTCTGAAAGCTCTGTCCGGGAGTGTCGGAAAAGCAGTTCAAGTTGAGGCAGTCATTCCAGTCAGCCCGGCCAATCAGCGGCAATCCGTGCGGTCCAAGCCGCTCCAGCGAGTAGCGGAAGCTGCGCCGCAGGTGCTCGTACAGCGGCTGTTCGGAGCCGGGTTGGTTGTCGAAAGGAACCAACTCGTCCAGAATGCTCCAGTCGCCAGTCTCCTTCAGGTACGCCGAAACGCCCAAAATCAGCCAGTGTGGATCGTCGTTGAAGCCGCTGCCGATGTCGTTGTTGCCCCGCTTGGTTAGCGGCTGGTACTGGTGATACGCGCCGCCTGATTCCAGTTGGGTGGCGGAAAGGTCCAGAATCCGCTCCCTGGCTCGCGCCGGAGCCATGTGCACAAAGCCCAGCAAGTCCTGGTTCGAGTCGCGGAAGCCCAACCCCCGGCCAATCCCTGACTCAAACGATGAGGCCGAGCGCGACATGTTGAAGGTCACCATGCACTGATACGCGTTCCAGATGTTGACCATGCGGTTGGTGTGGATGTCGGGAGTGTTCACCTGGAAGACGCCCAGCATGTTATCCCAGTGCTGCCCCAGACGGGCAAAAGCGGCGTCGGCCTTCGCCGTATCGAGATACTTGGCGATAATTGGCTTAACCGTTTGAGCGTTGAGCTTTTGCGAGCCCGGCGGGTCAAACTTCTGGTCCACGGGGTTTTCATGATACCCAAGTACAAAAACGATTGTCTTGCTTTCACCGGGGGCCAAATCAAGCTTGATCTGGTGCGCGCCGATCGGCGACCAGCCGTGCGCCACGGAGTTGGTAAGCTGCCCCGCCTCGACCGCTGCGGGGCGATCCCAGCCGCGATAAGCACCCAGGAATGCCTCCCGCTGCGTGTCGAATCCCACCGTGGGCTCAGAGGCGGCAAAGTACGCGAAGTGGTTGCGGCGCTCGCGGTACTCGGTCTTGTGGTAGATCACGCCGTCTTCCACTTCCACTTCGCCGGTATTGAAGTTCCGCTGAAAGTTGGTGGCGTCGTCCTGCGCGTCCCACAGACAAAATTCGATCGAAGCAAATGTCGAGATATGTGCCGGAGTCGTGCGCCGATTGGTGACCGTAAGTTGCCAGATCTCAAGCGTTTCATCCAAAGGAACAAAGTAGCGCGTGTGCGCCTCGATCCCGTTGGCCGTCGAACCAATCACGGAGTAGCCCATTCCATGGCGGCAGGAGTAATCTTCTAACTTGTGACGGGTTGGCTGCCACGAGGGGGACCAGAATTTGGCGGATTCGTCGTCG
>Ga0302320_10030342_pt1 | contig 10304 bp, 11 predicted proteins | sample Bog_T0_3_FD_202130 | JGI IMG/M metagenome (GOLD analysis project Ga0302320, IMG submission 202130) | Peat permafrost microbial communities from Stordalen Mire near Abisko, Sweden - Bog_T0_3 | ecosystem: Environmental > Terrestrial > Soil > Wetlands > Peat | place: Sweden: Abisko, Stordalen Mire... | reverse complement strand
TCGCAGGGCCGGGCGAGGGTTTCGCGGACTGGCGGCAAGGAGTTCAGGCAGTGGAGGGGGTGTTGGCCGTCGGCACCGCCGGCGAGACGGGAGCTGGGCTGAGTGCGAATAGCCGGGTTCAGCCGGGCGATTTTACCGATGCGCGCCATAATGTGAGGTGGCCTTTTCTGTTCCATGCTGGGTTATAGTGTTAAAAGGTAATGGAACATACATTTAACACTAAAATTGCATAGCTATTATGTATTGTCAAGTTCCATGACGTGAGAAGGTGCCGGAAGGGCGTAACCGCAAGAGCGGGGCAAGAGATGATGAAAGACAGACTGGAATCACGCGAACGAAATGAGGGGATCGGAGGCCGCCCGGAACGAAGACTTGGGCAACCCAGGCTTCCCGCCTTGCCAAATGGCGCGGGTCAGGCACATTGTCCAGGTATGAAATCTAATGCGGTTGCCATACTTTTGTTGCTGGGTTGCGCGGCCCTCGCCATTGTTCTGCTGGTGCAGTCCAAAAACCACGCGGACGAGAAACAGAAACAGGACGACACCATTGCCTCCTATTCCAACCACGTGACCTCGTTGGACTCCCAGCTCAAGGAGCAAAGAATGGTCAATGCCACGCTGGAAACCAACCTGACCACGGTGAAGGAGATACTGGCCGCCACTTCCAACAGCCTGGATAGCGTCAACAATACGTTGGCGGTTGTTTCCAACAACCTGGACAAAACCGCCGCCGATCTCAAATCGGTCTCGGACGCCAAGGCCGCCGCCGATGCCGCCATCGCTGAAAAAGACAGGAAAATCGCCAGTTTGGAAAACCAGAACACGGAATTGGACAAGGAATCGGCTGACCTGAGAGGGGAGATCACCAATCTCGCAAGCCGCATTCAGACCACCCAGAAGAAGCTGGAGAACTCGGAGGGGGACAAACGGCTGCTGATGGATGAACTGGCCCGGCTGCGCGCGCAAAAGGAGGAGTTGGAAAAGAAATTTGCCGATCTGGCCGTGCTCAAGGCCCAGGTGGCAAAATTGAAGGAAGAACTCTCGATTTCACGACGTCTGGACTTGATCCGACGCGGACTGGCCGACGCCATGGCGCCCAAGGGCGGCGAACGTCTGATCCACATGAAGGAAAACTTTCCGCCGCCTTCCACCAATGGACTTAACGTCGAACTGCACCAGAACGGCGAAGTCAAAATAAACTCGACCGCTTCCCCCGAGGCCGCCACCAACGCGCCCGCCGCCAAATGATCTGGCCGGTGATCCGGCTTGATGTTTGCCCCGCGAACTTTACGTTTGCTGGGTGATTTCTGAAAAACCATGGAGCCCCGAGCCGGTTTTGCGCCTTGTCCTGGGCATAATGATGACGTTCTGCTTTGGCGGATTGATCGGAGGCTTGCTGGAAAGCGATCACGCCGGCTTGAACGCGGTGCAGAAGGACCTGGTCGGGATGGTAATCGCGGCGTTGTCGATGCAGGGCGGTTTTGTCTTGTGGATCTGGTTTTTTCTTCGGGAAATAAAATTGTCCTGCCGCGAGGCCTTTGGCATCGAAGCCACTGGCTTGGGCCGGGCCACACTCTGGGGAATAGCCGGCGCCTGTATCTTCGCGCCGGTGGCGGTCGGACTGCAGCAAATCCTGGGTCTGTGGATTGAACTGATGACCAAGCATCCGGCCGAGGCGCAATCAGTCGTCACTGCACTCCAGAAGCCCGATGCGCCGGTGGCCGAACAGATTTTTATTGGAGTGTGGGCGGTGCTGGTTGCGCCGCCGGCGGAGGAGATGTTATTTCGCGGCGTGCTTTATCCGACGATCAAGCAACTCGGATTCCCGCGTGTGGCGCGGTGGACGACCGCGTTGCTTTTCGGGGCGATGCACGCCAACTTGCTGGCCTTTCTCCCGCTGGTCATCTTCGCTTTGATTCTCATTGATCTCTATGAGAAGACGGGCAGCCTGTGGGCTTCGATCACCGCGCACTCTTTATTCAATTTCATTAATTGGCTGCTGCTGATGCTGACGACCGGCCCTCATCCCGTGATTCATTTCAATTAAATGAACGAGTTCGATCTGATCGCCGCCTTAAGCGCAAAACTGCCCACCAACGCCAAGGTCATCGTCGGCGCCGGTGACGATTGCGCCGTCATCCACTCAGGCCGGCCGGGGCGCGCCCTGTTATTCAAGGCGGACGCGATCGTTGAAGGGATTCATTTTTTGCCGTCCACCGCACCAGAGAGCGTCGGACACAAGGCGCTGGCGCGGGCCTTGAGCGACATTGCGGCGATGGCAGGGCGGCCGGTGGCCGCGCTGGTAACTCTGGCGCTGCCCCGGAATTTTGATCCGGCGCAAGTCCAAAAAATCTACGATGGGATGAATGCCCTGGCGGCGCGTCACGGGGTCGCCATCGTGGGAGGAGAGACGACTTCCAATCCCGAGCGCCTGCTCCTCTCGGTTGCCTTGCTCGGCGAGGTGGCCACCGCCAAATGCGTTTATCGGTCCGGCTCGAAGGCCGGCGATGCGATCTTCGTCACCGGGGAGCTGGGCGGTTCGCTGGCGGGGAAACATCTGGACTTCGAGCCGCGGCTGGCCGAAGCGCACTGGCTGGCGGAACATTTTACCATTCACGCTATGATTGACTTGAGCGACGGCCTGGCCGGCGACCTCCGCCACCTGATGAAAAGCGCCAATCTCGGCGCGGAACTTCTGACGCGCAACATTCCCGTCAGCCGCGCCGCCCGGTTGCGCGCGAAAACGGAATCCCCGACCAAACCGCCGCTGGTTGCGGCCTTGAGCGACGGCGAAGATTACGAACTGCTCTTCGCCGTGGCCCCATCCGACGCGGTGGCGTTGGCGGATGGCTGGCGAAAGGAATTTCCGAAACTCAAGTTAAGCTGCATCGGCAAGATGACGGCGGCGACCGGTTTGAAATTGCGCGACGACCACGGCGTCCGTTCCCTCGAAGCTCATGGTTACGTTCATTTCGCATAGCCCGGGCGAAACCGAAGCCCTCGGTGAAGCCTGGGCGGCGGAAGCCGTCCCCGGCTGGATCATCGGCCTGAGCGGCGCGCTCGGCACGGGTAAGACCCAACTCGTCAAGGGTCTGGCCCGGGGCCTCCGCGCCACCGGCCGCGTCGCCTCTCCGACCTACGCGCTGGTCAATGAATATGAGGGCGGCACGCTGCCACTTTTTCATCTTGACTTATATCGTCTCGACACCCGCCAACAAATCATCGGCGCCGGTCTCGAGCCCTTCCTCGTTCGGCCGAACGGCGTGACGGTGGTCGAATGGATCGAGCGATGGCTCGAAGGCGCGCCGCCCGCAGGGCAGGGTTGGCGCCGTCAGGTGCATTTAAAAACTTTGGGCGAAAACGATCGCGAGATTTCCTATGAAGATCTTGGCCGTTGAATTCTCCACCGCCCAACGCAGCGTCGCGATTTGGGACGCCTCCCCTAATTCGGGAGGGGCGAGCTCCCGCGAGCCCCAAATTTCTTCCGCTGTCTTGCTCTCGACCGTAATCGAACCCCCGCCCCCTCCAAAAGTTCCACGCACCCCCTTCTCCTCCCAACGCTCCCTGAGCCTGGTTGCCGAAGCCCTCCAAAAAGCCAATTGCGCCAAGGAGGAAATCGAAGTCATCGCCGTTGGCTTAGGCCCCGGTTCCTACACCGGCATTCGCGGAGGAATCGCCCTCGCCCAAGGCTGGCAACTCGGCCGCGGCATCAACGTGCTCGGGATCAGCACCGCCGAATGTCTGGCCGCTCAGGCCCACGCCGCCGGCCGGCGCGGTCAGGTCAACGTTGTGATTGACGCCCAACGCAACGAATTCTATCTCGCCGGATACGAGATCACCGCCGACGGCTGCCGTGAGGCCGATCCGATGCGCCTCGCCGCACCCGCGGAAATCCACGCACTGGCCAAGGCAGGACAGACGTTGCACGGCCCGGAAATCGCCACCTGGTTTGCCGGGGCCGAAGAAGTTTATCCCGAGGCCGCGATGCTGGGCCGTCTAGCCTGCGGACGCCGCGACTTCGTCTCCGGCGAAAAACTGGAGCCGATTTACCTGCGCGAAACTTCTTTCAAAAAAGCCCCGCCGCCGCGTGTTGCCTCGTCCAACCCGTAGCGGCGTTCGGCAGAACGCCGCCATGAAATCCCGTTCCATTTGTCCTGAAAAGGAAAACAATACCACACGAACCGTCAAATCCCCGCCTGAATCGTGAGCGAACCGATCGAATTGCCACCGAACGGGTGAACTGGTCTGGTGCGCAACGTGGCGTCGGCGAGACGCCGACGCCCGCGACCGAGACGGTCGCGTTCCCCAGAAAGTCGCTAACGATTGGGGGTCCCAGTCTCAAAAAGGTGTTTCAAGTTGCGGGTTTTTTGGCAGGATGCTGCGGCGACAGACTGATAGTTGTCCCTTTGCATGAAGAAAAAATCGGTTGGAATAATATTTTTGACGGTGCTGATTGACCTGGTCGGGTTCGGGTTGATTCTGCCGCTCATCCCGCTTTACGGCAAAAGCTTTGGGGCCAGCGGCGTGGTCATCGGTGTGATCATGACCTCGTATTCGCTGATGCAATTCCTGTTTGCGCCGGTGTGGGGGCGGCTGTCGGACCGGATTGGACGGCGGCCGGTTTTGCTTACCAGCACCGCCTGCGCCTGCCTGTCGTACGTGATTTTTGCCCTGGGGTCCGGATTGAAGGACCACCCGAGCTGGGCGCTGGGGACGATTTTAATTTCTCGAATTTTTGCCGGTATATGCGGCGCCAACATCACGGTGGCGCAGGCGTACATCGCTGACATCACCCCTCCCGAACAACGCTCCGCCAAGATGGGACTCGTCGGGATGGCGTTTGGACTGGGGTTTATTCTGGGTCCGGTGCTCGGCGCCTTGGGCGTGCTCTACATTGATGTAACCGCGCCGGGTTGGATCGCCGCGAGTTTGTGCGCCGTCAATTTTATCTGGGCGTTCTCGAAGCTCGGGGAAAGTTGGGCGCCCAGCGCCCACTACACCACGCAACGCCCGCATCTGGACCAGTGGATGCACACGTTGCGCACGCCGCGCCTGAATTTGTTGATTGCCATTTTCTTCCTCGCCACATTTTGTTTTACCTGTTTCGAGACCACCATCGGATTGCTGGTGATGAAGAACTTTCACATCGCGCAGGAAAAGGACGACATGGCGGAATTGCGCCAAATTCTCGGAAAAGTGGGCTGGCTGATTGCCTATTGCGGATTCATCGGGGCGATCGTGCAGGGCGGGATGTTGAAACGCCTCAACGCGCGGCTGGGCGAACCGAAATTGATCGCGGCCAGTTTGTTCTTTGCGGCCGCTGGCATCGCCGTGCTGCCGTATATCGCCACCTGGGGATTGCTCTTAATCTTCCTGGCGATTTTCTCCGTCGGCTCCGCCATGACACGTCCGCCGGTTTTCGGCATGATCTCGATGATGACGGCGTCCCATGAGCAAGGGGCGGTGCTGGGAGTGGCGCAAGGCGTGGGAAGTCTGGCGCGGATAGTCGGGCCGATGTTTGCGCTGACCTTGTTTCCAATTGACCCGCAAATTCCGTATTTGAGTTGCGCGGTGCTCTGTTTCCTGACGGGATGCGTCTCCATGTTCCGGCTGTCGCGGCATGGGTAAGAGAATATGCGAAACAGCGCCGCCTACAATCTGGCTATCACGAAATTCGATGCCGAAAACGCGCTCGATCCGAACACGGAAATCGTGGACGGCTCGCCGCGTCCGCGCGAGTTGGTCTATGCGGAACGCCTGACCGCGTGGGTGCAGAAGCTGGCGCCGGAGGCGTCGGAACCGCTCCGGCTGGCAGCGCGTTGCCAGCATATTTGCCGTTGGAAAATTCCCCGCGATTCGTATCCGCTGACCCGCGCCGGCTATTTGCGCTGGCGCAGTGACTTGAAGGAGTTCCACGCCCAGACGTCCGGTCGGATCTTGCGCGACGTTGGGTACGACGAAGCCACCATCCAGAAAGTCCAGGACCTGAACCGGAAAAAGAATTTTCCGAACGATCCGGACAGCCGCCATTTGGAGGACGCCCTCTGTCTGGTTTTTTTGGAATTCCAATTTGTTTTACTGGCGGGCAGGATGGAGGAGGACAAGATGATCAATGCCGTCCAGAAAACCTGGAAAAAGATGACGCCCGCCGCGCACACCGCGGCCCTGGCCCTGCCGCTGAACGCCCGGGAACTTGCGTTGGTGCGGCGCGCTCTGGCGTCCGGCCCCCCCGCTTCGTCCACTTCCTAAAACCAACATTCCATGAATCCAACCAAACCAAACACCGCCAATGCCGCCGTCCTTCACTGGGTCGAGGAGATGGTTCAACTGTGCCAGCCCGACCGCGTCCACTGGTGTGACGGGTCGGACGAGGAGAAAAAGTTATTGACAAAAGCCGCGGTGGCGGAAGGGGTGTTGATTGAATTAAACCAGCGGAAACTTCCGGGCTGCTATTACCACCGGTCCAATCCTTCCGACGTGGCCCGAAGCGAAGACCGCACTTTCATCTGCTCCGAAACCGCCGATGACGCCGGCCCGACCAACAACTGGATGGCGCCGGCGGAAATGTACCCGAAGCTCAAGACGCTCTGCGCCGGAGGAATGCGCGGACGGACCCTGTATGTCATTCCCTACCTGATGGGGCCGCCGGGTTCGCCGCTGACCAAGGTTGGAATTGAGTTGACAGACTCGATCTACGTGGTCCTGAGCATGAGGATTGTCACCCGCATGGGACAGGTGGCCTACGACCATTTGGGCGCGGGCGACGATTTCAATCGCGGCCTGCACAGCATGTTGAAACTGGACCCGAAGGACCGTTACATCGCTCATTTTCCGCGCGACAACGCCATCATTTCCACCTCCTCCAACTACGGCGGCAACGTTTTGCTCGGGAAGAAATGCCTGGCCTTGCGCATCGGTTCGTATCTGGCGCAGAAGGAAGGCTGGCTGGCGGAGCACATGCTCATTCTCAGCGCGGAGTCGCCCGACGGAAAGAAGACTTACGTGGCCGGCGCCTTTCCGAGCGCCTGTGGCAAAACCAATTTCGCCATGCTCGTGCCGCCGCCCCATTTTGTCGGCTGGAAGGTGCAGACCATTGGCGACGATATTGCCTGGATGAAACCCGGCCCGGATGGGCGGCTTTACGCGATCAATCCGGAAAATGGATATTTCGGCGTCGCCCCCGGCACCAACGCGGAAACCAATCCCAATGCCGTGGCCACCATCTCCCACGACACGATTTATACAAATGTGGCGCTGACGCCGGACCTGGATGTTTGGTGGGAGGGGAAGACGAAGGAGCCGCCGGCCGAGTTGACCGATTGGAAGGGACAGCCGTGGACGCCGGAATCCAAGACGCCGGCTGCGCATCCGAACAGCCGTTTCGCCGCGCCCATGACGAACAATCCGGCGTGCGCCCCGGAAGTAAACGACCCCAATGGCGTGCCGATCAGCGCGATCATTTTTGGCTGCCGCCGCACCACCACCATGCCGCTGGTTTATCAAGCCTTCAACTGGATCCACGGAGTCTTTATCGGCGCGACCTTGAGTTCGGAAACCACCGCCGCCGCCACCGGCGCAGTCGGACAGGTCCGGCGCGACCCGATGGCGATGCTGCCGTTTTGCGGCTATAACATGGGGCATTATTTCCGGCACTGGCTGCGGATGCGCAAAAAGCTGCTCGTTCCGCCGCGGATTTTCCACGTGAACTGGTTTCGCCGCGATGAAAACGGGAAATATCTCTGGCCCGGTTTCGGTGAGAACATGCGCGTGCTCAAATGGATCGTGGAGCGCTGCCAGGGCCGGGCGGATGCGCGGGAGGCGGCGCTCGGCTGGGTGCCGGGACCGCGCGACTTCGACCTCGCCGGCATGGATAAATTTGATTCCGCCAAACTGTCCAAGGCCCAGGAAATCAACATCGAGGAATGGCGTCGCGAAGCGCTGGCCAGCGATGAGTTGTCCTTCAAGCTGCACTCAGACGTGCCGAAGGAACTGGCCTACCAGCGGGAATTGCTGGTGGCGCGGCTCTAGTTGCGTCAATCGCCGAGCGAGCACGCCACCGTTTTCGCAATATTGGCTGGAAGTGAGAGCCGGTTGCGTTGTATGTTGCCTCCACTGAAACAACGGAAATGAATTCGACAATCTCCACGCTTTCAATTGAGCGATTCAGATCGTTGCGATCTCTAAAGCTAAGTGGTTTGGGCCGGGTCAATCTAATTACGGGAAAAAATAACACAGGGAAATCGTCGGTCCTTGAAGCGTTGCGTATACTGGCTTCCGATGCTTCACCGGCAGTTCTCGCCAATATCGTTCGATACCGTGAAGAGGACTTCGGGCGCGAAGACGAAACAAATGGATCTTTGAAAAGTGAGGACCTAACGCATTTGGGAGGGCTTTTTAGTGGATTCCCTGCGTTTTCAGAAATTCGCGAACCAATCGTTCTATCTGCGAACGGAGGGAGCCATTCGATGCAATTGAACATTTCGGTTGGCCAGTACATTGAACAACGTGACCCAGACGGGGTGAGGCGGCTAATCCCGAAGCAGTCCGATCTCTTCCCTGATACCGATCCGGTTCCCGCATTAGTTGTAGAGGCGGGTGCCACACGAAGAGTGGTTCGGTTGAGCTTCTTGAGGCGGCTTGTACGCACCAATGAAGGCAGGGAAGAGGGATCCGACGACCCGCGTTTGCCGTGCGTATTCGTTGGCCCCTCCGGCGGCGAACGGACTGACAATCTTGGACCGCTCTGGGATAAGATCGCGCTCTCTGATCGGGAAAAGGAAATCGTTGAAGCCCTGAGAATAATAGCTCCCGATATAGTCGCTGTGTCCATGGTAGGAGGTGGAGGTTTTCGTCAGAGACGCACTGCGATCACGCGCTCCCTAAATTTTCCCCGTCCAGTTCCATTGCGGTCCTTTGGAGACGGTTTGAACAGGCTTTTTGGCATCGTGCTATCGCTGGTAAACGCGCAAGGCGGCCTTCTTCTCATTGACGAGTTTGAAAACGGATTGCACCACACGGTCCAGTCCGAAGTTTGGAACGGAATTTTCCGCCTCGCCAATTTAATGAATGTGCAAGTATTTGCCACTTCCCACAGTTGGGATGCGGTCCAGGCCTTTCAGAAAGCTGCCGCGAATAATGCCGACCAAGGCGTGCTGATTCGCCTTACCAGCAAGGAAAGCCAGATTATTCCAACCTATTTTCGCGAAGACGAATTGGCGGTGGCGACCAGGGAAAATATAGAAGTGCGCTAGTATGCCGGGTAAGAAAATTCTTCTAGTCGAAGGCACTGACGATGAACACGTCTTGAAACACATTTGTGGCGAACGCGGCGTTGGGCCGCTGGATGAAATCAAGCCACAAGGCGACGTCACCCGACTTCTTGAGAACTTCCCGGTTCGTTTGAAGGAAAGCGACATTGAGGCGCTCGGGGTGGTCATTGACGCGGACACGGATTTGACGGCGCGCTGGCAATCGCTCCGTGACAGACTGGTTCGCGCAGGTTACCAATCCGTGCCCGCCGAGCCTTCGCCTGCGGGCACGATTATTTCCTCGCCGAAGGATACACTGCTCCCGGCGGTGGGGGTGTGGATAATGCCGGACAACCAAGCTGCGGGCATATTGGAGGATTTCTTGCGATTCCTTGTGCCCGCCGGCAGCCGGTTGTTTGCCCATGTTGAGAGCAGCGTCGCGAACATTCCTGCCGAGGAACAACGGTTTGCTCCGCTGGCGCGGCCAAAAGCCATTATCCATACGTGGCTGGCGTGGCAGGCCGAACCGGGCAGGCCGCTTGGAACGTCCATCACGGCCAGATTCCTCGATTCAAATGTGGCGCAGGTTGATGCCCTGGTTCGGTGGCTTAACGACCTGTTCTTCCGGTAACTTGCGAATTCGGTTCATGTTCATGGAGCGATTTTTTCTAAAGCTGGTACTGACACAAACACCATGAAGATTGGCTTGTTCGGCGGGTCGTTCGACCCGGTGCATAACGGGCACCTGCTGATCGCGCGGGCGGCGCGGGAAGAAATGGGGCTGGAGAGGGTGGTTTTTGTCCCGGCGGCGCAGTCGCCGTTCAAGCCGGAATCCGCTCCCGCGCCCGGGGCCGTGCGGCTGCGGCTGCTGCGGCTGGCCCTGGCCGGGGATACGACCAGCGAGATTGACGAGTTGGAGATTAACCGTGGCGGTGTGTCCTATACGGTCGATACGTTGCGGCATTACACCGCGAAATTTCCCGGCGCCGAGCTGTTTTATCTTATTGGGGCGGATCAGGCGGCGCAATTGCCGCACTGGCGCGACCCCGGCGACCTC
>Ga0302320_10030341_pt1 | contig 10304 bp, 9 predicted proteins | sample Bog_T0_3_FD_202130 | JGI IMG/M metagenome (GOLD analysis project Ga0302320, IMG submission 202130) | Peat permafrost microbial communities from Stordalen Mire near Abisko, Sweden - Bog_T0_3 | ecosystem: Environmental > Terrestrial > Soil > Wetlands > Peat | place: Sweden: Abisko, Stordalen Mire... | reverse complement strand
TCTTTTGACATGGCGGCTATTCTTTCCCTGTCTCAGCTACTGGGGCTGCGCGCTCGGTGTCGAGGAGCGACGATCCTGCTTCCCCGCTCGTTGCTGTCTGTGCAGGTAGTAGCGAAGAAAGTGCGTGCAAAGTGCAAGAACTCGAACCGGCCGTTTGCTAGGCGGCGTCGCCGACCGAGTCATTGGTGTATTTGGTCACAAGGAACCTCGAGTGCCTGAGTTCACACATTTGTTTGACTTTTGAATCGGACCTGTTACGTCGTTGTGTCTGCTCGAAAACTGTGAGTGACAAAAGGCAGAAACGACCAGGGCAGCTGGCGAAACAGCTCTAATATAGCGTCAGTTAAAGACTGGTCTTTACAAGAGCACATTTGGATGTATACTTAGCAGTAGTCGCCATAACTAGTCCTTCCCTACCCTTTCCGGGGGGTAGACGATAAGGCCTTCTGTGTGCGACCGAGAAAGGTCGCACTGTGGCTTCAGCCAATAGGCCAGGGCTGCCGCGGATAACCGACCGGCTTCTGCATCGTCCAGAGCTGGAGCGCCGACTCAGTAAGTGGGCTCCTTTGACCATCGTAAAGGGCCTTCGCGGTTACGGGAAGACGACGGCCGTCGCGGCCTTCTTGGAACGCCAAAGCCCAGAAGACGTAACGGTGCTCTGGGTCGGGGTCGGCCCGGTGGGCGGCGGGGGAGCGAGCTTCGAGGACTACTTGAGCCAAGCACTTCGTGCCGGCCGAGCCACGCCAGGTCCCCTTCCTGGGCACCTGGATCAAAGTGCCTTCGACGAGCTGCGGTCAGCGCTTGTTGACGAGCCACCGGATCGCAAGTTCGTCCTCGTCATCGACAACTTCGAACAGGTGCGTGACGAGCGAGTCCTCACCGAGCTGATGAGCCTTTTAGAGCTGCACCGTAATCTCCACATCTTTGTGTGCTGCCAGGGGCATCATCCCATCGAGTCAATGGCGACCGGGATGATCGAGGTCAACGCCATCGAGCCAGGAGAGCTCCTGCTCGGCATCGACGAGATCGTCGAGCTCTCCTTGGCCATGGGCTCGCCAATTGACCACAACGCGGCAAAGGGCCTGCATAGTGCCGTGGGTGGTGGCGTCTCGATGCTCCAGATGGTGCTGGCGGGTGCTGAGCACGCGGACAATCCCACGGTGCGTCCTGCAGCCATCGAGGACTATGTGCGGATCCAGTTGCTGGGCGATGTCGCAGACAAGTCCCTGATGGAGCACCTGATGCGCTTTTCGTGCACCGAGCTCACCATATGGCCGCTGTTTCGTGACCTTTGCGGCGACTTAGACCCGAGACGGCTCCTTGACGACATGGAGGCGACGGGGCTTGTTGCTCGTGTCAACGACGCCGAAGGGTTGAGCTTCTCGATGCCCGCCCCGGTCCGCGAGATACTCCATGACGAGTACATCGCAAGCGCTCCCGACAAGGCACGCCGGTTCCACTGCGAACTGGCACAGTGGTTCGCCGCCCACAGCGCTCACAAGCACACGTCTTTGGCTTTCCACCACGCTGTTGTGGGCGGGAGCTGGGGGTTGATGGACAAGGTGTGGTCCGAGGGAATCGTGACGATGATCCGTGAAGATCCGGTGCTCTTGAGCCGGAGCCTCAACGCCATTCCCACCGAGATCATCACCTCCCGCCCCTCGATGCTGGTGCTGCGCGACATCTCCCATATCGCCGCGGTCGACACCGATGCGGCCGGCCGCCGGGCGACGCTTCGCTCCTTCGCGGACGCCTGCACGCGCCTTGTCAACAACCAATGGGACACGATCGAGCTGAACGAGCTCTTGATCCTCGCGACGGGCTATTTGATCGAGATGCGCCTTTGCGGGCGGCTTGAGTCTTCGGCCGCCTTCGCTGATCGCGTGAACGCCCGGGCTACGGCACCCGCAGCGACACAACCGATGAACAGAGGTCGCTTCGCCTTCTTCCACCTCCACCGGGGCATCACGCGCATGCTGCTCGGTGACGATGCCGATGCCATCGCCTCCTACAAGTCGGCATGGGAGTACGCAACTGGGGCCGGGGTTGACTTCGTCCAGGCCCAAGCGGCCGCGAACCTGGCTCTCACATACGCTCTCAGGGGCGACACCGCCGAGGCAAAAGAGTGGTTGGGCCGTTACAAATGCCTCGACACGAGCGACTGGCCGGGCACTTATGTCCTCGGCGTCGGCGCCCATTTAGCAGAGGGACTGCTCGCTCTCGACGCCCTCGATAACGACGCGGTCTGCTCAGCACTCGAGTACCTGGGTGACGGCTCGGCAGCACTCGAGCTCTGGGCTTTCATAGCCTTCCTCTATGCCGAGCACGGCTTGTGCTCGAACAGGGCCGCCGAAGCACTGGCTCACCTCGACCGAGTACAGGAGGCCAAGGGCGACGACGATGCCAAGGCGTTCGCCGCGACGCTCCTTAGCCGGGCGAGGGCCGACCTGCTCATCGCTTGTGGACGGGGCGAGCAGGCCAAGCAGATGACCGAGAGCCAAGGTGTCGCGAAACCCTGGATGAGGGTCCCGGTCGCAAGGATCCGCCTCCTTGGCGGTCAAGAGATCGCCAAGCACCTCGACTCGCTCTCTTGGGGGCCGGCCTTAGCGGCCGGTGACCGCCTCGAGGCGCTCCTTTTGGTAGCGGTCGGGGCCTTGCGACGTGGCGATACGGGCGATGCAAAACACCTAGCGGACCGGGCTCTTTCCCTTTATGAGCAGACGGGGATCCTGCGTCCCTTCGCCGCCATCGAGCAAGGTGAACGCGCGCAGCTTGTCGAGCTCGCCGATCGCCAGCTTCACCCAGACGATGAAGCGAGGCTTTTTCGCCAGGCCCCCCTTTATCCGGACCGGCTCGAGTTCATCGATCTGAGCAGCCACGAGCACTCGGTGCTGGAGGCCCTGGCGACGACTTCCTCGCGCCAGGAGATCGCTGACTTGCTGTTCGTCTCGGTCAACACCGTCAAGACCCAGCTCTCGAGCATTTACCACAAGCTCGGGACCAATACCCGGGACGAAGCGCTCGCAAAGGCCCAAGAGCACCGGCTATTGCCCGGAGCGATCCCGAATGAACAAGCCTCGCCGACACAGCCGAGCCCGCCCAAAATGCGACCAAAGGCCACCTGAAGCCGCTCGGCTCAACTAACGGGACGTTCCATGGCTGGCACTAGCGAGGCGTGCCGCCGGCAATGATGCGGCCTTCCCACCTGCGCGCTTGACTCTCACCTTGGGGGAGGTCGCACGATGACGCGTGCCGGGCACTTCCGGCACGAGGGAGCCGAACATGGAAATGATGAGCATCGGCGATTTCGCCCGCGAGACGAGACTCTCGCAAAAGGCTCTCCGGCTCTACGACGAGCTGGGACTGTTGCCCCCGGCACGGGTGGACCCTGTCTCCGGCTACCGCCTCTATGTGCCGGCCCAGCTGGAAAAAGCCCGGCTCGTCGCCATGCTCCGTCAGATCGGGATGTCCCTGTCGGACATCAAGGTGAGCGTCGGCCTAGACGCGCCGGCCGCCGCTCTCAGGCTTGAGCGGTACTGGTCCGGCGTCGAGCAGGATCACGCCTCCCGCCGAGCGCTTACCAGCTACCTCGTTAACCGACTTATCGGAAAGAGGACTGGCATGTACGAGGTTGCCACCAGAAAGATGCCCGAGCGCAGCCTGCTTTGCCTGAAACGCCGCGTGAGGAGGGCGCCTGGGCTCTGGGCAAGGAATTCGTGGGCATCTTGACCGCCCGACCCCTTCCCCGCCCCGATGGAGTAGACGAAGCGGCCTTTTGCATCTACCACGGGGAGGTCAGCCAGGACAGCGATGGCCCAGTCGAATGGTGCAGACCGGTGCCTGTCGAAAAGGCTGCTGAACTGGCAAGTGCCTACCCCGAGCTCAAGTTACGCACCGAAGTCGCCCACGAGGAGGCCTTCGTAGACATCGGGCCGGGGGGCAAGCTCGAGGCTACGCAATGGTTGCTCGTCTCCGAGGCGCTTCGCAGCTGGAGTGAGGAACATGGGCATCTGCCGAGCGAGCTCGGTGCCAGGATCATCTTCCGCATTACGACACCGGTAGGCGCCGGGCCCGATTGCGACTTCGCCATCCCCCTGCGCTGAACCGGCGCCAGGTCTCATCCCGCGCAGTTTTGGCAGCGCCCCGCGATGGCGAAATGGTGGGGATCGATGGAAAAGCCGTAGCGGGACTTCAGGGAACGGGCGAAGGCCGCCAAGAGGGCGTCGGGAGACTCGGTCACATCTCCGCACACCTCGCACACGAGATGGAAATGGCCCACCGGCGATATGTCGTAGACGGCCGGGCCGTGCCCGAGATGCGAGTGGCTGACGACACCCAGATCCTCGAGCTCGTCGAGAAAGCGGTAGATCGTCGACATGTGCACATCAAGTCCGTAGGCCTGGACGTCTCTCGCAAGATCCTCCGCTAGCTCGGGCGCCGTGCGATGGCCTGTGCGCTCGAAAAGAGCCCGAAGCAAAAGCCGCCGGGTGCTCGTGACGCGGCCGCCTCTGCGCCGCAGCTCGGCCAGCACTACCTCGACGGGGTCCCCCTCCTCGCCGGGCGTGCCACTACCAGGAGAAGGCGTACGACCGCTGGGCTCAGCCCGTGCTTGTTCGGCGGCATCGCGCTCCATGACCACTACCCCAGCATAGGTGCGCCTGTTCCGATCGATGTCTCCGAATTCGGTCCAGGTCCCTGTTGCAATCAGGTCGCATCTAGGCAAGACTCCCGTCCAGGTGCATCGCCGAGTCCGGACCGAAGTTGTCGAGGAGGGGCTGTGACAACTACGCCAGCAGGCAGAACTGCCGGAAGGCTTAGGACTATAAAGAACGCCCTCACGCCGAGGGAATGGACTCAGGTGGGCGCCATGGCCGGCGTTGTGATCGGCCTGAACGTGCTCGGCTGGAGCATGCTCGCAACCGCCACGGGCCACCACTATCACCTAAGCAAAACCGACGTGTTCGGGCTCGGGACCGGTGTGCTTGCCTACACCCTCGGGATGAGGCACGCCTTCGACGCAGACCACATCTCAGCCATCGACAACACGACCCGCAAGCTCATGGCCGAGGGAAAACGTCCGCTCAGCGTCGGTTTCTTCTTTTCACTCGGCCACTCGACGATCGTTTTCCTCCTCTCCGTGCTGCTCAACTTCGGCATCCGCTCGCTGGACAGCCAGGTGAAGGACGGGTCCTCGGGACTCCACCAGTGGACGAACATTGTCGGGACGTCGGTCTCCGGTTTCTTCCTTTATCTCATCGCCGGGCTCAACATCGTCATCCTCATCTCGATCCTGCGCGTGTTCCGCGACCTACGCCGGGGCAAGTTCGACAACGAAGAGTTCGAAGAGCAACTGAACAAGCGTGGTCTCATGAACCGGTTGCTCGGAGGCTTCGCCCGCAAGGTCGACACCCCGTGGAAGATCTACCCGGTCGGAGTCCTCTTCGGGCTCGGCTTCGACACGGCCACAGAAGTTGCCCTTCTCGTGCTCTCGGGCACGGCTGTGGCTAGCGGTCTGCCTTTCTACGCGATCTTGTCGCTCCCGGTGCTGTTCGCAGCCGGCATGTGCCTGTTCGACACCCTGGACGGCTGCTTCATGAACTTCGCCTACGGCTGGGCTTTCTCCAGACCGATCCGCAAGGTGTACTACAACATCATCATCACGGGGCTTTCCGTGGCGGTGGCCTTCGTCATTGGCACCATCGAACTGATCGGCCTGCTCTCGACCGAGTTCAATCTCCACGGGCCGTTCTGGCACACGATGGCCGCCTTCAACATCAACCGGGCCGGTTTCATAATCGTGGCGATGTTCGTGGTGACCTGGGTCGTGGCGCTGGCGTTCTGGCGCTTTGGCCACGTCGAGACGCGATGGGACCCCTCCGCTGAGCTGTCCGGGCCACAGGCAGAGGCCTCGGCGCTTCTCGCGCCAGAGCTAGAAGGTGCCGAAGCCTAGGCGACAGGCGTCGTCGTGCTAACGGACGTCGACGGCGTCAATACCGAGGGCAGGGGTGCCGGGGAGGTCGTAGAACTCGATACGAAAGCCCGCATGGCGACTGGCCGATGTCACACACGTCGATACCGGGGTCCACTTGCCCCTCGCGCCAAGAGGTCCGAAGGGCACGAGGGAGGCCTGGGAGGGGGACTTGCCGAGCAGCGTCAGCGCCATCACGCCAGCGGCCCCGGGATGAGCGGCTGCAGTGACCACCTCGGCGTCTGCACACAGGCTTTCGCCGGCAGCAATCGGCAGTAGCACCTCCTGGTAGATCCCACCGCCGCGCACCGTGGTCGCAGTGGCGCCGAACTCGTTGCCTTCATAGGCACCAGTGCCAAGATTCCCGGCGGCTTCGCTCTTGAACCAGGTACTGGCTGTCTTGTGCCACCCGGCGCTGCCGTGGTTGTTGAAGCCACCGTTTTCGACAAAGGACTGGTGGACGTCAACGCCGTCGATCCCGAGTGCGGGCGCCTTGCGGGCGTCGTAGAACTGGATGCGAAAGCCCGTGTGGGGACCAGTTGCCGTAAGACAGGTCGAGACCGCCGTCCAGCGACTCCTCGCCGCCAGCTTGCCGAAGTCGACGAAGGAGAACTGGGCCTTCGACTTGCCGAGCAGCCAGAGGGCCATCTGGCCCCGGGCACCGGAATGGGCACCTGCGGTGACAACTTCAGCATCTGCGCAAAGACTTTGACCCTTCTTGATCGGCAAGGAAGTGTCCTGGTAGATGCCGCCTGAAGCTGCTGTCGTATTAGTGACAGCAAACCTGTTTCCACCGTATGGCATGGTGTCGAGAGCACCGGCGCGCTCGATCCCGAGCCACGAGTGCTTTGTCGCATGCCAGCCGGTTCCCTTACGGTTGTCGAAGTCGCCGTTCTCCACGAAAGACTCGTGGACGTCTACGGCGTCGATTGCCAGCATCGGCGTACGGGGGGCGTCGTAGAACTGGATCCGGATTTGAGAGTGGGACCCGGCAGCCGTCACACATGAGGAAACCGGGCTCCAGTCGCTTTTGCCCCGTAGCGGCCCGAAGCGTGCGTTTGCGGACTCCGTCGCTGAGTCACCCAGCAGCCACAGCGTCATCGCCCCTTTGGCCCCTGAACTAGCCCCGACGGCGGTGACCACCTCGGCATCGGCACAGAAGCTTTCGCCGGTTTTGACAGGAAATGAAATGTCTTGATAAATGCCACCACCTGGCGTGGAGCTGCGCGTGACGGCGAAACCGGAGCCCTCATAAGGAGCCATGGTCGGCTTGCGAGAAATGGCGCCGCCGCGTTCGATGCGAAAGTGGGAATGCTCTGTCTTGTGCCAGGCTCCGTTGCCCCGGAGGTTGAAACCGCCGTCGCGGACGAGATCGGCCGCAGGGACCTCGGTCGTCGCCCGCGTCACGGGATTTGCTGCGGCAACCTCGGCACTCGGAGCCTGTAGCCATCCTGTAACGACCATGTCATAGTCCGGTTCTACGTAGTTCCCGGAGACTTCCAGCGTGTTCTTACCGTTGCCGCCGTTCATGTTCTGCTCAAGGATGCTGATGGTGCCGTAGCCATGGTTCACGTCAACGCCGGTGACAACAGCGGTATGGCCGTCTGACCACTGCGAGCCCATAGCCAACACATCACCAGGCCGCGGCACGCTCGAGCCGTTGTTTGAAACTTTGTACAAATCCCCACCGTCAGCCTGGGAGTAGTCCGCGACAACCTCAGATCCGTTGGCAGGATAAGGCCTGACGCCGTATTCGAGGTAGAGCCACCGCATGGAGAGCTCTACGCACTCCCACTCGAGCTCCCCCCAGGCACCTGGGAAGAACTCCACTGGAGCGTCGTAACCACCGCGGTTAGGCCCAGGCCCGCAGGCAGTGAGGCCGTCCCAGCTGGAAAGTGCAAAAGACCCTGGGTACTGGCCGTCATCACACGGGCCGCTCCACCAGGGAGGAAACCGGACAGGTGAAGGTGGTTCGACGCTGCTCGTCACCGGCTCGATCGCTTGCTGTGTTACGGCACTGTGGCGATCTACTGTCAGTCCGGTGGCGTTCACCTTGGCCAAGAGAGCAGAAGAATCGACAGCGTCGACGACACTGCGGCCAATGTGCACTTTGGCTAAGACACGCAAGGACGTCTGACCGAGCGGCCCCGCGACCGCGCCAAAGAGCAGGATCCCAGTGGCGAGCCATTCCGCCTTCAGGTTTCTTCTCTCGTGGGCCACGAAGGTCTCCGATCGTGTCAGCCCGACGCCGGGATGGATCGCCGCACACTATTGCGAAAAGCGCCGCTTTCGCCAAATGGAAATCCCCCTTACAGGCTTCCATTTCTCCTAGGCTGGGCCCCAATGGCCTTTGAACTGGATATTCACGAGGATTCTGAGCATTACCCACAGGCCAGATTCGAGCCACCAAAAGGGTTCACGGAGCTTCTCCTCGTGAGGCACGGCGAGTCGGAGCCGGCCGACCCGACCAGGCCATTTTCTCTTGTGGACGGCAGAGGAGATCCAGCACTCTCACCACTCGGACGCGAACAGGCCGTCCTTGTCGGTGTTCGCCTGGCCACTTTGCGTGTTGACGCCATTTATGTCACAAGTCTGCGCAGGACCGCGGAGACTGCCGCCCCGCTCGCGAAAAGCATCGGCTTGGTGCCCCACGTCGAGCCGGCCCTTTCCGAGGTGCGCCTGGGCGAGTGGGAAGGCGGCCTCTATCGACAGCGGGTAGCCCAAGGAGACCCGCTGGTGACCCAGATGCGCGAACAGGAACGTTGGGACGTCATCCCGGGGGCCGAATCGAATGCCGCCATCGCGGCGCGTGTCGGCCCGGCAATCGAGCGTATTGCCGCCTCCCACAAGGGAGAGCGCGTCGTCTGCTTCGCCCATGGGGGCACGATCGGGGCAGTGCTGGCGATCGCGACGGGATCGCGCCCGTTTGCCTTCATCGGATCTGACAATGCCGCCATCTCGTCGATAGTTGTCGTCGATTCGCACTGGTTGCTGCGTGGCTTTAACGACCGGTCACACCTCGAGTGACACAACCGGCGCGTACTGTGCCCACATGACCTGGAACGAAGGTCCTTTGCTCGGGTTTGACCTCGAGACCACGGGCATCGATCCCGGTAGGGACTTGCCCGTCCAGGTCGCCCTTGTGCGTTGGGAATCGCGCGACAAGTGCTTCCGCAAGGTATTCATCGTCAACCCTGGTTGCGAGATTCCCCCCGGCGCCGAAGCGATCCATGGCATCTCTACCGAAAGAGCGCGCCGCGAAGGCTGTTCGCTCGCAGATGCCGCAGCCGTTATGCACGCTGTGCTCGAACGGGCACAGGATGACCACATACCTGTTGTGGCCATGAACGCCAGCTTTGACGTCACGATCGCCGCAGTGCTGTTCCGCAGTTTCGGGCTGAGCCCGATCACCTGGGATGCGCTTATCGACCCGCTCGTTATCGACCGTCAGGTCGACCCGTACCGATCGGGCAAGCGTCGTCTAGATGACCTGTGCCGCATCTACGGCATCGTTTTGGCAAATGCCCACGACGCCGGCAGTGATGCTGACGCGACAGTCGCCATCGCAAGGACGCTCGCGAGACGTCACCCCGAGATCGCCGCCTTCGAGATAGACGAGCTGACACGCTCCCAGGTCAGCTGGCACAGGTCCTGGGCGATCGAATACGACTCATGGTGCCGAGACAACGGCCGGCCCGGCCTCGCCCCCGAGGAGTTCGGCTGGCCGCTGCGCGAAGTCCTCGACCCACACTTCGCAGCTTGAGCGTGCCTCAGCAGGTCATGGGGTCGTAGGGAGCGACGGAGTTGTTGTAGATCGGCGTCTCTCCGGCCGGCGTAGGAGCGATGGTGGTAACCGTCGTCGTCTTCGGTTGGGTCGTCGTCGTAGATGGAGCAAGGGTCGTCGAAGTCGTGGACGGGGCGAGCGTGGTCGACGAGCTCGCGCTTGTCGTCGAAGTCGCGCTCGTGCTGGTCGTGGTCGTGCTGGTCGTCGCCACTGTCTTCGCCGGCAGGCCGAAGTTCAAGAAGTTCTTGACCACGACTTCGTCAGCCGCCGCTGCAGGCAGCAGCACGTCGGCGCCGCCCGAGGTTGTATACGGCCCAACTGTGGGCATGGTCACGGTTTGCAGCGACCCCGCAGGAAAGCTGTGAAATTCACGCGCCAGGCTGATCATGAGGCCCTCGGTCAAGGTGTCGTCGATCGTGAGGTCATGCACAGCGGCGTTGATGAAACCGTTCAACGCGAACGGGTTCGTGATCTCGTGGTTGAGCTGATGGATCACGGCCTTGAAAAAGGTCTGCTGGTTACGGATCCTTGTGAAGTCACTGCCGTAGTCGT
>Ga0302320_10030340_pt1 | contig 10304 bp, 11 predicted proteins | sample Bog_T0_3_FD_202130 | JGI IMG/M metagenome (GOLD analysis project Ga0302320, IMG submission 202130) | Peat permafrost microbial communities from Stordalen Mire near Abisko, Sweden - Bog_T0_3 | ecosystem: Environmental > Terrestrial > Soil > Wetlands > Peat | place: Sweden: Abisko, Stordalen Mire... | reverse complement strand
TCCGCAAGGCTGAAGACACACTTCCTGTGACCGGTCGTGTCCACTTGAATTGATCGTGGACACATACGGCCCTATCCATCACAAAACCGCAACCCCGATCAAGACGGCCAGAACGTCACGCTTACGATTATTTCGAAGGCTGCTCTGGAGCTTTCGCGGAAGTGATCATCCGAACCATCTTTGGGTTTGCGCCTGAACTGGATGACCGTTGGAAATGGTTGCCGCATCACCAACTTGGACTGCGGGGCCAGCTCAAGAACTTAAGATAAATGGACAAAAACACATGAAGAGTCAATGTGAAGGAGATCAATCGGCTACAGCATCTGGCGGTCGAGAAAACTCGGCAGCGCATTCCGCCGCTGGTCGATCACGACGTGGTTCACGGTAGGCAAACCATGTTTCCGGTGCCTCTGGCGATGGCATCATCTTGGGACCCTATGGAAGCCTGCATAAGCGTCCGCTTGAAGCGCGCCATTGAAGTCCTTCAGATGCTGCCGCGGATGTTCACCCCTCCTATCCTCCGAGTATGCGAACCAGACGGCCGGTGCGGCGTCTTCTCCTGCAGGCCTGTCATCGCGCACATACGTCCAGAGCCGGCCGGTGCGGGTCTTGCCGTTGCCAGGCGCAAGTACCGGAATCGGCGTGTCGTCGGCATGGAGCTTGGTTCCTCCGAGCACATGCCTGCGAAGCGCATGGAGCAACGGCGATATCAACTCACTGGCTCCGCCAACCCAGCCGGCCAGCGTGGAGCGTTCGCTCTCGACGCCCTGGCGGGCATAGATCTCTGACTGGCGATCGAGAGGGAGATGATCGCCGAACTTCGACACCAGCACATGAGCCAGCAATCCGGGCCCAGCAAGGCCGCGCTCGATAGGACGGGATGGAGCGGGCGCTTCAACGACGCGGTCACAACTGCTGCATGCAAACTTCGGCCTCACGTGGCGGATGACTTTGAAGCTCTCGGGGATGTGCTCCAGTTGCTCTGAGACGTCCTGGCCGAACTGGCGCAACTGGCCTCCGCAGCCGGGGCAACAATCGCCGTGAGGTAGGTGCGTAACCAATTCGCGGGGAAGATGCTCGGGCAGCGGCTTCCGAGGAGATCTTGGCTTGGGCTCGGCGGCCGGAGAGACCGCTTCGACGGCCCCCTCCATCTCCGCCTGTGCGGACTCCAGCTCTTCAAGATGAAGTTCAAGCTGTTGGAGCTGAACAACGATCTTCTCGCTCTTGGCGCCGAACATCGAGCGCCGCAACTTTTCGATGACCAGCTTCAGATGCTCGATCTGCTCGCTGCTCGAACGAAGTTCCTCATCTTGTTGGCATAGCGCCTGGCGTTGGGAATCGAGCTCAGCCTGAAGCAATCGAAGCTCGTCTTGATGAGAAGAAGCAAGGGATAGAAGTTCTTCTTGATGCGCAATAACCAGTGCCATCAGCTCTTCACGATCAAGTGAATCAAGATCCGGCAAAGGAGCGGCATCCATGAACGCAGTATGCCATCAATCGCATGAAAATGCATCCACAAAAGGTGCATGAATACAGAGGAATCACGCTTGTCAATCAGACCGCGACCGGAGGCGTCCAGGTTCTCTCCGGCCTTCTCCAATCGATGCCTTCCAGAAGCATCGAGAGCTGTGCCCGGCTCACCGAGATCGTTCCACTTCGCGCCTTCGGCCAGACGAACCGTCCTCGTTCAAGCCGTTTCGCAAACAGGCACAGACCGTCCCCATCGAACCACAGGGCCTTCACCACATCGCCTCGTCGGCCACGAAACACGAAGACGTGCCCTGAATAGGGTTGCTGTTCGAGAACCGTCTGCACCTGGGCGCTCAAACCCGGAAAGCCGCGGCGCATGTCGGTTACGCCGGCGGCAATCCATATCTTGGTTCCGATGGGAAGTTCGATCACTTGCGCAGGCTCTCAAGGATCGAACGCAGTAACGCCCGGTCCGCGCCGTTATCCACACTGATCAAAGCCCGGCCAGGGAGCTCGATGTGAATGAAGCCAGTCGGTGAAGGCTTTTCCTGCTCTGGCCCCCGCCCGTCGTCATCAGTCTCAGATGTAGCAGGCACCAGAACTGGAAGCAAAACCGAAGAGCCGGGCTCGACCAGTTCGCCCCTCTTATAGGCACGCCGCCACTGAAACACCTGATGCGAGTTAACGCCCTCGGCTTGAGCAACCCGAGCTACGCTCTCTCCCGGAAGAAAGCTGAGTTCTACGATCCGCCGCTTCTCCGAAACACTCCGACGTACTCGAATCCCCGTTGATCCCATGCGCACATCGTCAACGACCGCCCAAAGCTCAGTCCAGAGGGGAAGGGCGTACGCTTACGATTCTTTCACTTCCATGTTTCCATTTTAACGTTGGAACATCTGAAGTGCACCACCCCAGGGTCAAGGCGGCCAGAACGTCACGCCTACGGTATGGCTAAGGTGCACGTCGATAAACGGCAGCGAGGACGCACGGCAAAGGCACTCTGGAAGAGGATGAAGCACAGAGCTGCCGTCGAACCCGGCATCGGACACTTGAAGAACGAACACCGGTTGGAGCGCAACCGGCTGAAGGGGGTTGCCGGTGACGCGGTTAATGCCGTCCTGGCCGCCGCCGGGATGAACTTCCAGAAGCTGCCGAGGGCCTGTGAGCGCAAACTTGTCGCTCAAATCCAAAACATCCTGGACTGCATCTGCGGCCTGTGGCTCTAGAGCGGTTTTCCAGTTCACGTGAAGTCACTAACATTCTGCAAGGTGGCTTTTCCTTGAGGAAAAGGCCACTCAGCTCCTGTGGCTCCCTCTACACCAACTGGAGAACCGCTACAATGCACCCGCAAGCCCCCAGCAATTCCGGCCGGGGAAACCAAAGGGCCGCCCACCGGGCAGCCCTTCGATCTCTCATTTGAGTCTGCGGCCAGCGGCCTTAGAACGGGTTGATCTTGGCAAGCCCCTTCTTCTTTTTCTTCTTGCTGGAGGACTCATCGCTCGAATCGACCTTCGGAGCCTTCGTCTTCTTGCCTGTGGTTACCGGCTGCGCGGGTGTCGATCCAGGCTTGATCTCGTTCACCTGGTCGGGCGCCGCGGCAGGCTTCTCCGCGGCAGGCAGCACGGTATTCACGGGGCCAACCGGCTTGATGACGGCATTCGGGTCGGAGGCGGCTGGGCCCGAGGGTGCGCTCACAACCTCAACACCAACTCCTGTACCGCCCCCCGGCGCCTCCATCTGCAACGGCGCTTGCGAGGGCTGATCGCTGCGCGGCGGCTCATTGGCGCCGGTAGGGGTTACCGCGCCAATGGCTGAAGGAGCAGGTTTGCCGGCGTTGGCGGCAGCGTTGAACAAAGCGATGTTCTCCTTGGTGATGGTGGGGGCCAGGGTCCGCTTGGGATCGTCCAGGCTGGGCTCGCCCACATGCACGGCTTCCACCACGGCCGGACCATGCTTGATGATGTCAAATGTCTTGTCGGTAAAGCGCAAGGGCTGGCGGCTGCGTTCTTCCGCGTCGCTTTCCGCAATCGCGTCCTGCGTCGGCTCCGGAACGGGCCGGTTCATGGCCACCAACCGGTCACGGGCATCCTCAACGTGCGGGGCCATGGGATAGCGCGTGATGACCTTGGCAAAGGCCGCGGCGGCCTGGTCCTGATATTGCGCCACCAGCCGCTCCTTCACCGCGCCGGGCAAATGGATCCACGATTGGGTTGCACGCGCCTCGCCCATGTACGCATCGCCAATACCCAGCAGGGCCTGGTCGCTCTTCGAGTAGAGCGGGTACGTATCCACAACCGTCTGCAGCCGGGCAATGGCGGCTGCCCAGCTATCGCGGGTCTCATAATAGAGCCCAATTTGCGTCTCGCGCTCGGCCAGAACTTCCTGCACGTCGCGCAGCTTCTGCTTGGCGCGCGGCACCAGTTGCGAGTCGGGAAACATGTTGATCATCGCGCGGTATTCGCGTTCTGCATTCTGAGCGTTGGTGTAGTCGCGGTCGGGCTTCTCCATCTGCTCGTAATAGATGTCGCCCACCTTCATCTGCGCCTCAGCCGCTTCGGGAGCCTGGGGGAAGAAGGTAATGAAATCCTTGTACTCGGCCTCTGCCTGGGTCAGGGCTGCCGCGCCGCCCTCCTTGAACCAGGTGTCGCCCACCGCCAGCTTGGCGCGCATCCGGTACTCCGAGTCGGGATAGGTGTTAAGCATGGTCTGCAGATCGAGCCGCGCCACGTCAAAGCGGTCCTTCTTCAGCGCGATCATCGCCTTGTCAAACAGTTCCTTGTCCGGCTGCTTGGAGTTCACGTTCCCCAGCGGATTGGCGCTCAGATCCTCGTTCTTTTTCCTCTTGGGCTTCTTTTCCCGTGCATCGGCCGCAACTCCAGCCAGCAACAGAACCGCAAGAGCTGCCGCGGCAATCTTCATCGAAAACCGATTCATACCACCTCTTTGGGGCAACGGCCTAGGCCCAGGCCATCCCCCTTCTCTAGACGCTCAATGCTGCTTATATTACCCGGTTACTCGCCTGCGGCAGCCCGCGCCGCCTTGAGCAGGGCTCGCGCGTCCCGCTCCGGCTGTCCCGCCCCGAACACCGCATTGCCGGCCACCAGCAGTTCCGCACCCGCTTGGACGACGCGGGCCACAGTGTCGTGAGCCACGCCACCGTCTACCTCGATTCTAAATGCCAGCCCCAGTTCCTGGCGCAATTCCACCAGCCGGGCGATCTTTTTCAGCGAAAACTCAATGAACTTCTGACCGCCAAATCCAGGATTCACGCTCATCACCAGCACATGGTGGACCATGGGAAGAATGTCCAGGAGCAAATCGACGCGCGTAGCAGGATTCAGCACCACCCCCGCCTTCATCCCGTGCTGCTGAATCAGCTCCAGCGACCGGTGCAGGTGCCGGCAGACCTCGTAGTGAACGCTCACCCAGTCGGCCCCGGAATCGGCAAAGGCAGGAATAAACTCGTCCGGGCTCTCGATCATCAGGTGGCAGTCCAGCGGCAGTTTGGTTGCCTTGCGCAGGCTCTTTACCACCGGCGGTCCCAGCGTAATGTTGGGCACAAAATGCCCATCCATCACGTCCACATGGATTACGGTGCCCCCGCCCCGCTCGGCCGCGGCAACCTGGTCGGCCAAGTGGGCAAAATCCGCCGAAAGTATCGATGGCAGCAGCTCAACCATATCTGTTGGACGCTTCTCCCTGCCCGCTCAGTGTATCAGCCGCGCAGAGGGGCGACCCGCTTAGCTGCTCTGCCGCGGGCGCGGTCTTGCGCCGGCGCCAGGCGCTTGAGCAGGTGGCGCGAACGGGCGCGCATGGCTGGCGTCCCGCTGCGTCCCCGGGTCTGAAGCAGGTCAACCACCGCCGGTAGCGATGCAGGATCGTGGCGTGTCAGGTCCGCCAGCCCTTGCAGAACTGCTGTTTTCACAATCGACGAGCGGTCGCCGAGATAGGCTTCCAGCGCCGCCGCAACCCGTCTGGCTTCGGCCAGCGTAAGCTCCAGCCTGGGCACGGCAAAGGCAAGATTCCAGCGGAGCTTGATAAAGCGGGCCTCTGGGAGAAGCCCGATCAGAGAGTCTTTGAAGCCGGCAAAGACACGGCACAGCGCAGGCGATGGATCGTGGGAGATGCGCTCAAAGACGTCCGCGGCCCGGTTGGCGACCCCGGGATCGTCATCCCAGAGCAACTCAAGCAGCCGTTCGGCCCGGCGCGGTTGCGCGCGGATCAGTTCGGCGATCTGCGGCACCCGAGCCGGATCGAGGGCATGGCGCCCCACCGCAAGCTGCTCTCGCAAATCCACCTGTATGGGCATACCAGCATTGCTCCTTGGCGCCAGGCCTACGCCTCCGCCTTCAGCGCTCGCGCAGCCACGCGGCCAATCCCCCGCAGGATAGCCTTAACCGGCCATCCACCATCGTCGCCGGGAAAGAAGATCTCGCCTGTTCGCCGCGCCTCCGGCCGGTAATACCACCGCCTCAGCAGCGCCAGATGCCCCTGCCGCACCGTTGCCGATGCCGCTTGACCCTTGGCCAAAGCTTGAAATGCCGCCTCCAGGCGCGCCTCCAACACCCCCCGCACGAGCTTTGCCGGCGCTGCCCCCGCCGAATCCGGGCTGTTCCCTGTTCCCTGCTCCCTGTTCCCTATCCCCTGCTCTTCCGGAATCGCCTCAACGACCATCGGTTGCGCAAACAACGAGCTCGACCCCGACTGCTCGTTCTGAATCCTCATCCCCAGCGTCGAGAAAGCCGCCGGGCCGCGCAGCCGGCCGTCGTCAAATAAGAACACCGCAACCTCGTCCAGGCTGGCCGCCGCCTGCAAGATCACGGCCCGCAACTGGCTCAACGGCCTCACCAGTTCTGCCGCCAGCGCCCGTACACCCTCCACCCGCTGCACCTGCTCATGTAGCGCCGCCGCTGCCTCAAATTCCAAACTAGCCGACGCCTGCTCCCGCTCCGCCTTCAGCATCACCAGCCGGCTCTCGCCCCGTGTGGCCAGAAAGCTCTCCACCGCCGCCGCTTCCTGCCCATACCGCTCATCCGAGCAGCCCTGATAGCACGGCGCAAGGCACATCTTCATCTCGGAGTAAACGCATCCCGGATGGCTCGGATTCGGCTCCAGGTCTTCCGTGCAGCGCCGCAGCAGAAACAGCTTCAGGGCTTCTTCGGCAAACCGCTCCGCCGCCGCCCGCGACGCGAACGGCCCATAGGCCCACTCCGCCTCGCGCTGGCTCGGCCGCTGCGTCACCACGATCCGCGGATACGCATTGCTCCCCAGAAACCTCACAAATGCCGGAGCCCGCAGGTGCATCCGCTCCAGAGACTTCGTCCCGTATACCTTTTGGAGTAGTTCAAACTGAAGGAGCAGGCACTCAAACTCCGAGCCGGTGAGCCGCCACTCGATGCGCCGCACCCACCCAGCGAGTTGCAGGCGCCGCGGATGCTTGGCCGAGGGTTGCAGCAGCCGCTTCAGCCGCTCCCGCAAGTTCGGCGTTCGCCCTATATAGGGCTCCGCGTGCGCCTCCGCCCCATACAGCGCAAACACCGCCGCGCTCGTCGGCAGTTGCTTCAGCGCCGCGCCCGCCTCGGCCGGATCAAAAGCGATCTGCTCCGTCACATCCCCGAAAGGATGCCTTGACGGCGCAGTTCCAGCCTGATCCTGTCCTTCCATCCAGCACCAACCCCACTGACTCGCCAACTTACCAACACGCGCTAAGCGCGGCTAACTCGCCGACTTATTCACGCCCCCGCAATCGTCATCCCGTCAATTCGCAGCGTAGGCGAAGCCACCGACCCGCGAAACTCCAGGTCGTTGCCGATGGCCACAACGTTCATCAGCATCTCTCCCAGGTTCCCAGCAATCGTCACCTCCTCCACTGCATGGGTCAGGACGCCGTTCTCAATCCACAGCCCTGTCGCCCCGCGCGAGTAGTCCCCGGTCACGATATTCGTCCCAAAACCCATCAGACCGGTCACGTAGAGCCCGGCCTGCACCTCGCCGATCATCTCCTCCGGCGTCTGCGTTCCCGGCTCAAGGTAGAGATTCCCGCACCCGATCCCCGGCGTTCCGGCGAGCCCCCGCGCCGCGTTGTGCGTCGACTTCATTCCCAGCTTGCGCGCCGTATAGGTGTTCAGCAGGTAGTTGCGCAGCACGCCGCCCTCTACCACCACCGTCCGCAGCGAAGGCAACCCTTCCCCGTCAAACGGAGAACTTCCATAGCCGCCAGCGCCGCTCGGCAGCAGCATCAGGTTATCGTCCACAATGGTCAGGTTTTTGGCGCCAATTGTCTCGCCCAGGCGGCCGGCAAGATAAGACGCGCTGCGCCAGATGGCGTCGCCTGAAGCCGCCTCAAACACATGCCCAATCAGCGACCGCGCCACCTCCGGCGCAAACACAATCGGAACCCGCTGCGTCGTCACGCGCCGCGCCCCCAGCCGCCGCAGCGTTCGCCTTGCCGCTTCCTTGCCCACGGCTTCCGGAGATTCCAGGTGCGCAAAGCACCGCGCGCTCGACCACCATCCGTCGCGCTGCATCGTGCCGTTCGTATCCATCGCCAGCGGCGCCGCGGCCACCCCCGCATAGCTCGTCCGGTATCCGCCCACAAACCCGCGCGAGTTGGCCAGCACCTTGCGCCCCGTTGAAGCGTCAAAGCTGCCGCCGTCTGAGTTGGTAATCCGCGGATCGGCAGCCAGCGCCGCCGCCTCCGCCCGCCGCGCCCACTCAATGCGCGCCGCACCTTCCAGGGAGTAGACGTCGTCGTAATAGAGATGGAGGTCGCCGCCCACCGAGCCAAACTCTGCCGTTTCCGGCAGCCCGCTGAAGGCATCCTCCTCGGTCACCTGCGCCAGCGCCAGCGCGCCCTCCACAAACTGCCGAATCCCATCGGGGGTCAAGTCCGAGGTAGAAGCCGAAGCCGACCGCGTCCCCCTGAACACCCGCAGCCCCAGCCCCCGCGACCCCGACTCCGTCAGCGTCTCCACCTGCCCCATGCGGACATTGACACTGAACTCATCCCCCTCGCGCACCACCGCCTCGGCGTCCGTCGCCCCAGCCTTCACAGCCAGCGCCACCACATCCGCCGCCAGAGATTCCAGATCGAGAACATTCACTTCAGTTGGAGAAGTCACTTCAGCCATGGGTCAAAGCTATCAAAGTCGGGTCATTGCAGCAGAATTCCCAATCTCCTCGCTTGCAATATATATTCATATGGATATAATAGAATCATGAAGCCGGTGTGGTTTCTTGGAGACTCTCGAAAGGCGTTACAGGAGTTTCCCAAAGACGCTCGTCGTGACGCCGGGTACCAATTGGAACTGGTGCAAATGGGGCTGCCAGCGCTGGATTTCAAACCAGTACAGCCCGTTGGGAAAGGCGTCGAGGAGATCCGCGTGAGGGACGAGTCGGGCGCATACCGAGTGTTGTACACGGCTCGACTCGAGGAGGCGGTGTACGTGATCCACGCTTTCCAGAAGAAGACCCGGACTACTTCACAGCGCGACATTGAGATCGCACGCGAGCGGTTTCAGCAATTGATGCGGGGGCGATCATGAAGAAGCTCAAGATTGAGAAATTCAACACGGTATGGGATGCAATTGAGGATAGCCCCGAAGAAGCAGCAAATCTTTCCATGCGTTCAGACCTGATGCGCCATATTTCAAGGCTGATTCAAGCAAACGAGTGGACACAGGCGGAGGCGGCGAAGCGGTGTGGGGTCACGCAGCCGCGGATCAACGATTTGCTCCGGGGACGGATTTCGCGGTTTTCCATCGATGCGCTGGTGAATATCGCCTCAGCGCTTGGGCGGAAGGTTCGGGTTAGCTTGGACGATGCGGCGTGAGTGCTTCGGTGGCAATACTCCGATTTTATTTGCCGAAATTCTCGTTGCAATGAATCAGGAACACGATGGCTGAACCGGCGAGGTGAATTTGGTAGGCCACAAGGTGCTCTGGAACTTCGTTCGGGACTGCCCCAGCACCGTGAGCGCCCTCCTCATTCCGAATGATTGCAACGATCTGGAAAAATTTCTTCAGTTCCCCGAGATGGGAACCTAGAAATGGTGGAAACAGTTTCCTCTTTTTGACTTCGGCAAACAAATTGTCAAATTTAGCTTCACCGGGCATTTCCCAACTGCGCAGTTCGATGATTTTCTGGAGCGTACTTTCCAATGCCTTCAGACAGTTCGTAAGGCAATCGTCGTAGTGGCTCGGCCCTTGACGATGATACTTTAGAGCAAGTTGAAACTCATCAAGAGCGCCATCGTAACCCTGTGCATACATCAATCTCAACGCTGGCTCAGTTGTCTCCGTGTGAAGGAATTCGGAATCTATACGAATGATCCCTCCCTGCTCGAGCCTGAAACCAATCGCGTGTTCCAAGAATCGTGTGTTTAACTTTTTTACTGCATCAGCGAATCTTAGGGGCGGCTGCACAGTCCCCATGTAGTAGCTATCATTTTGCGCAAGCCTGATTTCCGCGAACATTAGCTCGATGACGTCCAAGGCATGATCTGTATCCGCTTTCATAAAGAATGAGCGGATGTTGTGCACGCGTTTCCCCAATCAATGAACGGATTTATCCCGTCCAGATCGAAGCCGAGTTCCTCGCAGAGGATCGTATTGATTTTCTTGTATCGCGCATTGATGAAATTGTATCGCTGGGGAAGAAGGGTGTCCTGCAAATCATTTGAAAACGGCTGATCCCTGTACCCGATTGCGTCTCTCCAGATGTAAATGACTTGATTCCGAAAGATGAATATCAATCTTGCTCAGGCGAACAAATAGCGATACTATATCGTCATGGCGAAAAGACTGGCGAGCAAGCGCGGCAAAATGATGACGGTG
>Ga0302320_10030331_pt1 | contig 10306 bp, 8 predicted proteins | sample Bog_T0_3_FD_202130 | JGI IMG/M metagenome (GOLD analysis project Ga0302320, IMG submission 202130) | Peat permafrost microbial communities from Stordalen Mire near Abisko, Sweden - Bog_T0_3 | ecosystem: Environmental > Terrestrial > Soil > Wetlands > Peat | place: Sweden: Abisko, Stordalen Mire... | reverse complement strand
TTCGATGATGATGGGGACGGGAGGATTGGGGCCAATGTATCCGACGATTCCGCACATGGGGCTAGTGTATCGGGTAAGGCCGGGATTCCGTGAGTGTTAGAGAATGGGACTTTTGTGTAGGAGACGAGGCGGGGCAGCTTATCGAGAAGGCGCGGAGGCGGATGGGGCGGCGAGGCGAGCGCGGAGCCAGGCGAGATCGGCGACGGCCCGGGGGCTGGCGACGAGGCCGGTACGTGAGCAGGCGTTCACCACCAACTGTTGCTGATAGGGCGATACAAAGACGAGAAACTCGCCGCCTTTCCCGAAGAGCGGGTCACCGCCGAGGACGGTGATCTCGGTGCCGGGATCACCTTTGAAGACTTCGAGGACCTGGAGGCGGAGGTGATCCATTGGGGGAGCGTCGGTTCCGCTGCTGCCCAAGCCCGGCGGCGGGGGTGGTGGCGGGACGGGAGTGATCTGGAGAACGCGGGCGCGGAAGACGAGGGAGCAGAGTTGTAGACAACATCGATGGTTGGTGTGGCAAGACACCCGGCGTGGGCGGGGAGGGTGGCGGAGAGGACCAGGGCGAGAGATAGGACCCGCGTGGACATGGTCAACACATTACGCCGATGCGGGCGGAAGTCAATGGACGGCTGTGGCTAGTTTTGTTCGAAGGCGCGGAGGTGAGACTCGGTGGGAGGTGGGGTGAGCAGGCTGACGACGACGAGGCAGAGGAGCGAGGCGAGGAGTGCGGGGAAGATGGCGTCGCGATCGCTGACGATGGCGGGGAGGTGCGTGTGGATGAAGGCGGTGTCCCAGAAAACGGTGACTACGGTCCCGGTAAAGATGCTGGCTACGGCGGCGGAGGCGGTGGCGCGGCGCCAGTAGAAGGCCGCGAGGATGACCGGGGTGAGTGCGGCGGAGTAGATGGTGTAGGCGTAGAGGGCTTTCTTGAGGACGGATTCGGTGCCGAGGGATTGGAAGAGAGCCCATGCGCCGAGCAGGACGACCATCAGGCGGGAGACGAGCAGGACTTGCTGATTTGCGGCCTTGGGCTTGAGGTAGCGGACGAAGATGTCGTTGACCAGGTTGGTGGCGGGCGAGAAGAGATAGTTGTTGGCGGTGGAGATGATCTTGGCGAAGATGGCTCCGACCAGCAGCGCGCCGAGGAGTTGGAGGACGTGGCTGGTGAAGGGGGGAACGACTTCGGTGGTGGTGATGACGATTGGGGCGTTCGGACTAGATGAAGGCAAATACGGAGATTCTGAGCGTGCGCCCTGCTCCGGCCCAGAATGACGAACGTTCGATGGGTTGGGGATGGTGGTGACGGTGGGCGCGGGCGCGAAGCCGTGGAGGCCGATGTAGGCGAGGATCTCGCGGGGATGGTCGTGCACCTCGCCGGTGGGGAAGACGGCGGAGCCGGCGACGGCCAGGGCGACGATGACGGTCTCGAGTATCACGGTGCCGATGATCCATCCGGTGACGGCGCGGGTGGCGTCCTTCTCGGAGCGGGCGGAGAAGAATTTCTGGTACATGGATTGGTTGCCGAGCATGAGCAGGCAGGTGGGCAGGAAGAGTTCCATCGCCTGGATGGGGGCGATGTCGCCGAAGAGCTGGAAGTGGGTGGCGGGGAGAGCGGCGCGGACGGCAGACCATCCGGTGAGGTTGGCGAAGGCGAAGTTATGCACCAGGACGGGCAGCGCGGCGCACAGGGCGAAGGTGGCGAGCAGGCCGATGGCGACGTCCATGTAGGCGACCGAGGACATGCCGGCAATGGCGGTGAAGACGATGACGAACGCGGCGATAAGGTAGCGGCCGTGGATAGCGGAGATGGAGGCGGGAAAGATGAGGTGCAGGATGTCTCCGCCGCCGATGAACTGGTAGCTGGTGATGGCGGTGTAGGTGAAGAGGATGGCGATGACGCCGAGGACGCGGGCGGTCTGGTTGTAGCGGACTTCGAGCAGGTCGGGGATGGTGTACTGGGCGAAGTGGCGGGCGCGGGGCGCGATGAAGTAGATCAGGGCGAGGCCGGCCCATCCTCCGGCAGCCTGCCAGAGGGCGGCGAAGCCATGGTTGTAGGCGTTTTCGGCGCCGCCGAGCAGCGAGCCGGAGCCGATCCAGGAACTGAGGAGGGTGAAGACGAGGACGATGGCAGGGAGGGACCGGCCAGCGACGAGGTAGTCGGCTTTCGTTTTGACCTTGCCGAGACGCGTGAGCGAGACGGCGAGCAGAGTGAGGACGATGAGGGCGAGAACGATGGCGTAGAGGTTCATGGGCGCGTCAGGATGTGTGCTTACCACTGTATATGCAGCGAACGTCGGAGCCCTTGGGGGCCTGTGGAGCTACGCTTCGGTTGCCGCGGCGAAGGCGCGGGGATCACTTAGAGGAACCGGGTTCAACTGTTCGGCGGGGTCGACGATGAGCCAGAATACGACGCCGACGGCCAGCAGGATGGCCATGGGGATGAAGGGCAGGTTGTAGTTACCGGTGCGGGCGACCAGGTATCCGAAGGAGAGCGAGGCGACGAATGCTCCGATCTGCGAGGCTGTGTTCATGGCGCCGCCGATGGCTCCTGCGAATGCGCCGCCGATATCGAGGCAGACGGCGAACATGATGGGCTGCTGGAAGGTGATGCCGCCGTAGGTGAGCGAGAGCAGCACCAGGGCGGCGATCTGACCATTGGCGAAGAGGACTCCGATGGCGGTACATGCGGAGAGGCTGAGGCCGACGACGCCGAGCGCGCAGCGTCCCCACTTGAGGCCGATGCGCTGGACCAGCAGATGGCTGGCGAGGCCGCCGGCGAGGTTGGCGCAGGCGGCGACGGCGTACGGCAGCGAGGAGAGCAAGAGCTGCTGTTCACTGAATCCGTGCGCCTTGACGAGGTAGGTATGGAGCCAGGTCTGGAAGAAGCTGTACGAATAGATGTAGCAAAAGCCGATGACCATGGCGGCCCAGAAGTTCAGCGAGCGGAGGGCGATGGCCCAGGGCAGGGTGCGATGGATGGCGGCGACGGGCGCGGGCGATTCGTCCAACTCGGCCTGGGAGACGCCGGGCATTTCCTGCGGCGAGTCGCGGAACCAGCGATACCAGACCGCGGCCCAGATGACTCCGAGGATGCCGAAGACGTAGAAGGAGGCGCGCCAGCCGTAGCGCATTTGGATGGGCACGACCAGCAACGGCGAGATGGCTCCGCCGACCTGCGCTGCCGTGAGGATGATGCCGAAGGCGCGTCCGCGCTCGGGCATGGGGAACCAGCGGGAGACGACGACGCAGGAGTTGGGGAAGGCCCCGGCTTCTCCCATGCCGAAGAGGAAGCGGGTGGTGAGCAGGGAGCCGTATCCCATGGCGAGGCCGGTGATGGAGGTAAAGGCCGACCACCACAGAACGATGCGCGTGAGCACGCGGCGCGGACCGATGCGGTCGCCGAGCATGCCGCTGGGAATCTCAAAGAGCGCGTAGGACAGGGTGAAGATACCGGTGATCCAGCCCCAGGCGGCGGGACCGAGGTGCAGGTCTTCCTGAATGCGCGGCCCCGCGACCGAGATGCAGACGCGGTCGAGATAGGTGATGACCAGGAGCAGAGACAAGAGTCCCAGCACCCGATTTCTGTATTTCATGGATCATCCCGTGGAAGAGCAGGCTTCTACCTTATCAGCCGCGCGAGTGTTTCGGGGTTTCGATAACACGGCGGCGCCTGGTCTTCCACAAGGGGCTAGTAGGCATGAGTTGCAAGAAAGGCGTCTTGGCATTATTCGTTATAACGACTAATATGGTGGATGGATGAAAGAGACGGTCCAATCCGAGAGCAGGCCAAGGCGGATCGAGTGCCCGGAGGAGGCGGCATTTCTGGAGTTGTGCCGGACCACGGATCTGCTTTCGCGGAGAGTGGCGGGATTGTTGAAGACGGTGGACCTGTCTCCGAACCAGTACAACGTGCTGCGGATTCTGCGCGGGGTTGCCGAAGGGCTGCCCTGCGGAGAGATTGGCAGCCGGATGATTACGCGGGACCCGGACATTACCCGGCTGCTGGACCGGCTGGAGAAGCGCGGGTTGATCGAACGCTGGCGGGACACGGACGACCGCCGCGTAGTGCTGGCGCGGATTACGCCGGAGGGCCGGGACTTGCTGGCCGGGATGGACGAGCCGGTGCGGGAGGCGCATCGGAAGCAGTTGGGGCATTTGGGGCGGGAGCGGCTGCGGGCTTTGACGGAGCTGCTGCGGTTGGCCCGCCGAAAGACCGGTTGATCTTCTGTTATAAGGAAGGTCTGAATAAGTATTCAGACCGACTCGCTCTACACCGCCGGCCCACGCCGCATGCGCAGCAGACCGGCAAATGCGCCGCCCACCGTAGACAGCACCAGCAGTCCCGTGGAGACAAACGCAAATGCCGCCAGCATGGTTCCCGCGCGAAACTCCGGCGAATTAATGAACCCCATCATCTCCGCCGGCACCGGGGTCGACGAGTTGCGGATCGCCTCCTGCATGCGCGCTGCCATCGCCGCGTCGAAGCCGCCCATCGAATGCAGCCCATACCGCGCCACCAGCCCCCAACCGGCCATGGCCGTCCCCAGCCCCAGCGCCAGGCAGATGCCCACCACCACGCCGATGCGCGCGCCCACCCTCACATCCATCCACGCCGCCGGCCTCCGCTTCTGGTAGAGCCCCAGCGTAATCAGCGAGGCGCTCATGACCCACAGAAAACTCAGCGGCGACAGCATCGCCACCCGCGTCGCGACCAGGCTCAGCACCGAGCCGATCCCGGCCACCACCGCCGCGCAGCGGATCGCCGTCTTCCACTCCACCTGATGCGGACGCGGAGGAGGCACCGCCCCGGTGCTGGCCGCCCCAGCGGCCGGCTCGCCGCCCGTCTCCACCGACTGGTTCTCCAGCGCCAGAAAGAGCTGCGGCGCGCCGCACTGCGGGCAGAACGGCGACTCCCCACTCCTCGCCGCAAGCTCGCCCCCACACCGATGGCAGTACTCCTGCATATCTACGAAGCTATAGCATTTCTCGAATTGGTGTCACGGGAAACCACAACCGCTGATTGGCTTTTTCCTCAAGAAAAAGCCAACCTGTATAGATTCGGCACGCCACATGGATTCGAGAAATGCTCTTACCCTACCCCATTCCCCGCGGCAAGCCGTCTACTCCCCGTTCTCGCCTACTCCCCGTCGCTTACTCCCGGTTGTCGTCGCCGTTCGTCGCAGGCAGGTCCAATGCCACCAGCTCAATCCTAGTGCCGCTGCCATCCGGCTCAATCTCCACAATATGCTGATGCTGCTTCGATCCCGTCTTCAACTCCAGCTTGTTGTTGCCCGCATGATCGTCCACCGTCACATGCCCGTTATGGCCGCTCTCGCAGGTCAGCCCCTCCTGGGTTCGCGCCGGCGCTCCCACAAAGTGGTCGTCGCGGCACGCAATCACGTCGCCGAAGCGCTTCATCGCGTTGCGATAGAACGCCTCCACCTTATCGGGTGCATCGTCGGTGTGGTCCTTCGCCACCTTCACTCGAAGCTGGTAGCCGCCGAAGCTCATGTCCACGTCGGCCGAATGGTTGTTGTCGTCATCCTCCTTTACCGGCTGCGCGCCCGGGTACACCGGCAGGCCGATGCTCGCCGGCGCCGCCGCATCGTTCGTCTTCACGTGCATCCCGCCAAACGGAGTGGAGATGTCCACGTCCTTGCTGTCGCCATTCTTGTTCTCCTCCACGCGGCATCCCGCCAGCAGCATCGCCAGCATGGCCGCGCTCAAAAAAGCCGCAAACGCACCTCGCCTCATCCCCGCCTCCCTCAATGCATACACACGATACGCCGGCGACCGCCCGCTGGTTCCCTCCCACCCCGGATGCTACCCTTAGAAACTACCCACCATGAGCGAAGCAAAGCCCGACCAGACGCCCACCGAGACCACCGACCCGTCCTCCGACCGCAACCTTCCCAAGGCCTACGATCCCTCCTTGATCGAGCAGCGCTGGGCCGAGTACTGGGTCCGTGAGCGCCTGTTTGAAGTGCCCACCCCAGCCACCGATCCGGGTGCCCCATCTCAGCCGCAGGCTGAGGTGGGTGCGAACGCCGCCTTCACCATGCTGCTCCCGCCGCCCAACGTCACCGGCTATCTCCACATGGGCCACATGTTCGAGCACACCGAGTCGGACATCCTGATGCGCTGGCATCGCATGTCTGGCTGGACAGCGCTCTGGATCCCCGGCACCGACCACGCCGGCATCGCCACGCAGATGCTAGTCGAGCGTCAGCTTAAGGTCGAGGGAACCGACCGCAAAGCCCTCGGCCGTGAAACCTTCACCGAACGGGTTTGGGCGTGGAAGACCCAGTACGGCTCCGCCATTACGGATCAAATGCGCCGCCTGGGCGCGTCCGTCGACTGGTCGCGCGAGTACTTCACCATGGACGACCGCCTCAGCGTCGCCGTGCGCGAAGCCTTCGTCCGCCTTTACCAGCAGGGCCTGATCTACCGCGGCGCCTACATCGTCAACTGGGACCCTATCCAGCAGACCGCCGTCTCCGACCTGGAGGTCACCCACGAGGAACGTGCCGGCAAGCTCTACCACATCCGCTACCCCTTCGTGGATGGGTCCGGATCTATTGTCGTCGCCACCACGCGGCCGGAGACCATGCTGGGTGATGTTGCGGTCGTGGTCAATCTGAGCGACGAACGCTACACGGCCTTCGTCGGCAAACTGGTCACACTTCCCCTCAGCGGCGTCTCGGCAGGGCCAGCCCGCGAGATTCCCACCCTCGCCGACGACTGGGCCAATCCAGAGTTCGGCACCGGCGCCGTCAAGGTGACGCCCGCCCACGATCCCAACGACTTCGCCATCGGCCAGCGCCACTCGCTGCCCTCGCTCACCATCATGGATGAGACCGCGCACATCCACCTTCCGGGCTCGCCCTACCATGGTCTCGACCGCTTCGCCGCACGCGAGCGCATCGTCGCCGACCTGGAAGCTGCCGGCCTGCTGGTCGCCATCAAGGACCACTCGCTGGCCATCGCCCTCTCGCAGCGCACCGGCGCCGTCATTGAGCCGCGCCTCTCCATGCAGTGGTTCCTCGCCGTCAACAAACCCGTCAGCGACACCCGCGCATCCATCGCGCAGACCGCCATCGTCGCCGTCCGCGAAGGCCACATCAAATTCACTCCGGAGATGTACGAGAAGACCTACATGGAGTGGATGACCAACATCCACGACTGGTGCATCTCGCGCCAGCTCTGGTGGGGACACCGCATTCCCGCGTGGCACTGCGCCGCCTGCTCGGGGCTGACCGTCGCCCGCGACACCCCCACCGCCTGCGCCACCTGCGGGTCTGCCGCCATCACCCAGGAGACCGACGTCCTCGACACCTGGTTCTCCTCCGGCCTGCTTCCCTTCACCGTCTTCGGCTGGCCCGGAGAGCAGGGAACAGGGAACAGGGAACAGGGAACAGGGAACGGCCAACAGGGAACAGCATCCCCCTCAGACGACCGTCATTCTGACTCGCAGAGTCAGAATCTCCGTAGTGGCTCTTCAACGAACAACCTACACCGTACAACGTACAACGCCCTCACCCCTGACTTATCCGCCTTCTACCCAACTGCCCAACTCGTCACCGGCTTCGACATTCTCTTCTTCTGGGTCGCGCGCATGATCATGCTCGGCTGCCACTTCATGCTCGATGTGCCCCTTAACAGCGACCAGCCCGATGGCAGTGCACGCACCCTCGCCGAAGCCGTCCCCTTCCGCAACGTCTATATCCACGGCCTCATCCGCGACGCCAACCGCGAAAAAATGTCCAAGACCAAGGGCAACGTGGTCGACCCCATCGACATCATCCAGCGCTTCGGCACCGACGCCGTCCGCTTCACCCTCGCTTCGCAAGCCTCGCCCGGCACCGACATCGCCTTCAACGAGGCCCGCACCGAGGGCTACCGCGCCTTCGCCAACAAAATTTGGAACGCCGCCCGCTTCCTCTTCATGAACCTCGACCGCGCCCGCGCCGCCGGCATCGAAATCAACTTACCGAAGTTGGGTGCCCCACATCTCGCTTCTGAGATGTGGGATGAATCCCCAACCACTCTCGCCACCACCGACGCGCTCGAATCCCGCTGGATTCTTGCCCGCCTCTCCGTCACCGCCGCCGCCGCCAACGCCTCGCTCGCGGACTACCGCTTCGACGAAGCCGCCAACCACATCTATCAATTCTTCTGGGGCGACCTCTGCGACTGGTATCTCGAGATCGTCAAGCTCCGCCTCAACTTCGAGCCCGCCAACGATCTCCCATTCCCCACCAGCGACACCGCCGAAGAGTCCGTCTCCGAGACCGCCGCCGCCCTCACCACCCTGGTCGCCGTCTTCGAGTCGGCCCTGCGCCTGCTCTCGCCCTTCATGCCCTTCCTCACCGAGGAGATCTGGCATGCCCTTTACGCCGGCCTTCCCCCTGCCAAATCCATCGCCCTCACCCGCTTTCCGCAAGCCGCCGACTACCCTTGCGACACTGCGGCCATCGCCGAGATGCAGACCCTGCAGGACCTCATCACCACCATCCGCGCGCTGCGCAAGGAGCTCGCCGTTCCGGAGAAGCAGTCCGCGCCCATCCGCATTCACGGGGACGCGCAGACGCTCGACCCGCTGCAGTTCAACCAGGACATCCTGGCCCGCCTCGCCCGTGTGGAAGGCATTGAAGTCTCGGTCGTTCCCCTCACCGGTAACAACGCCCGCAGCACCTCCAGCTTCGACGTTGCCGTGATCTACGAACGCCAGATCGACATTCCCGCCGAGCGCGAGCGCCTCACCAAAGAATTAGCGAAGCACGAAAAAATCCTCACCGCCAACGAAGCCCGCCTCGCCGACGAAAAATTCATCGGCAAAGCTCCCGCGCACATCGTCGAAGGCCTGCGCAAACAAACCGCCGAAACCCGCACCCTCTACGACAAGGCCCGCGCCGCCCTCGACGCGCTGGGATGATGCCGCGTGCGCTGACTAGATGTATCGCTAACTCGCTGCCCTTGTAGAATCCCTCCATGGACTGGAAGTCTCGCCGCATCACTACCCTCCTCGCCGTTATAGCCATCGCCCTCGCCTGCCCCGCGATGCCCGCCCAGACCACCTCCGCAACTTCGGCCGCAACTCCCACTGCCAACGCCGCACCCGCATTCGATGTAGCCACCATCAAGCCGCATCCGGGGATGCTAACCATGACCGGCGTGATGAACGCAGCCGATGGAGTCGACGGATCGGCGGCGACATTGTCGATGCTGGTGGAGTACGCATACGAACTTCGGTCCGACGACCAGGTATCCGGCGGCCCGGACTGGGCGAAAACCGACCGATTCGACGTTCAGGCAAGAGTGGGGGAAGCGGAGATCGCAGCGATCGAAAAGTTGAGCCCTGCGGAGAAGAAGGCGAGGCTCAGGCTGATGATGCAGGCGCTGTTGGAGGAGCGCTTCAAATTAAAGATTCATTCCGCAACCAAACAGGTTCCCGTCTACGAGCTGGTGGTCGCCAAGGGCGGCCCCAAACTCACAGACGCTGCGACCGATACAAGCGACCACCTCATGAAGGGAAAAGATGGCAAGCCGTTGCCTGGATTTCTCTCATGGTCTACGGGCAAAATAGTGGCGCAAGGGTTTCCCACGAAAAGCCTGGCGGACTTTCTCTCGCAGCCAATTTGCGCATTAGGGCGCCCTGTGATCGATAAAACAGGACTGACTGGGACCTATAACTTCACACTCGACTGGACGCCGCCGCATCCGGGCGTACGACTTGGTGCAGAGGGCGATTCAGCTTCGCCAGAGGAAATGCCTTCCATCTTCACCGCGCTCGGAGATGTTGGACTGAAGTTGCAGCCATCCACCGGGCCCCTGGACATCGTCGTCATCGACCACGTCGAGCGTCCCACAGAAAATTAGCCGCCTTGCTAACCCGCTAACTCGCTCTCTCGCTGCCTTGCTGCCTCGCTGCCTCGCCGCCCTTGTAGAATCCTTCCATGGACTGGAAGTCTCGCCGCATCACTACCCTGCTCGAAGCCGCGCTGCTCGAGGACAAAGCCGCCAACGACATCACCACCGCGCTCACCGTGGACCCCAGCCTGCGCGCCACCGCCACCATCGTCGCCAAACAACCGTGCATGGTCGCCGGCATCGGCTGCATCTCCGCCTTCCTCTCGCTCTTCGGCAAGATGAAACCAGCCGGCCGCTTCGAGGTCGTCTCCCACCCCGAGATCTTCGACGGCGTCCGCGTCAAGAAGGGTCAGGCCATCGCCGTCATCCGCGCCAACGCCGCCAGCATCCTCTCCACCGAGCGCGTCATCCTCAACCTGATGCAGCGCATGTC
>Ga0302320_10030330_pt1 | contig 10306 bp, 10 predicted proteins | sample Bog_T0_3_FD_202130 | JGI IMG/M metagenome (GOLD analysis project Ga0302320, IMG submission 202130) | Peat permafrost microbial communities from Stordalen Mire near Abisko, Sweden - Bog_T0_3 | ecosystem: Environmental > Terrestrial > Soil > Wetlands > Peat | place: Sweden: Abisko, Stordalen Mire... | reverse complement strand
GAGGGCACGAATCACTACCTCCGGGCTCACTCCCGCCTGCACCTGCTGGACCGCACGAATTCGGATCTGCTCCAGCGTCCCGTGATCGAGTTTGCGTGCATCGAGTTTCGCCATCCCATAACAATAGCACATCACACAACAAATGTGAAGATACTTATGAACTGATTAGTAACTTCGCGCCCAGTATAATTGCGGATATTTGTCAGCCCGTTCGGGGTGCGAAGCTTTGTGAGATGGCGCTCCGTAAAAGTACGGTGACCAAACTTCAATTGCAATTAAGGAAGGAATGGAACTGTAGCGGCGACTGTTTTGGCGAGTTTTGCAATTTTGGTGCCGATGTCGAGTGTTGCATCGGCTTCGATTGCACAATTCGGGAACCAAGGACTCACCGATGCCAATCAAGGATATCAATGCCCGTGTTGGCTATCGAGATTTTTTTCGGCAGAAATCACCGTCCCGCCTTCGATTCCTGACAATCGGCATCTTGCTCATCGCGACGATCATCGGTGCAACCGCAGCCCTGATCTGGTTGCAGCGAAACGACGCAATCACTGCGTATGGGACAGCGACGACCAATCTGGGTAACGGGATGGCCCAGCAGACCGCCCAGGCAATCAATTCGATCGACCGAACTCTCCATGAGATCGGGGACGATCTCACATCGGCATCTGATGCGACACCCGAGCATATCGGAATGATCATGCGGACGAGGGCCAGCTTCGATCTTCTCGTCAGTTCGAGCAAAGGAACCAGCTTTTTGACCGCGTTAGCGATCGTAGATGCCGACGGTGAGATCCGCAATTCTACTGACAACTGGACTTTGGCAAGTCGAGACGTCTCAAGGCAAGACTTTTTTTCCCACTTCAGGACAGGCGATGACGATCACCCTTTCGTGAGCGCCCCCATAAAAAGCGATGTGAACGGCAAGTGGATTGCGTATCTATCTCGCCGAATAAATAATGCTCAACACGCCTTCGCCGGGATCGTGGTTGCCGAGATTTCCCTGACTTCAATCGAGCAGTTCTACAGCGGCGCCATGCCGGCGCATCGTTCGGTTACCCTCGTACGGCGAGACGGTGTTGTCCTGGTTCGCTTTCCTCATCGGGAAGATGAGATAGGAAAGAAGATCCCCGATCATGCGCCGTGGTATACGGTCGTCGCGCAAAGCGGCGGGACCTATCATGCAAGTGATTATTTCACCCAAACGCCGATTGTCGCTTTCGCACGTCCACTGAAAAATCTGCCTCTGGTCGTGCAGGCCTCGGTCGCGGAAGCCGATGTCCTGGCCGATTGGCCTCGACAAGTGTTATGGCTCGTGCTCGGGGCCGCCTCAGCCATCGTCGGCTTGGTGCTGCTCTTGCAGCATCTTGCCACGCAGGTCGATCGCTTGGTCGGCAAGAACCTGGAACTGGAGACTGCGCACAGTCAGCTCGATGCCGCACTGGCCAATATATCTCTCGGCGTATGTTTCTTCAGTGGTGAGAAGAAGCTCATCGTGAGCAACCAGAAATACAGCGATATCTACCATTTGCCGCCGGAAGCGACCCGACCCGGCACGTCCTTGGCTGAAGTTCAGGATTATCGATTCGCTTCCGGTAGGTTTTCCCGCGTTGGACGCGACAAGTTTGTGTCCTCCAGGATCGCGATGGTTGCGACCGGAGAACGGCAACAGTCGGTCGTTGAATTGATGAGCGGACAAACTGTCTTTATCACTCACCAACCCATGCCCGATGGCGGTTGGATCTCAACGCACGAGGACATCACTGAGCGCCGCGAAGCGGACCTTCACATTCGGTTTCTGGCGCACCATGACGTACTCACCGGTTTATCGAATCGTGCGTTTTTTGCCGAGAAACTCGATGAAGCCGTAGCTCGCCTGCAGCGCCATGGCGAGCCCTTTACCGTGTTAATGATGGATCTGGACAAGTTCAAGAACGTCAACGATACGCTCGGGCATCCCGCCGGAGATCAATTGCTCCGTGAAACGGCACAACGGCTGAAGTCTTCACTGCGTGATACCGATGTGCTCGCCCGCCTGGGCGGGGATGAATTTGCCATCATTCAGTTGGGCGAGGAAAGCCCGCGCGAAGGTGCCGCGAGTCTGGCTGCCCGCATCTTGAAGCTTATTTCGGAGCCTTACGATATCGACGGGCACGTCGTTTTTGTGGGCTCCAGCATCGGCATCGCGTTGGCTCCAGAAAATTCCGATAACAGCTCAGATATCCTCAAGATGGCCGACCTTGCGCTTTACGCCGTCAAAGAGGCCGGCAGAAACGACTTTCGCTTCTTCGAAGCCGAGATGCTCGCAACCCTGGACGGCCGTCGAGCGCTGGAGGACGAGCTTCGCGTTGCCATATCGCGCGGTGAGTTCGAGTTGCATTATCAAGCGCTGATCGACGTCGAGACCGGGCGGCAGGCAGGTTTTGAAGCGCTGGTGCGCTGGCTCAGTCCGACCCGCGGCCTCGTGATGCCCGATCAATTCATTCCCTTGGCTGAGGAAACGGGTCTTATCGTATCTCTTGGCGAGTGGATCCTGCAACGGGCCTGCGCGGACGCAGCAAACTGGCCATCTCATATCAAGGTCGCCGTCAATCTATCGCCCGTGCAATTGGCGCAACCCGATCTATTTCAAAGCGTTCAGCGTGCACTCGTCGAATCGGCTTTGCCACCCGAGCGACTGGAGCTGGAGATCACCGAGACAGCCCTCTTCAAGGGCGATGCAGACAGCGTAAAGCTGATACGAAAGCTGAAGAAGCTGGGGATTTCGATCGCACTCGACGATTTCGGAACTGGATACTCGTCGCTCAGCTATCTTACGATGGTTCCGTTCGACAAGATCAAGATCGATCGATCCTTCACGATGAATATGACCAAACGAGCCGACTGTGCCGCAATCGTCGCGGCGGTTGTCGCGCTTGGACACAGCCTCAAAACTCAGACCGTAGCAGAAGGCGTCGAAACAGAACAGCAACTGGGCATTTTGCGCGCAGCCGGGGTAACAATGGTTCAGGGCTATCTGTTTGGCGTTCCGTGTCCGGTATCTGATCTCGTGCTGGACGACAGCGCGAAGAGGCATTTGTTCGCGGGCGCGGCATAAGATCGGAGACATCCAGTTTCGAGAGGTGTTCGCTTTGACCGTGAAGAACTGAAGGCGACCGAACGACGCGCAGCAGTCCAGCGCAAATCCGACATGGCGCGACTCGCCGACAGCTTTGAAGGCGCGGTTGGTGAAATCATCGAAACCGTATCCTCCGCCGCCACCGAACTTGAGGCCTCCGCCGGCACGTTGACATCGACTGCAGAGCGCGCGGGGGAAGTCGCTACGACGGTAGCGGCGGCCTCCGAGGAAGCCTCTACCAATGTGCAGTCGGTGGCTTCCGCGACCGAGGAGTTGTCGTCATCCGTCAACGAAATCAGTCGCCGGGTTCAGGAATCTGCACGGATGGCCAACGAGGCGGTCCATCAGGCGCGCAAGACCAACGAACGGGTCAGCGAATTGTCAAAGGCCGCAAGTCGGATCCTCGAAGTGTTTTCGCTTCATGGGTACGACGGACGGCTCAATGCCTCCGCCTTCAGCCCAATCTCGACTAGGCGGCGGAGCGCTTCGCGGCGGGACACACCGCCGTTCTCTGTTGCCCACATATCGATGTCCGCAACAGTCCCGGGCTCAAGCGTGGCTGGGACGGTTTCGCTGTATTTCGTTCCGGGTGGACGCCCCCGAAGTTTCTTGTATCCAATTTTTGAAGGTGTCGACCCGGACATGAAATCCCCCGTTCCCAGGCCCATCCACCGCAGTGAACCCGGGAGTTGCCGCTTACACGCCCAATCAACCTAATCTTGACCTACGATTTGCACCGGAGGTACGCCGTTCAGTTTTTCTGCCTGAGTTGCAAGCCAATGCCATTGTGTCGTCAGATGAAGCCACTCAGCCTTGATCGCTCTGTCAGCGGCATGACGCGAATGGTATTGGCAATTATCGGCATTTCTCCGAAACACTGCAATTTCGTTCCCAAACATTTTGAACCTCGCTCAATACAACGCTAATCGTGTAGTTCTACGTCCGAGGCGTGCCGCGAGCGGTAGTCCTACAATTTCAAATCTGTGTGTCAGGCATGGCCGGTTCATGCCAGCTCGGCGTTGGCGCGCTGCATATTGGACGACATGTCGCTGGTCACGGTGCTCTGCTCTTCCACGGCCGCCGCTGTCGAAGCAACGAACTCGTTCACGCTCTCGATCGCGGTTTTGATCACGTTCAGCGCGCACACCACTTCGCCTGAAATGCCGTTGAGCGCCTGGATTTCACTGGTAATCCTGTCGGTTGCCTGCTTGGCTTGGTTGGCCAGATTTTTGACCTCGGAGGCCACAACGGCAAAGCCTCTGCCGGCTTCACCCGCGCGCGCCGACTCGATCGTTGCATTGAGAGCCAGCAGATTGATCTGCGAGGTGATATTGCTGATCAGTTCGACGATCCCACTCATTGACTGCGCCGCGCTATTGAGTTTTTGCGCCTGCATGTCTGCGGACTCCACCTGGTTGACTGCCATCGCAGCCGTCTCCTTGGACTTCACCATCGTCTGGGAGATTTCCCGTATCGAGGCGCTCATTTCCTCGCTGCCAGCCGCGACCGATTCGATAAATCCCCTCGCGCGATCGGTCTTGATACGGACAATCGCCTGAGCGGTGACATCGGTTGCGTACTTCACCACCTTGAACGGCTTGCCGTTGAGGTCAAGAATGGGATTGTAGGAAGCCTGAATCCAGACTTCCTTGCCGCCCTTGCCGATACGTTTGTATTCGGCCGCCTGGTATTCGCCACAGTTGAGACTCGCCCAGAACGCCGAGTATTCCGGTTTGGTCTGTTCCGCAGGATCGACAAACATGCGGTGATGTTTGCCCTTGATCTCCGCAAACGTGTAACCGAGTACATCGAGAAAGTTCTGGTTTGCGAAGGTGACGATTCCGTCCATCTTGAATTCTATGACGGCTTGCGATTTGCGGATGGCTTGGACCTGGCCGTTGCTGTCCGCTGTGATCATCTTCTGTTCGGTGACGTCGGTTGCGAATTTGACAACCTTGAAAGGCTTGCCGGCCTCGTCAAGGATAGGGTTGTAGGTCGCGAGAATCCAGACCTCTTTGCCGCCCTTGCCGATGCGCTTGTATTCCGCCGCCTGGTATTCGCCGCGATTGAGATCCGCCCAGAAATTCCGGTAATCCGCGCTGTCACGTGTAGCGGATTCAACGAAAATATTGTGATGCCTGCCCTGAATCTCGGCTAGGGTGTAGCCAAGTGCGTCGAGAAAATTCTTGTTGGCTGTAATGATCGTACCGTCCATCTCAAATTCGATGACGGCCTGGGCGCGATTGATCGCCACGATCTTGCCTGCATCTTCCATGTTGTGCTTCTTTTGCACGGTAATATCCGTCGCAAACTTGATGACTGAGGCGGGTTTGCCATCTGTTCCAAGGATCGGATTGTAGGAGGCCTGGATCCAGACCTCCCTGCCGCCTTTGCCAATCCGCTTGTATTGCGCCGCCTGAAACTCGCCGCGGTTCAGGCCGGCCCAGAATTCGCGATAGGCAGCGCTTGACTGCATGGCTGGTTCGATAAACATGCTGTGATTCTTGCCCTGTATCTCGGCAAGTGAATACCCGAGCGCGTTCAGGAAATTTTCGTTGGCAGTAACGATCGTGCCGTCGAGTTTGAACTCGATCATAGCCTGCGATTTGCTGATCGCTGCGCACTCAGCGAATGCGTGCCGAATTTCTGCCTTGCCTTGTCGGTTGAACATCTGAAAGCCTCCAGAAGAAAAGTGAAAGCACATCAGATCAAGTCATGCGCCGCCCTGGCAGTAGGCGGGATTTCTGGTTAATGAACCACGCCAGGGCCAGTCCGTACGATTACGGAGTGGGACGACGGCTAGCAGGCTGTTGAAGAAGTCTTTGATTGATGTGCGATGAATGGGATGTCGTCGCCGTTGAGGAGACAGATTTCACCTTCGAGCGAGCCGTCCTGCTGCAGTTCGGCCCAGCCGTTACCGCTGGCTGGCTCCATTTCATCATTTCCCTGCCAGCCGAACTGGACGTCATCGCCGTCACAGGGTCCATGAATGCAGCCCGTGAGGCAATCGAAGGCGAACTCGCCGCCGTCCTTATCGAACGTGATGAAGGCGCCGGCCCCGGCCATGTCGTAGCCCGGTGTCTCGACGACCCGCCATCTGCCCCGGATGCTCATGCCGGTGTCGCCAGAAGCTTGGGCAGCCGGATCAGGTTATAGGCCGCAAGCGCCAGGACGAAGACGGCATCCACCCGATCGCGGCCTCGCAGCTTGACCTTGGCCAAGCCGGCGGAACTCTTGATCCAACCGAACACTTCTTCGATGCGTTTGCGGCAACGTTGGCTGATGTCATAGCCGCTGTGACGTATGGTACGCGCGTCGATCGCCGTCTTGCGCCGCTTGCCGGTCTTGCTCAGATGTCCGTCGATCGCGATATGCGGCGTAACCGATCTATCTCTCAGATCATGCACGAACTGCGTGACGTCATAGGCCTTGTCTGCCCCCAGCGTGACCCGCTTCGCACACCCGCGCCTGTCGATCAGGGCAAGCGCAATCTCTCGTTCGGCCGTGCCTGTTGCTTGGCTCACTCCACCCAAAACCGCTAAACCATTGCGGTTCTCCATCAGCGCATGGCACATATAGCTGAGCTTGGCCGGCTGGCCCTCGCCCTTTTTGTAGAGCCGGGCATCTGGATCGGTCGTGCTCGCATGGGTTTCGTTGGATCGCTTTTCCTTGTGGAAGCTGCGCTCTGCATTGCGTCCCGTACCGTCCGGGTCTTTGTCGCTACCATCCTTCCTCCGGAAGCTCTTGATCGAAGCCCAGGCTTCGATCAGCGTACCGTCCACCGAGAAGTGATCGCTCGACAGCAGACGCTTGACCTTCGGCTGCGCCAAAAGCGCGCTCAGGAACTTGGCCGCAATCTCGCCCTCAAGCAGCCGGTCGCGGTTCTTCGAGAAGGTCGAATGGTCCCAAACCGCATCATCCACCCCAAGCCCGACAAACCAGCGGAACAGAAGATCGAACTCCATTCGTTCCATCAGATGCCGTTCCGAGCGAACCCCATAAAACGCCTGTAGCAGCATCGCCCGAAGCAACTTCTCCGGTGCAATCGAGGGGCGGCCGAAGTCCGTATAGAGCTTGCCGAAATCCCCAGAAAGATCGCCTAGCGCCGCATTCACCAAGTCCCTAATCACCCGCAGTGGGTGGTCGGCGCGAACCCGAGCCTCCAGGTCCACATAACTGAAAAGCGAGCCAGACCGTTCGTCACTTCCCCGCATCGCGCTACCCCAGCAAAATCCTGTTCCTAGGGAATCACGATCCAAAACGCTTCGCCAGAGACTTCTTCAACAGCCTGCTAGACCATTTATTCGCGCTCCAGCGGACGAATACTTCCGAGCAGAAGCGGCTGTAGCGATACCCGTCTGGGTGAGCCTCGATGTACTCGTCCCACAAGATCGACAAGGTGACGTGCTTGCGCTTCATCTCCCGGTGCAGGAGCGCCCAGTCCGGCTCGGCACTGCGCCGATGGCCCTGCTTCTTGCCGGCATTCTTGTAAAGCCTTGCTTCCAGATCGCTGTCGGTGACCGTCTCGGGCAGCGGCCAAGTCAACCCCAGCGACTGGAAACGTGCGATCGTCATGCGCACCGTCGACGACGCCAGACCGGTGCGGCGAGCCACCTCGCGCCTGGAAACCCCGGCATGCATCAAACGTAGAACTTCGCGCACTACCCGCATTGCAACTCTCTCCGCCGGCATCAATCCACCCCTCAGCTAAAGCTAAAGAAGCGGACCCTACACAGCCAGCGGAGGCCTCCGACATCCCCCGCCCCCGGGCGACATCATCCCGGAATGGTGGGCGAGGATTAATCGGAATGCCGGGCGACAATTAATCGGAATAGGTGGGCGGCATCATCTCGGAATCGGTGGGCGACTTGCTCCGGAATCCGCAGTTTGGCTGGCGGCGGCAAGTCAGGGAAGCTCAGGCGGTCATTTCCAAAGACAACGAAGTGCGGTTCGTGCCGGCGGTGGTAGATGCGGCACCGCCCGGTGGCTCGGGACATCTGCAGCGCAAGGCGCGGCGGCAGCATCGGGACGAAGCACTCGTCGGAACGATCGAAGTTGCGATCGACGGTGCGACGGTGCGGATCGGCGCTGGCGCCCCGGCCGACACAATCGCGGCGGTGTTGCGGGTGTTGAAGGCCGGCGCATGATCGGCCCGACCGGCGCGGTGCGGGTGATGGTGGCGACCAAGCCTGTAGACTTCCGCAAGGGCGCCGATGGATTGGCGGCACTGGTGCGCGAGAGCCTGGCGGCGGATCCGTTCTCGGGGGCGGTCTATGTGTTCCGCGCCAAGCGTGCGGACCGGATCAAGCTGGTGTATTGGGACGGCACGGGTCTGTGCCTGTTCGCCAAGCGATTGGAGGATGGCATCTTCCGCTGGCCGAAGATCGAAGCCGGCGTGATCCATTTGTCGGCCGCGCAATTGTCGGCGCTGCTGGAAGGGTTGGATTGGCGGCGTGTTCATGCGACGCGTGAGACGGTGACGCCGGCGCAACCAGGTTGACACCTGCTGCTGCGACGAATTGAATCAGCCGCATCGGGCGGGTCGCAAAATGCCGGTAAATATGATCTGATTTGATCATGCAGAGCGACGCATTGCCCGATGATTCCGACACCCTGAAAGCGATGCTGCTCGCCGAGCGGGTGCAGAACGAACGGCTGCGTCAGATCATCAGGGACTTGCAACGCCACCAGTTTGGCCGCCGGGCGGAAACGCTGCCTGAGGACCAGATGCTGCTGGGCCTGGAAGACGTCGAGCAGGCGGCGGCGAGTGACGCGGCGGGCGCAGAGCAGGCGGCACCGGCCGCGCGCGACAGGCCGGAATTGCGAAGCGTCGAGCCAATCGCGGCGCGCTACCGGCGCATCTGCCGCGGATTGAAACCACCATCGACATCGACGACAAGACCTGCCGTTGCTGCCAAGGGGAGTTGCATCGGATCGGTGAAGACAGGAGCGAGCGGCTGGATATCGTGCCGGCGCAGTTCCGGGTGCTGGTCACGATCCGGCCGAAATACGCTTGCCGCCAATGCGCGGATGGCGTCGTGCAGGCCCCGGCACCGGCGCGGCTTATCGAGGGTGGGCTGCCGACGGAAGCCACTATCGCTCAGGTGCTGGTCTCCAAATATGCCGATCATCTGCCGCTGTATCGCCAGGCCCAGATCTATGCCCGCCAGGACGTCAACCTCGACCGCTCGACGCTGGCGGACTGGGTCGGGCATGCCGCCTGGCATCTGCGTCCGCTGCACCAACGCCTGCTCGACAAACTCAAAGAGCGGCCAAAACTGTTCGCCGATGAGACCACGTTGCCGGTGCTGGATCCTGGCCGCGGTCGCACCAAGACCGGGCAGCTATGGGCCTATGCGGCCGATGACGGGCCATGGGCAGGATCCGATCCGCCGGGCGTGGCATATGTCTACGCCCCAGACCACAAAGCCGAGCGACCAATCATCCATCTCGATGGCTTCAAGGGCATCTTGCAGGTCGACGGCTATGCCGGCTACCGCAGGCTGGCTGAGCGCGGCGACGTGCGCCTTACGTTTTGCTGGGTCCATGTGCGGCGCAACTTCTACAAGCTCGCCACGCCCGGTCCTGCGCCGATCGCCAGCGAGGCGCTTCAGCGCATTGCTGCGCTATATGCGGTCGAGAAGGACATCCGTGGCCGCAGCGCCGAGGAGCGTCGCCTGGCCAGGCAGCAGAAAAGCCGGCCGTTGATCGACGCGTTGGAGAGTTGGCTGCGCACAAAACTTGGCCTGATCAGCCAGAAAGGCAAGCTCGCCGAGGCGATCAACTACGCTCTGTCGCGCTGGGAGGGCTTGACCCGCTTCCTCGACGACGGTCGCATCGAGCTGGACAACAACGCCGTCGAGCGTTCCATCCGCCCGATCACGCTGAACCGAAAAAATGCATTGTTCGCTGGCTCCGACGGTGGCGCCGAGCACTGGGCCACTATCGCGACGCTGATCGAGACCTGTAAACTCAACAACATCGATCCGCTCGGCTATCTGACGGATGTCCTCACCAGGATCGTCAACGGTCATCCCAATCGCGATATCGACGCGCTATTGCGTACGCCAACGAGGGAGACCGCCTTGTTTTGGGAGGCGGATTGAGCGCTCATAAGCACGTGTTTAAGAGCGAGCTTAAGAGCGGTTGATGGGTCAGATTTCGGTGTTAACGGGGCCGGAACGCCGG
>Ga0302320_10030329_pt1 | contig 10307 bp, 10 predicted proteins | sample Bog_T0_3_FD_202130 | JGI IMG/M metagenome (GOLD analysis project Ga0302320, IMG submission 202130) | Peat permafrost microbial communities from Stordalen Mire near Abisko, Sweden - Bog_T0_3 | ecosystem: Environmental > Terrestrial > Soil > Wetlands > Peat | place: Sweden: Abisko, Stordalen Mire... | reverse complement strand
CCGTCGACCTGAAAGTTGGTTAACAAGTCTCCATTCTCCCAGTGCAGGGGATTCGCAGATGGCACGGTGACGCCGATTTGCGATTCAGCTCCATCAAGCCAAACGGCGTCATATGTGACGTAGCCTGACCCATCCCGGGAATAGGCAATTTGCACGTGGTGCCACGCGTTCGTTGTCCATTGGGAGGGATTGCAGGGAGCCTGGGAATGGAACCAGCCGATTTTGGATGCATCCAATGCCCCGGAATTGCCGCTGAAGTCCCAGGTGCCGTGATTTCCATCGCATTGGAAGCCATAGATGACGGTATCGCCGTCGGGAATGACCTGGTTCATATCCAACTCCAAGTTGGCGATCTGGCTGCCTGCTTCGATCCAGACGTGGGCGTCGTAGACAAAATGGGTGGCGTCGGGACCCTGGGCATAGGAGACGTGATAGATCTCCCCTCCCCAGTGGGAGTAACTTGAGGCAAACCTGGCCGTCTCACCGCTGACCGAAGGCATGGTCACCAGGGTCATCGATCCGCTTGCCGATCCCGGGGTTCCGGGGTCGTGATTCATCTTCCAACCTGGCGTGGATTGAAGCTGCGATGCCTGGATGGTATTGGGCGGGATGGTTGGGCCGGATGGGGCAGGATCGATCACATAGTCCGCTCTGGCGATTCCACTGGTTGCGTTCCCAGGCGCTGTGCCCACTGCCATCACGGCCTCCGAGATGCGGGCAGCAATGGGACCGGTGTAGAGAGGCGACGAGGGTGAAGGCGCCATTCCGTTGGTGGTATAAAAGATCGCTTCTCCCGGCGTCGATGCGAAGAGCGCGACCGATTGCGCGGAGGGATAGGTTCCCGCCGGTAAGGAGAAGAGCGGCGTGGCAGCAGTCAGATTCACACTGTAGGTCGCGGAAGCGATGGCACTGTCGGCGTGGCCGGGCGCAACCGCCATGGCTCTCAGCGTCTCGGTCGCGCTCACCTGAATCGGGCCGGCATATTGAATCGACGACGGCGACGGCGCGGAGCCATTCGTCGTGTAGAAAACGATCGCGGACGGGGTTGTGTCGGAAATCGCTACAGACTGAACCGAAGTGTATCGTCCAGCCGGTAAAGAGAACGATGGAGCCGCGGCAGCAACTTGAATGGTGTAGGTGGCCGAAGTGACGGAACTGTTGGCTACGCCGGAGAGCACGGCAATCGCCTCGATGGTCTCCGTGCCCGACAAGGGGAGTGGACCGGAGTAGAGGGACGATGCCGGCGTCGGAAGCGTGCCGTCGGTCGTGAAGTAGATACGCGCGGAGGGAGTTGCGTCCGAGATGGAGAGAGACTGAGCGGGGCCGTAGGTTCCCCCGGGAAGAGAGAACAGGGGTGGAGCGGGGGCCGGGGGAGGGGGATCGGAAACGAAGATGCGCAACCTTGTGAAATTGGCTCCGCCGCACCTGTCCCATTCTTCGACAACCGTCTGATGTTCACCGGGCGAGACGGCCAAGGATGCATTCAGTTTTGAGCCGTTGACGGTGTAAATGAGCTGGTTATCGATATAGACGCCCACGGAGGCCACGCCCTTGGCGCAAGTGGAGGTTGAGGCGGATGCTGTGTAGCGAACCGGAGTCTCGACGGTGGATTCGTTGGCCGGGCTTTGGACGAGAACGGTGGCCGCCAGCGGCATGGTGAGAGCGATCGTGGATGTTAGAAAAGAGAGCGTTGGGAGCGTGCGCATAACTTACCGACCTTTGCTTTGAGCCTCCTAACATTGGTTCGGAGACGAGCTTGTTCGATATCTGTCGAAATGCACGCCAGGAGCCATTTGCGGCATCTTCTGATTTCATTTACTTTGTTCGCTGTCTCAGAAAAACATGAGCAAACAGGCGGGCAAGATTCTTTAGAAAGCGAAAGAAAGTTAAGGATGGGGGCGATAAATCTTCTTCCGTTCGCAGCGCGGAAAGAATCTTCTAAGTCAAGACATTTTGCATGGGAGGGTTGGATCTACGGGGTGCTTTCGCACCGGATCAGCTTCCCGATTGAGCCGGTTCAGTCCGTCGATTCAAGCCGGGTGCAATCGTTCCTGACTTTCGCGTGCGCAGAGCTGTTGCATTGATGCGCGCGCGTGGTGTCGCTGCGGATCGCGCCGGACCGGGGCAAACGCGGCGGCGTGTAAACTGAAGATCGAATGGGGCCGCGGATTTTCTTCTTGCCCCAAGGTTGGGTTGGCTTTCCGGCCAAGCAACAAGAGCGTTGATTGGCTTGGGCCACGCTGGCGGAAGAGTGTATTCCTATGATTGAGCTGAGCTTCACGCAAGCGAAACCTTGGCACGGCGCAGGAAGCAATGTTGCGCAGCGTGGGCCGCGCATGCGCAAGGACGAGATCAACCCCGGGCCCGGCTTACTGCTCCGCCGCTTCTCACCGATTGAGCCAGTCCGCGTGCCTTTAGCCGTACAGCCGGCTGCGCGACTCGACGGCATCGAACTTCATCCGCCTTTCCGTGAGAATGGCCGGTGCATCCGGTATGGGGGAAGTGGGTTCGCGGTGTCGATCTGCGTTGGGGTGGCGAGCCGCTCATGACCGGACTGGAGAATGGCGGCGGCCGCGTCCGCGCCTACCTTGAATTCATTGCCGCGGTCTGTTACTTCTTCCTGGCGCAAACGCTGGCGCGGCATGGGGCGCAGGGGCTGGCAAATGGGGAGTGGGCGCCACTAGTGGACCAGGCCATGCTGGTCTTCCTTTTGCTGATGGGGTATGCCGCGTTTGGATCCTGGATGGACCGGCAGAGCCGTCCGGTGAGTGCGCAAGGGCTGCCGCGGCGGCCGGGATGGCCGCATGAAGCGGGGATGGGGCTGGCACTCGGCTGGTCCGTCGCAGTCGTGTGTGTTCTCCCGATGCTGGCAGTGGGTGGCATTGCAATTGTGCTCTCGACTCAGGCTTCGTCCTGGGGATGGCTTCTGGCAGACGCGGCTTATTTTGCCTTGCTGGCCCTGGTGGAGGAGATTGCGTTTCGCGGTTACGGTTTTCAGCGGTTTATCCACGCTGTGGGCCCCATTGGGGCTGCCCTGGGCTTCGCGGCGTTTTATGCGATCCTTCAGGCTCTTGTTCCCGGATCGAGCCATGCCAGCGTGGGTGTCTCGATCCTGTTGAGCCTGGTTCTCTCCACGGCCTATCTTCGCACCAACGCGTTGTGGGTCAGTTGGGGGATCAATTTCGGGTGGAAGGCGAGCCGGGCCCTCGTTTTTGGCTTGGCTGTCAACGGGATCAATAGCCACTCGCCGGTGGTTCAAGGAGATCCGATGGGACCATTTTGGCTGACCGGAGGCGGCTTCGGCATGGACGGTAGCTGGGTGACTTTTGTCGTTCTCCTCGCCGCCTGGCCAGTGGTTTACCGCATGACGCGCGAACTCGACTTCCGCTTTAATGCGCCGGTGATCGTTCCCGGGGGTATTCCGGTCGATCTGGATGCTGCCGGGCGAAAACAGCATGAGGCAGCCATGGGTGCTTCCGAGCCTGCGCCTGCGCCGCTGGTGCAGATTCTGCCCGCCAGTTCGCTGGATCCTCCGTCGAACTTCGAGAAGCCGGGGTTCGAGGGGGCTCAACGGTTCGACGAGCATAGATCGTAAGCCACGGCGTTTCCGGTTCGGAATTCCGCAGCGAGGTATTTCTTCCGCGGCATTTGCCATTTCGGCGCAAAGCGGGCTATCGTTTGGCCATTGGAGTTTGCATGGGAGGCTCCCATGATCAGGTGGATCTCTGTATCGGCTAGACGACCCTTCCCACACGCGGCGATTGCCTGCACGGTTGAGAGACGCCTGATCCTCCGTCTTGGGCTCGCGCTCGGATTGGCTGCGCTGTTGCTCGGAGTCCAGGCAAGCGCACAGATTACGGTCAATACGCACACGGGCGTGGTGACCAACGACGCTACCGGCAAATCCGTCAACACCGTGGACCGACGTTACCAGCAGATCACCCCCACGCAGGTGCCGCTTTCAAAGACCGAGCTTGATCCGAAGACCCGGCTGGAACTGATTCGGCTGATCCAGGCGGAGCAGGGTTTTGCCATGAAGCCCTTTCCCCGGGGGCACAAGGGATTGACCCTGGCGGCGAACGGTCCGCTGGAACCCGCGGGAGAATCCTATGTGGCCATGGTGACGAGCGAAGGCATGTCGGCCAAGCCTGGGGACCGGCTGGTTCTGACCGATATCAAGATTGATCGCAACAAAATCGTGTTCGACATCAACGGAGGCCCGGACCCCAAACATCGATTTCTGCGTCACGTGCAGATCGGCATGGGACCCAATATGGGCCCTGCGGTCCAGGGCGACAACCAGGAGCCGACCGGCGCCCGGCTCACGCTCAGCTTCGCGGGACGCGTTCCGGAGCTCACGGGGGCCGAGGTGAAGGCGCTGCTGGCGCCACTTATCTCCTTTGACGTTAAAACCCCGATCCAGGCGTTCACCGACACCTTGCCGGCAAAACTCAAGGACGCGATTCTCAACCACCATGTTTTGGTGGGGATGAGCACGGACATGGTCTTGTTTGCCATGGGCCAGCCAGATTCGAAGTCGCGTGAGATCGAAGGACAGATGCCCTTTGAGGAGTGGATGTATGGGAAGCCGCCCAAGGAGGTCGATTTCGTCCGCATCAATGGCAATCGCGTGATCCGCGTGGAAGTGGCGAAAATGGGCGTGGCGCCGGTGGTCTTTACCCGGGATGAAGTGGAAGGACTGATGCGCACCGACGGGTCGCCGCTGGAGGCGGCAGCGACGCAGCGAACCACGCGCTTGGGCGATGTAGAGCGCGATCCGAACCGGGAAGCGCCGGCAGCGCCGCCGAGCCTGCGCAATCCCGGGGAAACGTTGCCGTCCGATGATGACAAGTCGAAGGTTGGGGTGATGAAGCCGGTGCAGTTCCCCAAACAAAAGCCGGCTGATCGGCCGGCAAGTGCCCAACCGGGAGCGAACCCGGACGGGGAACCGGCAGCGGAACCAACGGGGTCGACGACGGGGACGAACCAGCCAAATGCAAAGCCCGATGCGGCCAAGCCGCAGAATTTCCAGGCTTGGCCGGCTGGTGCCGCCAACCAGCGCCAACCCTAGGGGGTTTCGATTGCAGCGCGTCCATCCGCCGTTGCGGGTGCTTTTGGGGCGAATCCACGGGGTGTTGTAAACTGGGAGGAGCGAGTTTTGCTCCCCTCCTGGCACCCTCCTTCTTGATGAAGTGAAGCAAGTTCCAAGGCGAGTCGAGGACCGCGCCGTTGAAGCCGCGTGCCGTTTCCGGCGCGTGTGTGCAGAGACAACCCCAAAAGGAGAAACACCTTACCCATGGCAAAGATTGCGAAGACCGGTGACCGCAAGAAAGTAATGGACACGACGAAGTCGACCGACTGTCCCAAATGCAGCAAGCCGACGCGCATCGTCAAGCGCGTGAAGGACCGCGAGCGGGGGATTCCCGGCGGCGTGTACATCTCATGCTCTGCGTGCGATTTCTACGAGAAGCTCTAGATTGTGTAGGCCCAGACTTCATTCGTATCCCACCCATTCCGCTGGAAAACGCGGAATGGATGGGGCACCCAAGTTTAAGGCAAATCCGAAGATGCTCTAAAGATTTCCGATTCATCTGAGCAAAGGAAAAGCCCGACTCGAAGTCGGGCTTTTCCTTTGCTTCCGGATTCTGATTACCGGCTTCAAAGAGCCTGCGCCATCTCCGCCAGAATCTCTTCTGCCGCTTTGGAAGGCTCGGCAGCTTGGGTGATGGGCCGGCCGATGACGAGATAGCTGGCGCCGAGCCGCAGGGCCTTGGCGGGAGTCGCGATCCGTTTCTGGTCCGCGAGGCTTGCGCCGGCGGGGCGGATTCCGGGAATCACCAGCGTTCCGGATGGGCCGGTGAGCCTGCGCAGGCTAGCCACCTCCTCCGGGGAGCAAACGAACCCCCGCAGGCCGGCTTCCAAGCCCATTTTAGCCAGCAACCCGACCTGCTCAGCCGGTTCCCGTTCCAGACCGACAGCATGGGTCTGAGCAGAGTCCATGCTGGTGAGCACGGTGACAGCGAGCAACTTGGGCGGGTCGGGAACGCCAACGAGCGCGGTGCGGGCCGCTTCCAGCATGGCAGGACCCCCGCTGGCGTGAATCGTGAGCATGTGGACGCCTAGAGCGGCGGCAGACCGTACGGCGCCGGCCACGGTATTGGGGATGTCGTGAAACTTAAGGTCGAGAAAGACAGAGAATCCGCGCTTGAGCAGGAATTCAACGATGGCGGGGCCGCCGGCGACAAACAGCTCCAAGCCCACCTTGAACCACTGGCAGGTTCCTTCCAAGCGATCGACAGCAGACGCGGCGGACTGCGCATCGGGCACGTCGAGGGCAACGATTAGCCGTCCCCGGGCTGTGTCCAAAGGGCTTCGCGCAGCCAAGCCTGTTGAAGCCGCCATGTGCGGCTGGTGCTCTGCGGAGGGCATATTCCAATCCTACGGCAAAAAGGGTTGCACTGGTATGGCGGATCGAACGCCGCGAAAATCAAAAAAACAAGCTTGGCGGCTCGAGAAGAACGGGATGCGCGACTGTGAGAGGGCAATTCGCCGGCGAGGGTCAAACCACCCCACAGCACTCGACTGCTTGGGTTCCTTGGCCATCAGCTAATCTGGCGACGATCATGGGATCCGGCTGAAGCGGTAGGAGGGTGAGCCTGGAGCATAACCTGATCGGCAGCAGGGAGGAAGCGGCATAGATAGTCGATCGGATCGTCGGCCACGGCCATCTGGCGGAGGTGGTACTTCCAGACATCGGGCTTGATGGTGCGCCGGGTAAACTGTTTGCGGGTTACCTGAACGACGCCTCCGCTTGAATTGACGCGGGAATAACTGGTGGCCGGCACGAGGAAGCTCATCTGGCCGCCGGAGCGCCAAAAGCAGCGAACGAATTCATGCGAGAAGAGCAGGGTATAGTGGCGGCCTTCCCTGGCAAGCAGAGCGATGGCGGACTCCGTGCCCGGCCAGACTTCGGAGACATTCTCGTGGAACCAGCGCCGGAACTCAAAACCGTTAAACTGAGCCTGATTCAGTAATAACCGCAGCAACTCTTTTCGATTCATTGAACCGGTCCTTGAAGAATATGACGCGAATTCGGATATCAAGCGGGGGCTTGGACGGCCACCCTGGTTTGTAAGGCTAAGACGAGCTGTGAACCAGCCCTCGCAACTCAAGAACGTCAAACGGCAACAAACTCCTTTTTTCGGCGAACGGTCAGGTTCAGTTGTTGCAACTTGCGGTGGGGATCATGAGGAACGACAGAATCCGGTCGTCCTGTGAGGAGGCGAGAATTTCAGAGAAATGGTGCCATCGACCAGGAGGAAGACTTGAGAGAATTGCTCAATGACCGGGATGCGGGCAGGGATCCGGCCCAGAAACGGGGAAAGCAGTTGTGGACAAGGGGAGGCCGGGGTTGAAGCGGACAGGTAAGCGGCGGGATTGGCAGGTTGCATGCCTTGTGTGGCTTTGCATGACGAGCAGCGGGCTGGCCGCCGGGGTACACAGCAATCCCCTCAACAACGATCCCCTGGTGAAGGAGGCTCGCGCGTGTTTTTACCAACTGGACTACCAAGGCGCGGCCGGCCGGTTCCGTGAGTTTCATGAGCAGCATCCGGGCGATCCGCAACCGACTGCGATGTTGCTGGAAGCACTTCTATTCCAGGAGCTATACCGGCAGGATCTGCTGGACACGACTTTCTACGCCAACGATGGTTTCTTAACCGGCCGCCATGCCACACAAGAGGATCCGAAGACCCGCGAGCGGCTTCTGGGGCTGGCGGACGAAGCGATCCGCGAGGCAGATTGGCGTTTGAGCAAGAACCAGAACGATGTGGATGCGCTGTATGCGCGCGGCTGGGCGAAGGCTCTGAAATGCACCTATCTGGCCATGGTGGACCGCAGCTATATCTCCGGATTCAAACTGGCGATCGCGGCGAAGAACGACCACGCCCATGTGCTGCAGCTCGACCCGGACTACGTGGACGCCAAGCTGGTAGTCGGTGTGTACGAGTATGTGGTGGGCGCGTTGCCGTTTCCGTTCAAGCTGATGATCGGGTTTATGGGCATGACCGGGTCCAAGTCACGGGGGTTGGAGATGCTGACGGATGATGGCAAGCGTGGACCGATGACAAATGTCGAGGCTCGTACCACGATCGCCTTATTCCTTCGCCGGGAGGCACGCTATCAAGAGGCGGTGCGGGTGGTTCATCAACTGAGAGCGGAGTATCCCCGGGACTACCTGTTCAACCTGGAGGAGGCCAATCTGCGCAAAGATGCGGGCGAAGGGATGGTGGCTGTGGCCGCCTACCAGGAGATTTTAGAGACGGACGCCAAGCCGGGATATTACTTTTCTCCACGGATGGAACTGACTTATTTTGGCTTGGGCGATGCGCTGCACGGTCAGCGTCACTACGGGGAGGCGGCGCAATCGTACGAGCAAGCGGCGCGGACGCCCAATGTGGGGCCGGAGCTGAAGATCCGCTCTCTGGTGGCGGCCGGCCAATGCCGGGACAAGAACGGCGAGCGTCCGCTGGCGATCCAGGACTACGATGCGGCGATTGAAAGCGGTCCGAGTACGTCGCGCGCCGATACCGCCAGGAAATATCTGCGCAGCCCGTACACAGGGAGCTGACCGCGCGCCTGCCTGGGGCGCTTTTTGCGCACGGAACCGTTGCAACCGTTTTGCCGTATGTACACAATGGTTCAAGGTACTGGGGAGGGACGCATATGGCCCTATTTTGCAATCGCTGTGGTACCGGGTTACCGCACACTGCCCGTTTCTGTTCAAATTGCGGGGCAACCGTGACCGGCATGCCGGTGATGCCGGGCCGGCCTCTGGTCCGGCCATTCGCGGGGCGCCAGATTGCCGGGGTCTGTCTTGCACTCTCGCGAACGTATGGATGGGATCTGGCCCTGGTGCGTATCTTTGCCGTGATCGGTTTCTTCTTTTCCGGAGGGATGGTTGCCGTGGCCTATCTGGCGTGCTGGATCGGAATTCCGGACGAGCCCATCGGGCTGCCCGCCGCGAATTCGAACATATGAGAACTTGGCGCGCACACGATGGAGCGAGGCTGTATTACGAGGAGACCGGTTCGGGGATACCAGTGGTGTTCCTCCATCCCACTCCGCTCGATCATGCCTTCTGGGGGCCGATGGTCGAGAACCTGGCCGGTGTGCGCGCCATTCTTCCCGACTTGCGCGGGCACGGACGCTCGGAATTGGGAACGAGCCTGCCCAGGGGGGGATTCCCGCGAGCTCCGAACGCTCCGGCCTTGACCATGGCGCAGCTTGGGGCTGACATGACCGGCCTCCTCGATCATCTTGAGCTTTCCTCGGCGGTTTTTGCCGGTTGTTCGATCGGGGGGTATGTCCTTTTGGAATTGTGGCGAACAATTCCGGCGCGGATGCATGCCCTGGCGTTTGTTTGCTCGAAGCCTCAGCCGGACACCGAGGCCGGCTTGGAAAAGCGGGCGGCAACGATTGCACGGATTTCGACCGAGGGAACGAGTGCGGTCTTCGACGGCATGGCGCAAACGCTGATCGGGGCGACCGCACGGGAGAGACGGCCAGGGATTGTCCTTGAGCTACGCGAACGGATGACCTTGACGGCAGAAGCAGCCATTGCGGTGCAGGCAGGGCTTGCGATTCGACCGGATTCGGTGCCGACCGCAGCCACCATGGACGTGCCGGTGCTGGCGATTGCCGGTGGAGAGGACCCTGCGGTCACGGCTGAAGAGATGCAGGCGTTTCAGGCGGCGCCAGGGGGGTGCGAGTTCCACCTGCTGCCGGATGGGGGCCACTTTACGGCATATGAGCAACCGGAAAAGGTCGCAGCGCTGGTGGCTGACTGGCTCAAGCAAGGGAACGTTTAACTTCGGGGATGGCTCAGATGAAGTCGGCAGCCTGGACGCCCAGAGCGCTCTGGTAGCGAGCGGTGGTGGTCATCAACTGTTCGACTGCAGTCACAGTGCGAATGCCGCCGCGGGCGCCCGACGCCATGCAGTTCAATGCCGCGGCCGCACAAGAGAAGTCGAGGCAGCGCTCGAGCTCCCACTCTTGCAGCAACCCGTAGATGAACCCGGCATGGAAGATATCGCCTGCGCCGGTAGTGTCGACCACGGGAACGCAGTAGGCGGGCCGATGATAGAAGCGGCGGCCATCCCATGCGAGCACGCCATCTTCGCCGAGGGTTGCGGCGGCCAGACGGCATCCGAAGCGGTGCTGGATGCGGCGCAGGGCGCTTTCGAGGTCGGAGTCGGCCATGAGTCGGCAAGGGAAGTCGCGGCTGACGATGAGGTAGTCAATCTTGG
>Ga0302320_10030325_pt1 | contig 10308 bp, 10 predicted proteins | sample Bog_T0_3_FD_202130 | JGI IMG/M metagenome (GOLD analysis project Ga0302320, IMG submission 202130) | Peat permafrost microbial communities from Stordalen Mire near Abisko, Sweden - Bog_T0_3 | ecosystem: Environmental > Terrestrial > Soil > Wetlands > Peat | place: Sweden: Abisko, Stordalen Mire... | reverse complement strand
TTGCCGGAGAGACTGGTGGTTTTCCGCCACGCGTTGCGCAACGCGCTGATTCCGATCATCACGATCTTCGCGCTGGAACTGCCCGCGCTGATCGGCGGCGCGGTGATCATCGAGGAGATTTTTTCGCTGCCGGGAATGGGCCAGCTCATGTTCCAGTCGATCGATACGAAGGACGAGCCGGTCATCATGGGCGTGACGGTGCTGGCCGCCGTCGTGACGCTGCTGAGCTATCTCGCGGCGGACATCCTTTACGTCGTGGTTGATCCGCGCATTACCTACGAATGAACGCCGACGCTCCTTCCTCACGCGAGATTTACAGCGAGAGCTACACGCAGCGCATCTGGCGTCATTTTTGGTCGGACAGTTTTGCGCGCAACGGACTGCGGACGATCATCGCGCTTTTTTTCATTGCGGCGCTCGCGCCGTTTCTGGCCAACAGCCACGCGCTGGTGCGCGTCGACGACGGGCAGGTTTCGTTGCCGATTTTCCAGAGCCTCGAGGCGATTGAGTGGCGGTTCCTGCTTTATGTGCCGCTGGCTGCCGTCGTTTATTTTCTGCGCGGGCGATTTGTCATTCGGCCGGGGCTCTCTTTTCTTGGCGTGGTGGCTGTTGTTGCGGCAATTGAAATCGTGCTGGCCGTCACGCATCCGGTGAACGATCCGACGAACGACCGCGACCGGCCCGCCTCGTTCAAGCTGATGCCGCTGATTCCCTATGCGCCGGTGGAGAGCACGCCGGACCAGTTCGCGCCGCCGTCGTGGAAGCATCTGTGCGGGACCGATTCGACCGGGCGCGACATCGCGGCGCGGATGCTGCACGGCGCGCGCACGTCGCTCTCGATTGGCTTCATCGCTCAGAGCATCGCGCTGCTGGTGGGAGTTTCGTTGGGAGGGTTCGCCGGCTATTACCGCGGCTGGTTCGATATCGGCGTCTGCCGCTTCATCGAGATCATGGATTGTTTTCCCACGCTGCTGCTGATCCTGGCGGTGATCGGTCTATTCCCCGCGCAAAACAACATGTTTTACATCATGGCGGTGATCGGGCTGACGAGCTGGACGGGACTGGCGCGGCTGGTGCGCGGGGAATTTCTGCGGCTCGGCTCGCAGCCGTTTCCGCAGGCGGCGCGGGCACTGGGCGCGGGCGATTTTCGGGTCATCACGCGGCATCTACTCCCCAACGCGCTCGGGCCGATTTTAGTTTCGGCGACCTTTGGCGTGGCCTCTGCGATCCTGCTGGAGTCGAGCCTGAGCTTTCTCGGTTTCGGGATGCAGGCGCCGACGCCGTCGTGGGGCGATATTCTTTCCGATGCGCGGCGCTACATCGACTTTGCGTGGTGGCTCGCCTTTTTCCCGGGGCTTGCCATTCTCATCACGCTGGTGTCGTACAACTTTGTCGGGGAGGGATTGCGCGATGCGGTCGATCCTCGGCTGAAGGTGAAGTGAGGAAGACCGACTGAATTTTGACGGAATGAACGGAATGAACGGAATGCCATTAAAATAAAGATCTGGAATCATTCGCCAAGAATACTTCATGAGCTCGCTTCTTAACGTTGAAGATTTGCGCATTCAGTTCGGGCCGCCGGATGATCCGGTGAAAGCCGTGGACGGGATTTCGTTCGCGATGAACGCGGGTGAGACGCTGGCGGTGGTGGGCGAGAGCGGCAGCGGCAAGAGCGTGACCGCGCTGGCGTTGACGCGGCTGCTCGCCTCGCCACCGGCGCGTTACGTCTCCGGCAAAATCGAGTTCGAGGGGCGCGATGTGCTGGGCCTGCCGGAAAACCAGTTGCGCCAATTGCGCGGCAAACAGATCGCTTACATTTTTCAGGAACCGGGCTCGTCGCTGAATCCGGTTTTCACCATCGGTTTCCAGATTCGCGAGGCGATTGAGCTGCATCGGCCCGAGGTGCGGGACGTCACGGCGGAGATCGTTTCGGCGCTCGACCGGGTGGGCATTCGCGAACCGGAGAAGCGGCTGAACGATTATCCGCACCAACTCAGCGGCGGGATGCAGCAGCGCGTGATGATCGCGATGGCGCTGGCGTGTCAGCCGAAGCTGCTCGTGGCGGACGAGCCGACGACGGCGCTCGACGTGACGATTCAGAAGCAGATCATGGATTTGCTCAAGGAGCTGAAGCGGACGAGTCACATGTCGATTCTGCTTATCACGCACAATTTCGGGCTCGTGGCCGATTTCGCGGATCGCGTGGTGGTGATGTTTCGGGGACACATCGTGGAGGCGGGCGCGACGGTGGAGGTTTTGCGTAATCCGCAGCACGCCTATACGCGCGCGCTGATCGAGTGCGTGCCGAAGCTGGGGCAGAAACAACATCGACTGAAGGTGATCGACTATGCAGGAATTGAGTAATCCCCCCGTTCGCAACAAGCGGTACTCGATGGAGTTTCTCATCGGGCAGCACAGCCTTTTTCTGGCCGGACTGGGGCAATCGTTTTTTTACCTGCACCTGCTGAAGCCGCACCTGGCGCCGTGGGTGGCGGGGCCGTTTTTTTTGGCGCCGTGGGCAATTGTTTTCGTCCTATTTTATCACCACCGGCCGCTGTTTTCGCCGTACGCCATCCGGCGATGGTGGCTGTTCGCGGCGGGTTGGTCGGCGCTGTTTACGGTGATCGCGGAGGCGATTTGGATTCTTGGTTACATGCCGCCGCCGACCGCCGATCATCGCGTGGTATCCGACGTGTTCGTTCAGTTTTTCATGAATCTCGGCTGGCTGAGTTTTGTCCCAATGATGCGCGATCACCGCGACAACCCGGAACTTTGGTCATGAGCGCAACTTCCGCCGGTCCGCTGCTGAAAGTCGAGAATCTGAAAGTTTACTTCCCGATTTTGGGCGGAGTTTTGCGGCACAAGATCGGCGAGGTCAAGGCGGTGGATGATGTTTCGTTCACGGTTGGGCGCGGGCAGACCGTGGGGTTGGTCGGCGAAAGCGGCAGCGGAAAGACAACCATTGGCCGCACGATCATCCGCCTCACGGAACCGACGGCGGGGACGATCACTTTCGAAGACGCAGTGATTTCGAAATTGACCTCGTCGGCGTTTCGCCCGTTCCGAAAAAAAATCCAGATCATCTTTCAGGACCCGTATAATTCGCTCAATCCACGGTTGTCGATTTTTGAAATTATCGGCGAGGCGCTGGAGATTCACTTTCCGCAGATGAGCCGCGCCGATCGCCGTGCGCGAGTGGCAGAGCTGCTCGAAAAGGTGGGGCTCAAGTGCGATCACCTCGACCGCTATCCGCACGAGTTCAGCGGCGGCCAGCGGCAGCGGGTGGGCATCGCGCGCGCGCTGGCGGTGAAGCCGGAGTTCATCGTGTGCGACGAGCCGGTGAGCGCGCTCGATGTCTCCGTGCAGGCGCAGATCGTCAACCTGCTTCAGGATTTGCAGGAGGAACTGGGCCTGACTTATCTTTTCATCGCGCATGATCTCGCGGTGGTGGAGCACATCAGCGATTTCGTCCTGGTGATGAATCAGGGCAAGATTGTCGAGGCGGCATCGGCAGAGGCGATCTACGAAAATCCGCAGCACGACTATACGCGCAAGCTGCTCAGCGCCGTGCCGAAACTGTAGGCCCAGAGAGAATGGGTCAGGACAGAGTCTGACCCTCCAACCATTTACTGCGTCTCAATGACGAGCTGGCCGTTCTGAATCTCGATTGACCTGGTCTGGTCGAGCAGGGCGGCGGTGTCCGAATTCTTTCTGATGCCGGCATTGAACTGCTGGTTGAGAATCGGAGTGTATGCGTTCACGACGGCCTGGGCGGCCTTGGGGTCGGGGGCATCGGGACCGAGATAGGTGGTGTCGCCGAACTTCAGGGCGTGGGCGATGAGGTTGACGCTGTGAGTCGTCGCATCGAAATGGACTTCAAAGGTCAGGTCGAGGTTGACGTAGCGGCCCTTGACCAGACCCTGGCTTAGGGCATCGAGGGGCATGCTCGCCTGCAACCGGCCTTCCTGCCCGGTCAACGAGACAAACCCGTGCAGGTTGTTTTTGATCGCGTCGGGGTCGCGTGCGAGGAGGGTGTTGATTTCGTCCGCACTCAACTGGAGCGTGGCCGCCTGGTGGTTCTTCACGTCGTGGTTGAAATCGGCCAGCTTTTGTTTGACCGCCGTATAATCGTTGTCGGTGACGGTGACGGACGGCAGGTCGGCGGGTGCGGGCGAGGTGACGGCCAGGACCTTTTTATAAGTGAGGTAACCTGCGCCCCCCATCAGGGCGACGATGATAATAATGATCAGGACGAGAATCAGGCAGCCGCAACCGAGGCAACCGAGGCCGCGCTTTTTTTGGGGTGCTGGAGGAGGGGGAGTGGAGATAGACATCGCGAATTGGGTTTAACGGAGGAGACCTGTTCCGGCAAGTCTTCAGCTTAGGCTGCCCTTCCATGCGGGGTGCGCAGCGATGTGCGCCATGGCGCGGGGGAGCAGGACGCGGCCCGGTTCCTGATGTGGCCAGGGCGAGGCACCGGAGGGATGCGGGAGGGGGACGAGGTCGAAGCGGTGGCCGGCATATTCGGTGGGGAAGACCGAGCCGATGACCTCGTCGAGTTTGCCGCAGGGCATGAACTGGAGAATGGCGAGTTTGCCGACGGCGATGACAAGGCCGGGGCGAAGCAGAGTCATTTCCGCTTTCAGCCAGCCGGAGCAGTTGGCGATTTCCGCGGGGTCGGGCACGCGGTCGCCGCCGGCTGCTTTTTTCCCCGGAAAGCAGCGGCAGACGGCCGCCATATAGACGCGCGAGCGGAAAGTCTTTTCATCGACGCCGGTGTGTTCGTGGAACCAGCGAAAAAGTTTTTTTCCGGCGGTCCAGGCGAAGGGGCGACCGAGGATCGGTTCCTTGTCGCCGGGCGCCTGTCCGACGAGGATCACGCGGCTGAGCACCGGGCCGCCGCTGACCACCGGCTTTTGCATTTGAGGACACCGATGGCAGCGCAGGAGAGCGGAGACGTGGCGGTCGAGTTGGGTTTGGAGCGGGGTGGAACTCATGATGGGGCGAAGGGGACTGATAGGGCGGATGCGACGGAATGTCCAGAGGCTGTCCGAATCTAGCTGCGCTCACGGGCAGGCGATGCGGCCTGGGCGGCGGTGAGCAGGGTGAGGAGTGATTTCAGGTGCTCGGGCATGGCCGGGTCGACCGGCGCGGGACCGTAACGAGCCTCGGCGACAATGGCGCCGAAGCGCTGGATGGCGGGCTTGTCGTCGGGGAAAGCCTCCGCGACGCGGTCGGTGTAGGCGAGCGGGCCCTCCCAGTTCGCGCGCGGAATTCCGCGCTGGGCCATTTTCTGGCAGAAGGTGGCGTAGAGATTCTCGAGGGGGGAAAGCGGGATTTTGCGCGTGACCCATTTTTTGAACACGAGGAGGCAGACCCCGCCGGCGGCGAGGCAGATGAGCAGCAACTCGGTCTTGGCGCGGTCGCCGAAACCGAGGGCTTGGGCGAGCCGGCTCTGAACTTCGGGATCGTAGGAGAAGACGAGGTTATCCCAGTTCGTTTCGATCTGCTCGCGACGAAGCTGAAATTCCCTGAGGCTGTTCTTCAGCCACTCCGGCAAGTGACTCCCGGCAAAACCGGCCTGGCTGCGGGCGACCTGCTTCGAGAGGGTGTCCCCGGCATCCTGGGGATTATTGGCGAGCGCTCCATTTTCCGCGGTATTGAGCAGCGCCGTGGGATCGACCCTCATCCATTTGCCCGTGGGATTGAGGGCGGGCTGATCTCCCGGCGAGTTGACCCAGACTTCGTCCCACGCATGTGCGTTCGATTGGCTGACGAAGTACTCGTCGCCATAGGGATTGTAGTCGCCGCCGAGGTAACCGACGACGAGCCGGGCTGGAATTTTCTCGATCCGCATGAGGATGGCGAAGGCGGAGGCGAAGTGTTCGCAAAAACCGGTTTTCGTCTCGAAGAGGAAGACGGGCAGCCAGTCGCCGCGAGTTCCCTGGACACCCGGCGAGGCGCTGTAGGTGAATCCCTGATGCCGGAAATAATGGAGGACATTGTTGACGTAAGCCTGTTCCTCATGGCCGGAAAGGTCCCACAAGACATTCGCCAACTGCTGGACGCGGGGATCGATCTCGCCCGGAGGAGGGAGTTGCTGTGCGGCGATTGCCATCCCAGGTCTCAGGATCTCCTCCGCCGGCGGCGCGGAGGTGACGGTGTAGCGGGCGCGGTGGTCGAGCTTGCCGGACTGCAGTTGCACGACGTCGCCACTGCGAACGACGGCCCAGGAAGACGACTCGGCCGTATTGACGGGCGCGGCGTTGGGAACGTCGAGCGCGAAGAGCCATCTCTGGTTGTGGGGCCAGATGCTGATTTCCTGCAAGGTTTCTTCGGATACGGGTGGAGTCTGGAGCCCGATGTTGGAGCCGGAGTAAGAGATATCTCCCGGCGTCCAAGTCCCGCCGCTGTAGTTCCAAAGCACCAGGGCGCGCCAGTACATCGTGGCGGTGAGGGGAACCGGCCCGCCTAAAAAGCGGACGTACATCGCGGGATCGTCGTTGGTCGACAGCTTCGCGATGGAGCCGGGCGAGACGGTGTCGCTCAGCCCAATCGAGGGCTCTTCGAGCACGAGGCTCAGGATTCCATTGTAACGGGGAAAGAAAAAGAAGAGGAAGAGGGCGAGAGGGAGCGCCTGAAGAAAAATAATGCCCGATTGCCGCAGCATCCGCAGCAGGTTGTCCTGGATAAGGTCGCCCGTATGCACGCGGACCAGTAGCGCGGTGAGGATCCACATCATGATGAGGCAGTAGATGAAAAGCTCGAGATATTGCTCGTAGAGCAGGGCGCTCATGACGACGAAGAAGCACGAGAAGATGATGAGGGCGACGTCGCGCGGACGGCGCAGTTCGTAGAATTTGATCGCGAGCAGTCCGGCGGTGAGGGCTGTGCCGGGGTCGCGTCCCCAAAGGCGTCCACTGAATTGGACCGTGACGAGGACGAGGAGGATGAGAGCGAGGATGCCGCAGAACGTCGTGCTGGGCAGCGGAAGACGGTAAACTTCCATGACCGAGCGGAGGACGATTGCGGCCACGATGCTGATGGTCAGCCAGGACGGCAATTGGACGATGTGCGGAACGAGGGTGAGGAGAAAGGCCCCGGCCAACAAAAAGTAGAGAGTCAGCGAAGGGCGGCTGAGCGCCGATGTCTGGGCCGGCCGGGCGAGCAAGGCTGACCAGAGAGCCATGCCGGGACTCTAAAGAATCCGGAGGGGAAAGTCGATGGCCAGTGCGATGGGCATATAGGACTTATAGGAACTATAAGTCCTATAAAGTCCTATCTCCGAAAAACCTTCGCCAGCGCGGCGGGATAGAGCTCGTGCTCGGCCACCTGGATGCGGGCGTGGAGCGTCTCGGGCGTGTCGCCGGGCATGACGGGCACGTGCTGCTGCGCGATGATCTCGCCGGCATCGATATCCTTATTAACAAAATGGACGGTGCAGCCGGTTTCCGGCACGCCGGCGGTCAACGCCTGTTCCCACGCGCGCAGTCCCTTGAACGCGGGCAGGAGCGACGGATGGATATTGATGATCCGGTTGGGAAACGCACCGAGAAGCGGCTCCTTCACGACGCGCATGTAGCCGGCGAGAACGACCCACTCGACGTCGTTTGCGCGGAGCAGTTCCACCAGCGCAGTTTCGCCTTCGGGGCTGAGCTTGGTGCGGAAAGGCGAGGGCGGAAGCGTGGCGGTGGATAGGTCAAAAGAGGCGGCGCGGGCGAGGATGGCGGCGTCGGGCAGGTCGCTGATGACGAGGGCGACGCGGGCGTCGAGTTTTCCGGCGAGGATCGCTTCCTGGAGCGCGACGAAGTTGCTGCCTTTACCCGATCCGAGCACGGCGAGTCGCGGGAAATTGCTCATGGGTCGAGTGTGGCAGGGCCTGGGGAGGGACGCGAGTCCCTTCGCGTTCCATTCTTTCGACGGACGGCAGTGACTGCCGTCCCTACCGTTGCTGGCGTTCCCGGCGAAAATCGCCGCTGCTCAGATTGAAGACGAGCCGCAGAATCCATCGCGGCGTGCTTTCGGCCAGCAGCATTGGCAGGCGGACGAGCAGGCCGGGGATGAGACGGCCGCGACCGCGCGCGAGCGCCGTCAGCGTCTGCTTCACGACGGCGGTTTTGCTGACGCAAAGGAAGTCGGGCGGCGCGAATTTGCGTTTGCTGTTTTCGCGCGAGGCGACCTGGCCGAACTCGGTCACGACCGGTCCGGGGCAGAGCGCGAGCACCTGGATGCCGGAACCGTGCAGCTCGATGCGGAGCGCCTCGGAGAAGCTGTTGACGTAGGCCTTGGTGGCGGCGTAAACGGCGAAGGTGGGCAGGGGAAGCATTCCCGCAGTCGAGCCGACGTTACATATCCAGCCCGCCTTTTTCGCCAACATGCCGGGCAGCGCCCAACGGGTGATCTGTGTCAGCGCGACGATGTTGACGGCGAGCATCGATTCGATCCGGGCCGGCTCGCTGGTCTCGAACGTGCCGAGATCGCCGAGGCCGGCGTTGTTGATCAGGATGTCGGGCGAGAAGCCGCGTTTGTCCAACTCCGCGAGCAGGCGCGTCACGGCGGCGGGGTCGGCCAGGTCGGCGGCGATGGTGTCGACGCGCAGGGCGGGATTTGACGCGACGAGGCAGGTCTTGAGTTCCGCAAGGCGGTCGGCGCGACGGGCGGTGAGGACAAGGTGGGCCGCGCCGAGATCGGTCAACTGCACCGCGAATTCCTCGCCTAACCCAGCCGAGGCGCCGGTGACGAGGGCCGATTTGCCTGAGAAGACGCTCACAGCGTCTATTTAAGCGTATGGATGTGGATGGCGTGCAAGGTTTCTTTTCCGACGAAGAGATCGGAGACGACGACGATCGACTCGCCCGGCTTGACGTAACCGCGGGCGAGAAGCTGATGCTGCATGCGCAGAAGATTTTCGTTCGGGTCGTCGTGGAACTCGATGACATGCGCCCGGACGCCAAAGTTGAGCGAGAGGCTGCGGCAGACGTCGAGGTGCGGTGTGAAGGCGAAGACCGGCGCGCCCTGCGGACGCAGGCCCGCGATGAAGCGGGCCGTTTTGCCCGAGTGGGTGAAGACGCAGATGCCGGCGCTGTCGTTCTCGTTGGCGAGGTAGACCGTGGCGGCGTTCATTTTTTCGTGCACCGTCCTGGGCACGAGAGGATTGACATAGGTCGCGACCGTCTTGCCTTGCTCGATACGCCCGGCGATGCGGTCCATGATCTCTACGCACTCCATGGGATACTTGCCCGTGGTGGTTTCGCCGGAGAGCATGATGGCGTCGGCGTGTTCGAAGACGGCATTGGCGATGTCGGTGATCTCGGCGCGCGTCGGGGCGGGATTGGTGATCATGCTTTCGAGCAGGTGCGTCGCGACGATGACCGGCTTGACCGCGATGAGGCAAAGGTTGACGGCGCGACGCTGGATGATGGGCAGTTCCTCGTAGGGCACCTCGATGCCGAGGTCGCCACGCGCGATCATCAGTCCGTCGCAGGCCTCGATGATTTCCTCCAGGTTTCGCACCGCCATCTGGTCCTCGATTTTGGCGACGATGTGGATTTTGCTGTGTCTTTCCTGGATCAACTTGCGCAGGAGCTGGATGTCGGCGGCGCGCCGGACGAACGACATGGCGATGAAGTCCATTTCGCACTCGAAGGCGAGCTCGAGGTCGGAGTAATCCTTCTCGGTCAGGGCGGGCAGTTTCACGTCGACGCCGGGCAGGTTGATGTGGCGACGGCTGCCCATCGGGCCGGGTGTGAGCACTTCGCAGACGAGTTCGTTTTCGCGTTTTTCGATGGCCTTCATGCGGAGCAGGCCGTTGTCGACGATGACGATCCGGCCCACGTCGATGTCCTCGACGAGGTAGGGATAGTTGCAGTCGGTGGTGATCTGGACGGTGCCTTTTTGGCCCCGGACGGTGAAGCTGACCCAGTCGCCGATCTGGAGATTGTAGGTCTTGTCGACCACGCCGGTGCGGATGGCCGGGCCTTGCGTGTCGAGCAGGAGCGCGACTTCGCGGCCCAGTTCCGCGGAGATTTCGCGGATCGATTTGGCCACGGCCCGGACCCAGTCGTGCGGGGCGTGGGACATGTTAAAGCGAAAGACGTTCACGCCCAGTTTCATGAGCTGCTCCAGGGCGGGCGGGGTGCAGGTGGCGGGACCGAGGGTGGCGATGATTTTAGTGCGGCGCATGGTGCGGAAAGTTCCGGGTTAGTAAAGAGAGCTTTCCAGACAAAGCAAGGCTCATGCCGGGCAAGGAATCGACGTAATACTCGCGAACTCGCGATTTCCGTTGCCATTTAGGTAGCCGTCGCACTC
>Ga0302320_10030324_pt1 | contig 10308 bp, 10 predicted proteins | sample Bog_T0_3_FD_202130 | JGI IMG/M metagenome (GOLD analysis project Ga0302320, IMG submission 202130) | Peat permafrost microbial communities from Stordalen Mire near Abisko, Sweden - Bog_T0_3 | ecosystem: Environmental > Terrestrial > Soil > Wetlands > Peat | place: Sweden: Abisko, Stordalen Mire... | reverse complement strand
TCTGCAATTCCTGAACCATGCTTTGCGCGGCTAATAATTTGTTCTGCGCTTCCTGAGCTTGCTGGCGGGCTTCTTCCAGCTGGCTTTGCGCATGCTGCGCCGCGCCCTTCGCCTTCCGGATTTGATCTTGCGCATCCGGAATCTGGACCGTTGCAGCGCACTTTTGAAGTTCCAGCGCCTGATTCTGTGCCTCGCGGGCTTGAACGCGAGTCGCCTCGAGCTGGTCCTGGGTTTCCCGTGCCAATTGCTGCGTTTCCAGAACTTTGCCCTCGGCCGCGCGCGCCCGACCGCGGGCTTCCTCCAACAGGGCTTGGGTCTCCCGAACTTTATTTTGAAATTCTTGTAGTTGTTGCCGGGCTTCGCGCGCCTCATTCTGCGCCGTCAGCGCTTGGTTTTGCGTTTCCTGAATCTGGCTCTGAACGTCGCGCGGCAGATTTTGCAGTTCCAGAGATTGCTTTTGTGCTTCCTGAACTTGGCGCTGCGCTGCCTGCAATTGGCGCCGGACTTCTTCGACTTGACGGAGCGCTTGCCGGGCTCGATCCTGGGCTTCGGCCAGATCAAAAAAGTGCCGTTCTTGTTCCCGCCGCCATAGGCCCGGAAACCCGACTCCGATCAGCAACGCGAGCAGTTGAATTTTGGCCATCTCCAAATCGGCTTTGGCGCGGCGGTCATCCTTGGCCAGAATTTCCCGTTTCTCGACGCCGTGCCGCGCGTCCACAAAAATGTGCTTGCCGGCCCGTCGGGCGGTATCCACCGTTCCATCCGTATGCACCGGGTGACGCAGCGCGGGGACAAAACATTCATCGGTTAGTGATGCGCCCGATTTTTTGCCCGAGCCGGTATTGGGTTCCCCTGCCACCACGATGGGCAAAATCCGATTACCGCGGCCGAGTTGCTTAAAATAACGCACAACCTCATTCACCTGCCGACTTTGGGCCGAATGGGGAGAACAAATCACAATCAGGCAGACCGATTGCTCCAAGGCCTGGCAATGTTCCGCGCTCAGGGCACCATCCTCGGGCAATTCGGTCTCATCCTGAAAAACCGGCGCAATTCGTTCGGGAATGATTTCACCGCGCCCGTTAATCTGGCCGACGAACTCCGGGGGAATATCAAAAGTCTTTAGCGCTTCGTCCAGCCAATGGCCCCAATGCCGGCGGGGCGCCGCCGGTGAATCCGCGGGCGGCTCGCTATTGTCCTGGCGACTGTAACTGAGGTACGCGTAATAGGTATATTCTTTATCGGCCATGTAAAGTGGGTTAGAATAAATTCTTGGAGCCGGAGAAGCAATTCTTCGCCAAATATTTTTTGCGCTGGTCACTGACCGATGCGCCCATTTCCCTCCACCCGCTGCGGAAACGGATGATCGCCAGGCAGCAAAATACGATAATGACGTTGCCGGTTCGATTCTGGCAGCTTAACCTCGCAGGGTGGATAACGTGAATGTTGGCGCAAATTGAAAATTTCCGGCGCGAGTTTGCCGTTTTTACGATTACGGCGTTCGCTCATACAATGAACAAACCTGCCGCTCCCGAAAAATTCCTCGCTGATTTTCAAGCGGCGGCCAACCAACCTGTCTGGCAGGTCGTAAATGATGAGGTAATGGGTGGAGTATCCAGCAGCCAATTTCAGGTTGTCAGCAATGGAGTTGCTGTCTTTAGCGGCGTAGTCTCCCTGGACAACCATGGTGGTTTTGCCTCCGTCCGTTCGTCCCCTTCGCCTCACAATCTGGCCGGTTGCGGAAGCTTCCTGGTGCGTCTGCGCGGGGACGGACACCGCTACAAATTCACCGTGCGAACCGAAACACGATTCGATGCGCCGCTTTATCAGTGCGGCTTTCTGGCAAAACTCAATGAATGGGAGGAGCATCGGCTTGCGTTCAAGGATTTCGTCCCCACATTTCGCGGGCGCACACTCCCAAACGTGCCGGCACTCAATCCCGCGAAGGTTGTGTCGGTGGGTTTGCTCATTGCCGACAAACAGGCAGGCCCGTTTCGTCTGGAAATGAGCTGGATAAAAGCGTTGCCCTGATTCCGCGAGCGACCTGCGCGCGAGGCTCTCGCGATGAAGAAGACTCAAGCTGTCGCCAGATCACGTGTTTGGGGTTGCCATCCAGCGGTGAAAAAAATGACCGCACTTTCGTTAATTTTGATTTTGTTGGTCGTCCTCGCCATCGCCGGATGCAAAACCCCAAAGGCGGGCTAGGAATTCGCGCCATTCGGGCCCCCGTCCGTCGCTGGCCGGCTAATTCACTTTTTCCACCACCAGCATTTCAACCGGCATGTTGGTTGGAATAAGTTCCAGGCCGAGTTGGTCGAGGAGAACCTGTCGCAAGGCTTTGTGTTCCCCGTCGTGCCCGTCCGGTTCCACCCACTTGATGTCAATGCTGCAGCGTTGGTTCGCACCCGATTTATCAATGACCGGCACGGGTGAGCCACTTTCCAAAAAGCTGGTGATTTTTGAAAGTGGTTCATTCGCCCATTTGATTTCAATCTGGTTGCCATTATGGTTCAGGTAGCAATAGCCATCCGGTACGGGCGGGTGGACTCCAGGAGCATTGGCATTCTGCACGGTGAGCAGCATGACTTCCCTGTCTCTCGTTTCGCTCCGGGCGGCCAGCCCGAGCTTGTTTTTTAATTCCTGTTGCAAGGCTTCACGGGAGCCTTGCGCCAGCGTCGTTATGAAATCATATCGGCCCGCCGGTGCCGGGCCCGCAAAAATCATCCTCGCGGGCGGCCAGTTGTAGGCGGCCCCAACAATATTGACCACCGGTTGATTGATCCCGACGAACTTGTCAGAATTCGGATCGGCTCCCTGTGATAAATTTCCCGAATCTGAAAAAAGGGTCGGCAGAATTTTGACCTCCGGCGGCAACTGGACGACCGTATCCGAACCAATGTTCGGAAACCGCCACGCCTTCTCCGTATCCGAAGCATCGCTCCCCTTTCCCTGGAGGTGATGCACGACGGCCGTGGTTGTGCCGGCGGCCAGCAGGATACCCACGACGGTAACGATGGTGATTTTTGCTTTTGACCATGCCATAATTTTCAATGCTCCTTTGATGAGGGTTAAGGTTGAACCGCTGGCCGCCGCACCCTTGGCCATCGCCATGGCGGTCACAGATTTTGCCAGCGTCACGGGCGCGGCGTGCACGGAATGGGCTGAAATCGTTCCGGCAATGATGGCCGCAGTTAAACTGACGCCGCGTTTGGTAAAAATCTTCCGCAGCTTTTCCAGCGCCCGCTGCACGCGCATCTTGGCCGCGTCCTCGCTCGCTCCCAAGGCCGCGCCCACCTCCGCAAAATTCTTGTTCTCAAAAAAACGCAGCACCAGCGCGTCGTGGTCTTTTTGCCCCAGCTTTTCCATCGCGCCATCCAGCAGCGGCGCGATGTGCGTCCACGTTTCATGCTCCGGTTCGGTGATGATGGTTTGCATATGCGCCTCGTGTTCTCGCTGCTGGCGGCGGATTAGGGTTCGCAAAGCCCGAGCGCTAACAAATCGCGCCGTGCGGCACAGCCAGCCGGACAAAATTGTCTGATCATTTATGCCATCCGCCTTGCGCGCAAGGATGATGAAGACGGCCTGAGTCACCTCCTCGGCCAGATGCGGGTCACGCGCCTGCCGCAGCGCCACGGAATAGACCAGATTGACATGGCGGGACACGAGCACGGCAAAGGCGGATTCGGATTGGTTCCGGGAATACTCGCGCAGCAGGGTCAGGTCGGCGTTCGGCATTTCATTGATATATCCCCGCCACTTGAAAAAGGTAACAATTTATTTCGCATTCCCGTTCCCAAGCGACTGCGGCCCCTCAACCTGATCTCAAAAAATCAGACTAAACAATTAAGCTGTCGCCAGACCCGGCGTTTGGGGTTACTTTCCAGCGGTGAAAAAAATGATCGCCTGTTTGTTCATTTTGATTTTGTTGGGCGTCGTGGTCATCGCCGGCTGTAAAACGTCAAGGGCGGCCTATGGATCCGCGCCCTACCTGGTTGTCCGCGCCGCCGGGAAATTCGAGGTCAGAGATTATCCGCCTTTGGTGGTGGTGGAGACACCGATGCAGGGTGGAGGCAGCGGAATGCATGGGAGCTTCACCCGGTTGTTCAAATTCATCACCGGTGGAAACGAGTCGAAAGCGAAGATTGCCATGACCACTCCGGTATTTATGACCGGCAACGAATCCAATGCCACCATGGCATTTGTGATGCCGGCAAAATTTCCGGTGGAAAAAGTGCCCAAGCCGGCGGACAGCCGTGTTAAGGTGCGGGAATTGGCGGCCGGCCGGTTCGCGGTAATGAGGTTTAGCGGCGGGCGGAACGCGAACAACGAGAAGCAATCTTTGGATCAATTAAAACAATGGATAACCTCTGAGCGAATGCCGGAATTGTCTCCACCCGTCTATGGCTATTTTGACCCGCCCTGGACGCCCCCATTCCTGCGTCGCAATGAGGTGATGCTTCGGACGGGTCCGGCTCAGTGAGGGTTCCATCTAAATTCCAAAGATTTTTACGACACCCATGATTTGAGTAAACTAAATTCGTTTTAAAAATGAACAGGAGAGTTCGATCCACGCCGTTTCAAGGGGCGGGCATAACCTGATCGCCGACATTGACGGGGTAAAACAGCGGATGATTAGCGTTGCCGCCGCGACCGAAGGCCGCCAAAAACTTTTGCACCTGGGGCGACAACAGGAAATCCTCAAGCGCCTTCGCGCCGGCGAAATTTGCGGCGGGAAACCTTTTTGGATTCGCTTCCATCACGATATAGGGGCGGCGCATGACTGGGTCGTCCTGGACAAGGATTTCCATGCCTTCGTTGGCCATCTTGCCGGTCAGCGCGGGGATGTAACCGACCACCACATAGGCTTCGTGGGAACGGCAAAATTGCAGCACGTTCCATTTTGAAATGGCGGTGTCGTCCTTGATCACCCAATCGCCCGTGGGCTCGACGCCGGCCAGCCGCCAAAGCGTGTGGGTCAACTCGCGGCTCCCAATGCCTTGAAAATCCACGAAATTCGCCTGGGCTTCCGCGATTTTCTTCAAGGCCAGCGAGCCATTGGTCATTCCCCGGATTTGCGCCGGGTCATTCGTGGGACCAACAATCACCAGCTCATTGCGCGTCCACGGCTGCATGTTGATGGCAATGCCGTCGGCGACGACATCCGTAGTGATGTCACCGGAATGCATGGTAAGCAAATCCACCTGCCCGGCGCGGATGGCCTTGTCGAGCAGCGGGCGCTCGCCAGTCACGATCACCTCGACATGATAGCCAGTCTTGGCTTCAAACATCTGGGAAATCTCCCGCCACATGCCGGTCATCGTCATGCCGCCGATCACGGCGCACCGCACCGTGTGCGTCCGCCGCTCGTGAAAGGTATGCCAGTGGACGCCCAGCGTAATCGCCAAAACCGCCACAATCATTAATGCCGCTTTCCACTTCATAATTTAATAGTTATGCGCCTGCGCGTCGCCGGCCGTGCCGGTGAGCCACAAAATATCGGCATTCCCGGGATCGCCCACGCCGCAACCGACGTAGCTGCCCTTGAACGATTGCACCGCCCCGCCGAGAAACAGGATATTCACGCACCCCGCATGACGGGCAATGACGCTGTACGGCTGCGTGCTAGGATACGTGGAGGCGTAAAGCCCCGGCGCGTCGGCCAGGGCCGCCACCCTCATGGGCTGGACCACCTCCGTATATTTTATCGGCAAGGGCAGAATCCACGGACACAGGTTCATGTTCATGCCGTAAGCCAGAAAATTGGTGGCCCACAAAAAGGTTGTATCGGGGGCGGCGGCATCCGGACAGATAAAGACACTGTGATCGCCCGGGTTCGGGCGCCGGCCGCTTTCAGCGAGGTCCACATAGGAAGGTTCGCTGAAATACGGCGGCAAGGCGTTAAACCAATCGGACGGCCGGTCGATTTCGGTCAGCATCTGCACGCCTTGGCCGCGGCGCGGGAGATAATCCTCGAAGTCGTCGGCATACATCCGGCAGGCTAGCCCCCACTGACGCAGATTGTTGGCGCATTGCGTGGCCCGCGCCTTATCCTTGGCTCGCGCCAGCACCGGCATCAGCAACGCCCCCAGAAGGGCAATCATCGCGCTGACCACCAGCAGTTCCATCAGGCTGAATGCGCCAACGACTCGTAATGGGCGGGCCGGAATGTTCATTGGCTCAGCCGATAATACCGATGCGGCCCAATGGCATTGGTGTCGTCATACAATATCGCGCCGTTGGTGCCGGCGGTGGCCGCGCCAATCGTCACCCAATTGGTTGCCGCCAGATTGGTTGAGGTTTGCACCTGGTAAACGCCATTATTACCGCCAAGGCCGGTCAATTGAAAGGCGCCATTCGTAAACGCCCCGTCTAGAATGGTCAGCAAAGGGGTGGCCAAAACGTCCAAATAAGGCTCGTTGCCGCGCCCATACTTGTAGGAGTTGAACAGGTAGCTCACCTGGTTGTCCACCGCAAACAAGAGGAACGATACATTGCCGCCATTCGTAATGTTGGCCGCCAGATTCGGAGACAACGGCAGCGGCCACCGCACCCGGATATTGTCGCCCGGAGGCGCGTAGGTGTTCGTGCACAGGATTTCGCACGGCGGCGTCAGCAGCGCCGGCAGCGATTGGTAACAGACGCCGTCGGACGTGGGCAGGTTGGGCGTGCCGGTGCCTTCCACCCAATTGGAATCCGACAGCCACTCAATGGCGAACTGGCCGCCGGCAATGACATTGAACAGGGGATTATTGGGCTGAACCCCGTTCACGCCGTAATTGCTGGCCAGATCCAGGGCCGCACCCGTGACGATCCAGTGATTCGTGCCGTAAGCGGCGTTGAACTGCGCCACACCCGCCGCCAGGTTGAACATGATGACGCTTTCAAAAATGCCTTTGGCCGAGGAGGCCGGCGCAATAGCCAGCGTGCCCGCCGCGCCGAAGTTCAAGCCCGTCAAATCCGCGCCGCTTTGATAGTCCGACGAGCCGGTGCAGCCAAAGGCGTCCTCCGTGTCTATGGAGCGGTTGGTCACCTGCGCCCCGGCGATCGGGCCGAGGCACAGGAACAAAATGCTGGCCAGGGCGCGCATTAACGTCTTCCGCGAAGGTTCCAGCGGCCCACCGTAAGCAGCAGGCCAAATCCGCCGGCGACCATGCCGGAAATGGAGGGTTCCGGGGCGACCGCCACCGTCAAAGTCAGTTCCGGATGGTTCTGCGAGTAGCTCCGGGAGTTAAACAAATAGCTCACCTGGTCGTCCGCCGCGTAGAAATAGAGATTCACATCCCCGCCACTGGCGGCATTCGCATCCAGGCTGGCATTCGACGGGAGCGAATAATTAACGTAGACGTTGTTGCCGGGCGGCGTATACGCAAAAGTTCCGAGCGCACTGCTGCCGGGGGCCAGCAAACTCGAAATCGAATTGAAGCTTACCTCAGAGGTGTTGGGATAACCTGATTCGCCGTTGCCGCTGCCGGAACCCTCCACCCAACTGTCATTGGCCAGCCAGTCGATGCCGAAACTCCCGCCGTTGATGGTGTTGAATATGTTATTGTTGGGCACCGCGCCTTGCCCGCCGAAGTTGCTGGCCAGCGAAAGCGTCACGCCGGTGATCTGCCAATTTCCCGCGCCGTAGGTGGTATTGAACTGGCTCACGGCCGCGGCGGTATTGAAGCGGATCACACTGTCGAAAGCGCCGTCGGGAGTGGAGGCCGGCGCGATGGCCAGCGTGCCGGCGCCGCCAAAATTTAGGCTCGTCAAATCGCTGCCGTGCGGATTGCCGGGTGAACCAGCCGCCAAAAACGCGTCGGCGGTGGTGGTGTTGATGGTATATGAATTCTGCGCATGGCTGGCGGCGGGAAACGCGAGCGCCACGCCAATCGCCAGGGACTTGGGAAGTTTGTTGATCAGGTGGAATTTTCTTTTAGGAGCGGGGGTGGGATGTATTTTCATTTTAATATTTTTTGTTTGGTTGTCGGGAAGAAAAACAGAGGAGTTTCCGGCAATATTTCCATCATCGATTTGAGTTCGGCAGTTTGTGTTGGTCGAAAACTGAGGCCGGCCTCGGCAAATCTTTTCGTTCGAAGCGGTCGTCGGCCACAACGCGCAGGTCCGGCACGGAGTCCAGCCAGCCGCAGCGTTCCACGGGATAATTATCGTACTTCGGCACGTAGGGTTTGATGTCCAGCAGCGGCGTGTCGTCCAGAATATCCACTTCCCCCAGACGCAGGATGTTGCCTTCCACGTCGAGCAGCCGCACACAGGACATGCCCACGGGATTGGGCCGGGCGGGGACGCGGGTGGCAAACAGTCCGTGCGCGACCGTGTCGCGATACGGCACCACCCTCATTTTGGCCGCGGCGGCCCGGTGAAAATAATAAATGAGCCAAACCCGGTCGAAGCCGGCCAGGTCGGCCAAGCCCGCGATATATTCCGGACGCACGGTGGCGTAGCCCGGGGAATTCGCCGCGCGATACGGTTGGATTGGGGTGCCGGTCGCTTGCTGGTAGGGTGAATGAATGCGGCCAATCTCAAACAGCCGTATTTCCAGGGGGCCTGAAGTCGACGGTTTGCTCATAATGCCAAAATCTCTCCGGTTTCCCGCGCGTCATATCCCGGAAGTTCGCTGATCAATCGCCGGTGCTCCCGGCTGCGCAACAATCGCACGAGCGCTTGAATTCTTGGGTCATGTTGAAACGCGCTGGAAAAACACAGGTCCAGGGTTTCGCACCGGATGGGTAAAAACTTCAGGCCCGCTTCCGTGGCGCTGAATCGCACGCAAACTCCCGCTTCCGCCCAACCGGCCCGCACCGCCTCGGCCACCGCCGAATGGCCATTCACCTCGCGTCCCGTGAACTTCCGCTTGCCCATCAGTTGGTCCAGGCATTCGCGCGCGGCTGAGCCGGATTCACGAGCCGCCCAGCGTAACGAGCGCCGCGCCACGGAATCGAGCGAATGCGACCGGTCATCCGTCGCCAGGGCAATGCCCGTTTCCCATCGAGCGGCCCGCAACAACTGGCAAGTGTCAGGAAATTGTTCCCGCACGGTCTCCGCATTTCGCGCCGGCGCCTCCTCCGTGGAATAATGCAATCCGGCAACATGCACGAGCCGTTGCCTTAGGAGATCCAACGCCGCGCGGCCCCCGCGCGGAAAAACCAGCAGACGAAATCCCGACGCCCGCGCATATTCGGACGCGAGCAAACCCGCCGCCGGATCGCAACAGGCCATCACCAACGTCCTTTCCGCCATCGAGACGCGATCCTGCGGAACGCCTTTCTGCCAGATTCCGTCGTGAGGCGCCAGATTCAAGTTCAGGGCTTCAACGGGATAAAGCAGCCGCCGTTGGGCGACTTCCGCTTCCCAATAACGGGTGGATTCGCCGCGCGGCTCCCACGCCCACTCGGGACGACCGGGTGTGTTTTTCCGGCGGCCAAACAATTCCTCAACCGAACACTCAAACACCGCCGCCAGCGCCAGGGCCGTGGTGACGGACGGTGAAAGGCGCTCCCCCTCAATGGCACTCACCGCCGCGCGCGAAATGCCGGCCCGTTCGGCGAGTTCCGTCTGCGACCATTTTCGAGCCAGCCGCCGCGACTGTACCGGGTTGATTGATATGATTATGTCGTTCATGGATACGATCCTGTCCTTTCAGGGCACGCGAACTGCCTTCGGGCTCCTTACGCAATTGCGATGCCAAAGCTATGAAATCGGAGTTTAAAGTCATAAAGCATTGAATCTAAGAATATTGGGTATTTTGTGGATTTGCCGGGAGCAAAAAAAGACCGGAAGAAAACCTACCTGAATGTTTCTTTTTGCACAAAAGCTACCCGAATGAAGCTTTGCCAGACTGAGCAGAAACATTTCCTCAAGGCATGGCCGAGGAACCGTGAACACTCAGAAATTACTCAACCGGCACATCCTTTGCCTTCCAAGGGCAACTCCAGGTTGATGGTGGCGCCCAGGCCCGGCCCTTCGCTATCAACCTTCAAGGAACCGCCCAGCTCCCGCGCCGCCAGCGCGCCGCTATGCAACCCAAAGCCGTGGCCATCCTTGCGGGTGGTGAATCCATGGTTGAAAATCTTCGGGAGGTTTTCCCGCGAAATTCCGACTCCATTGTCGCTCACGGAAATGTTTATCCGCCGGTCGGCGGCGCGAATGCGGACTGTCATCCATTTGTTTTTCGCGCCGGCATTGTTGCCGGCGTGTCTGACGTTGCAAACCACATTGACGAGGATTTGTAGCACCTTGTGCTTGTCGCCCCTGAAACCCGGCTAATCAAATGGCGACCAGGCTTTTGTCAAAAGCTGGCTGAAA
>Ga0302320_10030323_pt1 | contig 10309 bp, 8 predicted proteins | sample Bog_T0_3_FD_202130 | JGI IMG/M metagenome (GOLD analysis project Ga0302320, IMG submission 202130) | Peat permafrost microbial communities from Stordalen Mire near Abisko, Sweden - Bog_T0_3 | ecosystem: Environmental > Terrestrial > Soil > Wetlands > Peat | place: Sweden: Abisko, Stordalen Mire... | reverse complement strand
CAGGGCCAGCGGCAGGGCCGGGGCGCCCGGAACCACCACGCCCAGGTAGTCAGCCAAGCCCAGCGCGGTCACCGCCTGCCCCAGTCCGCCGCCAACAAGGTTCAAGCCCAGCGCCATGAAGCCCCACGCCGGACCCATGGCCGCGCCGATCATCGAATATTCGCCCCCTGTCAGGGGAAAGGCCGAGGATAACTCGGCATAGACATAGGCCGTGCTCAGCCCCAGCAGCCCTGCCGCCAGAAAACACCACAGGGCGCCCGTTCCAGCCTGATGGATCACGTCCTGGCCCATGATGAACACCGAAGCCGCCGGGGTTACGCCCGACAGGGTGATAAGCAGCGTGCCCAGCCTGTGCAGGCTCTGCTTTAACGGCGCGGTCACACGGACGCGCCCCGCGCCTCTGGCTCCTCCGGCCGCGACGCGGCGTAGCGCCGGGCCAGCACGGCGCAGACCATGAGCTGCATCTGGTGGAACAGCATGAGGGGCACGATCATGGCCCCGACCGCGGCGGCGGGGAACAGAACCCCGGCCATGGGCACGCCCGAGGCCAGGCTCTTCTTGGAGCCACAGAACACGATGGCGATTTCATCCTCGCGCGAGAATCCAAAGGCGCGGGCGGCCCAAGTGGTGGCGCTGATGACGATGGTCAGAATCACCGCGCAGACGATCAACACCATGGCGATGTCCCAGGCCGACACCTTGCTCCATATACCCTCGACCACGGCCGCACTGAAGGCGGTGTAGATGACAATCAGGATCGATCCCCGGTCCACCAGATTGACGATAGGCTTGAAGCGATTGAGCAGCTTGAGGGTCAGCGGCCGCGACAGATGGCCCGCGATGAAGGGCAGTAGGAGCTGGACGGCGATCGACTCTATCGACTGCAGCGAGACTCCGCCGCCCTTGGCGCGGGCGCCCATGAATAGGCCTACCAACACCGGCGTCAGGAAGATGCCGACCACATTGGACAGGGTGGCGCTGCACACCGCGGCGGGCGTGTTGCCTCTGGCGATCGAGGTAAAGGCGATGGAGGACTGCACAGTGGAGGGCAGAAGGCACAGGAACAGAATGCCCGCCGTCATGCCCGGATCGATCCACCCTCGGCCAAAGGCGCGCACGATCAGACCCAGAACGGGAAACAGCACGAAGGTGGACGCCGCCACGAGCAGATGAAGGCGCCAATGGCCGATGCCGGCCCAGATCGCCTCGCGCGACAGCTTGGCCCCGTGAAGGAAGAACAGCAGGGCGATGACGGCGTTGGCCAGCCAGCTGAAGAAGGCCGCCGCCTGCCCGCGGCACGGCAAAAGGCTCGCCGTCGCCAGATCGGCGACGAGGATCAGCAGGAACGGGTCAAGTCCGAAGGGAGGTTTCAGGCGCATGGTTGTCAGCGGCGGATTTTTTCAGGCAATGGCCCGCCCGTCCAGTAGCCAATCCAAGGATTAGGTCTGACGCCGGATGCGCGCCGGCGCCTGCGCCGCTGAGCCCTGTTGGCCGGCCAGGTAACGGAGCAGATCGGCTAACGGCATGGGCCGTGCGAAGTAATAGCCCTGGCCGGTGTCGCAACCCATGGTCTGCAGAAGAGCCGCCGCTTCCGCTGTCTCCACCCCCTCGGCCACGACCTTCAGGCCTAGGGCGTGCGCCAGATCCACGGTGGATTTGATCAGCAGGGCGTCCCTCTGGCCAATGGCCAAGCCCAGGACAAAAGCCTTGTCGATCTTCAGTTCCTGAGCCGCGATCTCTTTGAGATAGGCCAGGGACGATAGACCCGAGCCGTAGTCGTCGATGGAGATGGCCACGCCCGCCTGTGCGTAGCCCTCGATCAATTCCAGGGCCAGCTTGGGATTGTCGATCACCGCGGTCTCGGTGATTTCAAAGCACAGTCTCGCATTGCTCTGCGCGATCCTGGCCATGGCGTGTTCGGCAAAATCTCGATCGCCCACCAGACGACCTGAAATGTTGACCGACAGCTGGAGGTCGCGCCCGGCGTCGCGCAGGGCGGCCTGATCCGCGATGGCGCGGTCGAGCACCCAGTCGGTCAGCGCGCGGATATGGCCTGTCTCCTCGGCCATGCCGACAAACAGATCGGGGGACAACATGCCCCGCGTGGGATGGCGCCATCGGGCGAGCGCCTCGGCGCCGCACGCCAGGCCCGAACGCAGGTCGAGCTTGGGCTGGTAGTGCAGCGCAAGGTCGCCCGCTTCGGCTGCGCGCAACATCTCGCTCATCAGGGTCAGATTGCTGGCCGGATCGCCATAGGCGTCCTGGTCGAACGCCATCACACGCTTGCGCATCGCGCGGGCCTGATCCAACGCGATGTTGGCGCGCTCCAGCAAGGCCGGGCAGGACTCGGCATGGGCGCCCATGACGGCGAAGCCCCCGGTCAGTCCCACGTCCACTTCCGTTTCGCCCAGGCTGATCGGACGCTCGAGCGCCGCGATCAAATCCGCCAGAAAGCGGTTCGCCTGAGCCAGGTCCGCCGCGCGGAAGCTCACGCCGAGAATGCTGGTGGCCACGCGGGCCGGCTGTAGATCAGCGTGGTGTTGGACAATGCGCGCGCCCAATTCCTTGAGCAGGGCGCTGACAAGCCCGTAACCGATGGCGCTGCGCACCAGGGAGAAGCGCTCGACACCCAGCGCCGCGCAGACGACCACGCCCTGCCCGCCCTCCGCGGCCAAGACCTCTAGGTGCTGGATCATTGCACGGCGATTGGCCAGTCCGGTTTCGCTGTCGTGAAGGGCCAGCTCGGTGATCCGTCGCTCACGCTCGACGATCTCGCCGGCCATGGTGTTGAAGCTCGCGGCCAGTCGACCGACCTCATCCCCGGAGGAGACGGGAACATGGGCGTCCTCGCCGCGCGCGAGGCGATGAGCGGCTTCATCCAGCGCGGCCAGCGGCCGCGTCAGGCTCGCCGCCAGAAGGCCGCTACCGGCCAAGAGCCCGATGAGGCTCAAGCCGCCCAGCAGCGCCACACCCCAAAGCATCGGCTGATAGGGCGCCAGCGCCCTGGCCAGCGGATAGCTGAGCAGCAGACCCGCCTGCTCATCCGCGCCCAGGGTCTTCAGCGGCTTGACCACGGCCAGCGCCGGACCACCGGTCAGATTGAGGCGCAACGCCCGACCCTGGGCGGCCAGGGCCCGAGCGGCGAAGCGGTCGATGAGCGCCCGATCCTTGGGACCGGCCGACGCCCCGGCCACGCGCCAGACGCCGCCGGACTTGCGAATCAGCAGGGCGGCGTTGAGGGGCGCCGCGGATAGCCGCTCCAGCGAAGCAAGCTCCGTGCGATCAAGCTTGGCGGCGAACACAACCCAGCCCACTGGCGCCGGCGCCAGGATCGGCGCCGAGATCGCCTGATAGGGCCGCCCACCGATCAATAGGGCGCCGGAGGCGTCGTCGGCATTGCTCAGGGCCTGCCACAGCTGATCGGCGCCGTCGTCGAGCGAACGGCCGTCCAGGCCCTGGACCGTCCCGTCCAGGCCGACGATGAACGCCTTATCCAGCCTTAGCCGCTGACGAAGGTTGTCGAGCGCGGATTGGATCGTGGCCGCATCGTGGGTGGCCACGGCCGCCCGGAAGCCGTAGTCGCGCGCCAAGAGGTCGGCGCTGCCCTGCAGTTGCTGGGACTTGAGCTGCCAGAGCCGGTCGAACACCGCCCCATCGGCCTGCAATTCGCCGCGGGCCGCCTCGCGCACGTTGCCGGTAATCGCCACATAGCTGGCGGCGGCCAGCAGGGCGAGCATCAGGCCGAACATCGCTCCATAAAGGACGCTGAGCTTAGTCTGCAGACGGCGGAACATCACGAGCGCGCCACGCTATTGGCCCATGGGCATGGTCATGGTCATGGGCGCGGGCGGCGCACGCAGATCCATGACATAGGCCTGGCGTGCGCTGCCTTCGATGGTCACTGCGTGGACCTGCTCATTGCGAGGCGCCTTGAGATAGGGTTGCCAGAGGACCAGGGTTCCCGGGCCAGCGGGGAGATCGTTCAGAACGGCCTCGCCCTGGTCATCCGACTTGGCGACATAGGGCGTGTCGACCACGTCGATGAAGGCGCTCATGCTGTCGTGGATGTTGCAGCCCAGAGCCACGACGCCGGCCTTGTCGAAATGAACCGTGCGGGTCTCGTCATGCCCATAGAGCTTCAACTCGAACCGCTTGGCCGCGGAGAAGGAATAGACGTGGTGGCGAACCTTGTCGCGGTTTGGGAAATTCACGTCCGCGCCCAGTGGGACGATCAGCACGAAGGGGTGGAACTGGATGTCTTGCTGGATCATCACATAGGGGCCTTGCGCCTTGGGCGCGGGCGCTCCGCCCGCCGGCCGAAAGCTGATCACAGCGTCTTTCACAGGTTCGCCGGACGGCGTCTTAATCGAGAGCGTCAGGTCGGCGGCCAGCGCCGGCGCCCCTGCGATCATCGTCAATAGTAGAGTAAGACAAGCGCGCATGAACATTATGCTAGGGGTCACGCGTAAAGACGCGGTAAATCGGCCCGCAGCGCAATGGATTGATACTCAATTTACGCAATTATATAGACCAGATAGGCCCTTACGCCGTCAGCGCCTCGTATCGGCTGCCCCAGTGTAATGAAAGTATATCCTGCGCCGTAGGCGGAAACTATTTTTCAAGAATATGGACTGCAGACTTGGCCGGTGCGGATGAGGGGTTCCGCTCGATCGAGATCCGAGCATGGCGAGTCTGAAGCGAATTGCATCCTTCCTGACCATGCTGGCGCTGACGGGGGGGCCGGCGCAGGCGGCGGAGTGGCAGTGGGGCGGCAAGCTGGATCTAACGCGCGGGGTCACCAGCGTTGAAGGTTCCGGCGGAGGCGGAATCGCGACCTGGGCGCTGATCACCGGCAATGAAACCGTCGACGGAATCGGCGCCAGCGCCAACGCCACCCTCGTGCACGTTCCCAACTACGATCTGCGCGCCTTCGGCGGCGGGATCGGCCTCTTCGACCGCGCCGAGGTGAGCTACGAGCACCAGGGCTTTGACACGGGCTCCACGGGGGCGAAGCTGGGACTGGGTCGCGGCTTCGTTTTCGATCAGGATGTCCTGGGCGCCAAGCTGCGACTGTTCGGCGACGCGGTCTACGATCAGGACCACTGGACGCCGCAGGTGTCGGCCGGGGTCCAGTACAAGCATAACGACCAAGGCGCGATCATCCACGCCATCGGCGGCAAGGACGACAGCGGCGTCGATTATTATTTGGCGGCGACCAAGGTGTTGCTGAACTCGAGCCTCGTGCTGGACGCCACGGTGCGGGCGACCCGAGCCAACCAGACCGGCATCCTCGGCTTCGGCGGAGATCGCAATAACAACTACCAGGCGGAGTTCGAAGGCTCGGCGGGCTATCTGGTGACCCGGCGTCTGCTGGTCGGCGCGGAATATCGCACCAAGCCCGACAACCTGGGTTTCGCGCGCGAAAGCAATTGGGGCGATCTTTTCGCCGCCTACGCCGTCACCAAGACGCTGTCGGTGACCGCCGCCTACGCCGATCTCGGCGATATCGCCACCTTCCGCCGTCAACGCGGCTGGTACCTGTCGCTGCAGGCCGGATTCTAGGGAGTCGCCATGACCGCTCGCCTCATCCCCATCGCGTTCGCCGCATTCGCCCTGGCGGCGCCCGCCCTCGCCCAGACTCCCGCGCCCGCGCCTACGGACTCCGAACCCTATGTCGTTTCGGATGCGAACGCGGGGACCGCGCCGATCCAGGGCGACGCGATCTATAAAGCGTTTCATGAGGAGGCGGGCATTGACCGCGTGGTTGGCGATCTCGTGAAGCTCTATCATAGCGACGCGCGCCTGAAGGACATCTTCGCCGCGACCGACGACGACAAGCTGCACCGACACCTGACCGAACAGATTTGCTACGTCAGCGGCGGCCCTTGCCACTACACCGGCCGCGACATGGAGAGCGCCCACCGTGACATGGGGGTGCAACAAGCCGACTTTAACGCCCTAGTGGAAGATCTTCAGATCGCCATGGACCAGGAGCACGTGCCCGTCTGGGCGCAAAACCGGCTGTTGGCCAAACTCGCCCCCATGGAGCGGGTGATCGTCGCGCGCAAAGGCTACCGCGGATAGGATAACGGCCCCGCCTTTGGGACGGGGCCGTCTTTTGGACCTCGTTCAGACGAACGAGGGCATTTTCGATAAGTGCGCAGCGGCTGGCTAGGTGCTCTAGCCTTGGCCGTCGTCGCTCGCGGTCGGGTCGATCTGCACCGGTACGAAAATGTGCTGGCCGCTGCGGGCGATCAGCAGAAGCACGTCCTTGCGGCCGGCCTTCTTCGCCTCGGCCACTGCGGCCGAGAGGGCCGCCGGGCTCGCGGCCTCATGACCATTGGCCTGCACGATCACGTCCCCCGCCTGGAGGCCTTTTAGAGCCGCGTCGGAGTTGCGCTGCACGCCCTGGATCGCCAGACCGCCGTTGTCGCTCGGCGCCACACTCAGGCCCAGGATGCGAGCGGCGGCGCCGCTGGCGTCCGGACCGCTCTTGCCGAGGGCCCGGTTGCGCAGGGCCGCTTCCTCCGGGCGAATGCCGGACTTGATGTCCACTTCATGCACCTGGCCGCTGCGCCGCACTTCCAGGCGAATGGTGTCGCCGCCGCGAGCCAGACCCACCTGGCGGGTGAGGTCGGAGGCGGATGTGATGTCGTGTCCATCGGCCTTGAGCACAAGATCGCCCGGTTTCAGACCAGCCCGCTCGGCCGGGCCGCCGGGGGTCAGATCCGCGACGAGGGCGCCTTCGCGGGCATTGACCCCCAGGCTGGAGGCAATGTCCGGCGTCACGTCCTGGATCGAGGCGCCGATATAGCCGCGAGTGACCTTGCCGTCCGCGATCAGTTGACGGGAGATGGAGGCGGCCACGTCGGCGGGGATATCGAAACCGATGCCGACCGACCCGCCCGAGGGCGAGAAGATGGCGGTGTTCACGCCCACCACGCGTCCGTACAGGTCGAAGGTCGGACCGCCCGAGTTGCCCCGGTTGATCGGCGCGTCGATTTGCATGTAGTCCACGTAGCTGGAGTCGCTGACGTTCTGACGGGCCAGAGCCGAAACGATGCCGGCTGTCGCGGTGCCGCCCAGATTGAACGGATTGCCCACGGCCACGACCCAGTCGCCCACGCGCGGCTTGGCGCGATCTTCAAAGCTGACATAGGGATACTGGCCGTCCTCGACCTTAATGACCGCCAGATCGGTGGCGGCGTCACGACCGACAACGTGCGCCTTCAAGGTGCGCTTATCGTTAGTGCGCACGGTGATCTTGTCGGCGCCTTCCACCACGTGGTTGTTGGTGACGATGTAGCCGTCGGCCGAGATGAAGAAGCCTGAACCGGTGGCCTGCATCGGCTGAGGCTTAGCCGGCTGTTGCGGAATCAGTTGACGGAAATCGAACTGACCTCCGTCTTGGCCGCCCTGATCCTCGTCCCCGTCGCCGGGGCCCGCGAAGGGACCGCCGCCCTCCAGGGCCGCATGGGCGGGGCCGATTTTGCCTTCGACGTCGATGGACACCACTGCGGGCGCCACGCGTTCGATAATGTCGGCGAAGGAGGCTGGCGCTCCGGGGGAGCCGGGTATGGCCGCCGCCGCTGAGGCTGGGGCCTTGGCGTTGACCGGCTGGCCGGGCGCGGCGCCGGCTTCAGCCCAGTAGCCGCCGACGCCGACCAGGACCGCGGCGAGCGCGCCCACGGCGACGCTGGCGGTCAAGGAACTCTTCTTGTCTTTAGGCACGATGGTCATCTCGCTGTTTGCTGACTGAATCTAATTCAGTTGGAACGGTATAGGCGTCGGTCAGTTCAATTCCTGGGCCGGATTGCGGCGGGTCTGGGGCGGCGCGCCATCGGCGCCCGCTAATAAAGCTCAGGCGAACATTATCGGGTGAGTTTAGCAAGCGGGCCCAAGCGCCCGCAAGGCTCAGGGTGGACCAGGCTGAATCACCCCCAACACTGCGGCGGCCGCGAGCACAGCGGCGCCAAGACCTTGTTCCAGCAGAATATTGCGGCTCAATCGGGTCAGCCAGAGCGCGCGATCCGGATGGCCTTCGGCCAACGCCGGACTGATCCGGAAGCGGTTGACCGCGGCGAACGCCACCATCGCCAAGAATAGCGCCATCTTGACGCAGAGGAGACGTCCGTAGCCTGTGGCGATCAAATCCCTGGGCCGGTCTATCAAATACACGCCGTTGACGACCCCGGACGCGACAAGGATAGCCACCGCCCCATAGCCCATCCTCGAAAATCGCGCGAGCAAAGGGGCGATGGACGACCGGGCCGGCGATAGAGCTTGACGGACGACGAAGGCCAACATGACCAGGCCGCCGAGCCAAGCGCCGGCGGCCAGAAGATGCAGGGCGTCGGCGGCCTCGTGGGCCAGACGTTGAAGGCCCTCCTGGCCTTGGGTGTGGCCGGTCAAGGCGAGACTGGCGAGCAGCAGGCCGGACAGGACGGCGGGAGCAAACCTGGCCAGGGGTCTGATCGGGCGGGCCAGGGCGGCCAGCAGGAGCAGGGCCAGGAGCAGCCGACCGGACCATAGCGGGCCGAACGGGGTCTGGGTAAGGGTGGTCCACAGGGCCGAGGGATCGCCCGCTGCGTTCAGATCCCCGCTCATGCCGGCCGTGGTCAGAAGAAACCACAGAACACCCGAAACCACGCTCCCGGCCAGGGCGGGCACGGCGGCCTGTCCGATCCGCCAGCGCCATTCCGACGGCGTGTCGGCGACCGGCGCGGCGTACAGCGGGAAGACCAGGATGCCGAACAGCACGGTCAGGCAGGCGTAGTGAAGGAATCGGGACGCCGCGATCAAGGACTCCAGCATCAACGAATGCTGAAGTTGTATTGCCCGGCGGACCTGTGGGTATCGGCCGCCACCGCATGCCAAGCGACCGTGTAGGCGCCGGCCGGCAGGGGCTGCTTGATCGGCAAGATGAGATGTCGGTCATCGCCGGGCGCGGCCCTTGGCGGTCCCAGGGGCGCGGCGCGCCCCGCGCCGTCCGTCACTGCGGCCCCCGAAAGCTTGACCAACACGCCCTCGCTGAAGCGCAGGTCAATCTGCGCCGGCGAGGCCTTGACCACGCCGCCGGGAGCGGGCGATGCACTCAGCAGCCGCGCGTGAGCTTGCGCCGAACCGGCCGTCATCGCGCCGATCAAAGCCAGGGTGGCGGAAAAACGCCAGGACGGGGGCATGAAAGTCTCCTCGGCGACATCGTCGCGAACTGAATGGGCTAGGCCCGCGCCGCGCAGCATATCATAGGTCCTGAGCCTCTAAGGACCGCGGTCGTGTTTGGATAGCCCCCGGGGCTAGGCGACCGCCCGGTCGTCCGTCACGCCGCCCTCCGCCGCCGAGATAAGCGCCAGGATCAGATCCATCGGCTGGAACGGTTTGATGATCCGGCCCGCGAACCCGAGCGCGGCCAGATCGCCCGTCACCGCCTCGTCGGCGCCATCGGCGGAAAAGGCGATGATGGGCGTGGACGCATTTGGACCGCCGGACTCCGCGATCGCTCTCGCCGCTTGACGGCCCGACATGCCGGGCATTCTCAGGTCCATGAGAATGACGTCAAAGGGCGTATGTTGGGCCTGCTCCACAGCGCGTTCGCCGTCCTCGGCTTCCGTGACAGCGGCCCCGAGCGGCCTAATCAGCGCGCGCACCAATTCGCGATTCACGGCGTTGTCGTCCACCACGAGCACCCGCAGCCCTTCCATGGGCCCTATGTCGGTGTTGGCGAGGGCCGGCTCGCTGATTGCTTCGGCCGGGGCCGCGGGAATGGCGAACCAGAAGCGTGCGCCCTTGCCCAGCTCGCTCGACACGCCGATTTCGCCGCCCATGGCTTCGACCAGCCCCTTTGAGATGGCCAGGCCCAGTCCTGTCCCGCCGAATTTTCGCGTCACGGACTCATCGACCTGCGAAAATCGCTGGAACAGCACGCCTATGCTCTCGGCCGGTATGCCGGGACCGGTGTCCGTCACATCAACTCTCAATGTCCGCGTGGCGGCGTCGAAGGCGGCCTTCAGCGTCACACCGCCCTGGTCGGTGAATTTGAGGCCATTGCCGGCGAGATTGATCAGCACTTGGCGAAGGCGATCCGGGTCAATCATCAGCAAGCCCGGGGCGTCGTCAGGATAGTCCGAACACAGTCTAAGGCCCTTTTCGGCCGATTTACCGCTAAACAGATTCACCGTGTCGCGCATGACCGCCCGCACGTCGGTGGGACGCGGCTCGATGCGGATTTCGCCAGCTTCGAGCTTTGAAAAATCGAGCACGTCATTGACGATGGCGAGCAAGGCGCTGGCGGCGGAACTGATGTGCCCGA